>Ga0073906_1001501_pt1 | contig 35415 bp, 50 predicted proteins | sample Inofromicrocosms_FD_65485 | JGI IMG/M metagenome (GOLD analysis project Ga0073906, IMG submission 65485) | Mouse cecum microbial communities from Vienna, Austria - Inoculum for glucosamine and mucus D2O microcosms | ecosystem: Host-associated > Mammals > Digestive system > Large intestine >...
ACATCGTGTGGGGGTCCAACGGCGATATGCCTATCAACCGCCCCGTCCCCTGCCTGCCGGGGGTGTTCAAGTACGGCAATCCATTTCCTACAAGGTGAAACATCAATATCTCCACTGAATATCGACTGTCTGGGCAGTGACATATACCTTCTCAACAAGCTCGTCTACAACGCCTCTCTTGTCATCGTAATCAAGCTCGTCCCAGCGGTTGAGGCGTTCAGCCAGCTCGATCATGCTATGTCTTGGTGTTGACATAGTAGCAGAGAGTTCAATCAGCTGCTGTCGATAGGTTTTGCTCTGGGCATCCAACTCGCTGACACGCTTATTGATGTATTCCATCAAAATGCTGTTGGCACTGGACACCTTATCCATGAGGCTGTTGATCTCAGCGGCAATTTGCTCCAGTTTGATGTTCAGCTCGTGGACAATCGGGTTCTGCTGCCAATTTGCCGGTTGGGACGTGACATTGTATTGCTCGACGTGATCCTTCATGCGCTGCAACATATTTGTTTCAACAACGTCGGCGAACAACTTACCGGCTCCCACACAGCCATGTGCGCCTATCCTGTGAACACAGCGTAAATACCGAACTCTACCCTTGTTGCCTCTTCGGACGACCAAGGCGTGCCCACACTTTCCGCATTTGATTTTTCCTGCCAGCCAAGTGTTGTGTGCCTTTAAGGGTTTGGAGACTGACTTGTTGTTGAGGCATTTTACCCTGGCGGCGATCCACACATCAGAGGGAACGATGCCCTCATGCGGAGCAAGAACCAGATGTTGCCCATTCAGCACACGGGCTTTATTACCAGCACTCTTGTCCTCGTAGAGGTAGCAGCCGTTCGTGCCGATAAAGTCCTCTGGGCTGTTGTGGATCTCTGTTCCCTGGTTTTTGAAGAAGCGGTACAGTTCCAGGTCAGCCTGCACGTAGATGGGATTCTTAATGGTATCTCCCAGCTGAGTTCGCCCCCATGTGCCATCCTTGGAGACAGGGTTTCTTATCCCATTGGCTTCCATGTATCGAACAATATCGCCGTAGGAGGTATGCGGCTGGGCATACATGGAGTAGATCAGCTTGATGATTTCTGCCGGCCCAGAATCGACGACATAACGGGAAGTCTTCTTGCCGTCGAGCATATACGGCTCCAGCTTGAATCCCATAGGGATTGGCCCGCCCATGTAGAACCCCTTCCGGCTTCGGCTCAGGTAGGCGTCGGTCACACGCATTTGGATTGTCTCGCGTTCCAGCTGGGCAAACACGATACAGATGTTGAGCATAGCCCGCCCCATTGGTGTGGAGGTATCGAACTTCTCATTGCAGGAGACGAACTCCACGCCGTATTTTTGAAACTCCTCCATCATATTTGCGAAGTCCAAAATGGAGCGACTGATTCTGTCCAACTTGTAGACGATGACTCTGCTCACCTCACCGCCGCGAATGCAATCCATCATCCGCTGGAAATCGGGACGGTCGGTATTTTTCCCAGAGAACCCTTTGTCCTGAAAGACCTTGTATACACCCCCACGTGTCTCGTATTGGCAGAACTCGATCTGGCTTTCAATGCTGATGCTGTCCACCTTATCGACGGACTGCCGGCCATAGATTGCGTCATATTTTTCCATATACAGCTCCCCTTTCTATGAAGAAGAGCCGCCAACGGTTTTATTATACCGTGACGGCTCATTTTACTCAAGCAGATTTTTCACAGTATTTGCTGAGGATCTTATACAGGCCGCGCTCGATCCGCTGCTTGGCATTTTTGCGTGCTTCCTCATTGATGAATATGGGGTGGAAATCACGTTCGATAATCTCCACATCCCCTACGCGCACCTTTCGTGCGGTCATTGTGTACCCAGTGATTTCGTTCATGCTGTCCTCCTTACTCAAGGTGTGCTTTCTTTGATTTGTTACACGTTGATTTTCTTTTCACACTTTTCTCAGGATGATCAAGCAGGCGCGGATGGGCATAGCGTAAAACCCGCTGCAATCGTTGCTCGGCCCGCTTGATGGTGCGAGATACAGTCGATTTGTTGATTCCAAATTGCCCAGCAATTTCCTCCATAGTAAGTCGATTATAGTAGTACGCCATAATGTACGTCCGCTGTTGCTCTGTGAGTTCATCACGAGCGGCTATGCGAAAAGCGTTCATAAGGTGATGGTAGGCCGGGTCATTATCATCGCCTTGGTTATTCCAGAGGTCAAAGGCATATTGGTCTTGCGCAAGCTCATAAGGAGCTGGCATATTTGTTTGTGGAAGTCTCATATAGATCCCCGCTTTCTGTGCTTTGCAACGGTGATACCAAGTATTTTGTAGCGGAGATATGCGCCGTCATCTTGGAAGCTGGTCATTCGTTGCAACCATTCCCAGCGGGACATGAGGAGCTTTTTGTATAACCACATTTGATTTCACCACCAAACTAATCTTTCATGTCCATTTTTGCTCCACAGTGTGGGCAAAACGCATCATTCAGACTGCCCTCAGATTCTGTCCTACAATGAGAGCACTGTACAATCATCATGTGATGTGGCCCATAATATTCTGTGTCAATCCAACGACCATGTACCACCGGGGTAACATCTGCGGAGGGAATAACGTCAATGTCTGAAACGTGCATTCTCACAACTCCGCACGTATCATTAAAGTAGCGGCGATAAATCTCAGATTTGTCAATGTATTCAGCCATCTTCTCATCACCAAATTAACCTTTCATCTCAATGCTCTAAATCTCCTGCTTCATGTCCGCATTCAGGACATTTGCAGGCAAAGTAATGAGATACATGGCCTCCGTCTACTCGCTTTGCGTCGTGATATTCACCGAAATCGGCCTCAAACTTGCACCAGCAAGCAGTACAGAGAAACTGCTTCTTGCACCGATAGGTGTTACCGTGCTCTAATATTTTCACACAACCTCTCCTTCCATAAAATCAGCCTTTCAGAAGAATTTCAATAGCGGTGTCCGTTTCATCTTTGCCAAGCCCATGGCTCATCACAGTTTGAACCCAGCGATCTTTATTCGGTTCGATGTCGGTACGGTCATCCAGAATCACAAAGTTAGACACCTCTGGGTGTTCTGCCAGCCATTGCGCAATTTCGGCCCCTCTGTGTGCTGAGGGAAGCTCTGGCGTAAACCCGTGGAATTGGATGCCATAGCGCATAAGCTCAGCTTTTAACTCTAAGTAGTCGCTGTTCCATTTCGGGTCATCCCTGTCATACCGCCAATCGCTTGATAGGACAACCTTCGCTTTGGTTTCTGTAATGATGCGTTTCAGGTTTTTGAGCTGCCTGCTCCCTACGAACCTGTATCCGCCAGTAGTTCTTCTGGTCGTTTTGTCGGTGTTGAGGACACCATCAATATCCAGAAAGACCACCTTGATCTTATCTACTGTTTCACTTTTCATCATGAAAGCCTCGTTTCATTCATGTGTTAAGATGCGATTTCTTTTTCCCATTGAGGTGAGAACTCTCCAAACAAATGAACCTCAGCATTGAGGCGGGCCGCAACTGCATCTTCTTTGTCATGAAAACGACCAATGAATATCCTTTTGCCGTTGTGTGTGATGCTTGCAACCCACCGTTTTCGCTGTTTATCAAACGAAACACCCGTTACGCCAGAAGTGTTGGTAGCATACAGACTTTTGTTCCAGTTATTTTCTAAGGCGCTACAGCATCTCAGATTTTGCTTTCTGTTGTCTGCTCGATTTTTGTTTTTATGATCAACACGCTGGCCGGGCTGAGGATGTGCGACTATCCTATGGAACCGGATAATTCGCAGCATCCCAAGATAGTAGTAACTGCTTGTAAGGTATCCATCCTTATCCACATACCAGCTCCGACTTTCAATTATGGGAAGGTCATCCAGGTCAAAGAGAAAACTTGATAGCCCAATATGCAGGACACCGTATGTGTCAAACAGCTCTACCACTTCCCTCACCTCGCAAATGGGTTGTTAGACGGCGAACTCACATAGTTCTCCAAGAACTTGATCATCTCGTCCTCCTCTGGGAAGAATGGGTCGCGGCCACCAGCTAACATTGCTCCCAGGGCGTTCATTATGAATTGCCCAAACCTCAAGTCGGGCACTTGCTTCCAGACGACCTTTAGCCGATTGCAAAAGTCGTCAATTCTTTTGGGATCTCTCATGCTATTTCAAACCTCCTTTCTCCACAGTTTATTGAAAAATGACAACCATACTGAGGAAGGGGGCAGAGTTCTTTCCATCTCCGAATTTCAGCCGACCACGGAGAAAACGGATTTCCACGTTTGGCTTCTGGTAGATATAGTCGTGGAAATAGGCTGTGTCCGTGCGGGCAGGGATAAGTAACACCACGGTCGTATCAGGCTGCTTGGCCTCTTCGGAGCATTTCTTCACCCAGTCCTTGATTGCCCGACCATACGGCGGATTGCAAAAGACCGTCTGCCCCCCCCCACGGTTGCTTCAGTCCATCGTCCGCTTCGGTAAAGTATCGGGCGCATTTATGATTGGACTCGTTAGCGCAGGGGTCAAGGGTGAAGTGAAACTCCGAGTCCAGCTCGTCGAAGAACGCTTGTGGCGTTGCCCAGTCCATAGCCTTGGACGAGAACATGACTTCGGTATTCATTTGTTTCACCTCATTGTCGATTTACTTGAAAATGGTTTGATCTGTGACTTGCTTGTTGTCAGTGATTTTGACTTCCATGCTGTCTGTAACCTTGATCCGAACTTCAGCCTCTTTTGCCCCAAACGGAAGGAACGCTGAGTGGTAATGGTCGCAGACTAACTCGTCACCATCAAAACGGAACACCCCACAGTGATCCTTGTATTCCAGCTCTCGGTTGCAAGTGGCGAGTTTGGCAAAGCGCCCCACCCAGTCTGGGGGTTTGACCTCATAGCTGGGATATGCCTCTACAAAGGTCTGATACTGTTCGGGGAATAGTTTCGCGAGTTGGTGCAAAAACATAGGGATGGTTTTCTTCTGATAGTCAGTTATCTCCCCACCCATCATGGCGTGGGGACGATAGGTGCAGATATTACAGATGTTTTCTGGAGTAAGTTTGTCAGCTGAAACAAAAAGACGATTACTCCCGAACCCTGGGTCGCTGCAATAGAACTTTCCGTTTTGATCTTCGATACGCACATAGGGTATTGCAAGCAGTGCGCCATCCCCAATGCGTATAACATAGGTGTTGTATGGGTAGGAGAGTTTTCCGTATTGCTCCTTAGCCTTGGTTTCCCTGTAGAGTTTTGCATACATCTTCGACCGTTTTGTACCGCCGTCGATATAGTTGATACGCCCATACTCACAGCGAATACCAAACAAGGTTGTCACTCGGAAACACTGCCCCTCTTTATAAGCGGAACATTCTTTTGCGTGATCGCAATAGATGTACTCTGCACGCAATCTTGCCTGCCTACTGCCATCGCCATAGAGCATTACGCTGATTGCCTCATCCATGTGTTTGTTCACCTCCTAAACGCCTGTTCATAGGTAAGGCCCGTGACGGCCAGAATACGCTCAATACTTTGGTTGCTGATACGGCCAGCACTCAGAGCTTGCCGAAGATGCCTACCCGTCCTGCGCTCCAGCTCGGCCACACGGACATGGTGTTCAGTCATCCACTGTCGCAGGCCAGGAAAGATGACAGTGGTGGGTTTGATGTAGGTGGTGCGGTTTTTGTGCCGACTGATGCTATCCTGTACGGCCTGCCGAGTAACACCATATCTTTTTGCAATCGCATCATAGGTCATCCCCTGCTCTCTGAGCGCCATATACTGTTCGCTTTTGGACATAGACTCACCCTCCCCTCTAAAGAGATTTTATTGCACGCTATGGAAGGTTAATGGGGCAGACGTTCATACCATGTTCTTTGAAATACTGGATGGCCTGCTCCGCTGAGAGGTGTTGCATAATCCATTCGAGAGTGACGTGCTCCATTTCCTCGAAGATTACCTTATAGGAGAATGTGTGTACGTTCTTGGCGAAAAGTCTTGTATACTCAGATCTGTAAAATCCGCCAACCTCGATAAATGGACGGTGTAGGAACAGCGTCATGCCAGCATACACACCATCAAAGCGTGACTGCTTGTCGAGGATTTTCAGTGTCGCCTCGGCAAAGCTGCATCTGTCAAGAAGAACGAGTTCTTTCTCTACCTCCGACTCATCCTTGCAGCAGTAACCGCCACTACCACACGTCTCCCACTTCTGATGGTTGACTTGAAATAGGGAGCGGGTTTTGTAGATTTTCAGCACATTACTTCCTCCTTGTGTAGTGAATTACACGGATATCCAGCTTGTATTTCCCCGCCGTCTCAATCATGTGCTTGGTGCCACGGCTTTGCCCGTCCCAAAAGGCCACCAGAGCATCAGCATTTCTCGCCATCTCTTCATTGCGGAGCATCCCAGCAGCACGACCTTTGCCGTCCCAGTCAGCAGGAAAATAGCGGACAGAGTAGCCACGTTCCTTGGCATATTGTTCTCCCAGACGGTCGGCACCCCTTGCCATGCCACACACAATTACGATTTCATCGGTCACGTTGGCAAGCAATTTATCCAGCTTCTGTGCAAGGCCAGCATAGTTGTTAAAGTCGCGTCCTCCGGCAACGATCACACGGAACATAGCGACCCCTCCTTTTTGAATTACAGCAGACTTTCGATATACTCCCGGTTCTGGGTGAAGATGGGTATATCGTCGTCGATGATCCATTTGCGCCGCTCCACAGTGACAGTCGTGGATGGATCTCGTGGGTTAGGCATGGTACTCTTGCTGACCTGCTTGATGCAGCAAGAACCCCGTTTGTTTTCAACAGGGAAGTTGTTCCAGTTGATACCGAACTTCGACCAAAGCATTTCCTGGATGTCGCTTTGGTTCTTCTTATTCAGCTCTTTCTGGGAGAAAAATGCTTGCCCCACAGCCTCGATGCTGTTACGGGTGGCGTCTTGCTGCCGCCAGATCAGGCAGTTGCAGACTTCTTCCTTGGGGATAGAGAATACACGTGCATCAAAGAGTGCCTTGTTGCGCTTAGACAAGTATAGCGATGCAAGCTCAATGACTGCAGGATCAACGTCATCATCTGTCCCACTCATTGTCCAGCTTGGAATTTTGCTGCACCCCCACACCTCACTGGCCTCAAAGAATGCTTCGTTAAACGCCAAGGTAGCCATAGCAGCGGCGATACTGGTCATTTTCTGGATATTGTACCCAAACCAGGCATCGGTTTTAATCGTTGCATAGTCGGTCAAGACAAGTGTAATCTCATCCGATTGAGTATAGCCAAAGACGCAGCCCTGAATATTCTCACAGAGATACTTCATGGTCTGTTGCATAGCCTGGGTAAGCACAGGATCAAAAGGCTTTGCCATCCCTTTGGTGAATGTGTGGAACGCCTTGCCGTCCAGCCGAATGATGACTGGCACACGGCGGGTCAGGTAGTTGCGGGAAATATTCTCATAGGCTTTCATGCGGTCGCCCAGAGCGTCTTTTTTGTTTGCCATTAGTACGTGTCCTCCTCCCATGGGATTTTGATAGCGTGTCTGCGATCCTCAGAATAAGACGTTACGCCATATCTATATTTCCAAGTCTCAAGGTACGCCTGCATCTCATTTATGGCAGCAGTTCCGATATCAGATATAGCACCGTCGTACATCTCTTCACAAGCATTTTCGATGATACTGCCGGCATCAAGTACCAACTCGATTTGCTCAGTACCCCAAACATATTCAGGCTTTTCTGGGGTGGGGATACCTTCTTTTTCGCATTCCACAACAAAGTCATGCCATGCGTCGAAAAATTCTTGCCAGTCAGAAAAATATCCCTCGTTGCGTGAAAAGAAATTGCTGTATGCCATTGCATACTTGCTACCAAGCTCATACGATTCATGCTTCTGAGCTTTTTGAAGGGTTTCCTGGTACTGCTGCCTTTTCTTCTCACGCTGCCGTTGTTGTTCCGCTTCACAGTCACAGTACGAACGGCCTTTGGGGATTTGTTTCCCACAGTCTGGGCAAATATGCACCACGCCGTTATAACAACTGGGGCAGAACGTCAAGGACTGATGCTTGTATGGGAAGTGGCCTGCGACTTTGTTTGGGTCATCGGATAAGCCGTAGCAGTTATCGACGACCCGTAGACCAAGCCCATGGCACATAGGGCAAATTGCCTCGTCGCCATGCAGATCTTTGATGAGCTTTTCTGGAAGCATATGCCTGAATGCCTCATCTATCTGTATGGCAGCTCGTGTAGGCTTTACAAACGCTGTCACGTTTGCACCTCCTTATGCTTTGTCATGACGGAAATGACAGATAGGCGAAGCATCTTTGCCACCAAATAGGCGGAATAGCCGTCTTTGAGAACGCCATTCTCGTCCACAACCACATTCGTATTGAACTGCATGGTGTGGTAAAACTCCAGGAAGCGTTTGGAGAGCAGAGCGTCACTGGGCGAGTGCCGGGCCATGTAATCCGGGATGGTGATATCGGTCAGCTCAATATCGTGGGCGGCACTGAGGATTTTGCGGAGCGGGAGAGTTGCGCCGGAAGCCAGCATGACTTCCATCACGTCGTCACTGCTGACAACCGATCCGACCGTGACACCATACTTCTTACCACGTACAGTATCACAGGCCACACGTGTGCCGGGGAGCAGCTGGGGGCCGATTTGGTCAGGGACTTCAAACCAGTACGCCTTACCACAGCTCCCGTGTTTTACCATTACAACATTCATTGTAGGCACCTCCGAAATAAGATTTTGTTGCAGACTATAAATATAAGATAACACGGATTTCCAACTTTGTCAAGAGGAAATCCGTGATTTTGTTTCGCCTTATTTTGAAACGTATGGTTCAATGCGGAGGAGTACCGCCATGGGGTCGTTACAACCTTTCAATGTGTTCTTGTAGTGCTGTTTCCACCAGTCGTGCAACAGTTCGGCATTCTTTATAGGAAGGTACTCTTCCATAAGCAGCTGAGGGTCATTCTGGGATGCGTAGTCCAATCCCATGAGGTGTAAATCGTCTTCGTCGAACTCTGATAGGGGTTTCACAAAAGTCTTCGTAACGAGCGCATACCGGCGAATGGCAAAGTCAGGCATCTGCCTGGTGGCACTTCGTTTTACCGCTTCCTCAAATTTTGTTGCATCCAAAGCGAGAGATGTTTCTGGTACACACAACTTATCATCAGAGCAGTACCTAATAGCCACGAGAACCTTTTGAGATTTTTCTTCGCCCTCTTTGGCGGTGATTGCTTCGGTCATGGTGATCCTTTTGAACGGCTCTTTGATACAGAGCACGTCGCCGGCCTGTACTACGTCATCAGGGTCGCACGGGACGGCGAATGCGGGGAGAGTACCGTGCTCCCACCTATGCAGATCAAGCAGGTTCATGTTGAGATACATTGATTGCCTCCAATCTCTGCTGGGCAACTTCCGCCCAGGGCAGTCCATAAAAATGGCTTTTCTTCTTATCACAGATGCCATTGTCAATACCGATGTACTGCCGCCCTTCCAGCTTGGCGGCAATCAACGTAGCGCCAGTGCCACAGCAGTTGTCCAACACCAGAGCGCCGAGGTTGGTATAGGTGCGTATGATATAGCGAAGCAGATCCACAGGCTTTTCAGTGGCATGAAGCGCAACAGATGGGTGTGGCTTGGGGAAGCTCCAAATCGACGCTGGGTACTTCATATCGTTGTCGGAAGACTGGACAAGAGTGTAGTTACCATAGCTCCTATTGGAGTGGATGTCCTCAGCCTGTTTACCCACTGCCCGCCCCTTACTGTGGTTTTTCTCGCCCTTCACCATCTGAGGGTTATAGGGCGGTGGAGATTTGTAAAACACCATGATATCCTCGTGTTCTCGAAGGGGCATCTTTTTTGCGTTTAGAAAACCGCTTTTGAGTACCTTATCCCAAATAATGTTGTAGCGGTGGAGCTTTGGGTTAGAAAGCATCATGGTGGCGGTGAACTTGTCTTGCCCGAAGAGAAGGATTGCACCGTTGGGTTTGATGATCCGTTCATACTGCTCCCAGAGTGGGACGGGCGGTATCACCACGTCCCACTTATTCTGGGTCGCTCCGTAGGGTAGGTCGCAGAGGATCAAATCTATGCTCTCGGTGTCAATCTCCTTCATTACTTCCAGACAGTCACCGTTGATGACGGTGTTGGAAGCAATACTCATTATAAAAACCTCCTTCAAACCAGTCTTTTATTCGACAATTTCTTTTGCCCAAGACGCAAAGGACGCTACCGTCATATTCGATTGCTCCCCTGCTGTGCGATTTTTCTTTGTCCCATCTTGAACGATTTCATATCGAAGATTTTCGGTGCATTCTTGCTCATCGTAGAACTTGTACTGCTGGCCGATATCAACAACTTTCCGAATACGGCCTTTCCCATTTGAATAGAGTTTCCCAACTATGATTTCGCACTGTTTCACAAAATCTCCCTCCTAAATAGAAGTAGAATTTATTGTTTGGTAGCATTTTCTGGTAACTTCGGAAGGGGCATCCAGTGTGTGACACGCCCTTTATTCAGTAGCTTAGTTGAACTAAGGGCTGTTCTGATTTTCCACCGTGATTCGTTCTCATATTTTGCCTTGAAACACGACCCAACGAACATTGCCTTGTTTTTACACAAAATAAGTACCAAAACATTCTCATCGGGAAGTCTTTCATTTACAGCAACCCAATCATCGTTAGACATGACTTCAATGGTGGGTGCGTCTCGTATCCACTCTTTACAGTAAATATCGCGATCAGATGCGCCAAGCGCATCTTCTAAAGCATCTGCATCAATCAACCTCATTGTCATATTCCTCCGTGATTAGATAGTTGATGAAAAAGTAGTTTCATTCAGACTTTGAGCTTATCTGTCCGTTCTCTTCCAGATACGCTTTCACACGTTCGCAGTCCCAGTAGGCGGATGAGGTGCCCAAAGCCATGTCAATCAAGTAAAACTTTTTATCGCCAGCCTCCATGAGATCGACAGACCAAATTCCTTTCAACTCGGTAACGTTTGCCAAAGCCCTTTCTACCAGCTCCACAGCAAATTGGGAAACTTCCTGAAAACGGCTGACCAGCTGTGGATACACAGCCTCATAGACAATTTTGTCTGAGGGGTTACGACTTATGGCCTCGTGGCAGTAGTCCCAATCCCAGTAGTTTTTCGCATAGACGGCTTGATGCCGGTCAAAGTCATAGAATACACGGATTTCACAGCGCAGCGGCATCCCAGAGTAGATAGTGGCAACATTCCATGGTGTGCCAATAAATTCGCGGGCGATCAGCTCTGTGTTGCCTCCGGTTTCAAAACACAGGGACTGATAGTTGATATTGACGATACTGCTGGTCAGTGCCATCAAATCACTGCTCTGGCACATACATTGCCTGAACTCAAACTTATTGGAAAAGGAGCCGTTCTTGATAAACCACAGCGGCCCTTCGAGATCCTTCCGAACAGCGGGGTAGAACGTGTCTCTGACCCACTTGTAGATCTCCTCCATAATTTGAACCTGTGTCATGCCACGCTTCTCCATGAAGAACAGCTCCATGATTTCAGGTGGAACGGACTGGATTACAGTTTTAGGGATCAAAAGGTCATCACCATTCCCAACATCCTTGATTTTGGGAAACCAGAAAGACAGGTTGTTGGGGCTTCCGGCCAAATCGTTGTAGTAATCCATAAAACCTGGAGTTGCTGTTGTAGTGATCTTCTTTTCCACTGGTAATCACTTCCTTTCCATACGTTGCTGCTCTGCAAGTTGATTATTAACGTAGTCACAGACCTCGCAGTATTCCCGAATAGCGTGAGATAGTTTTTCCTGTTTATCCCTTGGGAGGGTTTCGGCGGTCTTGCCCAAGAGCATAGTCATGTGGTCAAGAGGGACGGTCATATCCCCCGTAAGTGTAGACAAAGTAGTTTTCGGAAACCACTTGTCATGCGGTTCATTCATCCACTTGTGTATCCATTCCTCCCGCTCAGGGTTGATGGGAAAACCCATCAACCCCAGCAAGGTAGCTTCAAATAGCGGCTGAGGCATGGTTTGAAGGTACTGAAATACTGTCATGGGCGCTCACCGTTTTCCTGTGGTGCCGAACCCGCCACGGTCAGCGTTGCCCAGCGAAGTCACTGCCTCAAAATGAAGCTGGGGCTGGTGCTTCTCAATGCGGAACTGGCAAATGCGGTCGCCGACGTGGATTTCGGTATCGCGCATAGCGATAGCTGGGAAGTGCCACTGATCATTGTCGCCACAGTAGCTTTCGTCGATCATACCAATGTGGTTGGCCTGGATAATACCAAAGTTCTTGAAGGTAGAACTGCGGGGGATCATATACGCCTCATAACCCTTGGGGAGCTGCATAGCGATACCCAAGGGGATCAGCTTGTAGTCCCCCTTCTTCATGGTGGCATCCTCGGCGGCATAGAGGTCGATCCAGTCAGACTTGCCGTCGATATAGCTCAGAGGCGGGATGTCTGGGGAAAGATAGCGCACCTTAATGGCCTGGGTGCTCAAAGTGCGTCGCGGCATCTCAGCTACCGCCTTATTGTTTAGGATCTCCAGAACATGGCTCACCAGTGTGTCATACCCAGCGAAGTCCCCATTGATATGGCAGCAGTCAACGTTGTGGGCTTCCAAAAACCGCAGCAGATCCTCACTGAGTTTGTCGCTCTCAGCTTCAGTCTGGAAGCGCCCCGCCCCGTTGTAGGGCTTTACCCGATGAACATACACATTCACACTGTCATAGTGGTTGAACACTTTGAGGGTGAGATCGTTGAACTCCTTACCCAGCACCTGATCGTTCTTGCCATAAAAGGCAGAGAGGAGGATGGGCGAGTCGGTAATCGCCACATCCACTTTGCCAACAAGCCGGCTGATGCGGAAATACTGCTTGCCGAAGATGTACGCTTGGTTCTCGAAGACGGCTTTTGTCTCTTCCCAGACCTTATCTTTGGCGAACTCTGTGACAAGTTCAGCGTTGATACCAGCAGCTTTCAGCTGGGAGAAAACATAGGCTGCTCCAGTGGACTTACCCGCACCGGGGGCACCAAACAGGTTAATAATCAACATTTTCAGAAACCTCCTCATTGTTTCTCGTAAAGAATGATTTTGCCTTGCTTGATAGTTTTCTGCACGTCAATCACACGTTGATTGGCGGAACCGCGCCAATTCAAAGCACGGTCGGCCTGTGCCTCAATAAAGGGGCCATCAATCACCACGTCACAACGCATCAGAAGCTCCTGCTTCATAATGCTAATGTTACTGTAATGATTGTTATTGAAAAGATCTTCCCATAAGAAGCCTGTCCAAAGCCATACCGTCTTGTCCATACATTTGGTGATCTTGCACAGTTCGTTCAGGTAAAAGATGCCATGGGGATTTTGACACATTGGGTCGCCGCCCAGTATACTTAACCCACTAACGGTGGGTTCCTTCAGCATCGTACTCAGCTCAAAAAGGGTGTTTGAGGTAAAGAGTTTGCCATACTCAAAGTCCTGCGCCTCTGGGTTGAAGCAACCAGGACAGTGGTTGGTACATCCGCTCACGAAGAGGGAGGTGCGGACTCCCTCTCCGTTCGCGATGTCGTGATTGCGAATTGCGGCGTAGTTCATCACTTCACAATGATGCTATGAACGACATCCATATTGTAGATGCCAACCCATACGCCATCCTTTTTGACAATGAACGCAGCGCCATTATAGGAATAGTCATCCCATTCACCCTTGCTGGCTTCCCAAACAGCCACATGGCCGTCCTTAAAGGAAATCTCGATTGTGTTGTACTGATTCATAATAATCCTCCCTACTCAGCGCCGCCTAAGTGGACGTAACGCTCTTTGATTTCCTGTGTCCGTCCCTGGTTCCAGTCATTCAGACCGATATAACCACAAGTACGGCGGGCAATATTCATCTTGGTCTTATCAGTGTTTCCACAGTTGGGACAGCGCCACACCAGTTTGTCACGTTCATCTTCCACGATTTCGATTTCTTTATCCCAGCCGCACACTTGGCAGTAATCGGACTTCGTGTTGATTTCCGCATACATGATGTTCTCGTAAATGTACCTTAACACCGTCATGACTGCGGGAATGTTGTCGGTGAGGTTCGCCACCTCAATGTAGCTGATTGCCCCACCGGGAGACAGCCTCTGGAACTGAGACTCAAACTTGAGCTTGTCAAAAGCGTCGATATGCTCCGTAACATGAACGTGGTAACTGTTTGTGATATACCCCTTGTCGGTAATACCCTCGATCACACCAAAGCGCTGCTGAAGGCATTTGGCGAATTTGTAGGTAGTGCTTTCAATGGGTGTCCCATAAAGGGAGTAGTCGATATCCTCCGCAGCTTTCCACTCAGCGCACTTGTCGTTCATGCGCTGCATGACTTGCAATGCAAAAGTCTCACCACCAGGATCGGTGTGGCTTACACCAGTCATAGCCTTAACACACTCATACAGACCGGCGTACCCCAAAGAGATCGTAGAGTAGCCGCCATAGAGGAGCTTATCAATCTTTTCTCCTTTTTTGAGCCGGGCCAAAGCGCCATACTGCCAATGGATGGGAGATGCGTCAGATATGGTGCCCAACAACCGCTCGTGACGAATACGAAGGGCACGGTGGCACAGCTCCAGCCGCTCATCAAAAATCTCCCAGAAGGTTCCAAATAGGGCTTTCAGATCGTCATGATCCTCAAGTGCCCGCCAAGTGTGCAGAGCACTCAAAGCCACATCAGGAAGATTGATGGTGACAACCCCCTGATTGAAGCGCCCATAGTATTTGGGCTTTCCGGGTTGATAGTTGCCGGCATTGGCGACATTGTTCCAGCCGTTTCCAGAACGGTCAGGCGTGAGGAAAGATCGACAGCCCATGCAAGTGTATACGTCGCCGTTACCCTCAGTCTCGCCCAGTGACAGCTTGTACTCCCTCATTTTCTTTGCGGAAATGTAGTCAGGAACAAGCCGTTTGGCGGAGCAACCCGCACACATTACCGATAGATAGTAGTAGGGTGATCCCTCAAAAACGTTATCTTTGTCCAGCACGTAGATGAGCTTGGGGAATGCTGGTGTAATCCACACACCCTTCTCGTTCTTGACTCCTTGCCGACGCTGCCGCACGACCTCCTCAATGACCATGGCAAGATCTTTTTTGCCTTGTGGATCGTCAACCTCGCCCAAGTTCATGTAGACGGTGATAAATGGAGCCTGCCCATTTGTGGTCATGAGGGTGATAACCTGATATTGAATGGTTTGGACTCCACGTTTAACTTCATCGCGGACACGGCGCTCGGTTACACGTTGGGCATACCTCTCATAGTGGTTTGAACCAATAGTCATGGCGATTTCGCCGTTTTCGATGCCCTCATTCAATTCTTCATAGACCTGTTGCCGGATTTTCTGGCGACTGATCTCCACAAAGGGCGAAAGATGGGCCAAAGAAATAGACTGCCCGCCATATTGATTGGATGCCACCTGTGCAATGATCTGTGTGGCGACATTGCACGCTGTAGAAAAAGAGTGAGGCTTTTCAATCAACGTACCGGAGATAACGGTGCCGTTCTGCAACATATCTTCCAGGTTGATGAGACAGCAATTCATCATGTGTTGGACGAAGTAATCACTGTCATGGAAATGAATGATGCCCTCGTCATGTGCCTGCCGAATCTCGTCGGGGAGCAACTGACGGTTGGTTACATCGCGGCTCACCTCGCCGGCGATGTAGTCCCGCTGCACGGAAAGAATGGTGGGGTTTTTGTTGCTGTTTTCTTGGATTACCGTTTCGTTGACGCCATCCGCAATGGAAAGGATCTTGCCATCAAGAGTAGAGGCGTTGCGCAGTAGCTCGTGCTCATAGCGGTACTTGATATACGCTTTGGCAAGGTCAAACCGCCCCTCTTTCATCAGCTCTGTCTCCACGTCGTCTTGGATCTCCTCGACGGAAATCGTGCGGTTGCGGCGCTTGTACCGAGAATAGAGCCGTTCGGTAATCCGCTTGGAAAGCTCATCCTTGTCCTTAATGGGGTGGATTTTGTCAACCTCGTCTGCCGCCCGGTGGACGGCATTGTAAATTTTGCTCTTGTTGAAAACGACCTCGCGGCCATCACGCTTGATTACTACCATCTAAACTCTCCCTCCATTTCATGAAGTCGATATGGCGGCGGATGATACGCTCAACATCATCCCAGGTCTGAACACGGGCGATGCCGTGAGCCGCATTATCGAAGCTGTGGTTATGAGGACGGCTGAACAAAATGGGCACATATTCACCGTCAATCAGGTTGTGTGGGGCATCGTCAACCAGGAAGTCTCCCTTCACCAGCTGCTTGTTTGCGGTAATAATAACGTGGTTCCAGTCCAGGAAGGGGAACAACTGTAAGATGCGCTCCATTTTGGCCTTACAGGTCTGGTAGCCCGTAGCAGTAACCATATAGAGCTGATGTCCCTCATCGTAGAGCCTTTGCAGCACTTCCAGACTGCCAGGAACACGTTCAAGCCTATGGAACAGCTCATCCTCGTTGAGCACACCGAAAACCTGCTCCCTGGTCAAAGTCGGAAATGCCAAGGCAATATCCCAGTCAGTCACATCTTCGATCCTGACCGACGTGCCGTAGCGCTCATTGAGGAGTGCTATCCAGCAGTCGCACAGGTTCTCCACGGTGTCGTCGGCATCAAATAAAATTGTCAGCGGCTTCATTCTTTGCGCCTCCTGATAGTGATACCCGTCCAATCAAGCAATCCACGCTGGATCAAGCCAGCTACCATCGTCTGTAAATCTTCCAGGGTGCCGTCATTGATGATCTGAAGGTCGTAATGGTAGTTGTCCAAAGCTGTCTCAGATGGGTGCATCTGCTGTTTGTCGGTCAACGGAGAGACAAAGTTGGGACGCTCCACACGGAGCAAAGAGGCATCCATACCATAGTTCTTGAAGATCTCAAACTCGTTGGGGAAACGGGTATCGGGGATGAGCACATAGTCCCACTCGTCGGGGAACATGGACAGGATACCAACAATGAAGTCCACCCAATAATCTGGGGACTGTGCCCGGATTTTATCAGTACCGACGTACTGCAAGAGCGTCCGCCCTTTTTCATCCTTCTTACCGTCCCAACCGAAGAACTTGGTACAGACGTACTTGACCAGATCCCCGAAGTGAGCAATCAGAACTTTCTTCCCCTGAGCGGTCAGTTCGTTCGCCATGAACTGCGCCGTGGTGTCTTTGCCGTTCTGGGCTTTGCCCGAAATGCAGATAATCTTCATGCCGCCACCTCAATATCGTCAAAAACCACGGGGATGAGCTGCTTCAACCCTTCCAGCAGAGGAATCGCCACCTCACGCATCTGGGGATGAGCAGCGGGGGCACAGCGGAGCTTAAAGAAATGCCGCCATTCACGGATATTGGCCGTCATAACTACCTCAGTTTTGAGGCTATTGGGAAGGACACTACGGGCTTCCTGGGGAGAACAGCCGAGATCCAGCATCCTAAAATAGGAGAACTCTGCATTTTTCATGGCGAACTCCCATGCTGCCCACTGCGGAGTGTCATGCACCAAGAAGCAAGGCTCAATGACGGTGATTTCACTGCCGAAACTGTTCTTAGAGTAGTTGCAGTAGCGAGTGCTCTCCTGGCAGTACGCCGCAAGGCGATGTCGGACAATCTCGTGGCTGACCCCACGATCCACAATGAATTTCACCGTAATGGACTGGTGCTCCAATACGGCCTCGTGGCCGCGCTTGATAATACCAGCCACAAACTTTGTGGCGCTGTCTTCGGTAATTTTGTCCTCAGACTTGTAGCAAACACGGCCAGCCTGCTCGATTGACTTCAAGATTTCCACGCCATTGATAGGCGTCACAACCTCAAAGCCTGCTTTGATAATTTTCATAGTAGTACCTCCATGAGAGATTTTGTTGTATGCTATAAATAAGTACGAAAGACGTGTGCGCCAATCGTCTTATAATAGCTGCCGTAACGGAGACTGCCTGTGGAGAAAAACACAACATCCGTATTCAAATCAAGTGCTGGGTGCCCCATAAGCGCCGCTTCTACCGCTTCCTCCTGCGCCTCAGTATACGTGTTGCCCACACAAAACTGGTTCGGCTGAAATAACACTGATTCCACATCGCTGGGGAATTTCTCGTGCATCAGGCGGTTCAACGCCACCTGTACGACCGCAACTTGCCCGTCAAACTCCTGATTGCCTGCCTCACTGTAAGCCATACAGCATAACCACACACGCTCCTGATCGGTTAGTGCAATCCCAGTATAGGGATTAAGGCTCTCCTGTGGGGGTTCCGGCTCAGGTGTAGACATCACCACAGGAGAAGGTGTAACAGACGGCAAAGGTACGGCAGCAGGAAGATTTACAGCGGCCCTCAAAGTAGAGGCAGGTTCGCTTTGCATGGGGGGGGTAGTATCATTGCTGGACACGGCCAATACACTGATCCCGACCAATACCACCATCAAAGCGGCAGTGAAAATCGACTCAAATAGCTTGATTTTCTCTTTGGTCATCATATCAAATCTCCTTAGATAACATAGTCGTAACAGTCCAGATACAGGTAGCCTCTCTCCTCGTGCCAACCCGATTTCGGGACTTCAATTACGTCGAGCTTTTTGACGGGCTTCTTGTCAAAATACCGACTTCGCACCGTCCAGCGGTTGTGTTTTCCACTCCCGATGGAGCGCACCTGAAGCGCATAACCCCAGACACTTCCATCCCGCTTGCTCTTCAGCGGAAATACATCGAGAATGATTAGTTTTCGCAAATCCTCTTTTTTGTTGGTGGTCAGGTCGATGTATCCCAGGCATTCCAACTGGTCGTTCATCTTACTTTTCAAGTCGAAATCCTGAATGTTCATCTCTCTAACCATTCGTTCCAAGTGAAGAAGGAAACCCGACATATCGGTGAAGGTGTAGCTCTTAGCTGGTGTTCCATTCTTGGATACGTCGGTCGCATACTGGGCAACAATGGTCTGCATTTCCGGCGTCAATTTTTCTTTGAGGATCTTCTTCATAGAGCCGTTTTTGAAGAATGTGAAAAGCTGAACCATTTTCAAAAGTTCTTTGGCATTACCGTACTCGGAAAAATAGTCAATCCTCACCAAGATATCCCGCTGGCGAGTGTCCAAATGAGTTTTCGTATCACACAAGGTCAGCAGCTCCATAAAAGACTTGGGCTTACCCTCTGCTGCCAGTTCGTATAACTCGTTTGCAACATCAGCATTCATATACTTAACTGACGTGATACCCTTGGCGATGACCTTCTCCTCTTTGTTGAGTAGGTACTTATCCTTGGACAGTCCAAAGCGAGGTGGCACGATTTTGATACCATAGAGCTTTGCCAGTTCGTTGCCGGCCTTTACATCATCCTCACCGTTAGCGTTATTGAGGTAGGCTGTAATGAACTCAAAGGGGTGGTAATACCGCAGGTAGGCACAGAGATAGCCAATCATGCAGTATCCAACCGAGTGATTGTACCCAAACATATAGCTGGAAGCGTCGCTGATGATCTGCAAAAACTCTTTTGCCTCCTGCTCCGCAACTTCTTGGGGCTGGGGGGACTTTTCACAGTAGCCCTTCAAAATGTCCGGCAAAATCTTTTCAAGATCTTCTGGCTTCTTTCGGGCGATGGTGCGCCGCGCATTGTCGGCGTCTGACCCACTAAACCCACAGATTTGTTGGAGGAACTTGATTACATCCTCCTGGTACACCAGATATCCGTAGTTGTCCTTCAACAGCTCGTCGATAAGGGCTGAGGGGTTTTTGTGGGGCTTGTGCTGCATGAGGTCATCCCGGTAGGACGCCCCAGAGGGCCGCAATGCCGCCGTAACCAGGCTCATGTCAAAGATGCTGTGCGGCTCGTACTGCTTGAGCATCTGGAATGCGAAATCACCTTCAAACTGGAAGATACCCACCGGAGAGCGGAGCATATCTTTCCACACCTCTTGATCGTCCCAGTTGATCTCGTGGGATTTGGGATAGGTTCTGCCCATCAACTCGTAGGCATCCTTGATGATTTCGATGTTCTTCAAGCCCAAGATATCGTACTTCACCAGACTTACATCATGAACGCAATCCATGTCGATTTGCAGAATCTCTTTGCCCTCCGAGATAAAGGTGCCGTAATTGTCCCGCAAGGTGAGGGGGCTTGCAACAATACCCGCAGGGTGCATAGACTGGGAAATCGCCACATCCAGCAGGCCATCATAGTAGTAAAAGACATCCGAATACTTTTTGCGAACTTCGGCAGTCTCTCTTTCAATGATTTTCTTAGCTTCCTCTTTGCTTTTACCCTCTGTCAAACTAAGTGCTCGTTGTTCTGCAGCGCCATATTCACTTTTGATGACAGCGCTGACTTTTCCAGCCCAGGGGTTTTGGGCAAAAATACGCTCGTTTTCCTCTTTAATTCGACTGTATTCTTTGGTGAACTCCTTGATCAGCTCAGCACGGGATGCACCTTGTAAATCCTTACTGAGGATGAGATTCCCTTTCTCGTCAAAAAGATACGCACCGTTACCGTCACGGGCATCACCAAACTTCACCTCTACACCGTTGTCTTTCAGAGCAGCCAGCACTTTGCGAAACGCTTTCTCATCGTGTTGGTGTTCTTTGTTCCACCGAACGGACAGGGCACGGCAAATTTCGTCGATACACCCCTTACTCTTAATCGTGCCGATAGCGAGGATGAATGCCGTCTTTTCCTGCCCGAACCGATTGATGATGTAGTCATAAACCAGGTCACGCTGAGAGGGAGACACATCAATGTCAATGTCACCGATCTCTTTTCGATCCTCATTACAGAACCGACTGAACACCGTATGCCATGTCTCAGGGTTGAGGTCGGTAGTATCGGATACATAGGCCACACGAGAACCACCACAAGAGCCACGGTTGAAACCAATGGGGATACCATTTCCCTTGCACCACGTCACCATCTCGCTCATAAAGAGCATAAAGCCAGACATATCAATCTTGTCGAAAACCCGGCACTCCTCGGCAATGGCCTCTCTAAACGGATCAACTTGCTCCGCAGTGATAGTGCCCTCGGTGATTTTTGCTTCCAGATTGTCGTGTAGAACCTGGTGCAGCACCTCTCGGTCACGATCACCGTAGAGAGGCGGATACTTAAAGGAGGTATCCAACTCAAAGGGTTCTACACTGTCAGCCATACGGTTGGTATTTTCGATTGCCTCCAAATAGAGCTTTGGAGGGATGGCATCTTGCTGGGCAAACATATTGACCAGCTCGTCATAGGACTTGTACGTTAGGTCGAAGGTATCCTCATCGGCGAACTCAATGTGCTTGGACAGCTGCATGATTGTTCGACATTCGGCTTTATACCCGTCGAGGCTGTGCGTGTCGGTGCCAGCGATGAGTGGGATATGGTAGCGCTGAGACATCTCTGCCAGATGACGGTTGTAGGCCACCTGCTCTGGGCAGTTGTGCGCTTGGATCTCCAAGTAATCGTAATGCCTCAGCAACCGTTCATACATAGGATGGGTCATACCCATCTTGTTCAGTGGCGAAGCAAGGCAGGCACTGATTTTGATGACGTTCCGCGAAAGGCCAAGAAACTCCTCGAAGGTAATGCGGGGTTTGTAGTAGAAATGGTCTTCTTGAGAGGAGCGGCTGATCAGCTTGTTCATTTCCTGCAAGCCGGCGTAGTTTCGAGCAATCAAGATGGTATGGAAATTATCACGAACCTTGTGCATCCCCGCCTTGGTCAACTCTTCGGTGCGCCAGCTAATATAGCTTGCAGCATCGAAAGGCTGTTGTTCTCCGGCCTCACTTCTATGCAAAGCATCCAAATCATCACAAAAGCGGTCATAGTACGCCCTGCCGTCCGGTGTTCTTTGTAGCGTTTCCAAATATGCCTCGAACTTTTTCGGGGCTTTCCGCAGCTCGTCGTACTCCTTCTCGCGCTGCCACACCTCCTCCATGACCTGCTGGCGTACCTCGCTGGGGTCGGGCGGCATCAAAAGTGCCTCAGTCAGATAAATCTCACAGCCATGAAGATATTTCAACCCGGCCTCGTCACAGGCGATTTTCTTTGCCACCCATTGATAGATGTTGCCATGCTCCGTGAAAGCAAGTGCGGTCTGCCCAAGCTCCATAGCACGGTCAATGTAGTCTTGGAACTTCGTCACACTGTCCTGCAAGGACAACTCGGTGTGTAGATGGTATACGGTGTAATTTTTCTCACTCATAGCATCAGCTCCTATACCACGGGCCATCAAAGGTGTCGTCAACGGCGTAATTGCGCAGACATTCCTCACAAACGAGGTGGGAAACAGCGTGGCGCTTTTGTCCTGTTTGGCACATAATTCCATGCTGCACAACTGTTTCCTCCTCAGTGAAGAAAATAGGATGGAGTGTGCCACCACACTCACATTGACCGTAATGCTTATTATCCACTGTCAATCCCTCCAAACGCACCGGCCTCCGCATCATCCTCCATAAGCTGTGCTGGAGGAAACGGCAGCGGGGTACTGTATCGTTTCCTGTCCCAACTGTATTGGAAGTCCAGTTCGGCCTCACTGGTGAAGAAGCGCCGGGACGGTCGGTCATAAAAGACCTCGATACCTCTACCCTCATAGCCTGTGAGACGATCTTTCAGAATGTCAATCAAGACATCTGCCTTGATGGGTTTGACCTTCCACCCGTTGCCGTTCAGCTTCGGTTCGCCCTGGTGGTCTTTCTCCTGCACACGGTAGAGACTGATAATACGGTGGGCGAGGTCAATCAGAGCGGATAGACCTTGAATGTCCATCTTGTTCAGCCTGCGCATCATGTCCAACTTGTGCGGATGGATCACGAGAACTACCACCACGTTGAACTTCACCGCAAAGGCAATGAGTTTGATGATAAAGTCGGCCTGTTTCTCATATTTGTTGTTGTCGTTCGCTTCTACGTTGATGGCGGTCAAATTGTCCAACACCAACAGTTTTGTTCCGTACTTTCGCACGGAGTCTTCCATTGACTGCATCAGATCTGTGACCTTGTTAGACTCTCCGTCAGCTCGGATATACAGCCTACCGCGATAGTGTTCGCTGATGGCTTTTTTAGCCTCCGGTGTTACCTTATAGAAGGTTGAGTCGTTATATCGGCACTCACTAACGTTGCGCTGGCCAGCAAAGATGTAGTTGATCCAGTTTTTTGTTTGGAAGTTGGGTAGCTCTCCTGAGAATAGGTAGGCGTTGTCACCACGTTCCAAGGCTTGGCAAATTACCTGGTTGAGGAATGAAGACTTGCCGCTGCCATTGATACCTGTCACGATGTTCAGTGTTCCGAAGAACAGCTTCATAAGATAACGGTCGAGGGTGGGCAATCCGGTGGGAATGCCATCCATGGCGTCCAGGTCGAGGTCTTCAATGTCGGCGAAGTCAACCACACCGGGAACGGGAGAGTCCTTAGCGTCCAGAATAATCTCCAAGACCTTTTCCCTGCCAAAGAAGTACAGCACCTCATTCAAATCGTTGATGGGGCGTTTGACCCTGTTTTGCTCATCCACGTAGTAACGGGGAATTTCAACTACCTTCGTGCGCCAGCTGCCCAGACGGTAAATGCACTCTTTCTGCATTTTGAGGCCAGCTTCGTCGTTGTCGGAGCAGACGATGATATTATCAAACTGCTCCAACCACTCCCAGTTCTCCTCCATCCAGTGGAAGTTGGTGCTGCCCAAAGGCACAGAGACTGCGTTGGTGAACCCAGCCTCTATCGCCGTTAGACAGTCAGGTTCACCCTCACAAATCAAAAGGGTGGATTTCCCATCCACCATAGGCTGGGTGGTGATGCGGTTCATGTTGAAAAGGAGGGGCGTAGTGTCTGCGCCCTTTTGACACCACGACTTGTTTTCCCCTTTTCTGACTTTACGGGCAGGACGGTACTTCACCATCGTAAGCACGTCGTTCGTGTCGTAGTAGTTGAAAACTACATTGCCCTCACTGTCTTGGCGCACATCCGCATAGTCGATTGTCTTGGGGCTGATTTTGCGCCGCTGGAAATACTCATACACCTTGGACTTGTCCTCACACACCACTTCTTTGGGATAGTGGTACTGCCGACGTGTCTTCACACCCAATTCTCCGAAGGAGTAGGGCATATCAGCCAGCTCGAAGAGCTTCCGGCACGCCTCAGCGTAAGTCATGCCCTTGTACATCAGCACATCCAAGATATCATAGCTACGGGAACAAGCTCCAAAACAGCGGAAGTTGAATGCTTTTTTATTGTAGATGAACGAAGCGTGATCCTCCTGATGAAACGGGCAGCAACACTTCATGTCGCGCTCGTTATAGTCGGTAATGCCAAGCTCCTCTACGATAATTCGGGCGTTGTCATCGCCCAGCTTTTCCTTGGCCTGCATGATTGCTTCACGGTCGATTTGCACAGGTTAGATCACCTCGCTCAGTCAAAATACTCACAGTCGGCTTGCACGTCGCATAGGTGCTTGCAGAACCAAAAGCTGAAATTGGCGTACCAGTCGTCCGTCGCCGTGATCTTTTCAATAAGCCGCGCCGCCCACGCTTCAACCTCGACCATGCGTTCATACTGAAACGGTTCGCAGATCCATGTTCGCGTTCGGAAGCAGTTAAACTCCAGGAAGTCAGGGTATCGTCCATAAAGTTGACTGACGGCGCTGGCATAGATGTAGAGCTGGCGAAGGTACTGATCCAGCTCACGATCAGATTGTGTGGGCTTTACTCGGTGAGAGTGGGGCTTCAAGGCTCTGGACTTGTGGTCGGTGATATACAGCTTGCCACTGTCGTCCTCACTAAGTACATCCAAAAAGCCAATAAAAGGGTGCCCCGCAAATTCAAACCTCATCTCATCCTCTACCTTGAGTATCTTCCGGGCAGGGAACGACAGTGTTTTGAGATACTGCCGTCCCTGCTCCAGATAGTCCAGATAGATTTTGCGGGATGGGGCTTTCTCCGTAATGTCGGAGATAAAGTGTGACACGTAGTAGGCAACGAGCGATTTTTGGGGCAGTACGCCGGTCAGATATTGCTGGAGGATGGAGTGCATGAGGCTCCCATATTGGGCAAAGAACTTGGATTGGGGGACGATACTGTACTCATCCCGCAAGATATACCGCATCAACCACATATATGGGCAGTCTTCAAAAGCAGTCAGCCGTGAATAGCTCCACTCCATCGGCTCAATCGACAGGTCGTATCTCATCGCCCCTCCTTAGAACGGGAGATCGCCGTCTTCTTCTCCCCCGTCGTCATTCGCTGTGGGCGGGGGAGGTGCGCTCTTGCCGCTCTTCTTGTTGGCAGTTTTGGCAGACGCATCATCAGAGTTCCCGTCACCCTGACCCTTACTGTCGCAGAACTCCACACGGTCAGCCTTGATCTCCCAGGCGGTACGGTTGTTACCCTCCTTGTCGGTGTACTTCCGGCTCTGCATCTCACCCTCAACCAGGATCTTGCGGCCCTTAGCGAAATACTTGGCAACGAACTCGGCGGTCTGCCGCCAGCACACGACGGTGAAGAAGTCCACCTCCTTCTCCTTGGAGTAGATACGATCTACGGCCACATTGAATGAGCACACTGGGGTATCGTTCTGCGTGCGCTTCAGTTCAGGGTCGGCCACCAGCCGGCCAGTGATTTTGATACTGTTCATTCTGCTTCTCCTTCCACGAATTGTTTCACTGCATTCAGCAGCTCGGTAGCGGTTTTCAGATTGTTGACCTTACGATAGTCGCCGGTGGGCTTGCCCTTGGCGTCCTTCACATACTTTTTGACCAGAACGGTCATCTTATCGCGGGCCTCCTTGGTGGCAGCTTCGGAATCAGTGAAACGCTCCAAATAGCCGGACACCAACTCCTGAACCTCCGCAATGGCGGCGGCGATCAGCTCGTTTTCTTCCCGCTCGGCGGTTTCCTGCTTCTTACTCCGCCAGTTGTCGGGATCGTCATCGGGCGTTGCGATCTGGAACATCTTCAGCAGGAAGTAACGGTTCAGATAGCTCAAACCGCTACCCACCGCTTGGCTGGCGTCGGCCTGCTGGCCCACAGTCAACCAGGGCACCTCAAGACGATCCTCCGGGTTATCCAGGTTCACCCACGTGTACACCATGTCAGCCTTGACCAGTACCTCATTGACTGTCTCCTCCAGCCTCTTGCCATCCTTGGTATTCTTGGTCTTGGTGTAGCTGTACGGGGTAATCTCGGCAGTCTGGGGCACAATGCCGGGATACAGCAGAACGTGGTACTTGTCCATGCCGGCAGTCACACGCGCCAGGATCTCATCCTCAGACACGTACTTATAGTTGTAACCGGACTTGTTTTTGCGGATGACCTCGACCATGCTGCGGATACCCGCCAGCTTTTCCACGAGGGTCATCGTCTCAATGGGTTTCTTGCTCATTGACATTCAAAACTACCTCCAAGAGAGATTTTGTTGCACGTTATCGACATCTATTCGCCGAAATTTTTGACCAAATAGCAGGACTCACAGAAATGCTCCCCGCTGGGCAAAATCTTGACGTATTCCCCGGTTATCGGCTTTCCGCAGCCATCACAGATAATGGTGTTTGCATACGCACCTCCGCAAAGAGGACAGCCGGTGAATGTTTCGTAAGGCGGTGTTTCAAGCCCGTGCCGCTCCGTATATTTCTGTGGGGTGTCAAAGGATGCCCCACATTCCAAGCAGGTATATCCAGGCGTCAATGTCAAACCACCTTCCAAATTGAGGTTTTCCATTTTGTGTTGGGGTTCTTACGCTTATCCACCACAGCAACCTCGCCCAATTTTTTCATCTCAGATAGACGAGGCTTGATATAGCGACTGTCAGGTTTGGGGATCTCCCCACGCTTATAGAGCGCAGCAGCTATATCGTCGGCGGTCATGCCCCCAGGATCGCCGCAGGCCAGCACCTCAAGGATCATGGTCTTGCGGTTTTTCTTGCGGGGCTTTACCGGACGGCTTTTCAGTTCGATGCTCAATGTTATCACCCCTTTCAATCCGGCAAACTCCGGTTTCTGTTGCAGTTATGGTCGGGCAAATCAAACCACCCTCCTGAACACGACCTCTGCGAGTTTTGCTGGAAGGGTAAGAGAGGTCTGCTACCCCCCCCACAACGCACTCAATGAAGCCCTGTTTAGTCGCTTGCTTTATCCAGACTGTCTTCATCCACCGTCAGCCTCCACTGTGTACCAGCCAGTCTTTGCTCCGCCCCCCCCCGCTTCGGCTTTCAAAACACGCGCTACCGTATCACCATCATAGACGCGGTTGGCGTCGCCGTTATAGTTGTTGATGTAACCAACCTGCCTCAGTTCGTCGCTCTTAGGAGGCTGGTCATCGTCATACTGGCGACATTGCGTGTCGAAGGTAGTGAGCGCTTTTTCAAACGCTCCGATACCGGAAAAGAAGGAACCGATCTCCATATCCTCAAAAAGATACGGCATGGCTTGGTACAGCTCTCCCATGATAGCGCAAAGCACATCCACCACAATGGAATTGCCCGCCTGCTTGTAGAGTTGAGAACCGCTGCGGTCGTTGCCGCCGTACAGGTTCTTGTTCATCGCAGCCTGCGCCTTGTAGAAATCCTCATCCTCGAAGCCCATAAGCCGCCATGCTTCCAGTTGGGTCAGTTTACGAACTCGAATGCTTTCAGCTTTCTCAATCACTCTTTTGTCCCCCCCCCGTCAATGGTGCGAATAGTGCCACATACATTATCCTTGAAGAACCGGACACCTTCGTCACATCGCCGCTCACATACGATTTTCATGTCGTTCCACAACTCCTGTCATCTGTTGATTTCCGAACCCTTTATAGTCACGGGCCAACAAGGTTAGCGCCGTATCACAGTACCCATCAAATTGGGTGCCCTTCTTACTCAGCTTCGCGCCGGCAAGTGAGCAAGTCCCAGCAGTGACGGTCTGTTGAACCTCTTCCGCTTGTGCGGATTGTGTTACTGATCTGTCGTAGCGGGGGGGGTGATCATAGCCGCTACCTTGTCGTCAGGCAGATAGTAGCGCTCGTCTACATGGTCATCCAACATATCCACCAACGCCCTTTTCAGCGGGATGGGTGCGGGAAATTGGAACTTCCCGTTGTCCAAGTCCTTACGGATGATGACGCAATACACACGCTCCCGATTTTGCGGAATACCATAGTTCTTGGCATTCAACACTTTCCAGTAGACGTTGTAGCCATAGTCCTCCAGCTCTTTGACAAAGAGGTCAAAAGTGGTGCGGAAACGAGATCCGGTGATGTTCTTGACGTTCTCATAGATGGCGAAACGGGGCTTCTTCTCTCTCAGGAAACGAAGCCACTCAACCAAGAGCGAAGAGCGGGTCTTCTCAATCTCTGTGTGCCCACATTTGGGGCAGTGGTCGCGCTGTGTAAAGTGGGCTTCCAGGGGGTTGTAGGTGTGGCCGCAGTGTTTACAAGTCCACACAGCCCCCCCCTGCTTGCCACTGATACTGAAATCCTGACACGGGGAGCCGCCGAACATCACGTTGAAGTCGGGGACGCTCTTCTCGTCGGCCTTGGTGATATCGCCGATGTTGAGCGCTGGGTCAGTCCCATGCACAGCACAGTAACTTTCTGCGGCGTACTTATCAAACTCGCAGAAAAGGGCAGTTTTGTAATTCAAAAGAGGTTCCTCCTATCAAATAGTATAGCACATACTGCTGCTCAAGTCAAGAGATTTTGTTGCACCGTATGACCAGTCAGACCTTTTTTATTTCCTCAAAGACAATTTGCTTGGGCAGCAGTCCCATACAAACATAGACACTGCTAAACGGCGGGTTCAAAGAGGGCTTCTGTTCCTCATAGCTCTTGAAGTAAGCGATAACACACTTGTCAGACTCGAACTCTGGTGTGTTGATCACGTCAAAAATAGTGTAGCAAATTGCAGTTTTATCCACGTCATCAGAGTTGATGATGCCAGTAGCCTTGCGGAATGCCTCATTGTCGCTCAGGTCGCCCTTGTCTATCAGTGTCAACTCTCCGTCGAACACCAGGCCAGAAAACGTTTTGTTGCTGGACAGAATGTCCGTGATGTGGTCAAGTCCCTCGTAAGGAACACCGCTACGGGCATAGAGCTTACCTTTGTAGAAAGTGGCCCGAACACCGTTGAGCTTCTGAGTAAGGGCGAACCACGTCCCCTCTTTGAGCGGGTACTTATCAATAGGATATGCTTGCTGGACTTCCCACTCTGGGATCAGACCCGGAATGACTTTGTTTACAGTCTTGGCAGTAACACCCAGGCGAAGTGTCTTTGCCAGCAGCTTCGTGTAAAACTCCTTCACACCAGTTGGGCACGCTTGCAGAAATGCACACACCTGATAGACCGTAACATCGTCCAGGGCTTTCTTGGCTGATAAGGTATCGCAAATTGTGTAGATGTCGCACAGCGTCAGAGTAATAGTCGGATTATATTTAACCGGACGGCTCATCGTCTGCTCCGAAATCTTGTAAGTAAGCATGGGGTTAAGTGCATAGTAAAGGAGCTTGCGAAAATGCTCATTATCCTTATACCGCCGCAACATCTCCTGCTTCTTCAATGTGCTGGACTCCTGCTGGAGCGCACACAACGCTGTGATAGCGTCAAACATGACAGCCTCCTTTCAGATCCAACAAATCTCTGGTTTACCAGTGTAGCCATGCTCCCAGACAAACCAAGCAAAACACATCGTTGTCGCCCAAGGCTTACCTTTCTCGTCGTGGTCAAGGCCGTTGTTAAGCGGACTGACACGCTTGGAAAATACATAGACCCGTTTTAATGGAGAGTTCATCAACAGCTCTTTTCGGGCTGCACCCTCCAACAACTGGATCTTGGCGAACATAATCACCTTGTTAGTAGCAACCTTCAGTGCCTTTTCGATAAACTCTTTCGCCAACGAGAACGGCGGGTTGGTGATTACGTTGTTGTACGGGGTGGTATATGTCGTGGTGAGGAAGTCCACACCACCCACTACATTACACCCAAATTTATCCTCACGCTGGATTAGGTCGGTGGAGGCAATTTCGCTGTCGGGATAGTAGTCCCGAAGGACTTTGCTGATATGACCTTGACCAGCCGCAGGCTCTAAGATAGAGCCTACGAGCTGTTCACGGTCGAGGATGGCACGGGTCGCTTCAAAAGGAGTGGCATAGAAGTCATGCTCGGCGCGGGAGCGTGTGGGAGACATCCCCGCCAAGCTGGTGCCAGTCAGATATACACGCTCACTCATGGCTGCATCCTCAATAAGGGATCGAAGGACGGCATAGGGTTCAGCTTGTGGAGATTATGAGTGTGGAGGGTGGCAATTTTGGTATCGGTAGCCTCGTTGCCAGAGGTGCCGGTAATGATATACCTATCGAGGTCGTCATAGGAAAAGCCCAGATTATCCTCATCGGTTTTCCCGCAAAGACCATCAGAGGGCACCTTGTTTACCAGCTCGGCAGGCAGACCCAGTGCGTGACCAATCTGAATGACCTCATGTACCATCAAATTGGCAAGAGGGCTGAAATCGCCAGCACTATCACCAAACTTGGTGGAGTACCCCACAAAATCCTCAGAGCGGTTACAGGTGTTAGCGACCCGCCCACCATTAGGAAGGGACTGGGCGATAGCGTAGAGCGTGGTCATGCGGATACGGGCAGGCAGGTTCGTCTTCGTTTGCTCACTGACTTCCATCTTGATGCGAACCCTAAACAAAATGGAATCAACAGGGCTTTGGATATTTACCTGATACGACCGGATGCCAAGATGCTCCACGACCCGCTTACTGTCCTCGATATCAGCCTGCTCTCCACACGGCATAAGGACACCAACAACTCTTTCCTTTCCCAGGGCTTCAACACAGAGGGCGGCGACGACACTCGAATCTTTGCCGCCAGAAATGCCGACCACAGCGTCACATTTGGGGCCGTTCATATTGAAGTAGTCACGAACCCACTGGACAATCTCATTCTTGGTTCGCTTCGGATCGGACAACATTAAAACTCACCTCCGTGGAGATTTTTGCGTACCTCGTCCAAGGTGAAAACCTTGAGCATCTGGCCGTTTTTGAACACAACTTTCAGCTCGTTATCTTCCTGTGCCTGTTCCCAAGTAAGGCCGTCTGTGTAACAATAGTTGCCACTGGGGAGGCTCCTGGTGACACGGCAGCATCCACGCTGAGACTTTTTGAAGTTGCCGCTATCGGTCTTGGGATTCTTGTAAATCATAATGGGCTTGCCGTTGTAATCCTCAGCATAGGTAGCCTTGACAGCAATGCCAAAGGTATCACGGGTATAAGGTGCATAAGCCCTGCTGTCACCGTCTGTTGCCTCCAGACACTGCATGGAGAAGGAGCCAACACCCAACGAGACGTTGTTGATAGCGAACCCACGCTCTATGAGAATCTGATAAATCGCCTCGCAGCGTTGCGGAGTAATACTGTCGCCATAGAGCGCCTTAACGTGTGGATCAAGAACCTTGTAGCCCTTACTGTTTACGGTGCCGCCGAAGATATCCCACAACTTGAATACAGTTTTGGTTACGACCTCCACAGGGTCGCCGCTGTCTCCACGGATAAGCAGGCACCCATCATGCGCCAAAACATCGTCCTTGATCTGAGGAAGAATATTGTCTACCAGGTTCCAGTAGTCATAGCTGTCGCTAACCATGGAAAAGTTCTGGTGCGGGTAAACTTCTTTCAGCAGACGCTTGATGTGCGTTACCTCATCACCATCCACAGCATAGTTGGAGCACATGACGCTATGCTCAGTAGATAGAGCACCATAAGCCACAGGCTCATTCTCAACACGGCAGGCGTAATTCTTTTCCAGCCAAAGGATGGCCGGCACTGTGGCCGTATTCAAAAAGCTCAGGCAGAACGCAGCAGAACTCTTGGTGGCGCTCTCCACGCTTTCCTGACCGCGCATGGAGAAGTCGCCCAGGAGCTTGGCCCGCACTACATTGTCGTCGCAGGTGATGTCGGCAAACTTGTTGACGATTTGCCGATAACGGTATCCCACCTCAGCCGAGATCTGAGTGTGCCACATGGAGCAAGATAGCATAGTTTCGATGCTGTTGACCAACCAGACAAAGTGAGGGTTAGTATTCGAGATCTCGATTTGCGGGACGTGGATATCGGTACGAGCACCTTCTGGCACAGCGCGAATCATGAGGGGTAGGTAGCCCAGCTCATGAAGCTCTTTCACGCGACCATAGCCAACGCCATCTGTACCGATGGTGCAGCCCAAAACCCGAACGTATTCCTTCATAACCTCACCGAGAGGACGGTTGAAGAAATAAGTATTGAACGCCTCAATCAGGTATTCCTGGATAAACGCCTGTAAGCCGAACATCGTAACCTTGTTCACATCAGACAGGCGAGTCATGCGAGGTGTGTAGTAGGACACCATCTTGGTCAAGGTTCGCGGGTACTGCTCGGCGTGGGCTGTTTTATAGAAATCCAAGCAGAGCAGTGGATTGTATGAAATCATTGTTTGATACCCTCTTTCAGTCAATGATGGAGATTTTTTCGTGAGAAGCACGAAGGATGCTGCTGGTTGTGAACACATGAGAGATAACGCCGTCCGTCAATACGTCGCCCTGCAAAATAGTATCTTCGCAATGACTGACATAAAGGAAGATTTCTTTTGCTCCAGCACCTCTCAAAGCATGGGCGGTATGAGTAAATGTACCGCCACGAGAGCAGATATCATCCACAATCAAAATATTCCGCCAAGCAACTTTTTCGGGGTCAGTCAGTTCCAGACGTTCAATTTTGCCGGTACGCCAATCGCGGTGCTTGATGCAGAACACATAGTCCATCTGGAACATAGCAGAGTACCGCTTGGCTGCACCCTCGTCGGGGTAGCACAGCAAAACATCCATATTGCGCTTACCGTTCAGTTTGTCGATCACCGACTCGATACAGTCATGGGCTGCAATAGGCTCGACATGGTTAATCAAAGCCTCAGAGACATTGGAGTGGGGATCAAACACTTGGACATAGGAGAAATGCAGACTGTTGATAAACTCCGCAAACCATTTGAGGGTAAAAACCTCATCGCAGTTTTTCACACGATCCATACGCGCATTGGGCACATATGGCATATACAGCCCGATTGGAGTATTCTCCCCATTGTTGGCCCGGATATGATGAACAAGGTTCCAAAGCAACATACACTCGTGGTCGCCATCATACTTCCAGTCAATCTTGTAAGCGTCGTCTCTTGCATAAAGCCGCAAAGAGCAGGTTTTGTCCGGGAAAGATGTAGGGGAGAGCTTTTCACCATTTACCGTAAACATCTCAGCCCTCCCAGTTCTCCACGTTGATCTGGCACACCTTCATAGCGGCCAAAGCATTGGCGTGGCTTTCAGGGGTTACACCAGCACAGCAGGCAGCATCAACGGTGATCTTGGCCTCTGGCAGAAACGCTTTGATAAGCAAAGCGTTGGAAATAACGCAGATATCGGTGCAAAGGCCAACCACAACCACCTCATCTACACGCTGCCGCTGAGAAAGAGTATCCAGGCACTCGCCCAGATCAACAGAGCCGAAAGTGTCCTTCTGGAATACCGACACACCCTTGTGAGAGTCAATAGCCGCATGGCTGACAGCTGTAGCCACAGCGTCATGAAGTCTCCATCCTGCCGTCTCCTCAATACAGTGCTCAACAGGGAGCAGCTTGCCCTCCTGAGTCTCCAGATAGTTACGCTGGTGCGTATCCTTGGTAATGTAGATCGCGTCGCCATCAAAACAGTTGACCTTCTTAACGACGTTATCTACAATGGCCTGTGCTTCCGGCGTCCCAAGGGCACCGTTAATGAAATCGTTCTGCATATCTACGATCACAAGAACCTTCATCGTAATCACTCCTTCAGAATGAGCACTCACACGGTAGCTTATCATCATCTTTAATGAGTTTCCGTGCGACTGCCCAGAATTTTTGAGGTTTGGTTTTTTCAGTGGGCGGCAACGCCTTTTCTTTGAGCTTGGCAAATTCCGCCTCAAATTCTGAAAGATAACCTTGCTTTAGAATACTGTACCCGATCGCATCCTCAGCTTGCTTTGCCTTTGCCCATATCTCAGGGTAGAGGCAATACACAATAAACCAGTGTTGTTTACCAGCTTTTAGGCAACCGGTACAATTTGCATGGTTGAAAATGCTGTAAGGTTTCGGACGATCAATCCCAACCTCCTCAATCTCATGGATCGTTCTCGTTTCCCAAGTCAACGGATACTCAGTCTGATAACCCATAGCAGCCATAATGCCGACTCTACGCCGGATGCGGTGCTGCTCATTGGCATCAAAACCGTATACCAAGGAAATGTCGTCTCGGATTTCTGGAGGATTTGCGGGATAATGCTCAGCAAGCCATTTATGGAACGGCTCAGTTTTCAGCCTATTGGTGCAGAGAGCGGTGGACTGTGCGCCGCACTTGAACGCTTTGATCTCCATGCACACATCAAACTGATCTTTGGTTTCCCATCCAGGCATATTGGCGTATGTGATAGGAACGCCCAGATAGTCCGCAACCTCATTTTTGAAACGCTTGATGTCTTTGTCTTCGGTACGGGGACAAAGATCATGATTGAGCAAAATCGTGTTCTCTGCCCCGTACTTTCTGACTACTTCCACGGCGGCAATCGCAGATGAATGACCGCCAGAAAAACAAACGATGTACTTCATACCGACCACAACCATCATGGCTGAGGCCAACTGCCTAATCCTCCCATGCTACTTGCCCAAGGGCTTTCACGCTGTAACAGGCAGCTTTACCGTATGCTTACCAATCTCATACGAACCTGGTTTACCAGGATTGGTATTATCTCCTTTCGTTGTTGTTGGTTTGTGTGCTTTTGAAATACTTGCCGATAGTGGCGAGAGTCGCACAGGCCAAGGGAATGAAATCCGGCGTAAAGCGCGTTGTGTTGAACATCAGATTCATGCCGTCAGCGATAGTAGTACCGACACAGACCTTCAGTATCCACCCGCCGATCCAAGCGAACCCGAATGTGAGAACGGGACTGAACACGAGCAGGCCGATCATGCCAATGAACGCAGTGACCCAACCGAGAGCTTCCATCTTGTTTCTCATTACCAGCACCTCCTTTCCACAATAATTACAGACCCAAGATCATGTTTGCTAACCGACATCTGCCAGAGAAATATTCTCCATAACCGCCCTTGCTTCAAGGGCAGCAAGGTATTCCACCATTGCTTGAATCTGGATGTTGTAGGTGCTTCTGGGGCAAGTCGGGGTAAACTCCAACGTACCCGCATCCCAGCTATCCAGCATAGCTTTCAGCTTTTTATAGCGAATGGCGAGCTGGTAATATTCAGCTGCAAAACGGTCTTTGTAGTAATCGCTCTTCATTAGAGCGACTGTATCGTTCAGATTCATAAACTTCTTCCTTTCTAAATCAAAGGCTTATTCTATTGGGACTCCAATGTACTCAAGCACTCGCCGCATACCCAAGCCATGTTCTTCCCATGGCTTCATACAATAATTCCAGAGTTTCGGGTG
>Ga0073906_1001508_pt1 | contig 35223 bp, 26 predicted proteins | sample Inofromicrocosms_FD_65485 | JGI IMG/M metagenome (GOLD analysis project Ga0073906, IMG submission 65485) | Mouse cecum microbial communities from Vienna, Austria - Inoculum for glucosamine and mucus D2O microcosms | ecosystem: Host-associated > Mammals > Digestive system > Large intestine >...
AATTTTTTATTTTTGTCGTTTGACAAGTATAGAATAGCAAGAAGAAGTAACAAAGTTAGTCAGTCAGTTGCAATAAATTTGTAAAAAGAAACAGGACTTCGATTTGAAATCCTGTTCTTTTTCATCGCTTGAAAGTGCAACTCTTATAAAATTTTTGTTTTTTAATCCCTATGGGAATTGCGCTTTATACCGAGTGCTCCGTTTTTCATTATGTGTGTTGTATTTACGATATTGTGTTTACCGTTATTCGGTTATTATATCGTCTTGCTTAATTTCCGCAGTTTCGACGTTGCCGTCCGCGTTCGCATCTGCCGTTTCGGATGCGGTCTCGGATTGATCCGCGAGATAGCGTTTTCTCGCTTTGACCAATATCCAAACGGTCTCGAAAATTATCACTCCGAACACTATCGCATTGAGCGCGACGAGTACGGGTATCCACCATGCGAAAACCTTATCTTTTTCTTTAATGCCCACGCTCACCGTGAACTCGCCGTCGGCGGGATCGTAGTCCTTGTACTGACAGTAAGTGTTGCAAATGGTGTATATCATATTGTGCGCCGCATCGCGCGCGAGGTGCACGTCCACGTTGTCGCTGTGATCTAACGGCGCGCCGTTAGCGCTATTGGGCTTGAGCCACATGTCGTTGCCGGCGCGTATGCCTTGATGCGGGTTCATGTACTTATCGCCCGACGACCAGTCGGTTATGACCACGCCTCTGAAACCCCATTCCGTACGAAGCACATCGGTAAGCAGCGCGCGACTGCCGCCCGCCCAAGTTCCGCCTATACGGTTGAATGCGCTCATCATGGCGTTCGCATTACCTTTCTTGACGCATATCTCGAACGGACGCAAATACGTTTCTCTGAGCGCCTGTTCGGTAAGCCACACATTAAGATTTTGCGGATTCTTGCCCATCTCGGAAAGCGCGAAATGCTTGAGATAGCAGTACACGTTTGCCGACGCCGCGCCTTTGATAACGTATGCGCCGAGATAGCCCGAAAGCACCGAATCCTCGCTGTAGTACTCGAAGTATCTGCCGTTATACGGCGTGCGATGCAAGTTTACGCCGGGCGCGTACCAGCCCGAAATACCGGTAGCCTGAGCCTCGTTACCCAACGTTCTGCCCATCGCAAAAGCAAGCCGAACGTTATAGGTCTGCGCAAGATTCATCTGTCCGCCGAATCCCGACCAACGGCTTTTATCAAGCCCCGCCGGAGTGCCGACGTTGGGCTGCAAGCCGCTCGGTCCGTCGTAGTCGTAATTCTTGGCTTTGCCTATCGACGTCATTTCGTCGTTGCGATAGCCCGAAGATTCCACGAGATTAAACAATTCTTTCTCGGTTATCTCGTTAAGCAGTTGCTCGTATTCGGACGCTTTATAATTTCTGCCGAGCTTTTCAACCAGATCTTCGTTGAGCACGAGCTTAACGCCGCTTGTGCCCTTGAGATCGTCCGCACTCGCCGCCGAGCCGTCCTCTCGCCTCCACAAGCGCAAATGATTCGCGCCGTAATCGACGCCTTGTTCGCTATCCGCATTATAACGATCGTTGTTATCGTAACCGTCGTAAACGTAATTGTTCGCTTTGGTAACGTTGCTGCCGCCGCGGTTAGGGGCGGCGGTTACGGGGAACGTTTCCGCAAACGCGCCGCGCGAAAGATACGTTATCTCACTGCCCGCGGTCTGTCCGTCGATAGGCACGCCCGCATATGCGGTGTTGCCCGTAAAACGGTTTTTGACGATCTGTTTCGTTTCGAGATCGAGTTTGTACTTTATTGCGGTAGGGATAGTGAACTTTATCTGCGCGTTTTCGCATGCGTTAAGCTCGTGCGCGTTGTTCATGAGCTTGACGGCATACTCGCCAGCATCGAGTTCATATGTCGCCGCGCCGTTGCTGTTGCGGTCATAGCAGTCGTAGCTCGCTACGTCGTACAGATCGAATTCGAGAGTGAGCGCAGAAGACTGCCCGGGTTCGAGCATCGGCGTTTTTGCAAAAGCAACGAGATTGACTGCTGCTTTTTCGATCCCGCCTTTGCCGCCGCCGGCGTTTTTATCGTACGGCGGAGTTACATACAACTGCACCACATCCATTCCCGCAACTCCGTTTGCGGAGTTGGTCACGGTAACGTCTATTTTGATCTTAGCTTTTTTGTTCGTTATGCTCGCATTCTCGAGATCGATCTCGTTTTCGTCTATAACTACTTTGGAAGAGTCTACTTCCCAAGTAAAATCGGTATACGACAGTCCGTAGCCGAACGGATACTGCACTATGTTTTTGTATCCTTCATCGGTCGAATAATCGAACGTCTTTCCGTAAGCCTCGTGAACGATCTTGTCGGCATACGCCGTTTCATACCATTTGTAGCCTACGTAAATACCTTCTACGTAATGGATGTGATCCCCGTCTCTGCGGTTATTGGCGTACGACGGCGCAGAACGCAGATCGTACGCATACGTATCGACGGTGCGTCCCGACGGGTTAATTTCGCCGGTGAGAACGCGTCTTATCGCGTGCGCACCCGACTGACCGGGCAAACCGACGAGCAAAACCGCATCTATCTTATCGTTATCCAAAAACCCCATTTCCATGGTGTTTGCCGTATTGACTATCACGATAACCTTTTCAAAGTTTTCGGTAACGAGATCGATAAGCGCCTCTTCCTCGGTCGAAAGCTGCAGATATGTTCTGTCGCGGTCTTCGGGCTTGCCTTTCTTTTTCTGCGTGTACGGTATTTCCATGTTTTCCGAGCCCCAACGCGCTATCGTAATGACAGCCACGTCCGAGAACGCTTTGGCTTCGTTCATTACCGCATCGGTATAGAACGATCGATCCGGCTCGATCAATCTCACGGGATCGGTATCGTCCTGTTTATCCTCGCGCTTATTCGCAAAAGCAAAATACTTGTCAAGCAACGATTCATTGAGCTCGAACGTGCGGCTCGTCGTGCCGTCCTCGTCGGTCGTAATGTTTCTGAGCGCAGCCGAGAGAGTAACGCACTTATCCCACTGAAGATTTGCCGCACCGCTGCCGCCGCCCGTGAGCAAAAACCCCGCGTCGCAAGACGCCCATCCGAACAGATTCAGCTTGCGCTCGGTCTCTTTAAGCGGCAGAGCCGCGCTGTCTCCGTCATACTCGTTTTTGAGCAGAACGATGCTCTCGTCGCCTATCTTGCGCACGAGCGCGTCGCTTTCTGCGAGCGCGGCGTCCACTTCTTCGCCGTCAAACCTAAGACCGTTACCGCACAAAAGATTGGTTATCGCGCCGGCGTTTATTCCGCAGAGAGCGTCCGCAACTATCATAGCGGCAAACACGACCGCCATGATCCCGATAACCACCCAATTCCAAACCTTAAATTTCATATGTTAAGCCTCCGTTACCGTGTAGCGGTAAGTTATTTCGTAATCCTTACCGTATACGTTTACCTTAAGCGACATCGACTTCTCACCGACCGATGACGTATCGAACGTTGCTCCGCTTGCGGATATTATCTCGTCGGTCACGCATATATCGCGGAAGTCGCAGCCGATCTCGCCATGTTTATCCGCAGGCACGGCTATCCTGATCATTACGTTTTCGAGCACGCCCTCTTTTGTCGTTGCGCTAATTGCGTATTTCGCTTCGCCGCGAGCGACGACGATCTCGACTTCTTCGTCGATTACGTCGAGAACGGGTTCTGCGGCAAAGTAATCTATATTCGGTCCGCGTTCGCCCTTGAACTCAAGCGAAACGCTATTTTCTCCCGCAACAAAGTCAACGGTCGCAAATGTAGTTATCGACCAATTATACGTGCGATGCCACATTCCCGTGTCCGTAGCTGACTGAACAATACCGCTAATCGAATAAGCATTTCCGTTCACCTTGCAGTCGAATATCGCGGAGAGATCTTGCGTGCCGTTTCCGCCGTCGGAAAGATTCGACTGTGCGCGCATTTTGAGCCTGTATCGTCCGGCATTTTCAACATTGAATTTTACGGTAAGAACGGTATTCCCCGCTTTCCAGCCGCTGGCGCCGTCGAGACCTGCCATTGCGGAAGATCCGAAAGTACCGTTGGAAACGGGCTTACTCCAATTATCGGTCACCGTCTCACGCTCGTACTTGCGCGTTATCGGGCTTCCGTCGTTGTTTTTCACCGTTACCGCGCTATCGTCTTCCGCTTGCACCGTATATCTCTTGCCCGCCGTTTCACGGCATACGCCGCACCTTGCCTCGTCACCGTCCCATTTTATCGACGAGTGCGGCATGAGCACTATCTTATGACACTCTTTACACTCTGCTTCCGATCCGCAAACCGGCGGCGCATCGAACGTGTGATCGCTCGGAGGCGCGATTTCCGTGCCGCACTTAGTACACATTTGACCGTGCTCGCATGTCGCCGCAGGTCCGGGCTCGTGATCGCCCGTAGCCGGCGTTATCACTTTGCCGCACGTCGTACACGTTTGAGGTTTGGCGCAAGTCGCTTCCTCTCCGGGCGTGTGATCGGTCGTTTTCGGTGTTCTGAACGGCGCATTATGTATGCGGTTCCGCCCTTCGGCGTCCGAGTAAGTTCGCGAGCAATCTACACAGCGCCAATATTCCTCGCCGCCGTAATCGGCGCACGTTGCGGCTCTGGCGTTTTCTTTTTCCAAATTATGTTCGGCGCAATCGGGCAGTTCAAACACTCTCAAATCGCTCACGTTTGCCGCACAAGGAGTATATGCGCAATTAACGTATTCGGAGATCACACGTAGTTCGATCGTGTTGTCGCCTTTTTGAAGACCGACTTCGCCTAAAGATACGTCGCTGAAATTCGCCCATAACGCATAATCGGGAGTTTCGGACTTCTTTCCGGGCAGTATTGCGTTATCATCGACTTCGATAGGCGTCAAAACTTCTTCACCGTTTTCGATAACGGGAATACCCGTTTCGGGGTCGCTCTTAATTATATTTATATCGAAAAGCTCGTTTATAAGCACTTCGCCCATTTCCAAAGGTTCCCAATTATTACCCGGACCGTCAACGAGCATATATCCGCTCGCCGCATTCAGTACAAGCTCGGCTCGAGTATCCGAATCGGAATATATATGATAACGCAATACGTGTCCCTTTTTCAAATCGCGCAAGCACGGTATTCCTTGCTCGTGCCCTACGTTATAATATTTTTCGGTAAAATTTACCTCTTCTCCGTTTTTCAGATATCCCTTACCGGATTCGGGTTTGGCTATGATCGGTTTCGTACACTCTCTGTCTTCATACACTGCATCGGCGGTATTCTCGAGAAAACTCTTTCCTATGTATGCCGATCTGTCCGCTTCGAGTATTTCGCTGTAAACAATGTCGGTAGAATGAACGTCGTACCCCTTGAGAACGGTAACGGCAATGTCGTCGCTCGACCATTTATCGTACTTTGCGACGAAAATGTGCGCTCCGTTCGTATCGAGACTGTACGCCGTCGGCATGCTTATCTTTGTTTCCTCGCCGCCTATCCTCTCGTAAACGTCGAAGTCGGCAACGGCGGAAGACGTGCCGTCCCCGTAATTCACCGCGACCTTAATGCCCGCGACAAGATCTATCGTGCCGGGACGCAGCATCTTGGGAAGCGACGACGCATCAAAAGTCACGCCCTCGATTTCCACGTCCGACATCTCTATAGGGTACGCAACCGACGCACCCTCGTATATAAACATTATATTTTTATCTTTAGAATCAAGCGCGCCGTCCGGATTTATTTCGCATTCGTCGGGCGACAGATCCTCTATTATATGGTTGCCGTCGTCGTCGAGGTGACTCCATTTGGCGGCAAGCGTCATTCCCGTACTGTCAAACATTTCGCCGGGTCTGTATTTTGTCTTAACGGGCGGCGTAACGATATAAAGTTCTATCACGTGCGGGTCTTCGTCGTCGGGCGGGAGTATAGTTCCTCCGCCGCCGATAGGCTTTTTGTCGCACGCAACAAAACAGAACAATACCGCGAGCACCGCCGCCGCGATTCCGAAAAATCTGCTTGCACTGTTCTTTTTCATACTCATCTCTCCTGATTTATTTAACGACAAAAATTGCGCCGTTATTGAAATGAGTATACCCCCCCCCCGACGTTCCGCGTCAATACTTTTGTTGTAATTTAATCGTTTTTTGTTGTAAACGGTGTAAAAAGACCACCTGTCTATCCCGAGTGCGCAAAAACACAATTTGTTTTTTATGGCGGAGATTTATCGGCATACCTCTCCCGAGCGCGCATTGCGCGCCCACCCTCTCCAATTCATAATTCATAATTCTTAATTCTCTCTCATCTCGGGAAAATAATATCGGTATTAAAAATGCCGTCTTCGGCGGTGACCTTCAGTTCGCCGCCGTATTTTTCGGCGAGCATGCGCACGGACTTCATACCGAAACCGTGATTGAGCGCATCGCCCTTGGTCGATCTCGGCAAGCCGCCGTCGAACTCGAGATCGCCGCCGTAGAAATTATATACGTTCACAAACACGAAATCGTTTATGCGCTTTACGGATATGCCGACTACTCTGTCGTCTTTATCGAGCGTGGAAACCGCTTCTATCGCGTTGTCGAGGATATTGCCGAATATAGCGTAAAGATCGCTCTCACCTATAAACGCCAACTGCTTGCCGTCTGCAACGCATGAAAGCAATATGCCGTGACGATTGCAATACAAACTTTTTTCGGTCAATATAACGTCGAGCGCGTCGTTGCCCGTTTTTACGCCGCTGTCGTATACAGAAATAAGATTTTCCATCTCGTCGAGCGCATCGGGGCTTAGGCTGTTTTTCGCGCCCATCGTGCGTATTTGATGCTTGAGATCGTGGCACTTGAAATTGATAAGATCGATATTCGTTTTGGTAAGGTCGTATTGAGCTTTGCTTTGTTCCCAAAGTTTATTTATCGTATCGAGCTCGCGGTCGAGCTTACGAATTTTCGCCATGCCGAACTGCATATACAGCGTCAGCGCACAACAAAAAACGTTTGCCACGTCCGCAACGATAACATAAACGGGATCGTACTTTGTCGCGCTGTGCTCGGTGATCACCGCGCTTATTACTATGCCGAACAATATAGTCAACGCGAATATTACGAGCATAGCGCCGTTTTTAAGCGATACCGCGCCGTGCTCGAGCGACGGGGAAACGATTCTGCACACCGCCCAATACGTTACGAACAGTATCGTCAGATACACGGCGACTATAAAAGCGTTTGCGAATATGGTTTTGCCGCTGCCGTAAACTATAGTTATGAGCGCGCCGAACGGATTGCTGCCGACGTTTATCACATCGGACATATTATGTACGCCCATAACCACCGCAGCTATATCGAATAACTCGTACGAAATATGCTGCATAGCGTAGCCCGCAAGCCCGCAAAACGCAACGGTGCGGAAATCGACGTCGAAACAAAGCCACAGCGCGCCGAGCGTAACGCCGAAAAACGCAAGGTACATAAAAGTAGCGAACAGCGCGCCGTCGTCGAGCACCGGCATAGCGAACGCAACGCCGATACAGACCGTCACCGCGCCTGCTATGCGCAACCAAAACTTTTTGCGCCGTGCGAGCCTAAAAGACACGAGCATTTCCGCGAGCAAAAGTTCCGCCATAAAAACCGCTTTATACCAAAAGAACGCGTCGATCTCGTACATTATTTGCCTTCCATTCTCGCGCCTATCGCTTGTAAAAACTCTTTCTTTTTGGAATGGCTGATCTTGAGTTCCTCGCCGCCCACTACCGCTGTGTAATCCTTCACGGACGTGACGTAATCGAGGTTGACGAGGTAGCAGTTATTGCAGCGTGCGAACTGCTTTTTCGGAAGCTGCGTTTCAACGTTTTTCAGCGCGCCGTAAGAACTAATATCGCCGCTGTTCGTATGGTAAATTATGCTTCTGTTCATTACCTCTACGTACTTTATATCCGAAACCGAAACGATCCTCAATCCGTCCGAAGACTGAACTTTTATCTTGAGATCGACGGACGCGGCGATGCGTTCCATAGCGCGTAAAAGTTTGAGCTTGATATTGCCGTACATCACGGGTTTTAAGATAAAATCGAACGCGCCGACCTCGTACCCGTTTACCGCGAACTGCGCGAGACTCGTCACGAATATTATCATAACGTTCTTATCGCGCTCGCGCAGTCTCTTGGATGCCTCGAGCCCGTTTGTACCAGGCAAGCCTATGTCCATGAATACAATATCGTACACGGGCTTATACGCGCTTAGCATAACGTCGGCGGTCTTGAATCGGTCGTACGAAAACGCAACGCCGTTTTCCGAGCCGAACCGTTCCACCGCCGCTATGAGCGCGGTATATTCTTTGTCGTCGTCCTCGACTATAGCAAGATTGATCTTCATTAAATTACCGTCGATTTATTTTTCGTTCGAGCTTATCACAGCCCCGTTTTAAGCAGATCTTCCACGCTCGTCACTTCGTCGGTTCGCTTTACGGCGTCGGGCGTTTTTGCCGCGATGCCGCTCTGCGTACCCGCGCCCGCGCTCGTCTTGCAACGTTTATTAAACGTGCATGCGAGCGTATCCTCTATATTCTTCGCTATCGCGGTAAAAGGCGCAGCCGTCTTTATATATGCCGCGCCGTTGCGCTTGTCGGTCTCTGTCTTGCCGCAATCGACGTAAAGCGTGCCTACGAGCAGCCGAGCTATACCCTCCCACTCGCCGCGCTGTTTTACCGTATCCAGCAATATATCCGCGGCGTCCGAGGTGCGCTTTTCCTTCAGCGCGACCATCGCTTTCATCAAAAGACCGAACGCACCGTCGAACTCGACGAGAGCGAGCGTTTTGAACGCGGCGTCGTGTTCCGACGTATTTATGCATGAGCACATTATCTCGAATAATCTCGTACGCGCGACGTCCATGCCGTATTCCAAACATTCACGATAAAGCTCTATAGCTTTATCCTCGTCCTTTTGCACTCCCGAGCCGCGTTCGAGCGCGAGCGCGTAATTAAACCGCGCGCAATTGTCGTTTTGCGCGTTGTCCGCAAAATACTTGACGCCGGCGGATTTATCCGCTTTTTTATCCTGCGACGATACCTCGAGAATGGCGAGCCGCATGGGCGCGTCCTTATCGCCCGCCGCCGCTGCGCGCTTATAGTACGCCCGCGCCGCTCTGTGATCGGGCTTTACGAGCGTGCCCGTCTCCAAACAATAGCCGAGATTGAACAGTGCGGGCGCATAGTTGCTCCGCGCCGCGCGCGACAGATATTTATATGCTTTAGACGCCTTATTCGGCGCGTATTGCGCGAGCGCAACGCCGTACTCGTACATGCCTTGCGGCGTGAGCGTATTCTTTTTAAGCTCTTTCAAGCGCGTTTTTACTTCTGCCTTTCCGAGTTTTTCGGGCGCGTCGTCGCCGGCGGCGTCCATATAGTCGAACTTATTTACATCGCAATACTCCTCGCACGCCGCATAGGTATACGCATAACCCGTAAATATCAAACGCTGTGCGCGAGTGTCCGTTTTTAACTTTTTGCATAGGACTATCGCGACTATCGCGCCGACAGGCGGAATCAACTGCAATACGCCCGCAGCCAAGCACAGCTTTTCGTTCGACCGCACGCGCAATAATATTAAGTATATAAATACCGACGCATATGCGCATACGATGACCGCAAAAGCGATGAGCGACGCATACGCCGCGCCCGCAACGCCCGTCGCTTTCAGCGCGAGCTGTATCACGGCGAGCAGCGCGCCTGCTATAGTCAGCCCCGCGCACACACCGCCGAACGCGCGCATATACGCGGTCTTTGCGCACAGCACGATCAGCGCGATAAACTCCAAGAGCGAAAAGAACGCCAAGCCGATATTTAAGTAATATAAAATTTGAATGAGATTTTCCGACATATGATCCTTCACTTTATATTTTCTGTCGAGACCGCGGTTTTTATCTTAATTGCGTATCGCGCATTTTGCACTTTTTCAAATCCGTAGTTTATCGATCATTTTCGTTTTGCGCGCTGTACCGCTTCTTCCCAACCGTCGAGAAGACGCGCGCGTTTTTCTTCGGGCATGGTCGGCTTGAACACGGTCTCGTCCGCAGCCGCCGCCGTCACGGAAGTTTTGTCTATTATGCCCATAGTGAGCGCCGCGAGTCGGTACGCGCCGAGCGCGGTTATCTCCACTACCGCGGGGCGAACTACGTCTACTCCCGCTATGTCCGCCATGAAACGCATCATAAAATTATTCTTCGACGCGCCGCCGTCCACGGCGAGCTTGTTCACTTTGATCTTGCTGTCCTTTTCCATGGCGTGCAAAACGTCGAAAACCTGATATACTACGCTCTCGAGCGCGGCGCGTATAAAATGTTCTTTGGTCGTGCCGCGCGTCAGTCCCGTCACCGTGCCGCGCGCATATGCGTCCCAATGCGGCGCGCCCAACCCGACAAACGCGGGCACTATGTAAACGCCGAGCGTATCGTCGACTTTTTCGGCGTACTTTTCGGTTTCCTCCGCAGAACGTATCATGCGCATCTGATCGCGCAGCCACTGCACGACCGCTCCGCCTATGAACACGCTCCCCTCGAGCGCGTACCGAACCGAACCGTCGGCTGTGGCGGCGAGCGTGGTTATAAGTCCGCGCTTGCTCTCTATAGGGGTTTCGCCCGTATTCATCAGTAAAAAACAGCCCGTGCCGAACGTGTTTTTGCACTGACCGCGCTCGAAACATCTCTGTCCGAACAGCGCAGCCTGCTGATCGCCGGCAACGCCCGCAATGGGCAGTTTTGCGCCGAACTCCGTTTCGTCGGTGTAGCCGAAAAGACTGCCCGACGGCTGTACGCGCGGCAACATTATGCGCGGTATATTGAACAGTTCCAAAAGCTCGTCGTCCCAATCGAGGGTATGTATATTGAACAGCATTGTGCGCGACGCGTTAGTATAGTCGGTGGCGAATATCTCGCCCGCCGAAAACTTCCACATAAGATACGTGTCGACCGTGCCGAACAGCAGTTCGCCGCGCTCGGCGCGTTCTCTCGCTCCGTCTATGCTGTCGAGGATCCACTCGAGCTTGGTCGCGGAAAAGTACGCGTCGAGCGTAAGTCCCGTTTTACGATAGATCATCTTATCGTAACCTTTGGCAGTCAAAGCGTCGCATCGCTCCGCCGTACGCCGACACTGCCATACTATAGCGTTGTATATCGGCTTGCCCGTTGCCTTTTCCCAGACGATCGTAGTTTCGCGCTGATTGGTTATGCCTATCGCAGTCACGTCGCCGCGAACAAGCCCGCCGCGCGCGAGCGCCTCGCTCACAACACCCATTTGCGACGAGTATATCTCGAGCGGATCGTGTTCGACCCAGCCCTCGGCGGGATAAACTTGCGCAAACTCCGCTTGCGCCGACGAAACAACCGCGCCCGTGTCGTCGAACACTATGGCGCGCGAGCTCGTTGTTCCTTGATCGAGCGCAAGAATGTATTTATGCTTTTTCATTGCTATAACTATGTCTCCTTGTTACAAAATGTTTTTGAAAGGACAGTCGCGCGTCAGGTGGGCAAGCAGCCAAATGCTGCGCGGATCATGATTTATTGTTTTTACTTATATTGCGTTAAGATTGTTATAAACCAATCTGTGATTGCGACGGGAGTGTAGCCCCTCCTACATGACCAAGGCTCCGCGCCAAACGTAGCCCGCATCACGCGATGAATGTCCTTTCAATATTGCGCGTGACCACAACGTCTACGCCCGTACCCGCCGCGTTCTTTACCGCTATATCCCCGATACGAACGGGCGCGGTCAGTCGAGCATTTTTTATCTCTTCGAGCACCTCGAACATTTTTTCCTTCGGAACGGCGTCCGCCGTTTTGACGGGTACACGCGGCAGCTCGCCGCCTATGAGTTCCGCTGTGGACGTAACGGTTCGTTTGGGCGCGGTAGCCTCGTCGAGCGCGTACTGTTCGCCGCGCTTACAGGCGTTGCCCGTAACGGTGATCTTGCCGCCGTCCTTTCGCACCTCGAGCGCGCAACCCATCGGACAGCGTATACATGTAAATTTATCTATCTTCATGCGCTCACCCGTCCTTATTCGTCAAAGTTATTTCGACGCATTCCGCCGACCGCAGCCGTCTCGACTGCTCGGCGTTCAACTCGAGTGTTTCCATTTCGCCGGGCGCTACTATCGGTCTGTTCCTTTCCGCTACGGGCGCGCCGTCAGCCGATACGCGCAGTTTGCATTTTTTATAAACGCCGCTCACGCGCATGCGCAAGGTCAAGTTTCCGCATCCGCCGCGAGTTATCCGCTGCGGCACGCAGTACCTTACTCCGCCCGAAGTCCTGACGCGCACCGCCGCGTCGCTTTTGCCGATTCCGCAACCCGTTACGTACCGAGCCGCGGCAACGCCGCAAGCCCCGCTCTCGCGCGAGACGTAATCGACGAGATCGTGCACGTGCAAGCAATTGCCGCACATAAACACCCCGTCCGCGCTCGTCATGAATCCGTCGTCCACATCCGCGCCGCCCGTTGCGGTGCAAAACTCGACGCCCGCGCCGCGCGCAAGCTCGTTTTCGGGCAGCAGTCCTACTGACAACAGCAGCGTGTCGCATTCGATCTCTCGAGCCGTGCTCATAACGGGGTTGCGATTTTCGTCCACAGATGCGACCACAACCGACGATACCCTGTCGCGTCCGCGTATTTCCGTTACGGTGGTCGACAGCATGAGCGGTATGCCGAAGTCGTCGAGACACTGCGCGATATTGCGTCTCAGCCCCGACGAATACGGCATGAGTTCGGCGACGCCTTTTACTTCCGCGCCCTCGAATACCATGCGCCGCGCCATTATCAGACCTATATCGCCCGAACCCAAAATAAATACTTTGCGCCCTATGCGCTTGCCGTCTATATTGACGAGTCGTTGCGCCGTGCCCGCAGAGAACACGCCCGCAGGCCGCGTGCCGGCTATGTTTATCGCGCCGCGCGGGCGTTCTCTGCACCCGCACGCCAATATCACCGCGCCCGCCGTATATTTGATCATACCGCGGCTGTTGACCGCAGTAACCGTTCTGTCGGACGATACGGACAAAACGGCAGTGCCGTAAAGTATTTCTATATTTCGCGCCGCCGCAAGCTCGCCGAATCGCGCCGCATACTCCGGACCGGTAAGCTCCGCATTAAACGTGTGCAAGCCGAATCCGTTATGCACGCACTGATTGAGTATGCCACCCGCGTGACCGTCGCGTTCGAGTACGACGATATCGGTCGCGCCCGCATCGTACGCCGCGACCGCCGCGGCAAGCCCAGCCGGTCCCGCGCCTATTACGACTATCGCTTTTTGCACGTTCACGACAGCCTCCCCGAAACGATAGCGCCCGTTCCGTTTTTGGTTATTTTCTCCTCGTCGACGCCAAGCTCGCGCGCCAATATCTTTATCAGAGCGGGGGTGCAAAACCCCGCCTGACATCTGCCCATGCCTGCGCGCACTCTGCGTTTCACTCCGTCGAGATCGACTGCGCCGCGCTCTATCGCCTGCACTATTTCCGCCTCGGTCACGCACTCGCAACGGCATACTATATTACCGTAGCGCGGGTTTTCCGCAATGAGCTTTTCGCGCTCGTCGTCCGTCGCCGATGCGAAACACGTAATAGCGCGTCTACTCGGATCGAATTTTTCGTTTTCGCAAAGTCGCAACTTTACGGCGACTTTCTCGGCGAGATACTCGCCTATAGCGGGGCTTGATGCAAGCCCCGGCGAGCAAATGCCGAGCGCGTTGAAAAACCCGTCCTCGCTCTCTTCTATGACGAAATCGTCGCCGCACACCGCACGCAAGCCCGAAAACTGCGTTATTATATCGCGCTTATTCAAGCACGGTACGGAAAGCCTGCCCTTATCGAACACGTCGTTCAAAATTTCCGCTGTGGTGGAAACGTCGCTCTTATCGTTTACGTCCTCCGCCGACGGACCGACAAGCGTGTTGCCGTGGCACGTCGGCGCGACAAGCACGCCTTTGCCGCGCGCAGTGGGAATTTGAAACACCGTACGCGTTACGGGCGCTGCCGTTTTATCGAGCAAAACGTATTGCCCGCGCCTCGCGATTATCTTGCGCTTGACAGAGCACACTAAATTATTTATTACGTCTGCGTACAAACCCGCCGCATTTATGACGGTGTGCGTCAATAACGCGCCGCCGCCTGCCGTGATTCTATAAAGCTTACCTACGCGCTCTATGCCCGTGACCGCGCTGTTGAGCCGCACCTCGCCGCCGTTTGCCGTAAAGTTTTCGTAACACGCTATATTAAGCTCGTACGGCGATACGATAGCGGACGTGGGCGCATACAACGCAGATACTACTTTGTCAGACAGGTTCGGCTCGAGAGCGCGGGCGAACTCCGCCGTCACTGCTTCCGCGTCTACGCCGTTTTCGACAGCGCGTCTGCGCAACGCGTTGACGTCGCGGCTGCCGTCGAACGACAAAACGAGCGCGCCGTTCTGTTTGTACGGAACGTCAAGCTCTGCGCACTTTTTCCACATTATGCGGCTGCCGGCAACGTTAAACTTTGCCTTTAGAGTGCACGGCGCCGCGTCGAAACCCGCGTGCACTATTCCGGAATTGGCTTTGCTCGTGCCGACGGCAACGTCGTTTCCGCTTTCTATAAGCAAAAACTTCCCGCGAAATTTGCATAATTCTCGCGCAGCAAAAGTCCCGATCACCCCGCCGCCTATGACGATACAGTCGTATACCTTGTCAAAGCAAGTATCCATAACAGCATTGTACCACATATGCGACGAAATGTCAACGTTTGGGTCAAGCGATTATTGACGTTTACTTGTATTTAGTCGCAAACAATGCGATTTTAATGCGCCGAACAGCAGCGGATATCACCGCGGCTGTCTGTCTAATTTTTCGTCGTAATTTGCAAGACACTTGCGGATTATCTCGATAGCCTCGTACTTGTGGCATATCTCTTTGACCGCCGTAACCTTGTGCTCGAGCGCCTTGTACACCTCGAAAAAGTGCATCATTTCGTCGAACAAATGCGGCGGCAATTCTTTGATGTCGTAATAATGCTTGTAATTGGGATCGTTCACGGGCACCGCTATTATCTTTTCGTCAAGCTCGTCGCCGTCGACCATTTTTATAACGCCGATAGGCATGCACGTGACGAGAGTCATCGGAAATATCGACTCGTTGCACAGCACCAAAACGTCGAGCGGGTCGCCGTCGTCGGCAAGCGTGTGCGGTATGAATCCGTAGTTTGCGGGATATACCGTCGACGTATACAATACGCGGTCGAGCCGCAACAGACCCGTTTCCTTGTCGAGTTCGTACTTTGTTTTGCTGCCCTTGGGAATTTCAATAAGCGTCTCGAACCTGTTTTCGGTTATCCTCGACGCGTCAATATCGTGCCAAATATTCATAAACATCACCTCGCATATATATGTGCTGCATATACATTATATCACCGATCCCGAAATTGTCAATATAAATCATTAAGGTTGGTATTTTTACGCTTGAAAAGCTTATTTTATAAGGTTGGATTTTCAGTACGCAGAAAACGCGCTGTCGCGCTGTGTTCAGAATCTCAACCTAAATGCGGCGAAGCCGCCCAATAATTCTTAATTCTAAATTCTAAATTCAAACACTATTTCATTCTCGTACGGTTCTTCGGGCGAGAATACGCCGCAAGAATGCGGCTGTCTGTGTATGCCGTCGGGGTGGTACTGACACTCGGTGCACACCGCCATATACTTCCCATCCGTACCGCCGCCGAAAAGCCGCGCATCCTTCGGGCTGTTGTTCGTATATATCACGACGCACGGATAATCGGTGGAAACGCGCATCTCTATCCCGCTTGCAGGACTGTACAACGATACGGCGAATGTGCCGGCGTTCCCGTCGAGAAAGAACGGGTGATCGTAGCCGCACGTCACGCGCTGCACCTCGGGCGAATCGATAAATTCGCCTATCGCGTGCGCCGTCCGAAAATCGAACTCGGGCGTAACCGCCGTTTCGTCAACCGTGACACCGCGCTCATTGACGTACCCAAAGCGCGACGCGTTTATTCGCATGATGTGATTTTCGACCGTTTCGCGCAAGTTCCCCGACAGATTCCAATACGCGTGATTTGTCACGTTGAGCAGCGTTTTTTCGTCGCACGTGCCGCGGTAACGAATGACGAGCTTGTTCTCGTGCGCATACAATGCGTACGTTACGGAAAGCGTCACGTTGCCGAAATACCCGCCTTCGCCGTCTGGCGAGAAATACGTAAACTCGACTTCGGCGCAATCGTCAAATTCGCGCACCGAATACTCGAACTTTTTGTATCTGAAACTCGCCGAACCGCCGTGCAGATTATCTACGCCGCGGTTGTTCTTTTCGAGATGCGCCGTACGTTCGCCAATCGTGAACTCGGCGTTCGCTATCCTGCCGGCGGTGCGCCCTATCGTTTTTCCGTGCGCGGCGCGAAGCATAAGCGTCTCGTCCGCGGGACGCAGTGTTACGAGCCGCGGCATGCCGTCGCGGTCGGGCACGTACACGTCTCGAATACCCGCGCCGCAGTCGGACAAAGCAACGGTCATTCCGCAGTCGTTTTCTATGCGAATCTCGGTATATATTCGGTTATCGACAATATATTCTCGTTCGGTTATTTTCATGTTGCGATCCGATCAGGCTTTGTATTGCGCGAACATCCAATCGATGATGCGCGGGCAGTCCTTGTTGTCCTCTGTCTTGTATGTAAATTCGGAAGCTCCCGCTTTCCATACTTTATCCCATATCGCATGACCGTCGTTACCCATCGTTACGAGCATCATGTTATTTTTACCGTACGCGCTTATAGCGTCGTACATAGCTTTGGTGCCCGTACCGTACGGAACAGCCGAATCGTTGGTCGCATGGAATGCGTATATAGGCATATCGGAAAGCGCTTCCGCCATGTCGAGCGGACCGCCGCCGCACATGGGCACAGCCGCGGCGAAAATCTCGCCGTGACGCGCGATAATATCCCAAGTACCGTAACCGCCCATTGAAAGTCCGATCACGTAAACGCGGCTTGCGTCTATCTCGGGACGCGCGGCATACGTTTTGACGAGGTTTGCTACGGTGGCGAGGGCTTTGGTCTCGGGCGTTTCGGAAAGATTATAACTGCCCGATCTCCAATCGCGGTTTACCCACTTCGTGTATTCGACATTATCGTCCGTTTTAGGCTTGTCTTCGCCGTCCTCGGTCTCGCGGTACGGACACTGCGGCGCGATCACGTACGAATCGTAAAACATGCTTTCTATATTATCGTATGCGTGAGCTATGGAATTTTTGAGCTGAGACTCGTTGTCGTTTCCGCGTTCGCCCGAGCCGTGCAAAAACAAAACGAGCGGCGCGGGTTCGGATTCGGACGGCCCATAATCTGGCGCGCGCTCGACGAATTTTACCGAATAGCCGTTATATACGTGCGATTTTTTGTTCGACGTAAATTCGTTCTTTATCTGCGCTTCGGTTTTGCCATCGCCTTGCACGACGCGTATCGACCGCTCGGCGGTCTTGCCGCTATACTCGACTGTGAACGATCCGTCCCTTATGAGCTTGCCCGACGGCGCGGAAAGCTCGTACTCGCCTGTATTCAAAACCTTTGACGTGCCGTCCTTGTAACGCGCGATAACGATCAAGCCGGATGAGTCGAACGTTTCGCCCATGCGGTAGCGCGTTTTTACCGCACCGCCGATCCCGATCGAAACAAGCGCCGACGACGAATCGTTCGGTCTGTCGCTCGGATTTTTGCCGCACGCGGCGAGCGCGGCAAGTACGAAAACCGCCGAAGCGACCGACGCGATAAATTTTGAGAATTTGCCGATTTTCATATGTCATTTTCCTCCGAATCCCATGCTTTGCGCAAAAGATGATAATATTATACAACAATATCATCAATAAGTCAACATATAAACGCAGCGAAATATACGACTTATCAAAACCCCCGAGTTCGATACGAAACTCGGGGGTATATAATAGCCGATATGATTTATATTCGGCTTTACGCCGCAGGCGCGGACACGTCCAAAATAAAGTAATCGTAATTCACGTCATCGGACGTCCAAGTAAACTTATGGCTGCCCGCTTCGAGCGTTACGGTATTGCTTTCGCAAATTCCGTAATACGCCAGACTGCCATTCGTAGGATCTTGAAAATTCGAGTCTTCTCTGCCTGCAAATGTCAACGTCGTTTCGCCTATCTTGGCATCTCTCATCCAATTGGAATCGTATGTCGTCTGTTTATACCCCCACTTGCCGATCGACACCGAAATTTTCACATCGGACTTCTCGTTAAGCGTAAAGCTCAAAACAAATGTCGATCCGTTTTTGATTTTTGTTACGCAATAACCGGAAAGATCGTCGCGGCTCCATCTGTCGGTCATACCTTCTCCTCCTACGGAGTTGTCAAGTCCGTGCGTCCAGCCCGACCTGTCGCGCAAATTCTCCGCCTCGACCTTGTGCGACCCGAAATTATTTATCTCTATATCCGGAATAGTCTCCGAAGGGTCGTATGCCGTTATCTCGAACCAATCGTAGCAAACGTCGCCGGACGTCAATTCTATAAGATGGCTGCCGGCGTCGAGGGCTATCGGAGTGCAATGCAGCACGCCCCAAGGCATATCGCCCAATTCATCGTTCGGATGCGTAAAATCGTCGTTACTGTGCCAAGTCAATGTTTGCTCGCCTATCTTTACCACCGCGTCATTCGCGGGAATAGTTGCGCCGCTCTTGTATTTGCGGATCCTTATTTTGAACACTATTTGCGAGCGCTTTGCGAGCGTGAAATTGATTTTGAACACCGAGCCGAATTTAATGCGCGTAACGCCCATGCCGCTCGAATGGTCTTTACTCCATTCCCACTTGTCTATCATGCTTTTTCCGGGATCATACTCTATCGGATTACCTTCGCCCCAAGCGTGCTTCCAGCCGGACTTATCGAGCAAATTCTCCGCTTCCACTCTGTACGACCCGTAATCATCGATCTCGGCGTCGGGGAAAACAGTAGAAGGGTCGTATGCCTTTATCTCGAACCAATCGTAACAAACGTCGCCCGACGTCAATTCTATCACGTAATTGCCGGCGTCGAGAGCTATCGGAGTGCAATGCAGTACGCCCCAAGGCATATCTTCCGCAAATTCACTCGTATGCGTAAAATCGTCGTTACTGTGCCAAGTCAATGTTTGCTCGCCTATCTTTACCACCGCGTCATTCGCGGGAATAGTTGCGCCGCTTTTCCATTTACGGATCCTTATATCGAACACTATCTTCAAACGGGTTTTGAGCGCAATATTGATTTTGAACACCGAGCCCCATTTGATGCGCGTAACGCCCATGCCGCTCGAATTGTCTTTGTTCCATTCCCACTTGTCTATCATGCTTTTTCCGGGATCATACTCTATCGGATTACCTTCGCCCCAAGCGTGCTTCCAGCCCGACCTATCGAACAAGTTCTCCGCTTCCACGCGGTATGTTCCCGGATTATAAATGACCGCTTCCTTATCGGGCATATCCTCCGCTATTATCACATCGTCGTCGCTCGCGAGTGCGCTCGGCGTAAAAACGAAATTATCTATGTCGCACGTTTGCCCTATAAGCTCGGCGGTAAACAAGTGTCTGCCCGCTCTTAAGCCTACAGTACCGCAATCGACTTCCGTCCAACCGGTAGCGGTTGCCGACGCGCCGTTAAAAACATATCCGTCGACAGTAAACTTCCAATTCGCGCCGAAGTTATAGTCGGCGGGGACATTCGCGTTAAACTTAATATTTGCTTTCATATCACCGTCCGCATAGATCCACGAGGAAACAGCCGCGCCCGTTTTGAGATCGGAAACGTACTTTCCGCTCGTGCCCGTAACGCCGTCTTTAAGGTTGGGCTGACCGAACTTGAGCCCGTTCTCTTGCGCGACGCTGTCGGTCGTGACGAGCTTTTCGGTATTCATATCCTCTATTTCGAGCTTTACGGGTTCGGACGCTGCGGAAAGATCGACCGCGCTATTGACGTTTATTCCGTTCGAGCCCACTATAACGCGCGCGCTATCCCAAACTATGTCCGCGTCGTCGATGAACTCTAAAATAACGTTGCCGTACGACGAGAGCGAAAGATCGTCGAACACGAGAGTTTTCCAGCTGTTCGCTTCAAGCGTCATGCCGGTAATATCGAGCTCGCCCGTATCGTCCGCGCCGTTAAATCCGAAGTACATCGTTACGACGTCTGACAAGACGATATTATTTTCCGTAAGGTTGCCCACATTGACGGCGAGCATGACCCCTTCGTATTCATTTTGAGAAAGAAAGGACGCGCCTACGCAATTGCCGGCTGCTCCGAAATTGCGCAAATACGATCTTTCGCTTATGAATATCGAACCTGTTTTCCCGATAAATCCGACCGTCTCGTCGAGCGGCTCGGCTATACATCTACCGAGATCTATATTTTCCGCTTCGATTGTGTACACGCCGTCGCCGCTCACCGTGAACATTTCGATGTCGTCGATAGTTTTAATCAAGTCTTCCACGTAAACTGCGTACTTTGCGGAAAGCGAACCGTAAGTGACCGTTACCATGCGCTGACCGGGCGTCATATCGGGCGGCGTAACTTTGTACCCGCTCGGCACGTCTTGCTTTGTGCCGTCGCTCATTTCAACTTGCACCTTTAACCCCGCGTACGTGAACGGCTCGTCGTACTCGTAGTCGACCTTTACGTCGGAGTAATCGAGAAGCAATTTCACGGGCGTAGGCTGCGTTTCCGTCGGTTTGTCGTTGCAGGCGACCGCGAACGCCGCTACAAGCAGCGCAGCTACCGCCGCGAGCGCCAACGCGACAAACTTTTTCGAAAAAGTCCTTTTCATTTTCCCTTCTCCTTTTATTTTTTATTTGCGAGATCGGAAAGAAGTTTTTTGATCTCGTTCATTTCGTCGGACAGACTGTCTATCTGCTGTTTGGTAGTCGGTTTCTTTTTTGCGGGCGGCACGATCGCCGCAAGCATTTGCTTGATCTCGGCGAGCTCGCCGCGCAGCGCGCTCATCTCCGATCTGATCTCCGTATACTCCGCGCTCGACGCTTCGCTCGAAACGATTTCCGCCTTTTCCGCCTTTTCCGTATTCTCGATGTTTTCGATGTTTTCGGTTCCCGCGGATTTTTCGGCGTCATTTATGTTTTCGCTGTCGGCGACGGGTTGCGTCGCCGCTTCGACGGGCGCATAATCCGAAAAATCGCCGTCGCGCAATATTTCCACGCCGCCCTTAATTCTTTTGGGTCTTTTGGCTTTTTTCGGTTTTTTGGCTTTTTCGGATCTTTCCGAGCTCTCGTCCGACGTCTTTGCTCTGCGACCCTTTACGAGCGCGAGCGTAAGCATGGTCGCGCGCCAGGCGAGCAAGCCGAAGACGACTACGTTCATGATGACGACCACGATTATCCACCAACGGAAGCCCATTTTGACCGCGCGCGGTCCGGATATTTCCACCGTGAATTCGTTCTTGATCGTGTTGTGCTTGGCGGCGTAATACACGTTGCACTTGCTGTATACAACGTCCTTGACGGCGAGCTTGGCAAGATTCATGGAAACGGTATCGTTCGTATCTATGCGCCCGTATTTTCCCGCATTGTCTACGTTGGGATTTAGCTGCAAGCCCGCTCTGCCGCGGAGAGCGCTCGACATTTTCATGAGCTCGGTGCTGCCGTCCTGATAGTCGGTTATGACCGCGCCCTTAAATCCCCACTCGGTACGGAGTATGTCGTTTACGAGCGCGTGATTGCCGCCCGTCCAAAACGCGCCCAAGCTGTTGAACGTCGTCATTACGCCCGTTGCGCCGCCTTGCTTGACGGCAATTTCAAACGGACGGAGATATATTTCGCGCAAGCCCTGCTCGGTCACCCATACATTACCTACCGTCTGATAATCGTAAGTGGCAAAGTGCTTAACGTAAACAATAGCGCCGTTGCTCTTTGCGCCGAGGCTCAATTCGGCGGCGAGCTTGCCGGAGAGCACGCCGTCCTCGCTGTAGTACTCGTAGTTGCGCGCGTCGTACGAATTCTTATGGATGTTGACGGCGGGCGCGTATATGCCCGACATATTGAAGTTTTCGGCGTCGATGCCTATGACCTGACCCATTTGGAAAAGCAACTCCTTGCTCCATGTCTGCCCCACGAGATTTTCTGTGGGGAACGCCGTGAGCTTGTACTTGCCGTCCGGGCTCAGGTTGGTGGTGTTGAAGCCGCTCGGACCGTCCTGGTCGATCCATTGATTTTTGCCTATGCTTTCCGCCGCTTTCGAGCCGTAGCCCGCGTCCTCCAAAATCGTGCAAATATCCTTTGCGGTGAGCTGATCGAGAAATTCGGTCCATTTGTCGCTACCCCAATTTTCGGGAAGCCCGAGGAAAAACATAAGCTCGTCGTTGTATTTGAGCTGCACGCTGCCGTTGGTGAAATCGGACGCCGACGCTTTGCTCCCGTCCTCTTTGGTGACGAGATACAACCCCGCGTCTTTACCCAATGTCGGCATGGTCGTATACAGCGCGTCATATCCGTCATACGCCTTTTGACTGTTTGCGAACTGCATATCACTGCTGAATTCCGCGGTATTCACAGTGCCTGCAAAATTGCTGCGAGACAAATATGTTATATTTGAATCTATCTTTATGCCGTCGATCTCGCAACCCATATATGCGTCAGTGCCCGTAAAGCGATTTTTGACTTCTTCGTTCGAATCGGGATCGGTCGTGTACATAATCTCTTTTTTGACGGTGTACGTTATAACGCCGTTCGTCGAATTTTTGTCGCTTTCCATGCCCGACTTAGGGTTGTGCGAGTCGATCATGAGCTTGAGCTCGTACTTGCCCTTGTCGAGCTCCCAAGTGGAATACTTGTTATTGTTCTTGTCGTAGCAGTCATAACTCGCCATTTCGTAAGCGGTGGTCTTGAGCGTGACCGTCGTCGATTGAGACGGATCTAGCGTGGGCGTTTTGGCAAAGTCCAAAAGCGAAATGCTCGGCTTTTCTATGCCGCCCGAATAGTATTGCGGCGTGTAATACAGCTGCACCACGTCTTTGCCCGCAGCATTACCGGAGTTGGTGACCTTGACCTTTATCTCTATCTCGCTGTCCTTTTTGAGCTCGCTGCCGTTCGCAAGCGACACTTCCTCCACTTCCCAATCGAACTTTGTGTACGACAGTCCGTGCCCGAACGGGAATTGCACCACGCCGTCGTAGCCCGTTTTGCCGCCGAACATTTTGTCGGCATAATAGCCGTTCGGATCGGCGAAATATCCTTCTGCATCCGCCGTTTCATAGAACTTGTAACCGACATAAACATTTTCGGAATACAGTATATTGGTGAACCAAGTGTCGGGATTAAACCGCGTAAGCTCGTTGACGCGCGGATTGTATACTATCGTGTCGGCGAGCTTTGCCGACGGCGAAACGTCGCCGAACAGTATGCGCGGTATCGCAGCTGCGCCCGACTGACCCAAATATCCCGAATCGAGCGCCGCGGGGATCTTGCCTATGTTCTCGCCGTCGGGCGCGACGCCCTCGAGAAATGTCATATCCATTTGCGAGCCCGTGTTGAACACGACGATAACCTTTTTGAAGTTTTCGTTGCACATTTTGAGTAGCGTCTGTTCCTCGGTAGTTATTTGATTGTACTCGCGCGAGGTGTCCGTGGGAAGATTGTATTTTATCTGCTGCTTTTGTGTATATCTGCCCAAAAACTCGCCGCTGTAGCGCGAAAGCACGACCACCGCCGTGTCCGAAAACTCTTTGGCGCGGTCGATTATGCCCTTTGTGAGCACCTTGCTCGTGACGGGCTCTTTGATAGCGGTCGAACCGCGATTATTAAACGTCGCGCTCGTGCCCCAATCTTTGTCCTGGTCCTTGCGGTACTTCTCGTACGCGCGTATTATCTCCTGATTGTACGTTATTCCGCACTCGGTAAACGCCTCTGTGAGCGTAACCGTAAAATCGGGATGCGGATTGGACCTGCCCGAGCCGTTGCCCATCAAAAGTATACCGCTGTCCGTCGCGCCGAACCCGAAAAGATTGACCGCCGCGTTATCCTTTGAAAGCGGCAAAACGGGCTTGCCGTCCACTTCGTCGTTTTTGAGCAGCACTATGCCCTCGTCCGCTATTTTGCGCACGAGCTCGTCGCTCGACTTTGCGGCTTCGTTCACCTTGGTCTCGTCGCCCTCGATCTGTTCGCCGACGCCCAAAAACTGAGAAATAATGGTATTGTACTTCTTTGCGAACACGTCCGCCACGATCATGGCGATCGCAAAAACCGCCATTACGGCTACGGTCACGATGCGAAGTACGAATTTTCTTTTTTCGGTCATAAGTTTGCTCCTTTTTCTTCAAACAAACGAGCAAACGAACATGACAAATCATTTTCCCTTGCGTCATTGTATTTGTACCGACATGATAATACAAATGAACACCGCTTGCAATACGAAATACGTTTTCGGTAGATATTTCGCGTAAATTACAAAAATTTATTTTTTCGGTTGAGATTCCGAGCGTCAGCGAAGAATGACAAAAGATATAAGCATTCGTTCGGCATATTATTTTGTCATTCTGAGCCATCGGCGAATAATCTCAACTTTATTTATTGCTCACCGTCTTTTATGGGGAACAGCATATTCAGAGTAAACAAGTCGTCTTTGACCGTGACGGAGAACTCACCGCCGTACTTGTCGCATATCATGCGCACGCTTTTCATACCGTAACCGTGGATACTCGAATCGCTTTTAGTCGTTTTGGGCAAGCCGTCGGCAAATTCCGGCAGCGTTTCGCATTTATTATAGGTGTTGACCACTACGAATTTATTTTTGGTCTTGACCGATAAACTTATTATCTTATCGGGTTTGGCGAGCGGAGTGACCGCCTCTATCGCGTTATCCAAAATATTGCCGAACAATGCGTAGAGATCGACCGAGCTTATAAACGCGAGCGACTTGCCGTCGATCATGCAGCACAGCTTAATTCCGTTGCGGCTACAGAGAAGGCTCTTTTCGGTAAGTATTATATCGAGCGACTCGTTGCCCGTTTGGACGGAGGAATCGTAAATGGACACTATGTCTTCTATCTCGCCTACCGCTTGCGGATTCAACGACTTTTTCCCTATCTTTCTGATCTGATGCTTTAGGTCGTGGCATTTCTGATTGACGAGTTCTATATTCTCTTTGGATATATCGTATTGCTTGCGCTTCTCTTCCCAAAGCCGCTCTATAAACTTCAGCTCGCTTTCGAGCTTACCTTGTTTATCTATAAAGAACTGAAAGATCAAAGCAAAAATACAGCACGCTATATTGAACGCATGGAGCAACGCCAAGTATACCTTGCTGTATTCTTTCGCGGAATAATACGTTACGAACGAACTTACCGCTATATCGAAAAACAATATTACGCCGGCGAGCAATAACATTTTTATATTCGCGCCGCCTATTGCGTAATCGTCGCGCACGCGCCGCTTTATCGTGTAGTACCCTATAAAATAAGTAACGCCGTAAACGAAAAAATACACCATCATTGTAAACGGATTAACGTTCACGGCTTCCGAACTGTTGCAGTAAATCAAAAACGAACCGAGCGCGTTACCCGAGCCGTCGCCGCCGACGTTGAAATTCATGGTCACCGCGCACAGCGAGAACAGCTCGTGCGCAATGTGCTGCAATGTATACGCCGCCGCGGCATAAAAAAGTATGGTAACGAACCGCTCTCTAAAGCAAAACCACTGCACGAGCACCGTCACCGAAAACAGCAAAACGTACGTGATCAAGCCCCATAAAATATTATCCTCGGCAACGGGCAGAGCAAACGCCGTGCCGAAACATACTATCACCGCCCCCAAAAGTCTCAGCCAAAATAACGATCGAAATCTGAACCGATACGCCAACAGAGTCTCGGCAACGATAAGCTCCGCCATAAATATAGCTTTATACCAGAACATCGTTCCGATGTTATAACCCATCATACTCCTCCAAGTCTGTTTGCCAAGTCTTTCATGAACGGCTTAGTACGTCCGCGGCTCATTACGAGCCTGTCTCCGCCGACATGCACCGTTTTATCGTTTATTTCTGTCACATAGTCGAGATTGACGAGATAGCAGCTGTTGCATTTTGAAAACCCGTATTTTTTTAGCTGCGCTTCCACTTTGTTCAGCGAGCCGGTCGCCGCGATCGTCTTGTCCACGGTGTGAAACAACAGTTTGTGATCCATTACTTCCACGTACTTTATCCGCGATACTATCTCCACGCACGCACCCGTTTTGCAGCGGATTATTATGCGCTCGGCTTTGCCGTTGTCTATCTTGTTTAGCGCGCGAGTCAATTTGACGCGCAGATTGCCCGCTTCTACCGGCTTGACCAAAAAGTCGGCGGCGTCCACGGTGTACCCGTCGACGGCAAACCTCGCCACGTTCGTAACGAATATGAGCACGACGCTCTTGTCCTTTTGCCGCAATATCTTCGCCGCTTCAAGCCCGTTCATGGCAGGCATCTCTATATCCATAAACACCAGATCGTAATCGGGCTTGTAAGCGTCCAAAAACCTCAAGGGATTGCCGAACATGGCTATCTCGCATGTCTTGCCCAGCTCGCCTATCACGTCCTCGACGTTTTTCTTCAGTTCCGCCGCATCATCGGCGTCGTCTTCGATTATAGCAACACGTATCATGGTACAATTCTCCGAATCAATTATATCATATATCGGGGTTAAGTCAACACGCGATACGTTTTCGGTAAAATTATTTCGTAAATTGCAAGCCGGATCATCGATAAATGACGCATGCAACTTCGCCGCACGCACTTAGCCGGCAGTTCTTACTCATTCGGCTCTGTTTTGTCTGCGTCGGGCTTGTCCGCATCGCGCGTGGCAAGCCGAGTGTCACCGGCGTTCGGCGCATTTTCGATTTGTCTGTCGTTTGACTTCGTTTTCTTGTCTTTTTTGGTTTTGGCTCTTTTCTTTCTGTCCAATCCGAACACTTCGGAAAAACTCGCGTTTTCGAGGTCGATGCGCTTGTCCTCGACGCGAACCTTCTCCACGCGCTCGGGCAGCGGCGCGGCGGAATACGGCATAACCACGTCGTCGGTGCGGCTTCGCACTTCGAGCTGACTGTACGGAATGGATATGCCGTTGCGCTTGAACTCGTTGTATACGTTCTCCACGACGTAATAGTAAACGTCCCAATAATCGTCTGTGTCGCACCAACAATGACTGAAAAAATCTATACTGCTCGACCCGAGCGTCTTGAGCCTGCAAAACGGCGCGGGATCGAGATATACGCTGCCGTTGCTTTTCATAACGTCGGTGACGAGCTTTTTGACAAGCTCCACGTCGGTATCGTACGCGACCGAAAAAGTAAACTCGACGCGCCTGCGCGGGTTTGCGCCGGCGTTGGTGACCGAGCTGTTCACTATGGTGCTGTTAGGGATAGTGATGCGCTTGTTGTCGGGCGTGGAAAGCGTGGTGAATAAAAAGTTGATGTCTATAATGCTCCCTTCCACTCCGTCCACCGAGATGTAATCGCCCTTTTTGAACATTTTCGTGGCGACTATGACTATGCCGTTTGCAAGATTCGCTATGTTGCTCTCGAGCGCCATGCCGACGGCGAGCAAAAGCGCGCTCAGCGCCGTTACGATACCCGTTATCTGTACGCCTATTATCGCGAGCAACGCCAGCACAAGCACAAGATACAACAACACTTTTATCGTAGTGACTATGAACTGTTGCGCGATCTTTTCCATGCGGCTCTTTGCGAATATGCGCCGAATGATATTTATCGTTATCTTTATTACGACAACACCCAAAATCAATACAGCGAAAAACAAAACTATGTTCCATACGTTATTCGTAAAAAAGTTTTTGACGGTATTCCAAAATTCGTTCCAGTCCAATATATCACCTCGCATGTACGGCGGCAAGCCGCGCTCATAATATTATTATACCACAAAATAACGAATTGTCAATGCGTTTCCGAAAATACCGAAGATGTATGAAATTCGATAAAAATAACTTGACAAACGCAACGCAAATTGATAGAATATATGAGCAGTCGAAAAAGCGGCGCGCAAACAAATATTCGGAGCGGTATCGAAGTGGTCATAACGGGCCTGACTCGAAATCAGGTAGCCCGCAAGGGCTCGTGGGTTCGAATCCCACCCGCTCCGCCAAGACAACCCTGTTTGCACAAGGTTGTCTTTTTATTACTTTTATGTTAATATAAAAAGGAATGGAGTACCGTGATTTGAAAGTTATTAGCTTATTCAGCGGTTGCGGGGGACTTGATCTTGGCTTTGAAAATGCAGGCTTTGAAATACCGATCGCAAACGAATATGATAGTACTATATGGGAAACGTATATAGTAAATCACCCTAAAGCAAAGCTAATTAAGGGTGATATTCGCCGAGTAAACGAAAATGATTTTCCTAATGACATAGACGGTATTATTGGCGGTCCGCCTTGTCAATCGTGGTCGGAAGCAGGGGCTTTACGCGGTATTGATGACGCTCGCGGCAAGTTGTTTTACGAATACATACGGATATTAAAAAACAAACAGCCGAAATTCTTTCTTGCCGAAAACGTAAGCGGCATGCTTGCCAATCGCCATAAAAAAGCTGTTCAAAATATAATCGAAACTTTCAAAGAATGCGGGTACAATGTTACAATAACATTAGTCAATGCAAAAGATTACGGAGTAGCACAAGAGCGTAAACGAGTTTTTTATATCGGTTTTAGAAAAGATCTAAATGTTGATTTTAAGTTCCCGCAAGGTTCTACCGCACTTAAAAATAAATTAACGCTTCGCGATATTATTTGGGACTTGCAATACACGGCAGTACCTACTATTGCTAAAAATTATCATAACCCCGAAGCAGTAAACAATAACGAATATTTTGTCGGTGCTTACTCACCTATTTTTATGAGTCGCAACAGAGTCAAATCATGGGATGAACAAGCCTTTACCGTTCAAGCGTCTGGGCGGCAATGTCAACTACATCCGCAAGCCCCTAAAATGGTGTTTATAGAACAAAATAAACGTGAATTTGTGAAAGGTAAAGAGAATTTATACCGCCGTATGACAATACGGGAAATTGCAAGAATACAAGGTTTTCCCGACACATTCAAATTTATTTATTCAAATACTGATGACGCATATAAAATGATTGGCAATGCCGTACCTGTAAATTTAGCGTATGAAGTTGCAGTAGCAATCAAAAAAACTTTGGAAAACATAGGAGAAACGAAATGAGCGGGCAAAGCAATAATCAAGGTCGAGCATACGAATACATCTGTTTAACTACTTTAAACAATGAAATAAGGAAAGTTCGTAGTGTTGAAATTGAGCAAAACAGTGCATACAATGCCGCTTTTCACGCTTGGTCGTTGGTTAGTCCGTTTTTTCAAAATGTATTGACTGAAAGTGCAAAGTCTGCCGTTGCTACCATATTTGATATGGAGCCTATGATAATAGAACCGAGCGACGATTTACTGAAATTGAAAATACAAACCGATAATCAAGGTAAAGACGGTGATGTTCGTGATATTGTTATTAGTCGCAAAGATATACAATGGGAAATCGGTTTAAGTATTAAGCATAATCATTTTGCTGTTAAACATAGTAGGTTAGCAAAATCATTAGACTTCGGTACAAAATGGTTTAATATTCCTTGTTCTGAAAAATATTGGGGCAATATTAAACCCATTTTTGATTACTTGGAAGTTCAAAAAGACAATAAGAAAAATTGGAGTGATTTATCACATAAAGACAAAGAAGTTTATATTCCTTTATTGCAAGCGTTTATAGATGAAATTTTGCGTAGCAATCAAATCAACGACGAAGTACCTAAAAGAATGGTTGAATACCTACTCGGCGAATTTGATTTTTATAAGGTAATCAGCATAGACAGTCGACGATTAACACAAATTCAAACGTATAATTTGCACGGAAAATTAAATCAAGCGAGCAAAATATCAAAACCCAAAATTGAAATTCCTATTGCGTGTTTGCCTACTCGCATTGTGAGTTTAGATTTTAAGCCAAACAGCACAAATACCGTAGAATTGTATATGGACGGCGGTTGGCAATTCAGTTTTAGGATACATAACGCTTCGACAAAAGTCGAAACAAGTCTTAAATTTGATATACAAATTGTCGGTATGCCAACAACAATTATCTCAATAGATTGCAAGTGGAATTAAGGTACGAATATGACGGAAAAACAAGTGAAAGAAATTGAAAACTTTATTGCAACACATATTGGAATAAATAACCCTTATGCCGAAATACTTAAAGAAACGGCTATAAAATTTAACGAATTTTATGAAACGGCAAAAAATGTTTCTGCCGAGTTAAGACCATTTGCAACTTTGTTATTCGGTTTAATAATGAAACAATGAATAAAACCGTGAAACGATATTATGATTTGGCGTATGATTATCATTCGTCGGCTACTGTATTGTGGGGGCAAATATTTTATGCGCCATATATTTACAATCCAACAATTTTTCTTTTACGTCATACAACCGAATTATTGCTAAAAGGTCTTATTATCAACGAACAATAAAAATTAAACCGACTATTGATATAAGTCTTATAACTATTCAAGAAAACAATTCAAACAGGAATATAAATGCAGTACATTCGTTGTTCTATTTATGGGAGAATTTCAAGCAACTCAATAAAAACAATCGTTTAGTCCCTTGTTATTCTTCGCAACAAGAGCAAACAATAGATAAAGTTATAAAATTCTTTAATGATAAAGACTTCAATTCAACAACATTCAGATATCCTTTTAGCAAGCAAGGAAAACCTATAATAATCGAGCCTATTGACTTAAATCATTATGGAAAAGCCCCAGAATTGGGAACTACTCCGCCAACAATAATACAATTCGGCAATGAAGTTTGTGTTATTAAAAAAGGTGTCCGCTATATTTCACAGACGCAAAAGTTATTTGATGTTATCGAATTACTCTTTCAATTTTATGGAAGATAAAATTCGTTTTAGGTTACTACTGCTCCGCCAAAAAGGAACTGTACGAACACACCCAAAGTGAGTTCGTACTTTTCCTTTTATATTAGTGTTTCGGCGTGCGAATACCCATTGCGGACATATTTCCTAAACCGCCTATTCCTACGGCGCGGCAGACGCAAAAACGAGATGAACAATGCGACGACAACCGATTGATTTACAATGAAATTCGGAACTTCCCGAGCGGATGAAAGCAAAGTTGTTTTACGGCGCAAAGTTTCGGACAGCGGTCGAATCAGTTTGCTGTCCGAAAAAGCACACACTACCGAAACAACGAGAGAATACCTCTCACTCCAAACGGAATGTGCTCGGTTCAATACCGAACTCATTCACAACCGATTTAGCTGTTTTTTTGTCCATCTTTTGGGTTTCGCGGTCGGTCGTCCGCTGCGCTGATTTTATCTGTTATCGATTTTTTCGGGGTACATATCGTGGTGCGAAAGCCTGTCCCATGCTACCTGTTCCCACTTGGTCCCCTTTTTTCCGTAGTTGCAATATGGGTCTATGGAAATTCCGCCGCGAGGCAAAAACTTGCCCCATACCTCAATGTATGCGGGGTCCATCAAATCAATAAGGTCGTTCATAATTATGTTCATGCAGTCTTCGTGAAAATCACCTCGGTTTCTGAACCCGAAAAGATACAGCTTTAAGGACTTGCTTTCAACCATCTTTTCTCGCGGTACATACGAAATATAGACCGTGGCAAAATCGGGCTGACCCGTAATCGGACAAAGGCTTGTAAATTCGGGACAGTTGAATTTTACGAAATAGTCCCTTCCGGGGTGTTTGTTTTCAAACGTTTCCAAAACGGACGGGTCGTAAGACTGCGGATATTTGGTATTGTTATTACCGAGAAGGGTAATACCTTCGTTCTGTTTTTCTCTTGACATATTATTCTCCTTTTATAGCAGGGTCTTCTATTCCGTTGGCGTTAAATGCCGCGGCGCGGTCACGGCAAGTAGCGCATACGCCGCAAGGTTTTCCGCCGCCCGAATAACAGCTCCATGTATATTTATACGGAACGCCGAGTTCAAGCCCCTTTTTTACAACCTGAGATTTGTTTAAGTTTACAAACGGCGCAAAAATTCTAAGCTGTCCGCCGCTGCCCGTATAAATAGCTTCGCCCATCGCGGAATTGAACTTTTCGCTGCAATCGGGATAAGCGTTGCCCGCCGCGTCGTCGCCGTGCGCGCCGTAATATATCACCTCACACCCGTGCGACAGCGCCACGCTTGCAGCCGCCGAAAGAAACAGCCCGTTCCTGAAAGGAACGTATGTTGAAACGGGTTTGCCGCCCGTTTCCGAAAGCTGTTCGGCATAGCTTTGCAGAGGTATATCATTGGGCGAATCCGCCAAGAGCGAACAGTCCGATCCTTCAAATATAACCGAAAGATCGAGCCGCATCAAAGCGACACCGTAAAAATCGGAAACTTTTTGCGCCGCATCGAGTTCTTTACAGTGGGTCTGCCCATAGTAAACGGAAAGGGCCGAAACTTCCGCCGCGCCGTATTTTTGAACCGCCAGTCCGAGACAGGTTGCGCTATCCACGCCGCCGCTTAATAAAACAAGCGCTTTCATAATCTATCCCCCAAAAGATTTTGCAGTGAAACGTCGTCTTTGAACGCACCGAAGTAAGTTTTGGTAACTGTTTTCGACGATACGTTTTTTATTCCGCGTGAGGTCATACAGCTGTGACAGCCTTCTATCCTAACGCCGACGTCGGGCGATAAAGCCGCAATCGAAATTATCTCGGCAATGTCCCGTCCAAGACGTTCTTGCAATTGTAATCGCTTTGCCGCCATATCGCAGATGCGCGCGATTTTGCTGAGCCCCAGAACTCTTCCGCGCGGAACATACGCCACGTCGACTTTCATATCGTACATAAGCGCCATATGATGCTCGCAATAGCTGAACACGCTTATGTCCTTTATGACTACTGCTTCGCCCGAATTCGGGTCGGACGGGACTTTGAAAGTTTTTCCGAACATCTCCGCTATTTCGCGGTTGGTATATTTAATTCCTTCAAACGTTTCTTCGTACATTCGCGCCACGCGGGCGGGCGTTTCGCGCAGACCTTCCCTGTCGGGGTCTTCACCTATGGCGGTCAATAACCCGCGGATATGTTTTTCTATTTCTTTAATATTCATACTTTCTCCTATACCCCGCGCATATCGGGTTCCCAAATGATTTTATGCAACTGTAATTGCAGGCGTACGCCGTTAAGCTTGCGCTCTTTCATAAACTCCGTTATTTCTTCGGGTTTGATTTTCCCGAACACGGGACTGAAATAAACGCGGCACTTTTCTTTAAGTCCGTACAGGTTTATAATCTCTTCCGCACGCGCCAAATCGCACATATCACCGACCACAAACTTAACCGCGTCTCGTAACGTAAGGCAAGAAAAGTTTTCGGTCAGCATATATTTTTCCATTCCGCTCGAAGGAAGTTTATAATCGGCGGTAACGGCAGGTCGGGGCGAAACGGAAACGATATTTTTCAACGGCACGCTTCCGTTGGTTTCTATTTCGACTTCTGCACCCGACGCGCCCAGCAATTCTATAAGATACGCTATATTCGCCTGCAAAAGCGGCTCGCCGCCCGTCAATGTAACGTTTTTTACGCCGGTCGATTTCACGTATGCAACAAGCTCTTCCGCAGAAGCCAACTCATATTTTACGTCGGCTGTATTTGCCCAACGCGTATCGCAGTAGCCGCAATTGAGATTACAGCCGCAAAACCGCAAAAATACGGCGATCTCGCCCGCGCGCGGACCTTCGCCGTTTATGCTTACAAATTTTTCGGCAACCTTAAAACGGGACATATCACTCACCGTACACCGCGCAGTTTTCGGGCGTTTCGTACACTGTCACGCTGAAAACGGGCATACCCTTTTTGTAAAGGTCGGCATATATATACGCGGCAAAGTTTTCGGCTGTGGGTCTGAATTCCGTTTCGACCAATGAAAACCCTTCTTCTCGAAGCGCGGCTATAGTTGCAGGTTTAAGGGTATTTTTTTCGTAAATAAGCGTATGGTCAAAGCCTTCCGCAAGCTCTTTTAATGCCTTTTTGAAATCGCCGAAGTCCAAAAGCATGCCGCGCTTTTCGCCGCTTCCTTGCAATTTGCCGCTGCTTATCTTTACTTCCGCAACCCAGTGGTGACCGTGGATATTTGCGCACTTGCCGTTATATCCGTGAAGAAAGTGTGCGCTGTCAAAACAAGCCGAAGTTTTCAAATAATACATAACTCTCCCTTTGCGCAAAAAAATTACAGCCGCGACCAAAACGACTGCATCTAAAAAGACTGTTCCCATTCAGATGCCCTGGTTTTGTTTTACGACAGGATGGCGCAAACGAACTGTCCGTTTATTAGCTATATAATACCACGCCTAAAAGCGTATGTCAACTCAACAGAAGCGCTTATACGCAACTTGTTTGCAAAACGGCGGTAAAATGTTATTACGGTTCATTCACGGAGTCTTTCTGCTGTCCTAACGGCGGTTTTGTACGATACTTATCATACAGCATTGACATAATGACTATGTTTTATCGAAGCGGACACAATGGGATGCTAAAGATACTCGGGCGCGGCGGCAAGCCGCGCCTTTGATTTTATCTCGGATCGGTTGATCGGGTTGTTTATCTCATTGATCTTGAGTACGGCGTACAGATAGCGTATATCGCGATTGTTTTTGTTTTCCTTGATTTTTCGACATTAAAGTGTTACAATTCGTTTATGGAAAACAAGTTAGATTTTGTCATAAGAAATACGGAACAAACCGACATGGATTTTTGGTTTTATCTCGATAAGCATTTAAGCATTGTTGACGGCAGCGTAAAAATAAACGGAACGGCAGAGCCGAACGCAAACCCTGTAACTGGAGTCGTTCTTCCCTACTTAAATCTCGTCGAATCTATCACATTTGAATACGATGTGAAAATTAACAGCCCTTCGACAACGACTGCCGTAACCGACTCTGCCGAGTTTCTATACACCGTGACAGATCCCGATAACGAATTTACCATACAAAATTTGGCGCCGAGCGAAACGCTTACGGTAGAATTCGACGTAAAGGTGAATTAACATGAGAACAATATCAAATATCGCGAGCATAACAGACGAACCCGACTGCAACTGCTGTAACCGCTACAACTGCTACGACCGTTGCGACGATATGTGATCCCAAAACAAAAGCGAGCATTTCATCAAATATTAAATTCGGAAATAATCTTATACGAACTTCGGATCGTATAAGATTATTTAACGTC
>Ga0073906_1001514_pt1 | contig 35039 bp, 35 predicted proteins | sample Inofromicrocosms_FD_65485 | JGI IMG/M metagenome (GOLD analysis project Ga0073906, IMG submission 65485) | Mouse cecum microbial communities from Vienna, Austria - Inoculum for glucosamine and mucus D2O microcosms | ecosystem: Host-associated > Mammals > Digestive system > Large intestine >...
CAGATGCTTACTGATTGCCGGTGTTTTGACATCGAATAACTCTGCCATTGCCTTTTGTGTCAGCCAGAACGTCTCGTCTTGGAATACCACGCTGACAAATTCCTTCTCGCCGCCGTTGTTATAGAGCAGAATTTCTCCTGTTTTCCTCAGTTCCTTATCCATCGCTTCCTCCAATCAAGATAGCATCATTTTTATCGCAGATAATATTGTATCACAGGCGGCGCGCGAAAGCAACCGAAAAATCTATCGGGTTAGAATTCAAAAATCAATCGGGTTGGAGTTGTAAAATCTGTCGGATTGGCGTATACTGTTGGTGGAGGTGACTACCGCATGGATCGAAAAAGCTATCTGCCGCGCATCGTTGACCGGCAGCTTCAGGAATATTTGAAGACCTTCGGCGCGGTGTGTGTGGAGGGGCCGAAGTGGTGCGGCAAGACCTGGACATCGTCCTTCCACAGCAAAAGCGAGATCTTCATCGGCGACCCCGCCGGAAATTTCCAGAACCGGCAACTGGCCCAGCTCTCCCCGGCCCTGGTACTGGAGGGGGAGACGCCGCGCCTGATTGACGAGTGGCAGGAGGTGCCGCCTATCTGGGACGCCGTCCGGCATCAGGTGGACCAGCGCACCGGCAAGGGACAATTTATCCTCACCGGCTCCGCCACGCCGAACCACAAGGGCATCCTGCACAGCGGCGCGGGACGGATCGCCCGGCTGCGCATGCGGCCCATGTCGCTGTACGAATCCGGTGATTCCACCGGGGCGGTATCCCTGGAGGCGCTGTGCCGGGGAGAACTGCGGCCCGCCATGACCGGCGAGGTGGACCTCAAAAAATTGATCGGCCTCATCATCCGGGGCGGCTGGCCCGGCAGTCTCTCCCTATCCGCACAGCAGGCGGCGCTTTTGCCGGGGGAGTATCTGAACGCTGTCATTGACGACGACGTATACCGCATGGACGGCGTGAAGCGGAACACTGCCAAAATGCGCCTGCTGCTGCGCTCCCTGGCCCGGAACGAGAGCACCACGGCAACCAACCGGACGCTGAAAAATGACATCAGGGAGCAGGATGATGAGGACATCGACGTAGAGACGGCGGCGGAGTATCTGGATATTTTCGCGCGTCTTTTTCTGACGGACGATCAGCCGCCATTTTCTACTGGCGTACGCTCCTCTGTCCGGGTGAAGCAGGCGGCAAAGCGGCATTTCTGCGACCCGTCCCTGGCCTGCGCCCTGTTGAGAGTGACGCCGGAGGGGCTGCTGGGTGATTTGGAAACACTGGGGTTTCTTTTTGAGGCGCTGTGCGAGCGGGATTTGAAAATCTACGCGGAGTCCTTTGGAGGGGCGCTATACCACTACCAGGATTATCAGGGGCGGGAGATCGACGCCGTAATCGAGCTACCCGACGGGCAGTGGTGCGCCTTCGAAATCAAGCTGGGGGCAAATCAGATCGACGGTGCCGCGGCGGGACTGCTGCGCCTCCAACAGGAGTTTGCCGCCGACCCAAAGGGCAAACCTCCGGCGGTGCTGTGCGTGCTCTGCGGGATGTCCGGCGCGGCGTACCGGAGGCCGGACGGGGTGTTTGTTGTACCGGTGACGGCGTTGAAAAATTGAGCTGTTGATAAAAGGGGGAACCGCGCCAGAAGCAAGCGCGGTTCCCCCTTTTCCTCTTTTGCTCTTACTGCCTTTCAATCTTGTTAATTTTTTGTGACTCGTGTTATTCGACGAAACTCAAGGTTGTAACAGAAGAAGGCAGAAGGAGGCAAAAAAGGTGCAAACTGTCCAAAACAAACCGCATACGAAAGCCGGCGCGCTATGTAAAATATTACTATAACAGTTATGAATACTAAAATGCGGCATGTAAGCCATATAAATCAAAAACTATTTACACGCCGCGCCCATCGCGCTATAATACAGCCATCACATCCGAAATGTGAGAAAACAAGACGAAAAGGAAGGACATCATGATGAAAACTTATAATGTTTGTATCGTTGGCGGTGGCAGCACCTACACCCTGGGATTTCTGAAATCCTTCGTTCGCCTGCGGGAAGAATTCCCCCTGTGCAGGACGACGCCATGGTCGAGGTGGCCTGCGAGCTGGGCGCCAACGGCCCCCGTCCCCTGGGCGTGGGCAACATCCCCCAGTTCCATCTGGGCCTGCTGGTCAACCAGGTGTCCGTGGAGAAGCTGCTGGTAGATGCGTTCTTTGAGCACTCCTACCAGAAGGCCCTGGAAGCCTTCACCCTCAGCCGCCTGGTGGGCGACGCCAAGAAGGCCCGCAAGGTCCTGGACGCCCTCATCGAGGCCAACAAGGGCATGTGGCCTGAGCTGAACTAAATTTATATGTGTACGCGGGAGGGCCCACTCTCCGGAGCGGCCCTCCCGGTCCCTCTTCTGCCTGGGCGGCGTGGAGAACATTGTTGCCGCCAACAACTGCCTGACCCGCCTGCGGCCAAGGCGTTTATGGAGAAGATGCCCGCGGCAGCGGCGGCGGAGGCCCCCGCCAAAACCGCCAAGAAGACCCCGGCCCAGAAGCTGGAGCTGAAGGCTCCGGTGGCCGGCAAGGTCCTGCCCATGACCGAGGCCAAGGACGAGAACTTCGCCAACCTGATCCTGGGCGACGGCGTGGTCATCTGCCCCACCGCCGACGTAATCGTGGCCCCCTGCAACGGCGTCATCACCCACTGCTCCGAGGACAACAAGCACGCCATCGGCCTGCGCAGCGACAGCGGCCAGGAGGTGCTCATCCACGTGGGCGTGGACACCGTGGGACTCAACGGCGAGGGCTTTGAGCAGGTCAAGGCCGAGGGCGACAAGATCAAGCTGGGCGAGCCTATCCTCCGCTTCTCCCGGAAGTTCATCGAGTCGAAAAAGCTCTGTTCGGACGTCATGGTCATCCTCATTGAGGACGAGGACCCGGTGGTGGCGGAATACGTCACCGGCATCACGGCGGAAGCCGGCAAGACCACAGTTGCGAAAATCGGATAAATATTGACATACAGCGCGGCGGACTCCTGGGTTCAGGAGTCCGCCGCTTCTGTCGTTTCTGGCATTTCTGCTGTTTCCGCCGCTTCCCGCTTCCGCTGGGCCGTCAGCTCAATGAGGATCTGGATGACGGTGAAAAGGCCGATGCGGGGATTGACGTCCGTGCGCTGATAGTATTCCTGGAGGTCGTTGGTACAGACCGTGATGGTGCTGCAGGGGATCAGGGGGGATCTCCGCTCGCTGGTAAGCAGGACCGTGGTCAGGCCCCGGGCCTTGGCGGACCGGAAGGGCTCCAGATACCGCTCTCCCCGCCCCCGGGCGGTGATGACCAGCAGGACCGCCCGGCTGTCCATGTTCCGGACCAGGCCGTTGAGCAGGTCCCCCCACTCGATGAGGATGGAGGGGTAGTCCAGGGAGTTGAGCGCGATCTGCAGATACCGGGCCGGCAGGGCGCTGAGGTTGGTGCCGTAGATGTACAGGGGCCGGCCGCTGGTGAGGAGCCGGGCGATCTCCTCCAGAAGGGGGATGTCCAGGGCGGCGATGGTGTCCTGAAAGCGGGCGATGCTGTGGCTGATGTACTCGTCGGCGTAAAAGGCCGCGGCCCGGCTGTCGCGCAGCTCGCTGCGCAGCTGGTATTTGAAGTCGTTGAAGCCGCTCAGCTCCAGCTTCTGGCAGAAGCGGACGATGGTGGCGTTGGAGGTGTACAGCTGGGCGCACAGGTCGCTGAGGTTCATATGGACCACGGCGGCGGGGTGGGCCTCAAAGTAGGCCAGGATGGTCTTCTCCGTCTCCGTCAGCCGCAGGCGGCGGGCCTTTTCAAATAAAGGCAGCATATCCGCCTCCCTCTCCGTCCGCGGGGGACGGCTCCTTATAGCGCAGATAGCACTGGATGATGGTGTTGATGACGAAAAATACAGGCAGGCGGGAGGTGAACTCCGCGCCCAGGTTTTCCCGCTCGTTGGAGAAGAAGCGGAAATTCACGTCCGCCAGCTCCGCCACCTCGTTGTTGGCGTAGGGGGTGATGGAGAGGATGGGGATGTTGTTGACCTGGGCGATCTTGCCCAGGCGGATGGTGGTGGGGTATTTGCCGGAGGTGCTGATCAAAATCAGCAGGCACGGCCCGGTGCGGCTGCGGAGGATGTGCTCAAACATCCGCACGGACTCCACAAAATACACCTCCTGCCGCCCGATGGACAGCAGCAGCTTTTCGAAGTACTCCACCGCCACGCTGGCCAGCCCGCCGGGGGACCAGAGGTAGATGGGGCAGCCGCTGTCCAGATAGCGGAAGGTCTGGTTCAGCTGCTCCTCCCGGATGAGCTTGCTGGTGGCCTGGATATTGGAGCTGATGGTGTCGATAAGCATGCCGGTGGTGAACTGGTGGCCGCTCTGGACGGAGATTTCCGGCCCGGTCCGCCGCAGCTCCGCGCGCAGGGCGTATTTGAACTCCGCAAAGCCGGAGTAGCCCAGCTTTTTACAGAACCGGAGGATGGTGGCGGAGGAGTAGGACACCGCCCCCGCCAGCTCCTGAATGGTCATGGTGAGCAGGGCCTCGGTGTTTTCATAGGCGTATTTCAGGATGTCCAGCTCCGGCCGGCTCAGGCTTTTGATGACCTGGTCATTCAGATTCAATGTAATCATGGGACAGAGACCTCCGTAATATGTGCCGGGCGCGTCTTAATCCGGCATCTGCAGCGCGGCGGCGGCGGAAAAGGAGCCGTCCGGAAAGTGCAGCAGCAGATCGCCCCTGTATTTCCGCGCCACCGCCTGGGCCGCCTTCAGGCCATAGCCGTGGGCGGCCTTGTCCCCTTTGGTGGTGCGGCACAGGCCGCTTTTCCCGTCGTAGTCCACCGGGGAAAAGCGGGCGTTCTCCACGCCGATATACAGGTGGACGCCGCGGGTGTGGAGACTGACCCGCAGCCATTTCCGCGCCCCCTCCGGGGCCTGGGCGTTGGCGTCCAGCGCGTTTTGCAGCAGATTCATCAGCACCGTGCAGAGGTCCGTGTCCGGGAATGGCAGCGTCTCCGGCACGTCGACCCGGCGCTCCACCGCGATCCCCTGCTCCTGCGCGCGGGTCAGCATGGTGGTCAGCACGGCGTTGATGGCCGGGTGCAGCGCGTAGGCCAGGGCGGGGATCGACGTCACCTCCGCAATCAGCCCGTCCAGATAGGCGCCCAGCCGCTCCGCTTCCCCGGCCTGCTGCAGGCGCTGCATGACAAGATAATGGTTCTTCACATCGTGCCGGACCCGCTCCAGAGCGGCGGCGCTCTCCAGGACGGTGGCCAGCTGCTCCCGCGTCAGGCTCTCTTTGGCGGACAGCACCTGTATCTCCGCGCCGCGGTCCGCTATGCGCCGGATGTGGGCGGTTATGCTCTCCAGAAGGCACAGCGCCAACAGCAGGTTGCTCCAGTAATACAGGGTCTCATTCGTCTGGAGAAACCTGAGCTCCCAAAGGAACGTCTGGGCAAACGCCGGCAGCGCCCCCGTCCGCACCAGCGAGACGATGCACAGCAGCGCCAGAGCGGCGGCGCAGGCCCCCAGCCAGGGCAGGAACAGGCGGAACACCGGGTTGCCGTCCCGGTACTCCAGCACCGAGCAGAGCAGCAGGGCGGCGGCGGTGAGGTAGAAGGCCAGCCCCGCATAGAGGGCCACGCCGGAGAGGACCGGAAACAGGGTCTGAAAGCCTGCGAACACAAAATAGAACAGGGAGGGCAGAACGGCAAAGAGCGCGAAGATCTTCCGCTGTTTTTTCATGCCCAGCAGCAGGTACAGGGGCGGCGCGGCGAAAAGGAACGCGCGGGATTGGCACAGCGCCAGCCCGTAGAGCGGGGCCGGCAGGCTGTAGAGGGCGAGATTCGGCAGATAGAAGTACACAAACTGGCCCAGGGCGGCGGCGCTGAGCAGGAGCACCGGCCAGGGCTGTGTGCCCTCCAGCCAGCCGTACAGGAACAGACCCAGCGTCAGCAGAAAGATCACGCCGAAGGCGGCGGTGGGAAAGGCGTAGCGGCAGGCGTCCGCCCAGTTCCACTCGGTGATCGTCAGGTTGTCCGTGAGATAGAGGGATGGGACCGGGTCCTCCGGCCCCTTTTCCGTGGTGAGCGTGAGGGTCCGGCCGGCCCAGTCCGGGGGCAGCGGCACATACAGGATGCCCAGGCCCTGCGCAATGCGCTGGAGGGGCGCGCCGTCCAGCAGCAGCTCCGCCGGCGTGTAAAGCCCCCGGAGCTCCAGCATGGGGCGCTGCCCCTCCCACGCCGGGAGGGTGTATTCCAGCTCCAGCGGGCCGGCATAGAGATAGAGCCCGTCCATCCCCGGCGCGCCGCCCACGGCCTCCGGCAGCACAGGCACAGACTCCCGCCGGGAGACCGTCTCCAGCCCCAGCAGCCATAGCAGCCCTACCACGCACAGCAGGAACAATCCCGCCGCCAGCCGCCTCGTCCACCGCTGTTCTAACCACATAGCCTGCCCCTCCCCTGTGTCGTCTGCTATAGTGTAACCGGGAAAACCGCCGGTGTCAAGGACAAACAAGGCCGCCCCGCATCGTCCGGGCGGCAGGCGGGGACCCAAATTTTTCTGCGGAAGGGCTTGCTTTTTTGCAGCAATCAACGTATCATGACGTTCAGCGGCAGCAGCAAACGGAGGAGGGAGCTTGAATGACGGGCGGGAGATTGAAAACGGCGGCGGGGCTGTTCTGGTACTTCTTCCGGATCGGCTGGTATACCTTTGGCGGCGGCTGGAGCATCGTGGCCCAGATCGAGAAGGACTTTGTGGAGAAGCGCGGGGAGATAACGTCCGGGGAGCTGCTGGATATCGTCAGCGTGGGCAAGAGCCTTCCGGGGCTGATGATCGGGAACGTGGCCTATCTCTTCGGGCACCATCTGGCCGGTGTGCCGGGCGGCGTGCTGGCGGTGCTGGGGATCTCCATACCGCCGCTGGCACTGCTCAGCTTTCTCACCGTGGGCTACCGGGCGGTCCGGGACAATGTCTGGGTGGAGCGGATGCTCTCCGGCGTGCGATGCGTGGTTGCGCCGGTCATTGTTTCCGCCGTGGGCAGGCTCTGCAGGGGGGCGTTTCCCCAGCGGGCCTGCCTCCCGCTGGGCGTGCTGACGCCCACCTTTACCCTGTGCGCGGCGGCGGCCATCTTCTTTGAGCGGTTCAAAAACAGCCCCCTTCTGAAGCAGATGATGCTGGGGGTGCGGCCGGTCTGCATCGGGCTGGTCTGCGCGGTGCTTGTGGATCTGTTCCAAAGCAGCTATCTGGCGGGGGGAGCGCCGGTGATGGGAAATCTTCTGATCGGCATACTGGCGCTGGCGCTGCTGCTCAAGGCGAAATGGAGCGTTCCAAAGGTGATTCTGATTGGCGGGCTGCTTGGGCTCCTTTTCGCAGGCTCTTAGAAATGATCAGAATGGAGGCATCTCTATGTATACCATTTCCCAGGTCTCTCCCGCCGACCGGCGCGCGCAGGCGCAGATCGACGGCCTGCTGGAGCAGGAGGGCATCCGCAGGGACGCCAACCTGGACTATGTCTGCGCCATGTACGACGGCGACGGCTGTGTGATTGCCACCGGAAGCTGCTTTGGAAACACGCTGCGCTGCTTTGCCGTCAGCAGGGAACACCAGGGGGAGGGGCTGCTGAACCAGCTCGTCGCCCACCTGATGCAAGTCCAGCTCCAGCGCGGAAACCTCCACCTGTTTGTCTATACCAAGACCGAGTCCGCCAGGTTCTTTCAGGACCTGGGCTTCCACTGCATTGCCCAGACGCCGGGGCGGGTCAGCTTTCTGGAAAACCGCAGGGCAGGCTTCCCCAATTTCCTGCAGGGGCTGGTCCGGGAATGCGGCGGGCCCACCCGGAGCGGCGCAGCTGTGGTCATGAACGCCAACCCCTTCACCCTGGGCCACCAGTACCTGGCGGAGCAGGCGGCGGCGCAGTGCGGCGTCCTGCACCTGTTTGTGGTCAGCGAGGACGCCAGCCTGGTGCCCTTTGCCGTCCGCCGGGAGCTGGTCAAGGCGGGCACAGCCCATCTGGACAACGTGGTCCTCCACGAAACGGGGCCCTACCTCATCTCCTCCGCCACCTTTCCCAGCTACTTTCTGCAGGACAGCGCGCAGGTGAGCCGGAGCCACGCGGAGCTGGACGCCGCCGTCTTCGGCTCCATCGCCCAGGCGCTGGGCATCACCCGCCGCTACCTGGGCGACGAGCCGGCCAGCGGGGTGACGGCGCTGTACAACCAGGTCCTTGCGGAGCGGCTGCCCGCCGCCGGGGTGGAGTGCGCGATCCTGCCCCGCAGGCAGGCGGGCCGGCGGCCCATCAGCGCCAGCACGGTGCGCCAGTGCATCCACGACGGGCGGTGGGACGCGCTGGAAGCGCTGCTGCCGGAGACCACGCTGGCCTATTTCCGCTCGGCGGCGGCGGCAGATGTGATCCGCAGGATCCAGGACAGCCGCCGGCTGATTCATCACTGAGAGGTGCGCTATGGAGCTGAGAGAGGTGCGCCTGCGGGAGATGCTGGACGCACGGGAGGTCCGGGCCTTCCGCCAGCGGGCGCTGCTGGAAAAATATCACAGGACGCTGGTCTCCTTCACCATGAATATTGCGGGCCCGGTGAAGAACTCGGCGCTGATCCTGCAGGGGTATCTGGAGGGGCTGGAGCTGCTGCGGATGCAGCTGGCGCCCTTTCCCATCCTGCATTTTGAGGAAACCCGCAGGGCCACCGGCAACGAGGCGCTTTTTGTGGTGGACGGGCCGGCGGGGGAGGTAAAGCGGCTGGCCTGTCAGATCGAGGAGGCGGACGGGCTGGGGCGGCTCTTTGATATGGACGTGCTGGCCCCGGACGGGCGGAAGCTGGACCGGAGCGAGGTTGGCCTGCCCCCGCGCCGGTGCCTGCTCTGCAGCGGCCCGGCGGCGGAGTGCGCCTCCCGCCGGGTCCATACGGTGGAGGAGCTGCAGGGGCGGACCCAGGCGGTGCTGCGCGGGCATTTTCAGAGCAGGTTCGCGGACCAGACTGCCGCTCTGGCCGTCCGGAGCCTGCTGTATGAGGTCTCCGTGACGCCTAAGCCAGGCCTGGTGGACCGGGCCAACGCCGGCGCACATCCGGACATGGATTTTTACACTTTCCTGCGCAGCGCCTCGTCGCTGACGCCCTGGTTCCGGGACATGGCGCTGCAGGGCATCCGCTTTTCCGGCGCGTCCCCAGCGGCGGCGTTTCAGGCGCTGAACTACGCGGGGCGGCAGGCGGAGCGGGCGATGCTCCGGGCCACCGGCGGCGTCAACGCCCACAAGGGCGCGATTTTCTCCATGGGGCTGCTGTGCGGCGGGGCGGGGCGGCTGTACGGACAGGGAGCGCCCCTGCGCGCGGAGCGGCTGCTGGGCGAGTGCGCCGCGCTGGCGGAGAACAGCCGGCGGGCCCCGTCGGCCCGGACGGCGGGGGAGCGGCTGTACCAGGCCCACGGCGTGGGCGGCGTCCGGGGCGAGGCGGCGGCGGGCTTTCCGCTGGTCCGGACGGTGGGGCTGCCCCTGTTGAAGACGCTTTTGGAGGAGGGCTGTTCCCCGGACGACGCCGGCGGGATTGTTTTGCTGCATCTGATGGCCCGCGCCGAGGATACCTGCTGGATGTCCAGGGCGGGGCACCAGCAGTGGCAGCTGGGCAGGGAGCAGCTGCGGCAGGCGCTGTCCGGGGACCCCCGGCCGGACAGGGCGTTCCGAGCGGCCCTGGATGCGGAATTTATCCGGCACAACTGGTCCGCCGGCGGCTGCGCCGATTTGCTGGCGGTCTGCTGGATGCTGCTGTTTTTAGAAAGCAGCGGAGATGAGCATGCCTGAGCCGGCATCAGTGCCAACAAAATTGCTGGCATCATGAAAAAAGTCTTGACAAACGGGGAGAAAAGGTGTAGAGTGCAGGAGAAGTGAATTGAAAAGCGATGACGAAGACGGACGAGTTCCGTCCGCTTGCAGAGAGCCGGGCACTGGTGGAAGTCCGGCAGCGGCGGGCTCATGGTCCCATCCCTTCCGAGCTGGAGGCCCGAATATCCTCTGGATTAGTAGACGCCTCCCGTTACTGCCGCGTTAGTGCATAGGGCTTGCTGGAGCCTGAAGGCGGCGCTGAGAGGCGCAATTTGAGTGGTACCGCGGGTACATTGTCGAACAATGGCTCGTCTCAAAGATTTTCTCTTTGAGGCGGGCTTTTTCCTTTTCCTGGCCCTGGCCCCTGCTTCACAAACACATACTATATTTTCCAGGAGGAACGTCTTATGGACACAACAAATGTCAATACCCAGCTGATGGAGGTCGCTTTCCGGATCCGCGAGATGCGGGGCATCTGCGGCTTCAGCGAAGTGGAAATGGCGCAGAAGACCGATCTGACGCTGGATCAGTACCGGGATTATGAGGCCGCCAGGACCGACCTGCCCTTTACCTTTATCCACAAGTGCTCCCTGGCCTTCGGCATCGGCCTGACCGACCTCCTGGAGGGACACAGCGCCCACCTGAGCAGCTACACCGTCACCCGCCGGGGACAGGGCCAGCAGACCGCCAAGGAGCCGGGCATCGAGATCAGCAACCTGGCCCCCTTCTTCCGCAACAAGCTGGCGGAGCCCTACTACGTCACCTACGATTACGACGAGGCCCAGCAGCACCGGCCCATCCATCTGACCACCCACGCGGGCCAGGAGTTCGACATCATTCTCTCCGGGCAGCTGCGGGTGCAGGTGGGCGAGCACACGGAGATTCTGGAGGAGGGGGACAGCATCCTCTACAACTCCTCCACCCCCCACGGCATGATCGCCGTCGGCGGGAAGCCCTGCGAGTTCTGCGCAGTGGTCATCTCCGGCGAGAAGACGGACGAGAAGGCGGTCCGGCAGTCCATCGTCCAGGCCCGGACCAGCGAGGAGTACGTGTGCAAGGACTTCATCAGCGCTGTGGAGGACCCCCAGGGGGTCTTGCAGTCCCTGACCTTCCCCAACGCGGACCGGTTCAACTTCGCCTTTGACTGCGTGGACGCCATCGCGGCCAAGTATCCCGACAAGCTGGCCATGCTCCATCTGGACCGGGACAAGAACGAGCGGCGGTTCACCTTTGAGGACATGAGCCGGGCCTCCAGCCGGGCGGCCAACTACTTCAAGGCCCTGGGCATCCAGCGGGGGGACCGGGTGATGCTGGTGCTGAAGCGGCACTATCAGTTCTGGTTCGCCATTCTGGGCCTGCACAAGCTGGGCGCTGTCGCCATCCCGGCCACCAACCAGCTCCAGGACCACGATTTCAGCTACCGGTTCAACGCCGCCGGGGTCAGCGCCATCGTGTGTACGGCGGACGGCGACGTGGCCCGTCAGGTGGAGCTGGCGGAGAAGGACAGCCCCACCCTGAAGCTGAAAATGCTGGTGGGGGGCCAGCGGGAGGGCTGGCACGACTTTGACAGCGAGTACACCATGTACCGCAGCAAGTACGACCGGGCCGAGGACGCCCCCTGCGGCAGCGACCTGATGCTGATGTTCTTCACCAGCGGCACCACGGGCTACCCCAAGATTGCCGCCCACAGCTACAAGTACGCCCTGGGCCACTACATCACCGCCAAATACTGGCACTGCGTCCACGCCGAGGGGCTGCACTTCACCATCAGCGAGACCGGCTGGGGCAAGGCGCTGTGGGGCAAGCTGTACGGCCAGTGGCTGTGCGAGGGCGCCATCTTCACCTACGACTTCGACCGGTTTGACGCGGGGGACATCCTGCCGCTGTTTGCCAAGTACAACATCACCACCTTCTGCGCGCCGCCGACCATGTACCGCATGTTCATCAAGCAGGACCTGCGTCAGTACGACCTGAGCAGCATCAAGCACGCCACCACCGCCGGCGAGGCCCTGAACCCGGAGGTCTTCCGCCAGTTCGAGGCCCAGACCGGTTTACAGATTTACGAGGGCTTCGGCCAGACGGAGACCACCCTGACCATCGGCAACCTGGTGGGCAACAAGCAGAAGATCGGCTCCATGGGCAAGCCCATCCCCACCTATGACCTGGTGCTGGTGGATACGGACGGCAACCCGGTGGCCCCCGGCGAGAACGGGGAGATCTGCATCCGGGCGGACGAAAACGGGGAAGCGCCCTGCGGCCTGTTCTCCGGCTACTACCGGGAGGAGGAGCAGACCAGGGAGGTCTGGCACGACGGGCTGTACCACACCAGGGACGTGGCGTGGCAGGACGAGGACGGGTACCTGTGGTACGTGGGCCGGGCGGACGACGTCATCAAGTCCAGCGGCTACCGGATCGGGCCCTTCGAGATCGAGAGCGTCATCATGGAGCTGCCCTATGTGCTGGAGTGCGGCGTGTCCGCCGCGCCGGATGAGATTCGCGGGCAGGTGGTCAAGGCCAGCATCGTGCTGGTGCCCGGCAAGGAGGGCACGGAGGAGCTGAAAAAGGAGATCCAGACCTATGTCAAGCAGCACACCGCGCCGTATAAATATCCGAGAATCGTGGTGTTCAAAGATGAGCTGCCCAAGACCATCAGCGGCAAGATCATGAGAAATAAGCTGTAATGCCGGAGGAGAATAGGCTGGTTTTCAGGCGTGCGGAGGCAGGACAGGCGGAGGATATCTTCCGGCTGGTCCAGAAGTGTATTTCGGCGGTCTACCCCCTGTATTACCGGGATGAGATTGTAAATTTCTTTTGCGCGCTTCACAGCTTGGAACATATTGCCCAGGATATCCAGGCGGGCAATGTGTATGTGCTGGAGCATGGCGGCGCTCTGCTTGGTACCGGCAGTTTTTGCCAGGAGCACATCACGCGGGTATACGTCGCGTCGGAGAAACGGGGCAAAGGGTATGGACGGGTCATCATGGAGCGTCTGGAGCAGGAAATCAGGAAAAGCAGTCCGACTGCTGAGGTAGACGCCTCGCTCCCCGCAAGCCGGTTTTATGAGCGCTGCGGGTATCAGACTGTGAAGCATGAGCAATACCCGGTGGGCAATGGCATAATTTTAGTATATGAAATTATGAAAAAGGACTTGCAGTCCGGCTGATTGAGAGGTATTATGGAACATAAACGAGTGACGCTGTTCGCGGGGCACTACGGCTCCGGCAAAACCAATGTCGCCGTCAACTACGCGCTGCGTCTGGCGGGCGAGGGGAAAAAGACGGCTATTGCGGACCTGGACATCGTCAATCCGTACTTTCGCACGGCGGACAGCGCAAGGGAGCTGGCGGAGGCCGGTGTGGACCTGATCTCGCCTCAGTTCGCCAACTCCAACGTGGATTTACCGGCACTTCCGGCGGAGGCGTACCGGCTGGTGGAGGACCGGAGTCTGTACGCGGTGATGGACATCGGCGGCGACGACCGGGGGGCCTACGCCCTGGGGCGGTACGTGCCGTATATCCGGGAGGAGGGCGACTACCGCATGGTGTTTGTGGCCAACTTCAGCAGGCCGCTGACCCGGACGCCGGAGGAGGCGCTGGAGGTGATGCGGGAGATCGAGGCCGCCTGCGCCCTGCCCTTTACGGACATCGTGAACAACACGAACCTTGCCCACGAGACAACATCGGAAACCGTTCTGCACGGATTGGGTCTAACAGAACAGCTGAGTGAACTGAGCGGCCTGCCGGTGTGGCTGACCACCGCAGAGGAACGGGTGGCGGCGGAGCTGGCCGGGCGATTATCTGAGGTGCTGCCGATGCGGTTACAGGAGAAATACTTCGATCTACCGGAACAGAAGGGGCCTCCCAAGCCGCGACCGCTGTTCGGTTAAGGGCGGATACAGGGCGGCAGGGCACTCTGACCGCACCGGATCAAAATCCGCGCAGTGCGACGAGCAGAGTATTCCGTGCAATGAGCAGCCCTGCAAAAGTGTACCAAGGATAGGCCGTAGAAGCAGGGACAGGCATCACGAAGCGCCGCAAAAGCGTAGAAAAAACCAGCAGGCATAAGCGCAAAAAAAATAAACCCCCGTAAAATCAGGGGGTCCAGACCGTAGGGATGGCGATTTTTGGTTACTTTTGTTCGCACAAAAGTAACCCGCCGTCCGGGGGCGGGACCCCGGTCCACAGCAAAGAAGAAAGGAATTTAAGTATGGCAAAAGTAACGTTCAAAACGGACCTCTGCAAAGGCTGCGGCCTGTGTGTGGAGGCATGTCCCAAGCATATCCTGGCGATTGCCAAGGATACGATCAACCAGAAGGGCTACTATCCCGCGGTGATGACGGATCAGGAGAGCTGCATCGCCTGCGCGTTCTGCGCCACGATGTGCCCGGATTGCATCATCACTGTTGAAAAGTAAGGAGTAAAGCGACTATGGCAGAAAGAATTTTGATGAAGGGGAATGAGGCCATCGCCGAGGCCGCCATCCGGGCCGGATGCCGCCACTACTTCGGCTACCCCATCACCCCCCAGACGGAGATTGCCGCCTACATGGCGAAGAAGATGCCCAAGATCGGCGGCGTGTTCCTCCAGGCGGAGAGCGAGATCGCCTCCATCAACATGGTCTACGGCGCGGCTGCTGCCGGTATGCGGGTGATGACCTCCTCCTCCAGCCCCGGAATTTCCCTGAAGAGCGAGGGGCTGAGCTACATAGCCGGGTCCGACGTGCCGGCCTTTGTGGTGAACGTGCAGCGGGGCGGCCCCGGCCTGGGCGGCATCCAGCCCAGCCAGTCCGACTACTTCCAGGCCACCAAGGGCGGCGGACACGGCGACTACCATATGATCGTCCTGGCCCCGGCGTCGGTGCAGGAGATGGCAAGCCTCACCATCAAGGGGTTCAATCTGGCGGACAAGTACCGCATGACCTCCATGATCCTGGCGGACGGCACCATCGGGCAGATGATGGAGCCCATCTCCTTCGAGGACGCGGAGATCGAGAGCTACGACAAGCCCTGGGCCCTCACCGGCACGGGCATGGAGCGCAAGCACAATATCGTCAACTCCCTGTACCTGAAGCCGGACGAGCTGGAGCGCACCAACTTCGCCCGCTTTGAGAAGTACAAAACCATCGAGGAGAACGAGGCCCTGTACGAAGCGTACAGGATGGAGGACGCGGAGATCTGCGTGGTGGCCTTCGGCATCGCCTCCCGGGTGGCGAAAAACGCCGTCGCCGCCGCCCGGAGCGAGGGCGTCAAGGTGGGGCTGATCCGTCCCATCACCCTGTGGCCCTTCCCGAAGAAGGCGCTACGTCAGGCTGCGGAGCAGGTGAAAGCCTTTGTGTCCGTGGAGCTGAACATGGGCCAGATGATCGACGACATCCGGCTGGCCACCGAGTGTACGCGCCCGGTATCCCTCTGCAACCGGACCGGCGGCATGATCCCCAGCCCGGACCAGGTGCTGGAGAGCATCCGCGAAGCTGCGAAAGGAGTGAACTGACATGGCTGTTGTTTTTCAGAAACCCCATGCCCTGACGGACGCGGTGCTGCACTACTGCCCCGGCTGTCCCCACGGCATTATCCACCGTCTGGTGGCGGAGGCTATTGACAACCTGGGCATTGAGGGCCGCACCATCGGCGTGGCCCCCGTGGGCTGCGCGGTCATGGCCTACGACTACTTCAGCTGCGACATGCTGGAGGCCGCCCACGGACGGGCCCCCGCCAGCGCCACCGGCATCAAGCGCTGCCGCCCGGAGTGCATCGTCTTCACCTACCAGGGCGACGGCGACCTGGCCTCCATCGGCATGGCGGAGACCGTCCACGCCGCCGCCAGGAACGAGAATATCACCGTGATCTTCGTCAACAACGCCATCTATGGCATGACCGGCGGTCAGATGGCCCCCACCAGCCTGCCCGGTCAGGTGACCCAGACCAGCCCCTATGGCCGGGACGTGAACCACTGCGGCTGGCCCATCCGGGTCTGCGAGCTGCTGAGCACCCTGGAGGGCCCGGAGTATGTGGCCCGTGTGGCGGTGAACAACGTCAAGAACGTGAAGGCCGCGGGGAAGGCCATTGAAAAGGCGTTCCGGAACCAGGTGGAGAACAAGGGCTTCTCCCTGGTGGAGGTGGTCTCCGCCTGTCCCACCAACTGGGGCATGACCCCCCAGAAAGCCCTGGAGTGGGTGGAGAGCGACATGATCCCCTATTATCCCCTGGGCGTCTATAAGGACAGAACGGCGGCAAAGGAGGCGGAGCAGAAATGAAAACCACCCAGATTCTGATTGCCGGTTTCGGCGGGCAGGGCATCCTCTTTGCCGGGAAGTTCCTGGCCTACAAGGGGCTGCTGGAGGATTTGCAGGTCAGCTGGCTGCCCTCCTACGGCCCGGAGATGCGGGGCGGCACCGCCAACTGCAACGTCATCCTCTCCGATGACCCCGTGGGCTCCCCCATTATCACCAGCCCGGACGTGCTGATCGTCATGAACCTGCCCTCTTTGCAGAAGTACGTGGACACCGTGGTCCCCGGCGGGCAGATCTACGTGGACTCCACCCTCATCGGCGAGAAGGTGACGCGAAGCGACGTGCAGGTCTTCTATATCCCCGCCACCCAGATGGCCGGCGACGCCGGCGTGTCCACCCTGGCCAACATGATTATGATGGGCTGCGTGCTGAAAAACAACCCGGAGCTGTCCTTCGACGGCACGGACGAGACGGTCAGAAAGCTGGTGCCCCCCAAAAAGGCCGCGCTGGTGGACCTGAACCTGAAAGCCCTGGAGCTGGGCCGCGACTATGAGGGCTGAGCGGATGAAAATTTCCTGTGCGCAGATGGACATGCGCCTGGGCGATGAGGCGTACAACTACGCCCACGCCGAGGAGCTGATCCGCGAGGCCGTGGGGCGGGACGGGGCGGATGTGGTCGTCCTGCCGGAGACCTGGAACACCGGGTACTTTCCGGAGGACCTGGCCGCCCACGCCGACCAGGACGGTGAGCGGACAAAGGGCGTATTTTCCGCGCTGGCGAAGGAATTGAACGTCAACATCGTCTGCGGCAGCGTGGCCAAACGGCGGGGAGACAAGTTCTATAATACCGCTTATGTCTTCGACCGCGCCGGCGCGTGCGTGGCCGAGTACGACAAGACCCACCTGTTCACCTACGCCAAGGAGCACGAGCATTTCCAGCCGGGAGACCACACCTGCCGGTTTCAGCTGGACGGGGTGGACTGCGGCCTCATCATCTGTTATGACATTCGCTTTCCGGAGCTGACCCGCACCCTGACGGTACAGGGCGTGGACCTGCTGTTCGTGGTGGCCCAGTGGCCGGACAAGCGGACCATGCACCTGGAGACCCTGGCGCGGGCCAGGGCCATTGAGAACCAGATGTTCCTGGCCCTGTGCAACAGCGTGGGCACAGCGGGCGAGACCCGCTGCGGCGGCCACAGCGCTGTGATTGACCCCTGGGGCGAGTACCTGGCCCACGCCGGGGACCAGGAGGAGATCATTTCCGGCGAGGCGGATTTCTCCGTCATCGCCGGCATCCGAAATTCGATCAATGTTTTCCGGGACAGAAGGCCGGAGCTATATTTCAACTAAACTTATGGAAAGGCGGCAATTCCCATGTCTTACACATTTCCCGTAACCCGTACCCAGACCCCCAAGCCCAAGCCGGACCAGACCGACCTGGGCTTCGGCAAGTACTTCACCGACCATATGTTCATCATGGACTACGACGAGGGCCAGGGCTGGCACGACGGCAAGATCGTCCCCTACGGCCCCATCAGCCTGGACCCCGCCAGCTGCGTACTGCATTACGCCCAGATGATGTTCGAGGGCATGAAGGCGTATCTCACCCCGGAGGGGAAGATCAACCTCTTCCGCCCCGACATGAACGCCAAGCGGCTCAACCGCACCAATGAGCGCATGTGCATCCCCTACATGGACGAGGAGCTGTTCATCGAGGCCGTGAAGTCCATCGTCAAGGTGGACGCGGACTGGATCCCCACCCAGCCCGGCACCGCCCTGTACATCCGCCCGTATATCATCTCCGATGAGGTCAGCTTCTCCGTGGAACCGGCGGAGCACTACCATTTCATCATCATCCTCTGCGCCGTGGGCGCGTACTACGACATCAACCGGGGCGGACTGACCGGCAGCCACATCTATGTGGAGGACGAGTACATCCGCGCCGCCGTGGGCGGCACCGGCTTCGCCAAGGTGGGCGGCAACTACGCCGGCGGCATGCGGGCCACCAAGAAGGCCCTGGAAAACGGCTGCAAAGAGGTCCTGTGGCTGGACGCCCATGAGCACAAGTACGTGGAGGAGGTGGGCACCTCCAATGCGTTCTTTATGATCAACGACGAGGTGATTACCGCGCCTCTGGGCGGGTCCATCCTGCCCGGCGTCACCCGTGACAGCACCATCACCCTGCTGCGCAAGTGGGGCTACAAGGTCAGCGAGCGGCGGCTCTCCATTGAGGACGTGGCCGCGGCCAGCAAGGACGGCTCCCTCCAGGAAGCCTGGGCCACCGGCACCGCCTGCGTTATCTCCCCCATCGGCTATCTGCGGTATAAAAACGCGGATATCGTCATCAACGGCGGCGGCGTGGGGCCTGTGTCCCAGAAGCTGTATGACCACATCTATGGCATGCAGACCGGCGTGGTGGCCGACGACATGGGCTGGATCGTGCAGCTCTGATGCCCCTCTCCCCATAAAAGAAGAACGCAGCCGCGGTCCGGCTGCGTTCTTCTTTTATGGCAACAGGCTTTATTTCCCGGCCTTGGTCTCGCAGTAGAGGCAGCGGTAGACCCGGTTGGCCCGGTCGGTGAGCTTGAACACCTGGGGCAGCTCCTGCTCCACGGAGGTGATGCACCGGGGATTGCGGCAGTGCAGGACGTTGGTGATGGTCTCCGGCATCTTCAGCTGGCGCTTCTCCACCTGCTCGCCGTCCCGGATGATATTGACGGTGATGTTGGGGTCCACGTAGCCGATGACGTCCCAGTCCAGCTCCAGGTTCCGGTCGATCTTGATGATGTCCTTGCGCCCCAGCTTCCGGCTGGTGACGTTCTTCAGGATGGCCACGGAGCAGTCCAGGTCGCCCAGGCCTAGGATCTGATACAGCTCCATGCACTTGCCGGCGGCGATGTGGTCGATGACAATGCCGTTTTTAATGGCGTCGATAATCATATTCGTTTCCCCCTTCTCACTGAATGCCCAACAGTTTCATAATCAGAGCCATGCGGATGAACCGCCCGTACCGGGCCTGGCGGAAGTACGCGGCCCTGGGGTCCTGGTCCACGGCCACGGAGATCTCGTTGACACGGGGCAGCGGGTGCAGGATGCTCAGGTCCGCCTTGGCGTTTGCCAGCTTCTCCGGCGTGAGGATATAGCTGTCCTTCAGACGCAGGTAGTCCTCCTCGTTGAAGAACCGCTCCCGCTGGACGCGGGTCATATAGAGGATATCCAGCTCCGGCATGACCGCCTCCAGGTCCGTGGTCTGGAGATAGGGGATATTGTTCTTTTGCAGCACATCCTTTTTTACATAGCTGGGCAGCTTCAATTCCTCCGGGGAGATGAGCACGATGCGGATGTCCTCATAGCGGCTGAGGGCGTTGATGAGGGAGTGGACGGTGCGGCCAAACTTCAGGTCCCCGCACAGGCCCACGGTCAGGCCGTCGAACCGGCCCTTCTCATGGTGGATGGTCAGCAGGTCGGTGAGGGTCTGGGTGGGGTGGTTGTGGCCGCCGTCCCCGGCGTTAATGACGGGCACAGTGGCATGCATGGCGGCCACCAGGGGCGCGCCCTCCTTGGGGTGGCGCATGGCGATGATGTCGCTGTAGCAGCTGACGGTGCGCACGGTGTCGGCCACGCTCTCCCCCTTGGAGGCGGAGGAGCTGGAGGCCTCGGAAAAGCCCAGGGTCTGCCCGCCCAGGCTCAGCATGGCGGACTCGAAGCTGAGGCGGGTGCGGGTGGAGGGCTCGAAGAAGAGGGTGGCCAGGATCTTGCCGTCGCACTTGTGGGCGTAGGCGGCGGGGTTTTGGATGATGTCGCTGGCAACGGCCACCAGGTCGTTGATCTCCTCCGTGGTCAGGTCCAGAATGTCGATCAAACTTCTCATAACAGATTACCTCCCAATCCAGCTCTCGTCAGAGGGGTTGTTCCGGAACGCGATGAGCCGGTCCACGTCCTCTGGCTTGATGTAATTTTCCTCTGCAGCCACCCGTGCGATGACGTCGAAGTTGGTGAGACTGACGTTTTTCACCTCCGCCGCCGCCAGCCGGTCCAGGCCCTTCCGCATGCCGTAGGTGAAGATGCTGACAATGCCCAGCACCTGGGCCCCGGCCTCCCGCAGCACGTTCACCACCTCGATGACGCTGCCGCCGGTGGAGATCAGGTCCTCCACCACCACCACCTTCTGGCCCTTTTCCAGCCGGCCCTCGATCTGGTTCTGCCGCCCGTGGTCCTTATTGCCGGAGCGGACGTAGCCCATGGGCAGGCCCAGGATATGGCCGGTAATGGCGGCGTGGGCGATGCCGGCGGTGGACGTGCCCATCAGCACCTCGCAGTCCGGGTACTCCCGCCGGATGGTCTCCGCCAGGGCGTTTTCCACGTCGTTTCGCACCTCCGGGGCGGTGAGGGTCAGCCGGTTGTCGCAGTACACCGGGCTCTTGATGCCGCTGGCCCAGGTAAACGGCTCCTCCGGGCGGAAGAATACGGCCCTGATTTTCAGCAGATCCTTCGCAATCCGTTCATCGATCTTTTCCATAGTCTTCTCCTTCTATATAAAAATATTTCCTATCGAACCCAATCCCGGTTTGCCGCCGGTTTCCCGTGCCCAAACCAAATGGTACGCTCCCCCATACCGGCGATTTTCCGGGCGCTGGCCAGCATCTCCACCCGGTCGTTGTACAGCAGGGACGCCGTGGGATAGAGCATATTCATCAGCGCGTCGCCCACCAGCAGGTGCTTTCCCGCGATGTCCAGCCCAATAGACCCCCGCGTGTGCCCCGGCAGCTCGATAACCTTCGCCGGAATCCCCCACTTCTCCAGGGTATCCCCTTCCTTCAAAAAGACGCTGGGATGAAATTCCGGGATCACGTCCTCCCGGAAGCTCTTGACGGACAGCGCCAGCACCGCCTTTCCCACCGGGGTCTCCGCCGTCAGGGGCTGCATGCAGTTGTCCGGCAGCAGGTCCAAATCCGCCTCGTGCATGGCAATGGGGGCCTGGAGCCACTGGGCCAGATAGGCCGCGTTCTGCACGTGGTCCACATGGCCGTGGGTCAGTATTATCAGCCGGACGTTGTAATCCAGGCAGGCCCCCAGGACCTTGTCCTGATACTTCTCCCGCCCGGTGTCCACCAGCACGGCGTCCTTCCCGCCAACCAGCAGGTAGCAGTTCACGTTCCCGGCTTCCATCCGCTTGATTTTCAAAGTCGGCATTTATCCATCCCCCTTGCTCTCGTTGTTCCGGCAGAAATACGGCCCGCACCAGCCGTCCTCATGGGTGTGTACATAGGTCCACCGGAAGTCCTCATCCACCACATACACGTCCTCCTCATTCTGGTCCAGCTGGGCGGCGGTGATCTTACAGGTTTTTCCCATCCCGTCAAATCCCGCCCGGAAGATGATGGCACGCTCATATTTCTGGGCGTCAAAGGCCCGTTTGGCCTCCGCACCCGACAGGCAGTCCCGGCCTCCCAGAGCCGTCCACATGCAGGAGCCCGAGCTTCTGTTAAACGTATACCGGTGGACATCCTCTGCCGGTACATGGGGCGCAAAGGCCCGGAACCATCTTCGCGACACCTCCGCGTCAAACAGCAGCAGTTCTTTCAGGCTGTCTATGGTTTCCACAATAAAATCCGCGCCCGCTTCCGCCAGCTCCTGCCGGTCGCCATAGCCGTACAGCACGCCCACGGCGGACAGCCCTTTTTCATGGGCGCCCAACACATCGTGCTTCCGGTCGCCCACCATCACCGCGTCGGTAATAAAGGGGCCATGCTCGTAATAACTGAGCGCGTTTTCGATAATCCGGGACTTTTTTGCGCCGCTGTGCTCGTCCATGGGCGCGCCGCAGATGTGGTCGAAATACTGCGCAAGGCCGAAGTGCTCCAGAATCCGCACCGCGAAGGCCTCCGGCTTGGACGTCGCCACCACCAGATGCTTTCCCGCTTCCCGCAGCGCTTTCAGCAGCTCCTCGATACCGGGGTAGGGCGCGTTTTCCAGCCAGCCCTTTTCGCTGAAATACTCCCGGAATTTCTTCGTCCCCATGTCGATCTGTTCCGCATTGAACCCGTAGACCTCCCGGAAGGTGTCGTGGAGGGGAGGCCCCACGAAGGCGGTCATCTTTTCCCGTTCTTCCTGAATGCCAAAATAGTCCAGGGCGTTTTTGACGGAGTTGACGATCCCCTCCTGAGAATCCGTCAGCGTCCCGTCCAGGTCAAATAAAATCGTGTTCCACATAGCTTATCCGACGAACTCCGCCACGCACCGCCGGTACGCGGCCACCGGGTCCGCCGCCTGGGTCACGGGCCGCCCCACCACGATATAGTCGGAGCCAATCTCCCTGGCCTTCTCCGGCGTGGTCACCCGCACCTGGTCCCCCACGTCGCCGTCGGCAAACCGCACCCCCGGCGTCACGGTGAGGAACTGTTTCCCGCAGGCCTCGTGGACCTTGCCCGCCTCCAGCGGGGAGCAGACGATGCCGTCCAGCCCCGCGTCACGGGCGCATCTGGCGTAGTGCAGCACCACCTGGTCGATGGGCTCATGAATGAGCAGGTCGCTCTCCATGCGCTCCTGGCTGGTGGAGGTCAGCTGGGTGACGGCGATTACCAGCGGGCGGGAGCCGTCGGGCCGGGTCACGCCCTCCAGGGCGGCCTCCATCATGGCCTTTGTCCCGGCGGCGTGGAGGTTCAGCATGTCCACATCCAGGCCGGAGAGAACGGACATGGCCTTTTTCACGGTGTTGGGGATGTCGTGGAGCTTCAAGTCCAGGAAAATCTGGTGGCCTCTGGCCTTGATCTCCCGCACGATGTCCGGACCGGCGGCGTAGTACAGCTCCATGCCGATCTTTACGTAGGGCTTTTTCGGCTCGCCGGAGAAGTTGTCCAGAAAGCCCAACGCCTTTTCCTTGCTCTCAAAATCCAACGCGATAATAACGTCCTTACCCATGGTGCGCGCCTCCTATGATCTCTTTCAGATTGGTTATGCCATATTTTACCATTACCTGTGGCAGTTGGTCAATAATTTCTTTACAGGCGAAGGGGTCCACCAGATTGGCGGCCCCCACCTCCACGGCGGTGGCCCCCGCCAGCATCATCTCCACCACGTCCTCCGCCGAGCTGACGCCGCCCATGCCGATGACCGGGATGTCCACCGCCTCATACACCTGATACACCATCCGCAGGGCCACCGGAAGAATGGCGCTGCCGGAAAATCCGCCGGTGCCGTTGGCCAGCAGCGGCCTCCGGGATTTCAGGTCGATGCGCATGCCCAGCAGCGTATTAATCAGGCTGATGCCGTCCGCCCCCGCGTCCTGACAGGCTTTTGCGATGCCGGCGATGTCGGTGACATTGGGGCTGAGCTTCATAAAGACCGGCTTGGTGGTCACCGCCTTCACGGCCTTTGTGACCTCCGCCGCGGCCTCCGCGCACACGCCGAAGCTCATACCGCCGTTGTGTACGTTGGGGCAGGAGATGTTGACCTCCAGCCACCCCACCTGCTCCGCCTTGTCCAGCTGCGCACAGGTGTAGGCGTATTCTTCCACGGAAAAGCCGCTGACATTCGCCATCACCGGCTTGTGGAAGCACGCCTTCAATTTGGGCAGCTCCTCGGACAGCACCTTGTCCACGCCGGGGTTCTGCAGCCCCACGGCGTTGAGCATCCCGGCGGGGCACTCCGCGATCCGGGGGGTGGGGTTGCCGAAACGGGGTTCCCTCGTGGTGCCCTTGAAGGAGAAGGTCCCCAGACAGTTGATGTCGTACAGCTGGGCGAACTCGTAGCCGTAGCCGAAAGTGCCGCTGGCGGGGATCACCGGGTTGTCCAGCTCGGTCCCAGCCAGATTCACGCGCAAATCTACCATATGATCTCCTCCTTCTCCAGCACGGGACCGTCCTTGCAGATGCGCTTATTGCCGTACTTGGTCTTGCAGCTGCACCCCATGCAGGCCCCGAACCCGCAGCCCATGCGCTCCTCGAAGCTCAGCAGCCCGGAGGTGCTGCTGGCGTTGTACACCGCTTTCAGCATGGGCAGCGGCCCGCAGGCGCAGAAATAGTCATAGCTTTCCGGCAGCGCGTCCGTCACGAACCCCTTTTGCCCATAACTGCCGTCCACAGTGGTCACAACCGTCTCGATTCCCAGCTTTCGGAACTGGTCCTCATAGAAAATCTCGCTTTCGGTATTAAAGCCCAGCACTGCAGAGGGGGCCTTTCCCGCCGCCAGCAGCCGCTTTGCCAGACCGTACATGGGCGGCACGCCCGCGCCGCCGCCGATGACCACCGTCCGCTGTCCGCATTTGGCCACGTCGAAGCCGTTGCCCAGGCCGGACAGCACGTCCAATTCCTGCCCCGGCTGCATGGCGCTCATAACCGCCGTGCCCTTGCCCACCACTTTATAGATAATGGTCAGGCCCCGGCTGTCCCAGTCGCAGACGGAGATGGGGCGGCGCAGGAAAAAGCCGTCCAGTTTGATATTGATAAACTGTCCGGGCGCGGTAATGGGGGACGTATCCCCGGCCAGGGACATTTCCCACACGCCGGGGGCGAGCTCCCGGTTGCCGGTTACTGTATAAAGAACCTGTTTCACGCTTCTCCCTCCTGCCAAACGATGTTTCCACCGATCATAGTCATCCTGCACACGCCATAGAGCGTCATCCCCGCGAAGGGCGTGGCGCGGCCCATGGACAGGAATTTCTCCGGGTCCACGGTGTACGCCGCGTCCAGATCAAATACGGTCAGGTCGGCGGGCTGTCCCGCCGCCAGGGGCGTGCCAAAGCCGAACCGCCGGGCCGGATTGTCGTGCATCAGCGCTATCAGCCGGTCCATGGGCAGGAGCCCCGGCCTGACCAGATGGGTGTACAGCACGGAAAAGGCGGTCTCCAGCCCCACGACGCCCATGGCGCTCTTCTCCAGGCCCCGGCTTTTTTCCTCCCGGCTGTGGGGGGCGTGGTCGGTGGCGATCATGTCGATGGCGCCGTCCAGCAGTCCCTCCCGCAGGGCCTGCCGGTCCGCCTCGCTCCGGATGGGCGGGTTCATCTTAAAGCGCCCGTCCTCCTGCAGATCCATATCCGTGAACACCAGGTAGTGGGGTCCCGTCTCGCACGTCACGTCCACGCCTCTCGCCTTAGCCCTGCGGATGAGCTCCACGCTCTCCTTGGTGGAGATGTGGCACACATGGTACTTGCACCCGGTCTCCTCCGCCAGCTCCAGGTCACGGGCGATCTGGCCCCACTCGCTCTCCGAGCAGATGCCCCGGTGGCCGTGTTCTTCGGCGTACTGCCCGTCGTGGATATAGCCGCCCCGCAGCAGGGCGTTGTCCTCGCAGTGGGCGGCGATGATCTTACCCAGCCGCTTTGCCTCCAGCATGGCCGCACGCATCATCTCCCGGCTCTGCACGCCCCGGCCATCGTCGGAGAAGCCCGCCGTATGGGGGGCCATGGCCTCCAGCTCCGCCAGGGCCTCGCCCTTCTCCCCCAGGGTAATGGCCCCGTAGGGATGAGTATGCACCACGGCGTCCCGGTCGATGATGTCCAGCTGGGCCCGCAGGTGCTCCGCCGTGTCCGGCACGGGATTCAAATTCGGCATGGGGCACACGTGGGCGTACCCGCCGTGGGCGGCGGCCAGCGTGCCGGTGCGGATGGTCTCCTTATAAGAAAATCCCGGTTCTCGAAGATGGACATGGACATCGACGAAACCGGGGAACACAGCGGCGTTATGCAAATCAATGGCAGTGAAGCCGGGCAGGCATTCAAGATCCTCTGCAATAGAAACAATACGGCCCGACTGAACGGCAACGTCAGCCGGCCGGAACCGGCTGTCCTCCAGGACCATTGCGTTTTTCAGGATATAATCCACAATGACACTCCTTTCCCGGCCCGCGCGGCCGGACGGTACAAATCGCATTTCGGTTTATTATACAGGATAGGCCACCCCCTGTCAACACCGGATTTCTGTTTTTCCGGCGCTTTTTCCGGCGCTGGGGGGCAGACGCCGGAACGGGGCCGCCGGCGGATTGCCGGCAGCCCCATTCCCCGTCTCACACGCTCTCTTGGTTGATTTGATACTGCTGCTGATAGGCGTGATAAGCGGCGTTGAACTCCGCATTGTTCTTGCTCTTGACGCTGTTGAGGTACTTGTGGGCCTGATAGGCGTTCTGCGCCGTCTCAATCTGGGCCACGGCGATATTGGAGCAGTGGTCGCTGACCCGCTCGCAGTTGGTCAGCAGGTCGGAGAGCACGAAGCCGAACTCTATGGTGCAGTCGCCCTTCTGGAGGCGGTCGATGTGGTTGCTCTTGATCTCCGTAATCAGCAGGTCGATCACCTGCTCCAGAGGCTCTACTTTTGATGCAAGATGCAGATCATTCTCCGAAAACGCCTGGATGGTGATGCACAGGATTTCCTTCAGCGCGGACAGAAGCGTGTCGATCTCCTTCTGAGCGGAGCCGGAGAAGGTGATGCTTTTCTCGTGAATCTCCTTGGCGGTGCCCAACAGGTTCAGGGCGTGGTCGCCGATGCGCTCGAAGTCGCCGATGGTGTGCAGCTGCTTGGATATGCTGCGGCTGTCGGACTGGGAGAGGGACTTGCTGCTGATTTTCACCAGCATTGTGCCCAGGCGGTCCTCATACAGGTCCAGCTTGTCCTCGTTTTTCCGGACCTTCTCGGCAATTTTGTCATCGTAATTCTCCAGCAGCCGCAGGGCCTCCAGCAGCGTGCTCTCGGCCAGCTTCGCCATCTCCACGGTTTTCGCGCCGCACTCGGCAATGGCCACAGAGGGGGTGGCCAGCAGCAGCGGGTCCACGAAGGTGTACTTGGGCTTCTCCTCCGCGTCCTCCTTGATGACCAGGTAGGCCAGCCGCTCCAGCTGTTTGGTGAAGGGCAGGAGCAGGACTGTGGTGGCGATATTGAAGATACTGTGCATCAAAGCGATATGGGTGGGCTGGATCACTGCGTCCATAAAGGCGAAGTGAAAGAACAGGTCGCTGCCGTAGAAAACGAGCATAAAGACCGCTGTCCCGATGAGGTTAAAGGAAATATGTACAATAGACACCCGGCGGGCGTTGCGGTTCGCGCCCACACCGGTGAGCAGGGCGGTCAGGCAGGTACCGATATTCTGGCCCATGATGATGGGCAGGGCGATGCCGTAGGTGATGCTGCCGGTCCTGGACAGCGCCTGCAGGATGGCCACGGAGGCCGCGGAGGAGTGCAGCAGCGCGGTAAAGACCGCGCCGACCACGATCCCCACAAAGGGGTTGGTAAATGCGGTGAGGATATAGGTAAACTGGGGCATTTCCGCCAGCGGCGCCATGGAATCGCGCATCATGACGGTGCCGTACATGAGGATGGCGAAGCCCACCAGAATGGTGCCCGTGCTGCGCATCTTGCCGTCCTTGTATTTGGTGCGCAGCACGATGCCGATGAGCGCCGCCACAGGGGAGAACACCTCCGGCTTGAGCAGCTGGAGCCAGATGACGTCGCTGTCAATTCCGGACAGAGACAGAATCCAGGCGGTAAGGGTCGTGCCAATGTTGGAGCCCATGATCACGCCGATGGTCTGCCCCAGCTCCATAATACCGGAGTTGACCAAGCCCACCAGCATAACCGTCACAGCGGTGGAGGACTGCATGGCAATGGTGATGCCCGCGCCCAAGAGCAGGGCCTTGAAGCGGTTGGAGGTCATTTTCTTGAGCAGCTGCTCCAATTTGCCGCCGGCCAGCTTCTCCAGCCGGGAGGACAGGACCGACATGCCATACATAAAGAAGGCTATGCCGCCGCATAGTGTAAAAATTGAAAAAATATCCATCCGGTACGCTCCTTGTATCGTCTGTCTTTATGATTCGCGCTCACTCCAAGTATGTTTTACTATAGCAGATACCGGACAAAAAGTACAGTGTGCATTCCTACAAATTTTCCCGCGCCCACCCCCATTTTCCATCTCGAAAAGGGTCGGACTGCCGGGGTTGTAACCCTTTTGTCATTTTTTTCACAGGAAGAAGCACTTGGTTTGTAACCTCCGGTGTGCTATACTGGGGTTACAGATAAAAAGGGCGGACTGCCGCCCGCAGGAGGTATACACCATGACAAAAAAGGCCCTGGCGCTGCTTTTGGCGCTGACACTGCTGCTGGCCCTGGCGGCCTGCGCGGCTGCGCCGTCCCCCGCACCTGACCCTGCTCCCGACAGGACGGAGCCGCCCGCCGACAGTTCCCCCGACCCGGAGCCGCCGGAGCCTGCGGAGCCCCCCGCGCCGGAACCGGAGCCCTATGAAATAGCCGACCCCAAGGTGATGCCGGAGGGCGGCGTCAAGGACGGCGTCGCCTACGCCGCCTATGACGGCCTGGTGGAGCACCTCTTCTTCCATCCTGTTATCGCCTACCCGGAGCTGGCCTTTGACGGCGACGCCCAGGAGAAGGGGCTGGACGACTTTATGGTGACCGTGGATGAATTCAACAAAATTCTCAGCAGCGTCTATGAGCGGGGCTATGTGCTGGTGGACATCGCCGACGTGTGGAGCGAGACTACTGATGAGGCGGGCAATCCCGTCATGGTCCGCAACACCCTCTATCTGCCTGAGGGCAAAAAGCCGGTGGTTTTCTCCTATGACGACACCAACTACTATCCCTATATGTTGGAGAACGGCTTTGCCTACAAGCTGGTCATCGGCGAGGACGGCAAGGTCTGGTCCTGGGGCATAGACCCCCAGGGCAACGAGGTGGTCAGCCGGGACCTGGATGCCATCCCCGTCCTGGACAAGTTCGTGGAGGAGCACCCGGATTTCTCCCCCTTCGGCGCAAAGGCCTGCCTGAGCCTGACGGGCTACGAGGGCATCCTGGGCTACCGGACCCAGACCGACACCAAGGCGTGGGACGACGCCAAAGAGGCCAACCGGCAGGCGGAGCGGCAGGCGGTGCAGCCCATCATTGAGGAGCTCAGGCGCACAGGCTGGACCTTCGGCAGCCACACCTGGGGCCACATCCGGCTGGGCAGCGGCAACCTGGGTAAAATTCAGGCGGACACGGAGAAGTGGATGGATGAAGTGGGCAGCCTGGTGGGCCCCACCACCATTCTGTTTTACCCCCACGGCGAGCGGCCTGACGGCAACGACTGGAAGCAGACCGGCCCGGTGTTTCAGTATCTGCAGCAGCAGGGGTTCCGGGTGTTCTGCTCCGTGGGCGTGGAGAGCTTCAGCTACATAAAAAAGGATATCTGCGCCGTCATCTGCGACCGCCTGCATCCGGACGGCACCACCCTGCGGTATTCCCGCAACCGCTATCTGCAGTTCTATGACGCCAAGGATATCATGGACACCTCCGTGCGCCCTGATCTGGGCGTTGGGGAGGACTGGGCCTGAGGTCCTGCCGGACCGGCAGAGCGCTTCGCGTCCTATACAGGAAATTCAGCGGAATTCGTATGGTTTTGAGCACAGCAGCTCATCAGTGAAAGGAGAATGATCGATGACAAAACAGGAGCTTTGCCGGAGAGCGCGGGACATGCTGTCCCGCTCCTACTCCCCGTATTCCCACTTCCCCGTAGGCGCGGCCATCGAATGCGCGGACGGTTCCGTGTACACAGGCTGCAACATTGAGAACGCTGCCTACGGCCCTTCCATCTGTGCGGAACGGGTGGCGGTGTTCAAGGCGGTCAGCGAGGGAAAGCGGGATTTTGTCCGGATTGCCGTGGCCGGGGCGACGAAGGCGTTCTGCGCGCCCTGCGGCGTGTGCCGTCAGGTGCTGCAGGAGTTCGCGCCGGAGCTGGAGGTCATCTTGGTCAATTGTGACGGGGAGACGCTGGAGCTGACCCAGAAGGACCTGCTGCCCTACAGCTTCGGCAGTGAGAATCTGTCGGCGGAATAAGGCTCAGGGGGAGGAGATGGGCCCGGCGGTCCGTCTCTTCCCCCTTTGCATATGGCATGAAAACAGAGGGGCGCTGCACAGCAGCGCCCCCAACAGCGCGAGTGGGTTATTGCTTTGCCAGCAGGTCCAGATATTTCCGCTGCTCAGCTTCCGGAATTTTCAGTGCCGCCATTGCCTTTTCAACAGATACGCCCATAGTTTCCATAAGGCTTTTGATCGAAGAAAGAATTCCCTCGGTCATTCCCTCTGCCCGGCCCTCTGCCCGGCCTTCTGCCCGGCCCTCTGCCACTGCGTCCTGGTATTTAAGCTCCCACATCATATAGGACACCTCCATTTTCTCATCACTGCGTACTTCCTGAACGCGCTTTACCGTTTTATGAAGCAGTTCGCTGGTGTAAGTTTTCGTATCGTCATTGGTGCGGATATAATCCAGATATTCCGTAATCGCCGGACCGGCATTTCCCGTCACATAGTGGCTGTTGAGGAACAGCACGTGGGAACCGTCCTCATACACGCAGTCCGTGCCTTTGATGTGCGATACCCGCTCGTTTACAGCGAGACCAGTCCCAAAATAATCAAAATCACAGATGAAGATGACAAAACTCTCCGATAGCTCGCTGTATGGACGTCCCTTCAACAGTTCGTTCCTGTCAATGGAGCCCTGATAAAAACGGACCCGCAGCTCCAGGTCTTGCTTGTCCGTGGTCTGCATCTCGATCGCGTAGACGGCGCCTGTATTATCGCGGACGTAGACATCCAGACGGATCCCGTGATGCGCATAGCTGTCGCTGATTTCCTTTTGGTTCTCAATATATTCGATCCGGTCAATTTTCATCCCCAGCAGTTCTTCCAGAAAAAGTTTGCAGATTTCCGGATTCCGCATAACCTGACCAAACATAAAGTCATTCTTCAAAGGTAATTCCCGCAAAGGAATGATTTTTCGTTTCAAAAGGCCAGCCCCCCTCTCCATAATTGATTGTATTATAACATGCCGCCCACAGAAAGTCTACGATCTGCGCTGATTTTTCCTGCACAAAAATAAAACTGCCCGGAACCATCACAGTTCCAGGCAGCTTTGGTGGGAGCGGGTGGATTCGAACCACCGAAGTCGTCGACAACAGATTTACAGTCTGCCCCCTTTGGCCACTCGGGAACGCTCCCCAATACATCCCGCCAAAAGGTCTCCCATATTGTGTTGTGCCGTTCAGGGAGGTTGGAGCTGGTAGACGGACTCGAACCCCCGACCTGCTGATTACAAATCAGCTGCTCTACCAACTGAGCTATACCAGCACGGTTATGACCGGCAACAGAACGCATTATAGCAGGACGCGCGGATTTTGTCAAGAGCAAATTTTCAAAAATCCAAAATATTTTTGCCTGAGCCGATGGCAGGTTGCTGGCCCCCCTCAGTCAGCCGCGGCGGAGAGGCCCCGCCAGCAACCTGCCGGCGTTACCGAAGCGGCAGCCGCAGCTCCGCCTCCCCGCCGCAGGCCGTGTTCCGGAGGTTCAGCTCCCCGCCGTGGTCCCGCGCCGCCTGCCGGGCATAACACAGTCCCCAGCCGGTATGCCCGTCCTGCGGGCGGCTGGCAGAGCCGGTAAACAGCTCCCGTCCGGCCCTGGCAAGGGCCTCAGGCTCGAAGCCCGGCCCGGTATCCGCTACGGTGACCGACAGCATATCCCCCTCGGCCCGGACGGTCAAACGGACCCTGCCGCCCTGGCCGGCAAAACGTGCGGCGTTGTCCAGCAGGTTCAGCACCGCCCGGTTCACCGCCTCCCGGCGGACGGTGCATGTCAGCGCGGGCGGCTCCGCCGCCAGGAAATGAATACCTCTGGGGCCGCACAGGTCCTCGCCCGCCGCCCGCCATATGTCGAACAGGTCCGCCAGCGCCGCAGATACCGGCGCTTCCTCCTCTCCGGCAGAGAGAGCCCGCAGCCGTCCCGCATAGTCCTCCAGCCGGGCCGCTCCCCGGAGGATGGCGTCCACGCTGTCTCGCTGGGCGGCGGTCAGAGGTTCCTCCGCCAGCAGCTCCCCGTTGCCGCATATGATGGCCAGCGGCGTCTTCAGGTCGTGGGCCAGCGCCGCCAGGTCCCGCTGGCGCTGCTGCTCCATCGCCCACTGCCGCTCCAGGGCCTTCCCCAGATTCTGCCGCAGCAAATCCATTGCCTCCAGGGCCTCCCCCAGCTCCCGCACCTTTGCCGCGCCGGTCAGGGGCTCCGCCAACTGCCGGTTGGCAATGGCGCGGGTGGCCCCGGCAATGGTCTCGGCGTCCCGGCGGAGAAGCCGGGCGTAATGCCGGGTGCACAGCGCGGCTGCCAGCACCCACAGTCCAATCAGGACCGCCGTGGCGCACAGCTGAAAATCCGGCAGGACTTTTTGCAGCGCAGCGCTGGCGTAGGGGATAGAGTAGTCGTATTGGAGGACGCCCGTACTGCCGTCCTCCAGCGGGAAAATCAGGTGGTACTCCGTGTACGGAAAGCTGCGGGCGCTGGAGCCGCCCTGCAGCAGGGATTGCCGGGCACATTCCAGCTGGCGGCTGCTCATGCCGCCGCAGCGGATGGTACCTCCCCTCTCCGTAAACACAGCCCAGCGGTAGTAATGGGGAATGTCCTCCGGCGAAAAATCCGCTGTCAGCATTTCCGCCGTTTCCGCCGCGTGGCCGGCGGCGTAGCCGGCGGGCAGAACAAATTCCGCCCGGACCATCAGCAACATCAGCGCCGCCCACCAGACCAGGGACAGGACCGCAATGCCTGCTCCCGCCGTCAGCAGGTACCGCCAGAAGAGAGCGGCCAGGCCGATGGTTTTTTTCACTGGCTTTTCCATTTATACCCCACTCCCCACACGGTTTCAATGGGCTCCTGCCCTGCTGCCCGGAGCTTGGCGCGGATGTTTTTGATGTGTTCGGCAATGGCCGATTGGTCTCCCGTGCCGTCGAACCCGAATACCGCCTCATAGAGCTGTTCCTTGGTGAAGGTCTGTCCCGGCCGCAGCGCCAGATGCTGGCAGATGGCGAACTCGCTTCTTGTCAGCCGGACGGGCTGCTCCCGGCAGAAAACGGCCTGCCCGGCCAGGTCAAAGTCCAGCTCCCCCCGGCGCAGGCGGCTGTGGGGCGTACGTGTCTGGCGGCGCAGGTGGGCGTTGACCCTGGCCCGCAGCTCCGCCAGCCGGAAGGGCTTGGTGAGGTAGTCGTCCCCACCCAGCCCCAGGCCGGTGATGACATCCGCCTCGCCTGTCTTCGCGGTGAGAAACAGGATGGGGCAGTCCGCCATCTCCCGGATGCGGCGGCAGGCCGCAAAGCCGTCCTCGCCGGGCATCATCACATCCAGCAGGATGCAGTCCGCCCAGCGGCAGTGTTTTTCCCCGATCTCCCCGCCGGAGGACAGAACCGTCACCTGGTGGCCGTCCCGCTCCAAGGCGGTCTTTAACAGTGCGCGGAGGTCCGCGTCGTCGTCCACAGCGATGATGTGCGCCATTTGTCTCCTCCTAGTTCAGCAGCAGATACAGCACCCAGGACAAGGCGTAAAAGCCATAGATGTGGGCCGGGTAGAAGGCGTAAAAGAATCCCTTGCGTCCGCTGCCCCGGCGTCCATTATAGCACAGCATGAGGATTCCCGCAGAGACCCCGTACCACTCATAATACATGGTAAACATCTGCGTCCAGTGGAAATCCGGCAGCCTGGCGCACATGCAGCCCATATACACCAGGTAGTAGAGCAGCTCAAAAGCGGCGAACGCGGCGACCTGCCGCCGTCTGTTTCCGCGGAAGAGGTAGAGCAGGATCCCCGACACCAGCACAGGGAGGCAGGCGTCCAGACTGATGTTCCACGTGGGGACCAGCGTAAAGCCGATGATTACCAGCGGCAGCCGGAGCGCGGGGAGGCCGGACAGCAGCGCCGTCAGCAGCACGGGCCAGGCCAGCGGCAGCACTACCGCCGCCAGTCCGCGCAGATACCGCTTTTCCCCCAGCCAGTCGATTCCCTGCCAGACGATCATCAGGACGGCATAGGCGGTCATCATGCCGTTCATGGGGTAAAAGCCGTCTGGCCGGACCAGAAGGCCAAAGACATGCATGAGCAGCAGCAGTCCGGTCATCAGAACGGAGAGGCCATAGACCCGCAGGAAATATTTTTTCCGGCTGCGGGTGTGGGTGAAGCCCTCCACAGCGCAGAACAGGAACAATGGCGCGGAGAGCCGGCCCAGCATGCTGCACCATTCCGGGATCCAGCCCGTGAAGCCGAAAAAGTAGTGGACGTGGTCCAGAACCATGAGAATCAGGGCGGCCCATTTCAGCCCGGAGGACGTCAGGCCCCGGCATGCCTTGGATTTTACTGCGATTGATGTTGCCATTGACGAAAGCTCCTTTCAAGTTCTTCCGCCAATGGTACAGGGAAATTATCAGGAAATTATCAGGAATCTCCACTTTTTTTCCGGACAGCGCAGTGGGAACGGAAACAATGACCGGGAGGTTCCGGAGAACCGCGCCGTGGTTTTCCGGAACCTCCTGCTTGTATGTCAGATTCAGCGCGCTGTGAGCACCACAGCGTCCGGCTCCTGGGCCAGCTCCAGGTGCAGCAGCTCTGCCGCTGCCGGCAGGGATACGTACAGCGTCCCGCGGTAGGCGAAGCCGGCAGCGTCTGCTGCCGCGTCCCCCCTCCGCAGCGCCACGGACGCCGGGAGCACCCGATCCGTATTCCCCATGGGGACCGGACATTTGGCGGGTTCAGGCTCCTTGTCAAAGGCCTGCTCAGGTTTCAGCCGGGCGGCCGCCTCCGGCTCCTCCCCCGGCACGCCGGGCAGCTCCAGGTCCGGGAAGGCCTCCCGCAGAGCGGCGGCAGGTACGCAGCAGACGCCGTCCAGCAGCCGGACCGGCCAGTCCCGCGCCTCCCCATTCAAAACAACACCGCCGGAAAAGGCCGCGGACAGGGGCATCTCGCGGCAGAGGGCGTCAAAAGCCTTCGCAATATCCGCCCGGATGGTGTAGGGGCTGACGATATAGCTGTAATCCCCCAGGGAGAAGGTGAACGACTGCTCCGCCAGCCCCGTATAGGCCAGGGCGCGGTTCAGGATCGTTTGGGCGGACTGGGGGGTGATGTAGCGGTCCGGTAGGAAGCGGTTGTCCTCCCCGCCGTCAAGCAGTCCCGCACTGCGGGCTGCCATGACGGCGGCATAAGCGCCGCTTTCCGG
>Ga0073906_1001531_pt1 | contig 34841 bp, 32 predicted proteins | sample Inofromicrocosms_FD_65485 | JGI IMG/M metagenome (GOLD analysis project Ga0073906, IMG submission 65485) | Mouse cecum microbial communities from Vienna, Austria - Inoculum for glucosamine and mucus D2O microcosms | ecosystem: Host-associated > Mammals > Digestive system > Large intestine >...
CTGTACAATCTTCTCTGACATGGTTTGCTCTCTCCTCTCAGAATGGTGTGTTGCTGCTTCATTCTACCAGAGGGCTGCAAACCTTGTCTTTTTTATTTGCGCAACTTATTGTACCTTATCTGCCCACTACCACGAGAACATGGTCATAGAAAAGGAATATGTGATGTTCTACGAGCAGAGTATCAAACGGACGCTTTTCCGTTATGGCCACGATTTGCCGCCCCATAGTGAAACATACCTGCAACCCTTGCGTCGCGACGGTTGCCCAACTGCGTTTTTCCCCCACACAAGGAACATCATAAATGAATGGTACGCGAAGGATACGAGCAAGAAGATTCGAGCTGTATTCCGTAATAAGGGGATATCCGGTCAGCGGCTGTCTACACAGTCCCTTTATGGCTGCACCAGGGCCGGGGACCATCGAATTTCAGCGTACAGGCCGAACCCGGCGCTATCACCCGGACGATCCTTGCCGCTGGACTTCTGACACGATTGCAGACATTTTAGAGCAGGATTCCTACCTGGGCCGTACAGCCAACTTCAAAACTGCCAAGCTCTCCTATAAATCCAAGAAGAAAATTGCCAATCCCCCGGAGAAGTGGGTAGTTATTGAAAACACTCACAAAGCAATCATTGACCCGGAAACCTGGGAGATCGTGCAGAAGGCAAGGGAGCAGCGCCGCCGCCTCACAAAAATTGGGGAAATGGGTATGTTTTCCGGGCTGGTATACTGCGCCGACTGTGGCGCAAAGCTGTACCATTGCCGGACGGCTTCTTGGACGCATGAACAGGAGCGCTACACCTGCGCGACCTATCGGGGAAAGAAAGGCTGCTCTGCACACTATATCCGGGCCGTGGTCCTGGAACGGCTGGCGCTTCAAAACCTGCAAAGGGCAGTGGCCTATGCCCAGGAGGACGGGTTTGTACGACGCGTTATGGAGAACAAAACTGCCGCACAGCGGGCGGAGCAGGAACCGGCGGACTTGAAGCAGTCTGTTGAAAACCTCCGGGCCATCGTGAACGCCGCCGAGGCCCAGGCCGTCAATGTCCAGAGCTTTCTGAACATTGTGAAGAAGTACACCGAGCCCACTGAACTGCCCCCCCGCACTCCTGCGGGAGTTTGTGGAGAAGGTGGTGGTTTACGCCCCTGACAAGTCCAGTGGACACCGGGTACAGCGGATCGATGTGCATTATATGTTTATTGGGGAGATCGACTTGTCCCCGGAGTACAGCCAAGTATGAGAAAGAGACAACCGCATGACGCTCTTGCATCATGCGGCTGTCTCCCGTCAGGAAAACTTCTTTATCAGGGTTCCCCCGAAGATTTCCGGAGTCCTTTTTTCATCCGTGAAGGCAGGCGGGAGGCGGCTTTGCCGAGAAAGATGCCGCAGAGGGCGGTCCGGTGAAAAACCGCCGGCCAGGTCTCCCGCCCTGGTTCAGCCGGGCCCCCCGGAGGGTTCCTGCCGCTCCGCCCGGCAGAAGTAGGGCCCGCAGTCCGCCTCGTGGGTGTGCACGTAGGTCCAGGTGAAATCCTTGTCCACCAGATACCAATCCGCGCCGAAGAGCGCCTCCGGCTCCGGGAGAGACAGGGCCTCCTCCTTGGAAAGGGACTGCGTCAGGGGAATCCCTTCCGGGGGGTACTCGTAGTAGAAGCGATATACCGTTTCCTCCGAAACCTCCGCCAGGGCGTTTCGCGCGGCCTCACCCTCCAGACAGGGGACCAGCTTCGCGGAGAACAGGTGCCAGAGGAAGTTCCCTTCTGCCAGGACCCACCGCCCCAGCTCCGCCTCCGGCGCGCCTTCGGCAAAGGCGTCCAGCCAGCGGTTTTTCAGGACCTTGCGGCTGGAGGGGAAGGGCTCCTCCCACTCCGTCATGGTTCCCACACAGCGGTGAATGGGCTGGCCTAGGCTGTGGAACTTGGCCTCGTAGTCCGTCATGACCCCCACGGGGCCGTTCTCGTGGAGGTTCCACGTGACCTCCGACAGCTGGAAACCAAACTGGGGCAGCTCCTCCACGGAGAAGGCGAAGAGGGGCTGGTTGTCCGTCTTGAAGTGAATCTGGCCCCCCATCTTCAAAACCTGGCGGTAGAGCCTCAGAAAGTTTCCGTGGGTCAGACGCCGCTTGGCGTGGCGTCCGCTGGGCCAGGGGTCGCAGAAATTGATGTAAATCCGGTCCACCTCGCCTGGGGCGAAGAAGTAGGGCAGCTGGTCCGCGTTGGCGCTGATGAAAAAGACGTTCTCCAGCCCCGCGTTTACGCAGCGCTCCATGGCCACCACCATGGCGTCGGGCACCATCTCCACAGCCAAAAGGAGCACGTCCGGCTCCGCCGCGGCGGTTCCGGCGGTGAAGCGGCCCTTGCCGCACCCCAGCTCCACATGAATCTCCCGGGCCTGGGGCATCAGCTCCCGCCAGCGGCCGGGGCGGTCATAGGGGTCTCGGATAAGCCGGTCTTCACAGCGCTCCATCCGGGGAATCAGGTTCTTCTTTTTCCTCATTCGCATAGGGCAGCGTCCTCCTGAAGATGTTGGGAAAGTGCTGTGCCAGTATATCACATTGGGGCGAACATAGCAAGACGGCGCGGCATAAATTTGGGCGGCGCGGGGGCGCGTTTACGGAAAGGGTCCGGCCCCCAAAGCGGGAGACCGGACCCTTCGTGAGGTTCAGCAGTAGGTTTCGATGGCGCGGCGGATCATCTCGTGGGCCTGGACGACGGCCTCCCGGTCGCCCTCTTCCAGCTCCAGCAAAGGCGCGCGGACGCCGCCGATGTCAGGTCCGCCCTGGAGGCGGAGAATTTCCTTGATGACGGCGTACATGTTCCCCTGCGCGGAGCACATCTTATAGATGATGCGGCAGCACTCGTTCTGGACCTCCCGGCCCTTTGCCAGGTCTCCGGCCTGGAAGCAGCGGAAGATCTCCAGATACAGCTCCGGCATGGCGGCGTAGGTTCCGCCGATGCCGCCGGCGGCTCCGGCGGCCAGACCGCTTAAAAGCTGCTCGTCGGGACCGTTGAAGACCAGGGCTCCCTCGTCATGCCACATCTGGATGTCCTGCACGGGCATGGAGGAGTTCTTCACCCCGATGACCCGGGGATTTTTCAGCATCTCCCGGAGCAGGGGCGCCGACAGGGCCACCCCCGCCAGCTGAGGAATGTTGTAAATCACAAAGTCCGTGTTGGGGGCCGCGTCGGAGATGTCGTTCCAGTACTTGGCAATGCCCTTGGGGGGAAGGTGGAAGTAAATGGGGGGAATCGACGCGACGGCGTCCACGCCCAGACTCTCGGCGTGGGCGGCCAGCTCCCGGCTGTCGGCGGTGTTGTTGCAGGCCACGTGGGCGATGATGGTCAGCTTGCCACCCACTTCCGACATGACGTTCTCCAGAATCTCCTTCCGCTCCGCCACGCTCTGGTAGATGCACTCGCCGGAGGAGCCGCCCACGTACAGGCCCTGGACGCCTTTGCCCAGAAGGAACTTGGCCAGGGCCCGGACCGCCGGGCCGCTGACGCTGCCCTTTTGGTCATAGCAGGCGTAAAAGGCCGGGAAAATGCCCTGATATTTGGAAAGGTCTCTCATATTTAATACTCCTCAATCGTCATAGATTCTCACCTTGAAGACCACTTTGCTCACGGTTTTCGGCCCGTCCACCTGCATTTTGATGCGGTGCGCGTCCCCGGGGAAGACCACCAGAAAGTCCCCGGGGGAGAGGACCAGGCGGTAGTCCCCCCGGCCCCGGTAGGCATAAAAATCGTTGGCCTCCACCCGGTCGAATTCGGTCAAAGCCTCCGGCGGGGCGATCTCCACGCCTTCGGAGCCCTCTACCATGATGTGGATGTCCAGGTACTTCCGGTGGGCCTCGAAAAAGCTTTCCTCCTCCGGAACGGTCTCATAGGTGAATCGGGTGGCGTAGACCTCGCCGCCCTTGAGCTCCACCCGCTCCGTCCCCACGCCGGCGAGAAACGCCGGCGTGATGTGCTTTAGCGCCAGGTCCAGATTGGGGTGGATGCCCCGGTAGACCGGGGCGTCCCGGTGTTTGGCGTAGATCATGGCCTTACCCCTTTACCGCGCCCATGGTGATGCCCTGGGTGAAGTACTTCTGGAAGATCAGGAACACGATGATGATGGGAGCCGCCGCCAGGGTGGCGCCGGCCATCAGCAGGCCGTTGTCCACCGAGGTCTCCGCCTGGAGGGTGGCGATGCCCAGGGGGATGGTGAAGTTGCTGCCGCTGGCCAGCATGACCAGCTGCATGAAATAGTCGTTCCAGCAGTTGATGAAGGTGAAGATGGCCAGGGCGCCGATACCCGGCTTGATCATGGGCATGACCACGGTGGTGAAGGTTTTCAGCTCGCTGGCGCCGTCAATGCGGGTGGCCTCCAGAATCTCTCCCGGTATGCTCTCCGAGAACTGCTTCATCAAAAACACGCCGAAGGGCCAGCCCACGGTGGGGAAGATCACCGCCCACAGGCTGTCGTACAGGTGCAGGGCGGACATCTCCTTCAGCAGCGGGATCAGAATGACCTGCTTGGGCAGAGCCATGGCGCAGACGATGAGGGAGAACAGAATGGCCCGGCCGTTAAAGCGCTTTTTCGCCAGGGCGTACCCCGCCATGGCGGCGGTGAGGCAGGTGAAGAGCATGGCCAGCACGCTCATGAGCACCGCGTTGATGAGCCAGCGGATGGCGGCGGGGGCGTCCGGCCCGGCGGTGAGAAGCACCTTCTGCCCGCCGTTGAAGAAGCTGCCGAAGGGCAGGTAAACCTCCCACAGGGGGACGCTGCGCTGCTTCATCAGCTTGTTGAAGTTGTTCATCACCCACTCGGTGGGGACCCAGATGGGCTTGGTGGCGTTGATGTCCGCGCCGTTTTTGAACGCGCCGGTGACGATCCAATACAGCGGGAAGGTGAAGAGGAAGGCCAGAATCACCAGAATGATGATGGAGACGATCTTGTACGCGCGGCTGCGCCCGGTTTCAATTTTCATACCAGCACCTCCTTACTTCTCTTTCGCCAGCTTGAACTGGAGGGCGGACAGCAGTCCGATGAAGATGGCCAGCACCACGCCCATGGCGTTGGCGTAGCCGAAGTGGCCCGCCTGCTCCGTGAGCTTGAAAGCGGTCCAATAAATATGGTACATCACCGTGTTGGTTCCCGCGCCGCCCTTGGTCAGCAGCTGAATCAGGGCGAAGCACTGGAAGGAGTTGATGGTGGTGATGACCAGAATATACAGCGTGGTGGGCATTATCTGGGCCCACTTCACCTTCCAGAAGACCTGAAAGCTGTTGGCCCCGTCTACCTCGGCGGCCTCGATCAGGGTTTGGTCCACGTTGCCCAGAGCGGAGACGTACAGCACGATGGGCTGGCCCACGGAGGTGGTGAACAGGATGAGAATGATGCACCAGAGGGCGTATTTGGAGTCGCCCAGCCAGTTGATGTTCTGCTCGATGAGTCCCGCGCCCTTGAGGACGTGGTTGAAAATGCCGGTGTAGTTGTCATACATCCACTTCCACACCACGGTGACGGCCACGGAGCCTGTGACCACGGGCAGATAGAAGATGCAGCGGAAGGCGGAGAGGACGGGGCCCTTCAGCCTGTAAATGGCGGAGGACACCCAGAGAGAGAACGCGCACACCGTCGGGACGCTGACAACGACGATGATAAAGGTGTTCTTCAGCGCCTCCAGGAAGGTCTCGTCTCCCATCAGCTTTATGAAGTTTCCAAGGCCCACGAAATTGCCGAACATGCCCTTGTCATGCATGTTCGCGTCGGTGAGGCTGGTGATGATGCAGATAACCATGGGAATGACCACGAAGCCGACGAAGAAAATCAGGCTGGGCAGCAGGAAGAGGTAGCCGGAGATGTTCTCCCGGCGCTGAAGCGCACGGCTCATAGTGGGGTTGGACGGTCTGGCCAAGGTCAACACTCCTTTACAACTGGAATCGGCGTCCCAGAGAGGGTTTCCCGGGGGCCCGGGATAAGACGCGCCCCTCTCCCGCCCTTCGCGGGAGAGGGGCGCAACAACCCTTATCTCTTTGACTGTGTGAGAGGTCAGCCGGCGGCAGCGGCGTTGGCGTTGCCGGCGTAGGTGGCGACGGTCTCGGCGATGTCCGCGCCCTCGCCCACCTTCTGGAGCATGGTCCACCACTCGGTGCGGGCGCCGGCCCAGCCCTTGGTGACCTGATAGTAGTCGCCCAGGTAAGGCATGAGGACCTGATAGTCGTTCATGATGTCGTTGTCCGCCCAGATGGCAGAGAGGTCGGTGCCCTCGGCGGCGGAGCGGGCGGCGAAGTAGTTGGCGGTCTTCACCGCTTCCACAGTGTGCTCGGAGTCGCACATCCACTTGATGAAGGTCTTGGCATTGTCAATCTTGGCCGGGTCGCCGTTGTTGAAGATGCCGAAGCCCCAGATGCCGCCGCAGAGCTGAGGCGCGCCGCTCTCGGAGGGGAACGCCATGAAGGCGATCTCCTCGCCGGAGGCGGTGAGGCCCGCGCCGGTGTCGGCCTGGTTGGGGTTGAGCTGCTGGGCGATGTTCCAGCAGAACGCCATCTTCAGGATGCCCTGATAGAAGACCTTGATCTCGTCGCCGCCTTCGAGAGAGGCGTCAAACGCGATGCCGGGCATGCTCTTGAGCTGCTCCAGCGCCTTGATGTTCAGGGGATCGTCCCAGGTGTACTGGTCATGCGCGGCCGTGGTGAAGGTGCCGCCGTACATATTGTTGACCAGCGCGCGGGTGCCCTGGTCGCCGCCCTGACCCTTGCAGAACACGGCGCCCACAGGGGCGTTGAAATGAGCGTAGAGCGCGTCCACGGCCTTGATGAAGTCGTCCGTGGTCCAGGTGCGGGTGGCCAGATCCAGATACTGGTCGGCTCCAGCTTCCTTAAAGGCGTCCAGGTTCACGGCCATGCAGTGGGCAGTGACCACCAGAGGATACTCGTAAACCGCGCCGTTGGAGTGGGTGCAGGCGGTCATGGCGGCGGCGTTGATCTCGCTCTTGTCGGTTTCGTCGAACATGTCGCTCAAGTCCACCAGATAGCCCTTGTCGCCCCAGTTGGTCACGAGACGCTCGGGACCTTCCATGATGAGGTCGGGGGCCTTGTCGGCGGTGATGGCGGAGTTGACCTTGTCATCGCCGTCAGCATAGGCTAAGTACTCCACCTTCACGGCAATGCCGGTGTCGGCGGTGAAGGCGTCGGTGATGGCCTTGACCTTCTCCTCCTTGCCCCAGTCGCCGATGGGGTAGGTCCACAGGGTCAGCTCACCGCTGGAAGCGGTCTCCGCCGGGGGGGTGTCGGGGGTGTTGGTCTCCGCCGGCGGCGTGTCCTGCGTCGAGGGAGTGGAGTCGTTGTTGTTGCCTCCGCAGGCAACAAGGGCCATGACCATGGTCATGGCCAATACCAATGCAAGCAGCTTCTTCATCGCGGGTCCTCCTTTTAATACTTACAAAAAAATGAACCGGCAAACTCCGGCTTGCTGTATAAATTATACAAGAGCTTCCTGCATCTGTCAATTAAAATCGAAAGGATTTCTGGAAAAATTCGATATTTAGGGAATGTTTCAAAAATTTTTTCGATTTTTGGTGAATTTAACACCAGATTTCGAAACCAAATCGGAACCATCTTTCTTGACAAACCGGAAAAAACTGTTAACGTATATCATAAGGAATATTCGGAGGCGGAGCCGCCCGCCGGTTTACTGCGGACAGAAAGGACGATGGATATGAAAAAACACATTCTCTGCCTGGGCGATTCCAATACCCATGGTTACTGTGCCGATCCCGCCGACTGCGCCGACGGCGGCATACGCTTTAACGAGGAGGAACGCTGGACCTGCCTTCTGCAAAAGGCCCTGGGGCCGGAGGTCCTGGTGACGGAGGAGGGTCTCAGCGGCCGGACCACCGTGTTCCCGGACCCCCTGCACGAGAGCATGGACGCGCTGAGCGTGCTGTACGCCCTCTTGAAGAGCCACGAGTTTTTGGACCTGCTCATCATCATGCTGGGCACCAACGACACCAAAGAGCGCCTGGGGGCCAACGCCTCCTGCATCGCCATCGGCATGGAGCGCCTGGTCCGCAAGGCCCAGAGCGTGGACTGCTGGGGGGAGCGGGGGCCCAATATCCTCCTGGTCTGCCCGCCGCCGATCCGGCCGGAGATGGAGCTGGCGGAGTGCGGCCGGCCCATGGGAAGGGGCTGCGTGGAAAAGTCCAGGGAGCTGCCCGGGTATCTTGAAAAGACCGCCCGGCTGGTGGGAGCCTACTACCTGGACGCCGCCGGCTGTGAGTTTAACACCGTGGACGGGATGCACCTGACCCGGAGGGGGCACGCCCAGCTGGCGAAGCTGCTGGCGGCGGAGGTGCCGGGGCTGCTGGCGGATTGACCGGGAAACATCAGGACCGGAACGGAGTATCCGTTCCGGTCCTGGTTTTTTACGCCTCCGGATCCTCCGCTTCCGGGGAGGCCGGTTTCGGGGAGTGCTGGAGGAAAATCCGCTCGAAGAACAACGATACCAGCAGCGTGGAGATCACCGGCATGAACACCACCGGCCACCACCGCTCGATGCAGAACACGGCGGTCTGAGCCGTCAGCAGCACCGCCACCACGGTGCTGGGCAGGTGGGCGGCGGTCAGCTGAAGGGCCGTTCGAAACAGTCCGCCGACGCCGTACTCAAACCGCCCCAGCAGGGGGAACAGCCAGCACAGCACGCCGGCGGGAAGGAACAGCGCGAAGTAGTAGGCCACGTAGAGCACATAGGCCGCGCCGCCCAGACGGGTCCCGTACCAGCGGACGATGAAGTGCCCGAAGAGCAGCAGCGCCGCCGCCGGGAGGACGATCAGCCCCGCCAGAAATCCGGTCTTGAAGTTTATCCGAAAGGAGCGCAGGTAGTACCCGAAGGCTCCGCTCTCCCGGCCCCGGACGCACTTGACCACCGTGTAGTAGAGGGCCGCCGTGGCCGGGCCGGCGGTGACAACGGGCAGGCACAGGGTGATCCAGAGGATGGACAGCCCGCAGACGTCCACCAGCGTGCTCAGCCAGACCCAGATGCCCTTTTCCGGATGAAAAAAATCTCCCACAGACGGCCCCTTTCAAACACACTTTTGCGTCAGCGCTTTGCCCACGGATTGGCGGCAGCGCTCCGCCGCCTCCGGGTCCCGGAGGATGAATTCGCTGAGCAGCATCTCCACCACGTAAAGCTGGGCGATGAGGGCGGAGGTGGAGCCGAACTGGAAGGGCTGCTCGTTGGGACCGCACAGCAGCACCGCGCCGGCGTAGGCGCTGGCGGGGGAGTTGCGGTAGCGGGTCACCAGAATCAGCTGCGCGCCCCGGCTCTGGATGAGCTTGGCGGCCTCCAGCACCTCGTGGGTGGCGCCGGAGTAGGAGAAGTAGAGCACCACGTCCCGCTCCGACAGGGTGGACAGGACCACCGTCTGCATGTGGGAGTCCTGAATGGTCTTGAACTTGGGGGAGGTGGTGGAAAACTGGGCCCAGGCCGCCAGGGCCACCGCCGCGTGGTTTCCCTGCCCCAAGCAGATTACCTGGCCCGCGCGGTGCAGCATGTCCGCCGCGCGGGTCAGCTCCTGCTCGGACAGCATATGATACGCGCTGTTCAGCGCGTCCTGAGCGGCGCGGAGCACCTTGCCCTTCACGGCGGCAGGAGGGTCCTCCGCCGTGATCGCCCCCGCCGCCTCGCCGGGGGCGGTCCGCTCGGGCAGGGCCGCCCTGGCCAGCTCCAGCTTGAAGTCGTTGAAGCCGGCCAGCTTCAGCTTGCGGCAGAAGAGGGACACAGTGGATACCGCCACGTCGCACTGGGTGCTCAGGTCGGTGATGCTGATGTATTGGGTCTCCTTCTGGTGCTCCAGGACGAAGTCGGCGATCTTCCGCTCCGACTTGGTGAAGCGCTCGTATTCCTGGAGCATCAGGGAAACAACGTTTTTTTCCACCGGCGGCACCTCCCTTGCGCCCGGTATCAGGCCTTTAAGATTTCGTCAATCGTCTTGTCCACCAGGGTCATGCTCCGGGGCAGGTGGAAGGGCCCTTTGAAGGTGCTTCCTTTGGTGCTGGGCTGGGTGGGCAGGCCGTCCCGGCGGAGATAGCCGTACCACTCGCCGTACTCGGGGTCGGCGAAGTGGGCCTTGCAGTAGTCCAGGGTCTTGTAGAACCAGTCCAGGTACTTCTCCTCTCCGGTATCACGGTAGAGCATGACGGAGGCGATGAGAATCTCGTTGTGGGGCCACCAGAGCTTCATGTCGTGCTCATAGGCCTCCGGGGGCTTGCCCAGGCAGTCGGTGAAGTACAACAGACCGCCGTACTCCTGGTCCCATCCGGCGGCGATGGCCCAGTCGAACATCTCCGCCGCTTTTTTCACCAGGGCCTTGTCCCCGGTCCGCTGGGCGTGCTCCAGCAAAAACCACACGCCCTCAATATCGTGCCCGGGGTTGACGGTGCGGCCCTCGGTGTAATAGAGTCTCGGCGTGCCGTCCACGTCCACGTTCTCCAGGGTGCATTTCAGCTCCGGCTTCAAGTGGTAGCGGAAGATGTCGTTCACGCATTGCTGGGCCCGCTCCTCGTAAAGCGCTTTGCGCTCCGGGTCCGTCCGCAGCAGCACGCCGGTGACGTTCAAAATAATCATGGGCGTGCCGAAGGCCCGGCCGGACCGGGTCTCCGGAATGGTCTTGGGCCCCATGCCCACGGGGTCGGGCTTTCCCTGGCTTAAATCCCAGTAGAGGTCATAGCACTGCCGGGCCCGTTCCAGCCGCCGCTTCTCCCCCGTCACGCCGTAATACTCGGCGTTGGCGATGGCACAGAAGGCCTCGGAGAAGTAATAGCGCCGCTGGCGCAGGGGGCGGCCCTCCGCCGTGACGGTGAAGTACATCCGCTCGCCGCAGGCGTGGTTGAAGCAGTGGTCCTCCATAAAGTCCAGACAGCTTCGGGAGGCCTCCAGCCACTCCGGCTTGACGCCGTAGTTGTGGCACAGGAAGGCGAAAATCCAGCCGCAGCGGCCCTGCATCCAAACGCTTTTATCTGTGGAATAGAGTTCGCCCTTCCGGTCCAGGCAGGTGTATACGCCGCCGTGCTCGCGGTCCATGCCATGCTCCAGCCAGAAGGCGGCGGAGCGGTCCAGCTCGCCCCGGACCCAGGTCTGAGCGTTCAGCAGTTTTTGACGTTCCATCGTTTCCGTCCTCCTTTCAGTGAATCTCCGGCAGGCTGGCCGCGGCCATGGACTGGCCCACCCGGCGGAATTTCTCGTCCGGCAGCTCGGGGACCATCTTCCCCTCCAGCTCCGGGTACTCGTCCGCCAGGACCTTCTTGGCGGTGTCCAGGATGAGGTCGCCGCCCTTGCCGCTCATGACCCGGCCCAGCAGCAGCACGTGGCGGCAGCCGTACAGGTCGTAATAATAGGCCAGGGTGTGGCCCAGGTACACGCCGATGGACTCATACACTTTGGCGGCCCGGGAATCGTCCTCCGCCATCAGCTTCTGGACGGCCTTCAGCTTCTCGGCGGGGGAGGCGTCCTCGTCCAGCTCAATGCCAGCCCGGGGGGCCAGCTTGATGACGCCGTCCTGGGAGAAGTACTTCACGCCGCAGCCGATGTCACCGCTCCACTCGTCCCGCATGGCGTCGGGCTGGGCGTCCACGGGGACAAAGGCCAGCTCGTTGAGCCAGCCGGTGATGCGGCCCTCCTCGTCCACATATCCAACCGCCTCGCTGGTGCCCATGGCGATGCCCAGGACGCTGTTGTCGTTCAGGCTCATGGCCCCCGCCAGGGCGGACACGTCGCCGTCGTTGATGACGCTGTAGGGCACGTCGCCGAAGGTGTCGTGAATGGCGCGGATATAGATGTCCTTGACCTTTTTGTCATAGAGCTCCTTGGGAACCTTGAGGAACAGCGAGGCGTTCATGGTCCGGTTGTTGATGAACACGCCGGCGGAGCTGACGCCCACCGCGTCCACCCGGGGCATATGCTCCGCGGCGGATTTCAGGGCGCTGACGATGCCGTCATAGTGATAGTCGGGGTCGGAGTTGGTCTTGGGGAACCAGACGACCTCCTCAGAGTACACCGTCTCCCCGTCGATGACGGCGGAGACCTTCCGGTCGCTTCCGCCGGCGTCAAAGCCGATGCGGCAGCCGTCCATGTGGCCGCCGATGGCCTTGGGCGCGTCCTTGGCGGCGGGAATCTCATCCGCCAGCACCACTTCGAAGGGGTGCTCGAAAACGCTGGACATATAGTCCCAGTCGAACTCCTGCTGCCCCTTGGCACAGTATACGGATTTCAAATATTCACAGACTCCCTCGTCCCCGCTGACGTAAATTTTGAAGCCGCCCTTCATCCACAAAATGGTCTTGACCAGCCGCTCGATATAATAGTGGTCGGCCTCCTCCATCTCCGGCGTGCCGTGGATAAAGGTGCGGCAGGAGGCCATCTGTCCGTCGGCCCGCTCCACGGCAATGCCCACCGGTTTTCTGGCCGAGGCCAGGAACGCGCGGTTAAATCGCATCAGGGGAATAAAGTCCGGGTCCAGAGAGGGGATGTGCTTCAGTTCTACTTGGATACCAAATCGATTCATAGCATGTTCTCCTTTAATCCTTGATGATGGGTCCTGGTTGATGGCGGCAAAATCTGCGGGCGCGGCGCCGGAGAGACGCAAGGAAACAAATGCAAATTCAGCATACCACAAATCTATCCAAGATTCAATCCCCCGGCGGAGAGGTATTTCAACAAACTGTACAGGAAACCGCCGGCGGAGAGGGGGCGCTTCCGGAAAGCCGCCGGGCTCCGCCCCGCGGAGAAAACCGGAAAATCCCTCTGGGCCGGAAGTTTTTATGTGTTCCCTCCGCCCGAAGGGGCGGAACGCGGCATAGCTTCGCGGCGGCCAGATATTTACCCAGCAAAACTGGTCATAATATACAAACTGGCCCATTCTCTTTTTCTCAGTCCGCCAAACTTTGGGAAAGACGTCAAATTTCCCTTGCACATTTTTGAAATTGCGGGTATGATAGAGCCATGAACTGGAAACGTTACCAGTAACGTTTCCAATCCGAGACCGCACGACCCAAATCGATAAGGAGGAACATGAAATGAAGAAAAGACTCTTGACTCTTGCGCTGGCACTGGTCATGGCCCTGTCCCTGGCCGCCTGCGGCGGAGGCAGCGGCAGCAGCGGCGATTCCCAGCCCTCCGGCGGCGATTCCCAGCCTGCCGGGGATTCCCAGCCTGCCGGGGATTCCGGCAGCTCCGGCGCCTCCGGCAGCGTGTACTACCTGAACTTCAAGCCCGAGCAGGACGGCGCCTGGCAGGCGCTGGCCCAGGCCTACACCCAGGAGACCGGCGTGGAGGTGAAGGTCCAGACCGCCGCCTCCGGCCAGTATGAGACCACCCTGATGAGCGAGATCGCCAAGACCGACGCCCCCACCCTCTTCCAGGTCAACGGCCCCGTGGGCCTGGCCAACTGGAAGGACTACTGCTATGACCTCAGCGGTTCCGCCGTGGCCGGGGAGCTCTCCAGCCAGGACTTCGCCCTGATGGACGGCAGCTCCATGTCCGGCATCGCCTACGTCATCGAGACCTATGGCCTGATCTACAACAAGGCCCTGCTGGAGCAGGCGGGCTATAGCGCCGGCGACATCAAGTCCTTCGCCGACCTGAAGAAGGTGGCCGAGGACATCACCGCCCGGAAGGATGAGCTGGGCTTTGCCGCCTTCACCTCCGCCGGTATGGACGGCTCCTCCGACTGGCGCTTCAAGACCCACCTGGCGAACCTGCCCATCTACTTCGAGTACGAGGCCGACGGCATCGGCGACACCGAGGCCATCAAGGGCACCTATCTGGACAACTACCGGGCCATCTGGGACCTGTATATCAACAACTGCACCTGCGCGCCCACGCTGCTCTCCGCCAAGACCGGCGACGACTCCGTGGCGGAGTTCGTCACGGAGCAGGCCGTGTTCTATCAGAACGGCACCTGGGCCTACGGCGACGTGGCCGACGTGGGCGAGGAGAACCTGGGCATGCTGCCCATCTTTATCGGCGTGGGCGACGAGGCCAACCAGGGCCTGTGCACCGGCACCGAGAACTATTGGTGCGTGAATAAGAACGCCAAGCCCGAGGATATCCAGGCCACCCTGGACTTCATGTACTGGTGCGTCACCTCCGACATCGGACTGGACTATATGTGCTCCGGCGACGAGGGCAAGATGGGCTTTGTTATCCCCTTCAAGGGCAACCTGGAATCCACCAACACGCTGGTGAACATCGCCAACGAGTATGTCGCCAACGGGACCACCAGCATCAAGTGGTGCTTCCCCACCATGCCCTCCGAGGAGTGGAAGAACGTTCTGGGCTCCGCCCTGACCACGTACGCCGCCGACCAGACCGACGCCAACTGGGAGACCGTACGGGCCGCCTTCGTGGACAACTGGGCCGCGGAAAAGGCGAAGTAATCCAGCGAAGAGACAACGCCATAACCGGGGCGGACGGGAACCTCCGCCCGCCCCGGCTGGTTTTCCCCCGCCTTGGACCGGCGGGAGGCGTGCCGTGGCCCCCATTGCCACGGCCCATGTCCCGCCGGTCCAACGTATCCCCGGCATCAACTTGTGAAGGAGGTCCCGCCAGCTATGGAAAAATCCATTAAGCGCTATTTCCCCGTCTTCCTGGGCCCCACGTTTCTGGCCTTCCTCATCGGCTTCATCGCGCCCTTCCTGATGGGCATCTACCTGTCCTTCTGCGACTTCCGCACCGTCACCGACGCGAAGTTCAACGGGCTGAGCAACTACGTCCGCCTCTTCCAGGACGGGGAGTTTGTTCACGCCTTTTTCTTCACCGCCCTCTTCACCGTGACGACGCTGGTTTTGATCAACGTCATCGCCTTCGCCGTGGCCCTGGTGCTGACCCGGGAGATTCGGGGAACCAACGTCTTCCGCACCGTCTTCTTCATGCCCAACCTCATCGGCGGCATCGTCCTGGGTTATGTCTGGCAGCTGATCTTCAACGGCATTCTGGCCCGGTACGACCTGGCCCTGAAGATTTCCGCCGCGTACGGCTTCTGGGGTCTGGTGGTGGTCATCTGCTGGCAGCAGATCGGATACATGATGATCATCTACATCGCGGGCCTCCAGTCCATCCCCGGCGACCTGAACGAGGCGGCGGAGATCGACGGGGCCAACGGCTGGCAGAGGCTGTGGAACGTCACCATCCCCAACATGATGCCCTCCATCACCATCTGCACCTTCCTGACGCTGACCAACGGCTTCAAGCTCTTTGACCAGAACCTCTCCCTCACCGCCGGCGAACCCATGAAGCAGACGGAGATGCTGGCGCTGAACATTTTCAACACGTTCTACGGCCGGGTGGGCTACCAGGGCGTGGGCCAGGCCAAGGCCGTGCTCTTCTTCATCCTGGTGGTGGCCCTGGGCCTGATTCAGCTGCGAATGACTCGCTCCAAGGAGGTGCAGCAGTAATGAGAAGCAAAGCCAAAGGCGGCTGGTTCGCCACCATTTTGTTCACCGTGGTGTCCGTTTTCTATGTGGCGCCGCTGTTCATCGTCCTGATCAACTCCTTCAAGAAAAAGGCATTCATCAATCTGGAGCCCTTCAAGCTCCCCACGGAGAAAACCTGGGTGGCGCTGGAGAACTTTGCCAACGCCATGGAGAAGTACAATTTCCTGGAATCCGTCCTCTGGACCGTGGTGATGACCGTGGGGTCCGTGGTGGTGATTCTGGTGTGCACGTCCATGTTCGCCTGGTATATCACCCGGGTGAAGAGCCGGGCCACCAAGCTCCTCTATCTCCTGTGCGTCTTTTCCATGGTGGTGCCCTTCCAGATGGTGATGTTCACCCTCTCCCTGGTGACGGACCGGCTGCGCCTGGGTACGCCCTGGGGCCTGATTATCATCTACCTGGGCTTCGGCGCGGGACTGGCGGTGTTCATGTTCTGCGGCTTCGTCAAGTCCATTCCCATCGAGATCGAGGAGGCCGCCATGATCGACGGCTGCTCCCCCCTGCGGACCTTTTTCTCCGTGGTGCTGCCCATTATGAAGCCCACCTATATCTCCGTGGGCATTCTGGAGACCATGTGGATCTGGAACGACTTCCTGCTTCCCTACCTGACCCTGGACCTGAACAAGTTCAGCACCATCCCCATTACCATCCAGCGGATGCAGGGGTCCTACGGCCGGGTGGACATGGGCGCCATTATGGCCTCCCTGGTCATGGCCATCATTCCCATTGTGGTGTTCTACCTGAGCTGTCAGAAATACATCATCAAGGGGGTTGCGGCTGGGGCCGTCAAGGGTTAAAATAAAGCAGGGGGGACGCGCCGTCCCCCCTGTGAAAGACCATCGAAGGAGAGACGCGGTATGACCATCAAAGACATCGCCCGGCTGTCCGGGTGCGGCGTGGCCACCGTGTCCCGTGTGCTGAACGACCACCCCGACGTCAGCGAGGAGACCCGGCGGAAGGTGATGGCGGTGGTGGAGGCCCAGGGCTTCCAGCCCAACAACAACGCCAAGCACCTCAAGCAGCAGGCGGGTACCGGCATCACAATTCTGGTGAAGGGCACCCAGAACATGCTCTTCGCCGACCTGGTGGAGCGGGTGCAGGCCCTTCTCCAGGACAGCGGACGGGACGCCGTGGTCTATTACCTGGATGAGGACGCCGACGAGGTGGGCTACGCCCTCCAGCTCTGCCGGGAGCGCAAACCCCTGGGCATCCTGTTTTTGGGCGGGGACCTGGAGCTGTTCCGCTCCCGCTTTCAGCCCATCACCGTCCCCTGCGTGCTGCTGACCAACACCGCCCGGGACCTGCATTTTGACAATCTCTCCTCCCTGACCACCGACGATGGAGAGGCCGCCGCCCAGGTCATTGACTTTCTGGCTGGGCAGGGGCACCGTCAGGTGGGCATTCTGGGGGGCAACTGGTCCTGTTCTCAGATCAGCTACCGCCGTCTGGAGGGCTGCCGCCGGGCCTTTGCCCGGCTGGGCCTGCCCTTCGACCCGGAGCGGCAGTGTGAGCCCTGCCGCTATTCTATGGCGGACGCCTACGCCGCCACCGGGCGTCTTCTGGACCGCCGCCCGGACCTGACGGCCATCTTCGCTATGAGCGACGTCATGGCCATCGGGTCTATTCGGGCCCTGCGGGACCGGGGAAAGCGAGTGCCGGAGGACATCTCCGTGGTGGGGTATGACGGCATCTCCATAGCCCGCTATTCCGTTCCCCGGCTGACCACCGTCCGGCAGGACACCCAGCGTCTGGCGGAGCGGGGGGTGGACATCCTCCTGCACAACATCGAGCGGAACAACCGCCCCATTCACGAGGTGGTGCCCTTCCAGCTGATCTCCGGCGAGAGCGTGGCGAGGCTGGAGGCGTGACGCCGGTTGACTCTATCAAGAAAGGGGAACCCAATGTGAGAAGAGCCGGTATCCTGATGCCCATTTCCTCCCTGCCCTCCCCCTGCGGGATTGGAACCCTGGGAGCCGCCGCCAGAGAGTTTGTAGACTTTCTGGTCCAAAGCGGGCAGTCCTGCTGGCAGATTCTGCCGGTGGGACCCACCAGCTACGGGGACTCCCCCTATCAGTCCTTCTCCTCCTTCGCCGGAAATCCCTATTTCATCGACCTGGACATTTTGGCCGAGTGGGGGTTCCTGGAGCCGGAGGAGTACCAATCCCTGGACTGGGGGAACGACCCGGAGCGGGTGGATTATGAGGCGCTGTACCGAAACCGCTTTGCGGTTTTGCGCCTGGCCTGTTCCCGCCTGAAGCGGGGAGACCTGTTTGAGCTGAGGGGCGTCCTCTGGAAGGCGGACTGGCTGGAGGATTACGCGCTGTTCATGGCCCTGAAGGACCGGTATGACGGAGCCCCCTGGCTGGAGTGGCCGGAGGACCTGCGCCTTCGCCGGCCTGCCGCCCTGGAAAGCGCCCGGAAGGAGCTGGCCGGGGAGATCGACTTCTGGACGCGGGTGCAGCTCCTCTTTTTCAGCCAGTGGTGGAGCCTGAAGGACTATGCCAACGAAAGGGGCGTGTCCATCATCGGGGACCTGCCTATTTACGTCTCCATCGACAGCGCCGACGTCTGGGCCCATCCGGAGCAGTTCCAGCTGGACGCCGGCGGACGGCCCACGGAGGTGGCGGGCTGCCCGCCGGACGGCTTTTCCGCCGACGGCCAGCTCTGGGGAAATCCTCTTTTCGACTGGGACCGCATGAAGGCAGACGGCTACCAGTGGTGGATACGCCGCATCGCCGCCCAGTTTCAGCTCTATGACACCCTGCGGATTGACCACTTCCGGGGCTTTGACGAGTACTACGCCATTCCCGCCGGGGACACTACCGCCCGAAACGGCCGGTGGCGGCCCGGGCCCGGCATTGACTTTTTCCGGGCGGTGGAGGCGGCCCTGGGGCCCCGGGAGATCATCGCGGAGGACCTGGGCTTCCTCACCGATTCCGTCCGGTCTTTGCTGAAAGCGGCGGGCTACCCCGGCATGAAGGTGCTGGAGTTCGCCTTTGACAGCCGGGACACCGGCGGGGGCTATCTCCCCCATTGCTATACCCGGCACTGCGTGGTATACGCCGGGACCCATGACAACGATACCATCCAGGGCTGGATGGCCCACGCCCCGGCGGAGGACGTGGCCCTGGCGAAGGCTTATCTCCGGCTGAACGAGCAGGAGGGCTGGCACTGGGGCATGATGCGTTCCGCCTGGGCCTCCGTGGCGGACTTGGCGGTGATGCAGTTCCAGGACGTTCTTGGCCTGGGAAGCGAGGCCAGGATGAACACGCCCTCCACCCTGGGAAACAATTGGCGGTGGAGGACCCTTCCGGGAAGGTTTACCGCCGCCCTGGCGGACCGCCTGCACCGGGAGATGGAGCTTTACCAGCGCCTGCCCCGCAGGGAGGGGAGATGAATCACGGCGGGAGCCCAAAAGGGCTCCCGCCGTTTTATCATGCCTTCGGACCGCTCTTTTTCAGCAGGGCGCAGGTCATCTCATAGACCCGGCGGGTGGAGGCCACGTTCAGCCGCTCCTGAACGGAGTGGATGTCCCGAAGCTCCGGGCCGCAGGACACCGCGTCCAGCCCCGGCATCTTCTCGATAAACAGGCCGCACTCCAGGCCGCCGTGGGTGGCCTCGATGACGCCCTCCTTGCCGGTGACCGCCTGATAGACCTCCAGAATGTCCCTCCGCAGGGCGGAATTCCGGTCATACTGCCAGCCGGGGTAGTCGCCCCGCTGGGACATCGTGCCGCCGCCCAGGGCCAGAATGGCCCGCAGCCGCTGGACCATCATGGCCTTTTGGGAGGCAATGCAGGAGCGGACGGAGAGGCTGAAATGAAGCCCGTCCTCCCGCAGCTCCATCACGCCCAGGTTCAGCGAGGTCTGCACCAGCCCGGGAAAATCCGCGCTCATGGCCTGGACGCCCTGGGGAACCGCCAGCAGGGCGCGGAGCAGGTTCTCCGTCTCCGCCTGGGGCAGGGCGCGGTCCAAAGCGGCTTTTTCACAGCGCAGCGTGACGCCGGGGTCACAGCCGGCGTATTCATTTTTCAGTATGGCGTCAAACTCCCGGATGAACGCCTCGAATTCCCCGGCACGGTCTGCCGGCACGGCGGCCTGCGCCTGGTTGGAAGAGCAGATCACATTGTCAAACCGTCCGCCCCGGATGTCCGCCAGCCGCAGACCGGGGAAGGTCTCCGCGGCGCTGTAGAGCACCCGGCCCATCAGCTGGTTGGCGGAGGCCCGGCCCTTGTGGATTTCCGCGCCGGAGTGGCCGCCCAGGAGTCCTTCCAGGGTGAGGGTATAGCCGGTCTCGCCGTTCAGCGGCGAGGGAACGCCGGGAAGGAAGCAGTCCAGCCGCACGCCTCCGGCGCAGGAGACGGTGAAAATCCCCTCCTCCTCCGAGTCCAGGTTGACCAGCTTCCGCCCCTTCAGGTCGGAGCAGTCCAGGGCGAAGGCCCCGTCCATGCCCACCTCCTCGTCGACGGTGAAGACCGCCTCCAGCGGGGGATGGGGCAGGGCGTCGTCCGCCAGGATGGCCAGAATCATGGCCACGGCGATGCAATTGTCCCCGCCCAGGGAGGTCTTGTCCGCCCAGACCCACTCTCCGTCCGTGCAAAGGTCCAGGCCCTCTTTCGCCATGTCTTTGGCGCAGTCCTCGGTTTTGACGCACACCATGTCGATGTGTCCCTGGAGGATGACGGGCTCCGCGCCCTCATAGCCGGGGCTGGCTTCCTTCCAGAGGATGACGTTGTTGACCTCGTCCTGCCGCCACTTGAGCCCCAGCTCCTGGGCGAAGCGGACGCAGAGGTCGCTGATCTGCTTGGTGTTGCCGCTGCCGTGGGGGACGGAGCAGAGCTTCTCAAAGTATTCGAATACTGCCCTGGGTTCCAGATCGGATAACACTGCCATACAGGGGTTCCTCCTTGAATGAAATGGACCGCCCGCCTTCAGCGGGCGGTCTTTGTTTGGTTCGCGGAAAAGGGACCTCAGATATCTCCCGTGCCCAGGTCGCTCTCCAGGCCCAGATCGTCTCCCAGGCCGAATTCATCGCCCTCGCCGGGAATTTCCTCCGCGCCGGGGTCCTCCTCCGTGACGGCGGGAACGAACTCGGAGAACCAGGCCTCCTCCGGCAGGCCCGCCAGCAGGGCCGGGAGGTTGATGACAATGCCGTCCACGCTGTAGGGCAGCTTCAGGCTGATCTCCCGGATCTCCGGCTCGCCGCCCTTCTCCTGGGTGATCTCCAGGGTCATTTTGAAGTTCTGGCCAATCCAGATGGCCGAGCCCCGCTCCCGGGCGCCCAGCTTGGCCACGTCCTCCCCCTTGACGGTGACCACCACCTTGTGGGCGGCCTTGTAGGTCTGGCCCTGGTAGTCCTCCAGGGTTTTGTTGTCAAAGTAGAGGGTGTGGCCCCGGCCGATGACCATCATGGTGGCGGCGACGCCCGCCAGCACCAGCACCAGCAGAAGGGAAACGAAGATTCTTCGTGTCGATTTCATTGCGCAGCCTCCTCTTTCGCCTGGGCCTCGGCCAGCTCCTGGCCCGCCTTGCTCTTGGCCATGCGCTTCTTGGTTTCATACATAATCAGGGCCAGCGTAATGACGCCGTAAGACAAGAACACGCGGAAATACTCGCCCACCATGGAGTCGCCGGTGATAACGCCGCCGGCGGCGGGGGCCACGATAAACATCAGGTGAAACAGGACGACGCCCAGAAACGCGTTGCCGATGGTGGCCTTTTCCACCGAGGCGCCGCCCACCAGCAGCGCGGCGATGCAGAACATGCCGATCTGGGAGTGTCCGGTGTAGGCGGGAAGGTTGCCGATATTCTGAAGGTAAATCACCATGCCGAAGCCGGCGAAGACCGTGGACATGACGATGGAGAGAACGCGGGTGCGCTCCACCTTGATGCCCGCGTCCCGGGCTACCTGCATGTCCTGGCCCACGGCCCGCATGTCCTGGCCCAGCTTGGTGCGCCGGAACCAGACGATGAACAGGCACAAAAGACCGATGAGCAGGAAGGTCAGCACGGGAATCTTCACGCCCTTGACGCGGATGGCCAGCAGGTCATCCAGGCACTGGCGCATGTTCAGAAGGCTGACCGTGTTGCGGATGCCATAGCCCCGGGGCAGCTTGATGCTGCTGTGGATGATGGGGATGATAGAGCCCATCATGTACAGCACGACCAGCTGATACCATCCGGTGATGAAGAAGTTCATGATATAGCTGGTAATCATCTCCCGGCCCTTGGCCATGTTCAAAAGGTTGCCGCACAGCCAGCCCAGCAGGATGGAGAAGGGGATGGAGAGGATCATGGCCAGCACCACGCCGGGGATGCCCCAGATCTGCCAGTCCGCCGTGAAGATGATGGCAATCTCCGCCGCCATGGCCCCCAGGGTCATGGCGAAGTTCAGGCCCATGCCCGCCATGATGGGGAAGAGGAGGCACAGCACCAGAAACAGGTTCCGGCCCATACGGGTGACGATTTCGTTGATCAGGTAGCTGGGGGAGAAGCCGGACAGGGGGATAAAGATGGCGCAGATGATGATGAACATAATGGGCACGGCGTTGCCCCGCACCAGCTCAAGGACCCTCTTTCCGGCGGGCGAGTTGTTCTTTCTGCTCATTTCAAACCCTCCGTCTTTCTGGTCAGCGCGTAGAGAATCATGCCCTGGGAGACGATGACCCGGATGACCTCGCTCATGTCCATGTGGATGATGGAGTTCATGACGGTGGGCGTCATCGTCACCATGCCCTGAAACAAAATGGTGCCGATGATCACGTTGGGAATGGAGGCCTTGTTCACCGAGGCGCCGCCGATGAGGATGGCGGCCACGGTGGGCATGGTCATGTTGTTGGGGGCGTTATAGAGCTGCAAAAAGCCGAATCCCTGCTGATACATCAGGATGCCCATGGCCCCCAGCCAGGTGGACATGATGACGGACAGCGTCCGCGTCCGGTCCACATTGATGCCGGCGGCCCGGGCGAAGGTGGGGTTGGAGCCCACGGCGGTCATGGCGGTGCCGGTCTTGGTGTGGAGGAAGGCCCAGATGCCGAAGGCCAGCAGGGCGAAGACCAGCAGCGAGCCGGTGGGAATCTCGATGCTGCCGATCTTGATGTGCAGGAAGCCGGCCAGCACCTGGTTGTAGAACCCGTCCAGGGAGATGGTGGGGCGCAGGCCGCTGCCGGACAGGCCCCAGACCATGGTGGGGCTGGTATAGGGCAGCAGCAGCCACATCATGCACATAAAGGAGATGGCGGAGAAGCCCACGTAGGTGGCGATCATCATCTCGCCGCCCTTGATCTTGTTGAGCAGGGTGCCGTAGCCGCCGCCGAAGAGCACGGCGAAGGGCGTGGCCAGAATCACCGCCATGACGAAGCTCATGGGGCCGCTGAAGCCGAACTGGATGGAGAGCGTGCCCCCCAGAAGTCCCGCCAGAATGCCCAGAGGCAGGCCGAAGTTCAGCCCGCAGCCGGAGTGAATCATCGGCACCATGGCCAGCACCAGCACCGCGTTCCAGCTGAAGCGGTTGATGATGTTGGTGATCTGAATCGGCAGGTTGGCCCCCACGAAAGGCGTCATGATGAAGAGCACCAGCAAAAAGCCGGTGATGATCAGCCGGGGGAAGCCCATTTTCTTTAGCAAATCCGGTAATGCGATAGCCGTTACCATACCTCCCATATTTTTCCCTCCTTACTTGACTTGGCTGACCATCAGCATGCCGAACTCCTCGGAGGACGCCGCCGCGGGCAGAATGCCCGCTACCCGTCCGCCGGAGACGATGGCGATGCGGTCACAGGTCTGCCGCAGCTCCTCCAGCTCGGAGGAGATCATCACGACGGTAACGCCGCTGTCCCGGTTGAACTGTTTCAGCGCATTGAGCACCAGGGCCTTGGCGCCCACGTCGATGCCCCGGGTGGGCTCGGACACGAAGAGGAACCTGGGCTCCAGAGCGAAGGCCTTGGCCAGGCACACCTTCTGCTGGTTGCCGCCGGAGAGCTCCTTCGCCTTTTGTTTGGAACTGGTGCACTTGATTTGCAGCTGGTCGATATATTTCTGGGTCACCTGATGGATGGCCTTTTCGTCCCGCCATTTGATGAGGCCGCCCAGCAGGCGCTTGAGGAACTTGTTTTGAATCTGCATGGCGGGGAAGGCCACGTTCCACTCCAGACTCTCGTCCAGCAGCAGCCCCACTTCCCGCCGGTCCTCGGACACGAAGGCCAGGGAGGCGTCCAGGCACTTTCGGGGGCTGTTCAGCGGGATGTCCTTCCCGTCGAACTCCACCTTGCCGCCGGCGTCGTAGAGGCCCATGACGCCGTTGGGGATGCCCAGCTTGCCCTGGCCGGCCAGGCCGCCGATGCCCAGAATTTCGCCCTCCCGAATGTCGAGGCTGACGTTCCGCACCGTCTCGCCGGGCATGTCCACCCAAAGATGCTGGATAGACAGGATGGTTTTGGCCCCTTCGTTGGAGCGGGCCTCCAAGGAGGCGGCGCTCTGCACGTCCCGGCCCACCATCCATTTGGTGATGTCCTCCACGCTGGTTTCCCCGGTGGGAACGTCCCGGACCACGAAGCCGTCCCGCATGACCACCACCTTGTCGCACACCGCCAGAATCTCGTGGAGGCGGTGGGTGATGAAGATCACGGAGATTCCCCGGGCGGCCATGCCCCGGATGGAGTACAGCAGGGCCTCCGCCTCCTTCTCCGTCAGGACGGCGGTGGGTTCGTCCAGAATCAGCAGCTTCAGCTGGTCCTTGCTCAGCTCCCGGGCGATTTCGGTGAACTGCTTGTGACCCACGGGCATGCTGCTGATGACCATGTTGGCGTCGATTTCCACGCCCATTTTCTGGATGGCCGCCCTGGAAAGCCGGTCCATCTCCTTAAAATCCAAGGTGTTCAGCCGCTCGCCGAAGACCTCGGAGGCAATCGTCCTCTTTTGGGGCTCCCGATTCAGGAGGATATTTTCCGTGGCGGTGAAGCCGGGGATCAGGGAGAACTCCTGATGCACCATGCCGATGCCCGCCGCCAGCGCGTCGAAGGGGGTGCTGAACTCCGCCTTCTTTCCGTCAATAAGGATATCGCCGGAGTAGCCGCCGGTCTCCCGGATAACGTCCATGCCGAAGAGAATTTTCATCAGTGTGCTCTTGCCCGCGCCGTTTTCGCCGCACAGGCCCAGAACCTCGCCTGCGCCCAGGGTGAAATTGATGTCGGTGAGAACCTGGTTGCCGAAGAAGTCCTTCTTGATGTTCTGTATTTGGAGCAAGGGAGTACTGTTGTTTGTCATACATCCACCCTACCTAAATATTAAAGCCTGTGTTCACAACCGCTGAACGCCGCCTGAAAAAGATGGCTTCCGCCCGCCGGTTTTCCGCGCAGCCCTCCCGGATTGCGGCGGAAAATCTTTTCGCGTGGCGAAAAAATCCTCGTCCAGCCAGCATCCTCCGGTTATGAATACAGGTTTTTAGAGAGCGGGGAGGAGGACCAGGCCTCCTCCCCGTTTGGTTGAAGCGTCGCCTATTGAATCAGCTGACGGTGTAGTACTTCTCGGGAACCTCCACATCGGCGTTGCCCATGTAGTGGCCCGGGTTGCCCATGACATAGGTGTCCTGATAGATCAGGAACACGTTGTCGCTCTTCACGCCGGTGGTGGCGTTGGTGTAGCCGGCGCCGTTCCAGGCGGCCTCGGGAGAGTAAACCTTCAGCGCGTCGGCCACGGCGTCCATGTCGGTGATGTCGGCCTTGCCGTCGATGACGTTCTTGGCGTGCTCAGCCAGACCGGCGGACAGGGTGTAGCCATAGGAGTAGGCCCAGGTGCCGAATCTGTCAGCGCAGCCCTTCTCCACCAGGGCGGACTCCACCTTCGCCAGGATGGCGGCGAAGTCGCCGGCCTCCTGCGTCAGGTCCAGACCCAGAGCGCCGGGATAGCCCATCAGGGGAGAGGGAAGGTCGGCCTCAATGAAGTAGCCGCCGTATTCCACCAGCTGCTTGAGCAGGGGCTCGGTGTGGGCGTCGTTGGTGCAGAAGTAGGCGGCGTTCTCGCCGTACTTCTGGACCCAGGCGGGAACGTTCTCCAGGATATAGGCCTGCGCGCCGGGGATGCCCACGTCCGTGGTGGGATCGGGAGCGGTCTCCAGCTCGAACCGCATGCCGAACTCGTTGCAGGCCTCCTGCATGACGGCCACACGGCGGCTCATGGTCTCATAGGCCATGTGGCGGGGGAAGGAGATGTGAACAAAGGTGTCCGCGCCCAGCTCGTGAGCGGTGCGGATGATCAGATAGCCGCGGGAGACGAAGTCGTTGTTGCACACCAGATCGGCGGCGGAGCCGATCTCGGGCAGGTCCTCGTGGGACTCGCCGGCGATGCAGATGATGTCGGGGCGGCGCTCCTTGATCAGGCGGAAAGCCTCGGTGGTGCCGGGAACGGCCTGGTTGACGATGATGGCCTTCATCAGGGGGTCGTCGGACATGTTGACGATGCCCTGAATGGTGGTCTCCAGCTCCTCGGTGAAGTTGTCGGGATAGGTGGCCAGGCGGACCATGTCCTCGCCGTACTTGGCCTGGAAGGCCTCGGCGCCCCGGCGGTCGTCCTCGGACTGGGAGACGGTGCCGGTGATGATGCCAATGTGATAATCGCTGGCGCCGGAATCGGCACCGTCACCGGTGTCGCCGCTGTTGGTGTCCTGCTCCTGCTGGGTCTGACCAGCGTCAGAGCCGCCCTGATCCTGCGCGGGGGCGCCGCTGCCGCCGCCGCAGGCCGCCAGGGCCAGCAGCATGGCAAGCGCCAGCAGCATGCTGAAAAACTTCTTCATTGCAAACCTCCAAAAATTTTTGTGTCTCGGGCCCACGCAATACATCCTCATGGTTTGCATGCAAACCATGAAAAGGCGTACGCCTTTTGAACGTTACCTATTTTAACAAAAATCCCGGCGTTGTCAACCTTATTTTCCATATTTACCCCTTTGCGGGCGGGCAAAAGAGGGATGCGGAGGCCGATTTTTCATTTTCTCCAGGCTCTTTTTGTTGAAAAAGATGAAAAATGTCAAAAAGTGGAGCCCGGACCGCGGAAAACGAAATAATCCGATGTGGCGGGGAGAAAGAATGGACGGGAGGAACCCCGAAAAGGGGTTCCCCTCGTGCAGCCGGGCGTTTTTGCGTGTGGAAAAGCGGGGGGGGCGGGGTTCTCAGGCGGCAGGGGACTTCACGGCGCTCTTGGAAAGGCTGGCGCTTTCCGTCTGTTTCAGGTATAATCGTTCCTCCGTGGAGAAACGTTCTTTAGACTTTAGAAATACAGTCCCGCCTGATATGTAGCCACAAACCGATGCCCCACCGATCTCCGGTCCGCCCGCTCAAACTTCATAGTTCGTACGGTCTTCATCTTCTTGACCATCTGGCCGCCGACGGAACCGGCCTCGCGGCTGGTCAGGTCGCCGTTGTAGCCTTCCTTCAGGTTGACGCCGACCTCAGAAGCGGCCTCCATCTTGAACTTATCCATAGCGCTGCGGGCCTCGGGAACGTTGAGCTTGTTGGTATTCTTGCTAGACATATTGAATCTCTCCTTTTCATCTTCATCAAATCAAACGTTTTGGTTCACTGGGTATCGCGAGCATAGTTTGACTCGAAAGAAGGGGAATATGCTTTTTTTCCGGCGGTAATTTTTTCTGCGTGCTTTGTAAAGTGACCCCGTTGTCAAGGGCAAAGTGAAATACAAATAGAAGGAAGAAAGCCAAGCTGTTTAATAGATCGATTTCGTCTTTACATATGACCGAAGAACCGCTCCGGCGGTTTCCTTGCGGCGGGGACAACCTCCAAGTACAGGAAAAATCCCGCACCGAAGTGCGGGATTTTTTGCTCAAAAGAGGGTTGACGTTCTTTAGACAGAAACGCCGCTTTGCGAAAAAAGCAGGGTCCGCGTCCCGCCTTACCGGAAGAGGACTCATCCTAAAGCGCCGCCCTTGAGCTTAAACCTTCCTACAAGCCCCTTCATCAGCTGCGACTGACTGGACAGTTCTTCGCTCGCCGCCGCGCTTTCTTCCGCGGTTGCCGAGTTTGTCTGTACAACGCTGGAAATCTGGTCGATTCCCATCATAATCTGAGAAATGGAACCAGCCTGCTCGCTGCTGGCCTCCGAAATCTGCTCGATAATGACGGTCATCTCGTTTACGTCATTTACAGCCTGGATCAAAGACTGCGCAGTATCGTCCGCGATCTGCGTTCCGCCCTCGACGGCCTTTAACGAATTTTCAATCAAAGCGGCGATGTTTTCAGAGGCTTCCTTGCTTTTGTTTGCCAGACTGCGGACTTCGTCGGCCACTACGGCAAACCCTTTTCCGGCGGCGCCTGCGCGGGCGGCCTCCACGGCGGCGTTCAGGGCCAGGATGTTTGTCTGGAAGGCAATGTCTTCAATGATCTTCATAATTTTGCCAATCTCATTGGAGCAGGTGCTGATATCCCGCATTGCCTGTATCATCTGCTGCATTTTCTCTTTGCTGACATCCATTTTTGCGCTGACACTTTCGGCCGCAGCGCTGGCCTGCCGTGCGTTGTCCGCGTTTTGATTTACCTTGCTGGAGATTTCATTAATTGTGGCGGCGAGTTCCTGCACGGAACTTGCCTGCTCGGTTGCCCCCTGAGCAAGCGCCTGGGAGCCGGTCGATACCTGGTCCGCCCCGCTGGCGACTTGGGAGGAACTTTCACTGATTTGCAGCATGGTATCGTTGAGCTTTTCCGCAATGCTCCGGAAGGAAACCAGCAGGGGATAGAAACCGCCTGTATACTCATCCTCGCAGACTGAATCCACCGTAAAATCTCCCTCGGCCATTTTGGCAAGGAACTTGTTCTCATCATCAATAATGACCTGAAGCTTGTGAATCAGTCTGCTTACCTGCGCGGCAAGAACCCCCAGCTCATCTCTGGAGGTATAGGAGATTACTACGTCCAAATTTCCCTCGGCCATTTTGATCGCGGCGTTCTCAATTTCGGAAATGGGCATTTTGATCAGACGTATCACTACGAACGAGAAGAACACTCCCACGAGGATTACGGCGAGGACAATCGCCGCCATAAGATAGACGGCAGTTTTGTATGTGGAAGAGCTTTCCGCCACCGCAGTATTGCTGCCTTCCGTATTGTAGACGATAATATTATTGAACGCGCTGTTTAACGAATTGTATAGGTCTACGCACTCGCCCTCCAGGATCATGCGGGCATCCTCAATGCGGCCCTGCTTGGCCAAGGCCATCATTTTTTCGTCCGCTTCATTGTACTGCGTCCAGAAATTCAGCGCATTTTGATAGAAAGCTTGTTCTTCCTCATCAATCAATGCCCCGTACGTGGCCAAAAGAGTCTCCATATCCTTTTTTTCACTTTGGAGGTACTGAAGGCTGGACTTCTCTACATCATCAGAAATTGCGGTAAGATACCCTAATTCATTGAGGCGGATATTCGAGATGGTGGCACTCAAGTCCCTTGCTATATCCACACTGGGAAGCCAGCTTGTTGCAATATCGTTTGTTATGTCGTTCATCCGTCCCATAAGGAAGAAGGACATGCCGCTGATAACAAGCATCCCGAAGAGCGCAACCCCGATGAGAATATAGAGTTTTAACCTGATTCTTAAATTCCGTATGTAGTTAATCATGTTTCCAGTCTCCTTTTATGTTTCGCTGCTCACAACCGCCAGTTGTAAATCATGAACTGATCTTCTGCGCGTTGTCTCAAAGTATATCGGCAAATTTCCCCTGTTTGATAAGTGGAATCAAGAAATCCTGAAAAAACTTTAGATAGTGCAGACAATCAATACCGCGTAGTTTTTTGGGTTCTATACGCTTCCGGCAAGTCCCGGCAACGCGCTCTGCGGAGAAATCCAAAATACTCCATGAATAAACCGCCGGGTATCAGGAGCTTTCCCTCCTTATATCTCTTTTTTCACCTTTCGCCCATGGTATATGGCCTGCTTTTCTCACGCTGTCTGCCGCTGGTTTCGTGTCGTGCTGCTTTCCTGCCGCTCTCCTCAATAGAACGCTCTCCGGTCAGGCCGCCGTAATGGCCGCCCGCTTCTTTGACGACCAGCTTCTCGCTGGAATTCGCTGTTTTAAGGCCCGCCTCGATTATGAAGCAATCGGAGGGGCCCTCACAGCTCAGGGACACAACGATGCTCTGGTCTTTGCCCAAGGTCACAACTCCAACGGGCATTTCGACACCGGGAGCAATATCCGTATAGGCGTTTCCCTGGGAACCAAGCCATTTATACGTTGAGCCGTCACCAGCCCCCACCGTTTTGTCACTGGCCTCATTTACGATTAATTGGGCACATCGCTGCTCCCGGCCTCACATCCGGTTTCATTCACCGAAGTGAACGGTGAACTGTCCTTTGACACAAAAGAAGCCGCTGCGCTGTCCGCCGGCGTCATATCGGATTCGTCCTCTACCCAGCGAACCTTGCCCTGTTCCACTGACTCCAGAATTTTAGCCCACTCCTCCGGGGTGAACTTGTGTTCGTCCTCACGGTTCACAGACACCACGCCGCCCGGCACATTGTATGTATCCTGCGGTCCGTTTTCCTCGTTGTTGCGCTCGAAGGTCTGCGCCTGGCCGTCCGGCAAGGAGGAAGTGTTGTCCTCCGCTGCGGCCCCTGTTGTAAATCCAGCCGCCATGCCGAGTGTCAGCGCCAGGGCAAGCACGACGGACAGCAGAGATAATCGTCTATGAGGCTGCCAAAGTAAACAGGCTGTCGTTGTTCATGGTTTCCTCTTTCCGGCTGTCCGGCGCGTCTGCGGCTTTCGGTTTTGTGGGGGCGGCCTGGATAGTTTTCACTGTTTCACCGTGTCCCTTTCAATCAGGCGTACCAGCTTATCGCCCATGGTTTCCCTGCTCGTCCTGCTGAAATGGACACTCACCTTGTAGGTTGTGGAGCCAATCCGCTTTGTGATGTGCAGCGGCTTGTCAGTGCGTTCAATCGAACCGTCTGCTGTTACTGCCGGCATAGGATCAGTCCCCTTTCCATATTCGGCTGTCTGTGATATACTACCGTCAAAATCACCTCGGCGCGCCCTTTCCCGCGCCCCTGTGCCGCCTGTGGCCTGACTGCCTGTTGTTTTCGGGGTGTCCCCGTTCCTTTACGATACACTCCTTTTTATTAGGCTCATAGGCCAGGGGATATAAAGCGGCTGGGCATTAGTAGGCTGAATGAGATTCAGGGACTCCGGTAAGGTGGCAGCGAAGAGCCGGGTCCCTCCGCAATGTTCCCGTCCCCCAATTTCAGACCTTCCAATATCGCACAGACGCCGCCGGTGATGCCGGTAGAACGCATATAATGATGATTGGCGGGAAGCATCTGCCCATCATTATACTGCCGCAGGCGGCAAAACTTGCCGGAAAGACCTGCGTTTTGGCTTTTTTAGACAGCCCCTGTGTAGCTGTTCAAAAAATTTAAAAAGAAAAAGAAAAAAGTCTTGCTTTTTCCAAAGGAGTATGCTATGATAATTAAGCTGTATCGGACAAGCAAAGTATGCGCCCTTAGCTCAGCTGGATAGAGCGTCTGGCTACGGACCAGAAGGCCGGGGGTTCGAATCCCTCAGGGCGTACCAAAACCGCTGAAATTCAAAGAATTTCAGCGGTTTTGCTTTTGCTTTCTGCACTTTTTCTAGCAGCTTGATTTTGCGGCTCCGGTTTGTCCCAAGCCGTGACCCATACAGGGAACCTGGAGTGGTTAGGTCTGGAGGGCACCGGAGAGGAAACTCCCCACCGCGTTCGCCGCCTGCTTCTGCATGGAGGCGGTGACGTGTGCGTAGGCATCCAGGGTAAACCCGGCGCTGTAGTGACCCAGCATGGCGGAGAGAGTTTTCACGCCTACTCCGTTTTGCAGGGCCAGCACCGAGAATGTGTGACGCAGGTCGTGGAAGCGTATTCGTTCTAGCCCTGCCCGTTTCAGCACCCGCTGGAGCATATGGAGGACGCTGTCCGGGGATATGGGGCCTCCAAACGGAGAAGGGAACACATACTCATCCTTCTGCTCCATGCCTTTGAGGGCCTTGACGGCATCCGCTCCTATCGCAATATTGCGGTAGGAGTTTTTCGTTTTCAGCGGGGCTTCCACTACCTCGCCGCTCTGACGGAGAATTTGTCGTCAGACATGGATGATGCCCTTGTCCAGATCAATGTCGCTCCATTTCAGCCCCAGCAGCTCTCCCCGCCGGAGGCCCGTTGCGAGGTCGATGTAGTAGAGCTCAAACACGCCGCTTCGCCTCGCCTCCTCGAAGAAGATACCCAGACTCTCCGGAGGCAGGATTTTCATCTCCTTTCGCTCCAGCTTCGGCAGGACACAGCCCTTCGTAGGATTACTGGGAATCAGCTTTTGCTCTACCGCACAGTTCAGGGCGGAGGAAATCATCTGGTTGATGTTCCGCACTGTCTTGACACTGAGGCCCTTGGGTTTACTTCTGGATTCTGTACACTCTACCCTCCCGCTCTCCAGCAGATGTTTGTACAACTGTTGGAGGTCCATTGCCGTCAGCTTCTCCAGCGGCAGATCACCGAGGGAGGGCTTGATGTGGTTCTCGATGAATCCCTGGTAGGTCTTGTGGGACGAGGGACGGACCTGGAGCTTGGCGTAGTTCTCCATCCACGCATCCAGCCATTGGCCCACTGTATATCGTTCGGTGGCCGTAGCCAGCGAGCCGCTTTTTTCAATTGCCGATTTGAGTTTTGCCTTGACCTCCGCCTGTGTTTTGCCGAGGACATTTTTGTAGATAGACTTCCCGGTCGCTGGATCACGGCCCGCTGTATATCGTCCCCCCCGACGGCCGTCCTTTCGCTTGCGGATACTCCCCTCTCCGTTTGCCCTGCGTTTCGCCATGGCATATCGCCTCCTATTCAGCGACACACCATACCGGCAGTCTGCAAAAATATCCAGCGCCCCTGCGCGGTGTTATCAAAAAATTCGTATTTTCCGCCTGCTGGAAAACCGTTTTTTTCATACATTTCCCCGCTCTATTTGGGAGGGCAGGAAAAGGTGTATTCTTTGTTTATAGCGAACCAGTTTTTGAGCTGTCTCAGAGGGGGCGCTGTATCGGCGCAGCTCTTCGCCTACAAAGCCTTAACACATCCTTTCCCGGTTTGTCAGGTGTATGGGGTGCTGTCCTCTCTTGAAATCGCACACAGCAGCTCACAGGCCGAAACATAGGCCGGTCTGCCGTATCGCTGTACTTTTCACTCTCTGTATTCCATTCTCCTCTCCCCTTAGGGGCAGGGGGCCGGGGCTTTGCCCTGGCAAATGCGTCCGGCGTATAGCCAGGCGCGATGCTTGCCCCACCCAAGGGTGGGAAAACACACCTTCGCAGCCGCCCCTTAATTTGAGCACCACAGCATCCTGCCCGCACTGCGGGGATAAGTCCCTTTGGGGCTGGGTTTTGCCTCGGCAAAAGAACGGTTACGAAATGTCCTCGTGGCCAGGGCAGATCAGGCGGATTCCGTACCGCTCCATCACCGCCAGATAGGGTGCGGGAGGCATGCGGTCCGTCACGACGGCATAAAGCTGCTCAAAGGAACAAAAACTGATGACGGCGGAGTGACCGAACTTGCTCTGGTCCGCCATCAGGACGACCCGGTTTCCCCGCTGGACGACGTTGCGTTTGATCTCCGCCTCCAGATAGGTGCTGTTGGACAGACCATTTTCAATGGTGACGCCGGTGGCGGAGATGAAAATGGTCTGGATGCTCAGATGGGAAAGGGTGTCCAGTGTGGAGATGCCGGTAAAAGAGGAGGTGGAGGGGGCGTAGATGCCGCCTAGGGAGATGATGTTCAGGTTGGGGAGGGATGCGGCCTCATACAGGGCGGTGAGGCTGTGGGTGATGACCGTTACCCCGTTTTTTTCGCCCAGATGCCGCACAATGTTGGGCGTGGTGGAACCGGAATCCAAGAAGATGGATGAGCCGTTGTTCACCAGCCGCGCCGCCAGTTGGCCAATGATTTGCTTTGCCTCGCTGTTTTTCCGCTCCCGCACGGAAAAGCCTAGGGGACGGTGCTGTAGGTTAGAGGACACGCCGCCGTAGACCTTGCGGACATTGCCGCGGTTCAGCAGCTCGGCGATGTCCCGGCGCACCGTGTTCATAGAGATGCTAAATTGAACGCAAAGCTCCTCCAAAGATACGTTTTCCCTGCCTAAAATATACTGTTCCATCTCGTTCAAACGATCCGCTCTCATAAAATCCTCCATGAGTTGGTTATTTTTGAGCTAAATATGGATAAATCTTAACACAAATACAGTGGGTATGCAAATCTTTTTTTCAATATTATCAAATAAACGCTAAAAATCAAGTTGTCAAGAAAATTTTATTGTATATATCGAACAAAAACGGACAAAAATGTTGTGGAATTTACGTCTTGCATCTTACCGAAAAGATTGCTAAACTTTACTCATAAAATAACAAGAATTAATCCAAGAAATTATCATAAATTATGTAAATTTGTTTATGATGAGTATTATTCTAGGGAAGGTGTGGCAGCGTGAGGACAACAAACAGGGCCGCCTATATGACGGCGGTCAAACAAATGGAAATTCGAGAGCTTCCCATCCCCCGGGCCGGGGCTGGAGAAGTTGTGCTGAATGTGGAGTATGTCGGCGTGTGCGGTTCGGACGTCCACTTTTTCGAGTCCGGCATGAGAAAGGGCAAGTTCTTTGACCTCCCCTTCATTCTTGGCCATGAGTGCGCGGGAACCATTGTGGAGACAGGGCCCGGTGTCACGGGACTGCGGCAGGGCGACCGGGTGTGCTTCGAGCCGCAGATCACCTGCGGAACCTGCGTCTACTGCCGCTCCGGGCACTACAACATGTGCCCCGACGTGCAGTTTCCGTCGGTCCCGCCTCACGACGGAATGCTTCGGGATTTCGTGGCTATTCCGGCGCATCTGGCGTACAAGCTGCCGGATTCCATCTCCACACTGGAGGGTGCGCTCATCGAGCCTCTGGCCGTGGGCCTTTCCGCCGCCAGCCGGGGCGGCGTGTCCCTGGGGCAGAGTGTGGTCATTTTGGGCGCAGGCTGCATCGGACTTTTGACCATGATGGCCTGCAAAGCCCGGGGCGCCGCGAAGGTGATTCTCTGCGACCTGTTTCCCAGCCGCCTCCAAAAGGCTCTGGAATTGGGGGGCGACACCGTGATCAACGCCAGGGAGGAGGATGTGCAGGCCCGCGTTCTGGAGTTGACCGGCGGAACTGGGGCGGATGTAGTCTTTGAGACGGCGGGCAACCCCCGCACGGCGGCCCAGACCTCTGATCTGGTGCGGCGCTGCGGCGTGGTGGTCATGGTGGGCAACATCAATGGCGAGACACCCTACCGCTTTATGGACCTGATGTACAAGGAGGGTGAGATCCGCACGATCTATCGCTACCGC
>Ga0073906_1001533_pt1 | contig 34766 bp, 33 predicted proteins | sample Inofromicrocosms_FD_65485 | JGI IMG/M metagenome (GOLD analysis project Ga0073906, IMG submission 65485) | Mouse cecum microbial communities from Vienna, Austria - Inoculum for glucosamine and mucus D2O microcosms | ecosystem: Host-associated > Mammals > Digestive system > Large intestine >...
CTCCGCCTGGGGGACCTCCGGCGCGGGTTCCGGGTCGGATTCCGGGGCGGCGGATTGGATGCGCTCCCCGGCGAACAGACCGTCCAGCACGCCGGCTCCGCGCTCCGCCAGCGCGTCGATGCTGCACCCGGTCAGCAGCAGGAGGATCAGCAGCAGGAGAATGCTAAAGGTTCTGATGGGTTTCATATGCGATGCGTCCTTTCTGTCTATGTGCATTCGTCAATATATCGGCCTGGCCGCGGCAGGATATAAGCCGGGCCGGACAAGAATTTTCAGCAGGGCGGAGCATAACGGCCAGCAGTCTGTTTTAGTCATCGACAGCAGCGACGGCGTCCTGGTCCTCCACACCTCCCGCCAGCGGTATCTGACCAGGGATGACAACCTGCGTCATCAGTCCAATTTCACCGCCAAGATCAGCACGCCGGAAATGCGGGTGCTCTGGCAGAGCGGGGAGTTCCCCGGCAACCATGTCAGCCACTCCTTCGCGCAGTATGTGGTGTTTGACAATGGCACGCCGGTCTGCGCCGACCACGGCGACGCCTACCCCCGGGGCTTTACGCTGAATGTGGAGACCGGTCAGGACCGGGCCAGGGAGCAGAACTTTTTCCCCTTCTCCGGCGCTATTGGGGATAATACCACCAACGCCGTGCCCGGCGGCCTGGGCGTCTCCGCCAGCAGCTACCTTTTCCTGGGCGCCTCCTCCCCCCAGAAGGGCGGCGACAGTCTGAAAAAGGCCAACGCCTTCCTGGCAGTAATCCCCAAGAGCGGCGGACAGGCCCAGATCCAGTGGCTGACCAGCCTCCCCGCCGGCGGCCAGGACTTTGTCAACGACGTCAGGCTGGTGCAGGTCAACAACAACACCTTTGTGGCCATGTGGCAGGTGACCCATCCCGGCAAAAACTTCTACCGGTTCGACGAGCTCCAGTACGCCGTTTTCAACGGCCAGGGACAGCAGGTGGGCGTGGCCGGGGACAACGACAATGTCTGGATCACCTTCCACAGCGGCGTATCCCTCAAGGCCCAGCTGGACAGCAGCGGAAATCCCGCCATGCAGGTGCAGCTGCCGTTCTGGCTGAGATAAGCGAACCGCCTGCGGCGGCGCGGAAAACACAGCGCGGCATGGGGTATACCGCCTCTGAGAAATGGGCGATATACCCCATGTCCGCGCTTACGGCTCTATCGGAGAGACCACCGGCCTCTTACCAGTTCCGCTTGTCGGTGACGCCCTCTCTGGGCTGCTTGATGGCGGCCTGAGCGGCGGCCAGCCGGGCGATGGGCACCCGGAAGGGGGAGCAGGACACATAGGACAGTCCCACATTGTGGCAGAACTCCACGGTGGACGGGTCGCCGCCCTGCTCGCCGCAGATGCCCAGCTTGATGTCGGGGCGGGTCTCGCGGCCCAGCTCGCAGGCCATCTTCACCAGCCGGCCCACGCCCACCTGGTCCAGACGGGAGAAGGGATCGGACTCGTAGATTTTCCGGTCATAGTAGCTGGCCAGGAACTTGCCCGCGTCGTCCCGGCTGAAGCCGAAGGTCATCTGGGTCAGGTCGTTGGTGCCGAAGGAGAAGAACTCCGCCTCCTTGGCGATGTCGTCGGCAGTCAGGGCCGCACGGGGGATCTCGATCATGGTGCCGACCTTGTACGTCATGTCGCTGCCCGCCTCCTTGATCAGGCGCTGGGCCACATGGTCGATGGTGTTCTTGACAAAGGCCAGCTCCTTGGCCTCGCCGACCAGCGGGACCATGATCTCCGGCGTGATCTTCCAGGCCGGACGGCGGGCGCGGACCGCCAGAGCGGCTTTGATGATGGCCCGTGTCTGCATCTTGGCGATCTCCGGGAAGGTGATGTCCAGACGGCATCCACGGTGGCCCATCATGGGGTTGAACTCGTGGAGGTTGGTGATGATCTCATGGATGCGCTCCTCGGAGACATTCATCTCCTTGGACAGGGCCTTGATGTCCGCCTCCTCGGTGGGCAGGAACTCGTGGAGGGGCGGGTCCAGCAGGCGGATGGTGACGGGACGGCCCTTCATGGCCTCATAGATGTCCTCGAAGTCCTTCTGCTGCATGGGTTCGATCTTGTTCAGGGCCCGCTCCCGCTGCTCGGCGGTCTCGGACACGATCATCTCGCGGATGGCGGCAATGCGCTCCGGGTCAAAGAACATGTGCTCCGTGCGGCACAGGCCGATGCCCTCCGCGCCGAAGTTCCGGGCCTGACGGGCGTCCTTGGGGGTGTCGGCGTTGGTGCGGACCTGGAGGTCGCGGAACTTGTCCGCCCAGTTCATGATCCGCTCGAACTCGCCGCCGATCTTGGCCTCGGCGGTGTGCAGGCGCTCGCCGTAGATATTGCCGGTGGAGCCGTCCAGGCTGATCCAGTCGCCCTCCTTGAAGGTCTTGCCCCCCAGGGTGAAGGTCTTGGCGGCCTCGTCAATGACGATCTCGCCGCAGCCGGACACGCAGCAGGTGCCCATGCCCCGGGCCACCACGGCGGCGTGGCTGGTCATGCCGCCCCGGACGGTGAGGATGCCGCGGGCGAAGTGCATGCCCTCGATGTCCTCCGGGCTGGTCTCCAGGCGGACCAGGATCACCTTGTGGCCCTTGTCCCGCCACTCCACCACGTCGTCGGCGGTAAACACCACCTGGCCGGCGGCAGCGCCGGGGGAGGCGGCCAGGCCCTGGCCGATGGGCGGCACCCGCTCCAGCTCCTCCTTGGGGAAGGTGGGGTGCAGCAGGGCGTCCAGGCTCTTCGGGTCGATCATCGCCACCGCTTCCCGCTCGGTGATCATGCCCTCGTCCACCAGGTCGCAGGCGATCTTCAGGGCGGCGGCGGCGGTGCGCTTGCCGTTGCGGGTCTGGAGCATGTAGAGCTTCTTGTTCTCAATGGTGAACTCCATGTCCTGCATGTCCCGGTAGTGGTACTCCAGCTTCTGGCTGATGTCCACGAACTGGTTGTACGCCTCCGGCATGACCTCGGCCAGCTGGTCGATGGTCTGGGGGGTGCGCACGCCGGCCACCACGTCCTCGCCCTGGGCGTTCATCAGGAACTCGCCGAAGAGCTTCTTTTCACCGGTGGCGGGGTTGCGGGTGAAGGCCACGCCGGTGCCGGAGGTGTCGCCCATGTTGCCGAAGACCATCATCTGCACGTTGACGGCGGTGCCCCAGGAGGAGGGGATGTCGTTCATCCGGCGGTAGTAGATGGCCCGGGGGTTGTCCCAGGAGCGGAACACGGCCCGGACCGCGCCCATCAGCTGCTCCCTGGCGTCCTGGGGGAACTCCTCGCCGATCTTGTCCCGGTACTCGGCCTTGAACAGCTCGGCCAGCTCCTTCAGGTCCTTGGCGGTCAGCTCGGTGTCCTGGGTGACGCCCCGCTTGGCCTTCATGTCGTCGATGAGCTCCTCGAAATACTTCTTGCCCACCTCCATGACCACGTCGGAGTACATCTGGATAAAGCGGCGGTAGGAGTCGTAGGCGAAGCGGGGGTTGCGGGTCTTCTTGGCAAAGGCCTCCACCACCTGGTCGTTGAGGCCCAGGTTGAGGATGGTGTCCATCATGCCGGGCATGGAGGCCCGTGCGCCGGAGCGGACGGAGACCAGCAGGGGGTTGTTCAGGTCGCCGAACTTCTTCCCGCTCATCTCCTCCAGCTTGCGCATGTAGACCATGATCTCGTCCTGGATCTCCTCATTGATGGTGCGGCCGTCCTCGTAATACTGTGTGCAGGCCTCGGTGGTGATGGTAAAGCCCTGGGGGACGGGCATACCCAGATTTGTCATTTCGGCCAGGTTCGCGCCCTTGCCGCCCAACAGCTCGCGCATGGAGCCGTTGCCCTCGGAAAAAAGGTACACAAATTTTTTCTTCACTTGGACAGTTTCCTCCTGTAATTTCGTTTGGGTCTTCGGATTTCCCTCTTTACACGTCTTTATTATAGAAGGGAAAATCCCCATTTGCAAGAGAATTTTCCCAATTCACAGAGTTTTTTTCCGGCGCCTGGGCAGGAAAATGTTTTTACCGGCTTTTTTGGCCTCCCTGTTGATTTTCTGTCCGCGGTTGTGCTACAATAACGGTCAGGACATCTCCTCTGTCCGGCGGACGGTCTCCGGCGGCGGAGGATGCGAGGGGAGGAAGAGCCTGTGGCGCTGCAATTGGCGGGAGAGCCCCGCCTGGCCCAGCAAATCCGCGAGGCGGCTGCCAGGGGCTCGCTGAGCCACGCGGTCATCCTCAGCGGCCGGGGGGACCTGGCGGCGGCGGCCCGGTTTGCTGCCGCCGCGATGGAGTGCGAGGGCGCGGGAGAGCGCCCCTGCGGGGTCTGCGGCCCCTGCCGGAAGGTGCTGAAGGGAACGCACCCGGACGTGATCGCCGTGGAGGATACGGAGCATAAGAATATCGCCGTGGAGATCCTGCGGCAGAAGGTGGCGGACGCATATATCCTGCCCAACGAGGGCAGGCGGAAGGTCTACTGCTTCCCCGACTGCAGCCGCCTGGACCCCAAGGCGCAGAACGTGCTGCTGAAGGTGCTGGAGGAGGGGCCGCCCCACGCGGCGTTCCTGTTCTGCGCGGAAAACAGCGCGGTGCTGCTGCCGACCATCCGTTCACGGGCGGAGGAATGGAAGCTGGCCCCCGGACCGGAGGACGTTTACAGCGAGGACGCGCGAAGGCTGTGCGCCCTGCTGTGCGGGGGAGAGACCCCGGCGATCGTGCATTTCTGCGTGGGGCTTGAAAACAGCAAAATGAGCCGGGAGGAGCTGCGGGAGCTGCTGTCCAGCGCCCGCAGCCTGCTGGCGGCGGCCCTGGCGGCCTGCTACACGGGCGGCGGCGAGAAGCAGGCCCGGCAGATGGCCCGGCAGATCGGGAAGCGGCGTCTGGCGGCCTATATTGAAATTTTGGAAGGGCTTGCCCGGCAGTGCGCTTATAACATCAGCGTGGGGCATCTGGCCGGCGCGCTGGCGGCGGCCCTGACGGCCTGAGCCGCAGGCCTAGAGAAGAAAGGAATCCAATCAGAATGGCAGAAGTGATCAGCGTCCGCTTTCGCAGCGGAGCGAAGAACTATTATTTTGACCCCAGGGGCCTGACGGTGCAGCCGGGCCAGTATGTGGTGGTGGAGACCGCCCAGGGGATTGAGTACGCCAAGTGTACCGAGGGCAGCCACGAGGTGCCGGACGAGGCGGTGATCCAGCCCCTGCGGGGCGTGGTCCGCATCGCCACGGAGAACGACCACAAGGCCGCGGCCTACAACCGCAGGCGGGAGAAGGAGGCCGTCGGCATCTGCGAGCAGAAGATCGCCGCCCACGGCCTGGAGATGAAGCTGGTGAACGTGGAGTGCAGCTTTGAGGGCAACAAGATCATCTTTTTCTTTACCGCCGACGGACGGGTGGACTTCCGGGAGCTGGTGCGGGATCTGGCGGGGGTCTTCCGGGCCCGGATCGAGCTGAGGCAGATCGGCGTGCGGGACGAGGCGAAGATGCTGGGCGGCATCGGCATCTGCGGCCGCCCCCTGTGCTGCAGCCAGTTTTTGGATGAATTTATCCCTGTGTCCATCAAGATGGCCAAAACCCAGAATCTGAGCCTGAACCCCGCCAAGATCTCCGGCGCCTGCGGTCGCCTGATGTGCTGCCTGAAATATGAGCAGGCCGCCTATGAGGACGCGGCCAAGCGCATGCCCAAGGCGGAGAGCTTTGTGGATACGCCCGACGGCATCGGCAATGTCAGCGGCGTGGACCTGCTGCGGGAGCAGGTGCAGGTGCGTCTGGACAGCGCGCCGGAGTCCCCCAAGCGGTATAAGAACACGGAGATCCGGGTCCTGCGCAACGGCAAGGGCAGCCGGGAGGGGATTGAGATCCCCAAGGAGCACCCCCAGCGGCAGACCCTGGACACGGAGGTGCGCTTTAAGCGGACCCTCCGGGAGTCCATCCAGGTCCCCGCTCTGCTGGCGGAGGACCGGGAGCCCCTGCCGGGCGGGGAGCGCCCCAACAACCGCCGCCGGAACAATAACAGCCCCCGGCGCAGCGGCGGCAAGGGCCGGCAGAACGACGGCAAACGTCCGGACAGGCGGCAGGACAGCCGGGCGAAGATGGTGGAGCGGGTGGACCGGATCGAGCGGGTGGAAAAGCTGCCCGTGCGCATCACCAGCGACGTGACCGCCGAGAAAAAGGCGGCGGCGGACCGGGCGGCCCGGCAGCAGGGCGACGGCCGCCCGCCGGACACCAAGGCGACAAACCACCGCCGTCCCTACCGCAAGCCCAGGCAGCGCTCCTGACAGCGCTTTATGCGATTGAAAGCCCTCCCAGCCAGCCGCAGGCTGACTGGGAGGGCTTTCGGAAATTACCGCCGCTGGAACCGGGAGGCGGCGGCCAGGCCAAGCAGAAGCACCGCGCCTGACGCCAGCAGCAGAATTCCGGCCCTGTCCGTCCCGGTATTTTCCGGACCGGGCGGCTGTCCGCCTGAATCGCTTATCCGCTCCGGCTGTTGACCGGCGTCCGGCTGTTGACCGGCGTCCGGCTGCAGAGCATTTGTCTGGTCCGGCCTTGCGGGCCGCTGGCCCTGATCGCGCTCAAATCCGCCGCCCATACCGCCGGGACCGCCGCCAAAGCCGCCGCCGGCGTCCATGCCGCCCATGTCCTGGATGTTGATGTCCGAGGCGTCCACCAGGGCGCTGCCGTCCTCCTGCTGGCCCTGGCTGGTGGAGGGGATGGTCCCCTCCAGCTGCCCGCGTACGCTCTCGGCCCGGCGCAGGCAGAAGGCCCTCAGGGCCGCCGCGCCTGCGGTAAACTCCTCCAGGGTGCAGAATTTTGTGGGGTCCTTCTCCACGTAGGGCGTGATCATTGCGGTGACGCTGTCGATGGTCTGCGCGAATTCCCCGCTGTCGAAATAGCTGGAGAGAAATTCCGCGTACAGCTGATGATACCGCTGCGTGTACGCCTCGCTGCCGAAGATCCACGCCGCCATAGGCCGGTCCTCCAGACTCCCGCCGGTTACCGGGGAGCCGATGGGCGCGTTCACAAGGCTGTCCGCGCCGGAGGCGGCGTCAAACCCGCCGAAGGCCAGGTTGTAATCCCAGGGCAGCATGGACAGAACGCCGTCCTTCTCGTAGAGGTAGTAGTTGTGGACCATGCTGCCGGTGTAGCTGTCGCCGTTGCAGACAAAGGTGTGGGCCACAAAGTACCGGATGACCGCGTCCACGTCCACCACCCGCGCGGCGTCCTCCCCGCTGCTCAGCGTCTTCAGCGACGCGATCAGGCGAATCCTGTCAGCGTCCGAAATATCGGTCTTCGCGCTGTCGAAAATGTTGGCGTAGCTGTCGGGGTCATCGTCGATATACTGCAGCTTTACATCGCTGCTGCCCATACCGCCGAACCCGCCGCCCATACCGCCCATTTCCGCAGGCGGCTCCCCATTTTCCGGCGGCGCGAACCCCGCCGCAGGCGCACCGCCGCCCTGGGGCGGCGCGGGGAGACTGCCGGCGTCTCCGCCTGGCTGCGGTCCGCTCCAGAGGTCCTCCCCGCCGCTGTCCTCCAGGTCCTCTATCGCAAAGCCCCTGCCGTTCCCGCGCCCGCCGCCGAAGCGCATACTGTCGGGCTTGTAGAGGTTCCCGGCGTCCCTGCCGTAATTGCGCTGCAAAAAGCCGTCCTCAACGCCCTCCACCGCCAGATACAGGCCCCAGTCCTCCCCGTTTACCGTGATATAGACAAAGCTGCACAGAGGCGCGGCGGCCCCGGCGGCGGCCATCATCTGGTAGGAGAGGAAATCCTTCATATAGGTGTTGTCCTGGATGATGTTGTTCAGGTTCAGCTTATCCAGGCCGTAATAGGACGTCTGGCTGTCATAGTGGTCGAATTCGATTTTGAAGCTGTACCGGTCGTTTCCATATCTGGCCACGGAGCTGAGGGACGTGTTCCCCTTGGCCCGGATGCCCACGTTCCGGCGGGATTCCCCGTCGATGACCACCGCGCAGGCCGCATACTCCTCGTTCTCGCAGGTGTCGATAAAGCTGTCCCAATCGTCCATCACGATGTCCACCGTATGGACCCGGCCGGCAGCAAAGAGCCGGTCTTCATAGCCCATGGTCCGGGATGCCGCCTGGAGCCCCAGGGCCTCGCCGTTGACAAACAGCAGCGTGACCGCCAGCGTCAGCGCCAGGACCAGACAGCAGAGCCGGTCGATGTGTCTGTGCGTCGACATAGCCTCACCCCATGTAGTCGCCGTTGTAGCTGACCAGGACCGCGCTGTATACGCCGTCGATGTCCGCCAGGGTGTTGACAAAGTCCGTATTGCCGCCCTTCATGCGGATCTCCAGGTTCATCTCCACCTCGCCCCGCTGGGCGGTCTTGCTCTTGACCACGCACCGCTGCACCTGGCTGTCCAGAAACGCCCTGGCCCGCTGCTCGCTGTCGTGGCCGTCGCAGCGCAGCACCACGATATAGGGGTCAAGATACGATTTTTTGTTGACAAACACCAGCAGCACCACGCCTATGGCCACACTGCCGGTGACCGCCAGCGGGATCAGCCCCGCCGCCAGCACGATGCCCACGGCGATGGACCAGAACAGAAACGCAATATCCAGCGGCTCCTTGATGGCGGTGCGGAAGCGCACGATGGACAGCGCGCCCACCATGCCCAGGCTCAGCACCACGTTGCTGGTCACGGCCAGAATCACCACAGTGGTGATCATGGTCAGCGCCACCAGCGTCACGCCGAAGCTGGAGGAGTACATGACGCCGGAAAAGGTCCGCTTATAGACCAGAAAGATGAACATGCCCAGGCCAAAGGCCAGGACCAGCGCCAGCGCCATGTCAAAAATACTGACGCTGGCGATGTTTTCCAGAAAGCTGGATTTGAAGATGTCACCGAATGTAATCATGTCTGTTTTCTCCTTTTTACTGTTGCTGCTCTACCCGTACATGCGGCAGGCCGCGTACTTGGAAAAGGCGGACGCCCGCCGGCTTTCCAGCTGCACGGCGTCCCGGATCACCGACGGCAGGAATGCGTCCCACTTGACCTCCAGAATGGCGGGTGCGTTCCCCGCCGGGATGGTCACGCAGTCCGCGCTGAGAAAGCCTGCGCACCCCAGGCCGGTGCGCAGGCCGTAGTCCAGCGTCACCCGCACGTTCCCCGGCCCGCAGACAAAGGCCTCCCGGGTGTACTCCACAATGACCTTGGGCCGCAGCAGGGAGCAGGTCATCTTGTGGTACAGCTCCTGCACCAGGGGCCGCCCGCTCTCCGGCATCCACGCCAGCGCCCCGTCCGCCGCAGCCTGGGCCTCCTCCCGCGTCAGCGCCGCGCTCTCCTTGCTGCACAGGCCGCCGGCCTTGCTCTTCTTCTCCAGGCGGATGAGGGACGTGTCCCCATTGTAGAGCCGGAGGCGGAACTTTTCCCGCCGGTCCACCCCATCCAGCTTTTCCCGGAGAGCCGTGTCCGACGGCGTGTCGAAATACAGGCTGCGGATGAAGTACTTGCCGTCCGCCGCGTGGCTGTCCGGTCTGGCCACGGCCCGCAGCCGCTGGCGGAGGACCAGCAGGTCCCCAGGGGCGATCTGGTGCTTCCACTCGTGCCGGAAGTTCATGCTGTCACATCCTTTCCTTCAACACCCCGATTGTACCGCGCCGGGCTGAAACAATTCTGAAAAAATCGTGAACGCTCTGTGACTTTTTTCCTGTTTTCAGCGCTGTTTCAGCGTGGCGCGGTATGGTTGAGCTATCAGTAACAACGGAGGTTTCCCGCCTATGAAAATCCTGATCATCGAGGACGAGGTCCTGCTGGCCGACTCCCTGAAAACACTGCTGGAGGCAAAGGGCTTTGAGGCCGAGGCGGTCTACGGCGGCGAGAGCGGCGCGGAGTACGCCCAGCTGGGCGTCTATGACCTGCTGATCCTGGACGTCATGATGCCCGGACTCAACGGCTTCCAGGTGGCCCGGCAGGTCCGCTCCAGCCGCTGCGGCACCCCCATCCTGATGCTGACCGCTCGTTCGGACGTGCTGGACCGGGTGGAGGGCCTCAACTCCGGCGCGGACTACTACCTCACCAAGCCCTTTGACACGCGGGAGCTGCTGGCCTGCGTCAACGCCCTGCTGCGCCGCCAGGGGGAGCAGGTCAACGCCCTCTCCTTTGGCAATACCCAGCTGGAGCTGGACTCCAACATGCTCATCTGCGGGGAGAACCGGGTGCGGTTGTCGGCGCGGGAGTTCGACGTCATGCGCCAGCTGATGCAGTCGCCGGAGCGGAACGTCTCCAAGGAGACGCTGCTGGCAAAGGTGTGGGGCTACGACTCCAACGCGGTGGAGAACCATGTGGAGGTGTATGTGGGCTTCCTGCGCAAAAAGCTGCGGAGCATCGGCTCCAGCGTCCGCATTGAGGCGGTGCGGCGGCTGGGCTACCATCTGGAGGCGGACGAGTCATGATCCGGCGGCTGCGGTTGACATTTGTCTGCATCAACATGGTGACGGTCACCGCCATGCTGTGCGTGATCTTCGGCATGGTCCTCCACTTCACCCGGGAGAACCTGGAGGCGAAGAGCATCCATCTGCTCCAGACGCTGGCCGCGGAGCCGGGCCAGCCGGGCCCGCGGGGGCCCCATGAGGTGCAGCTGCCCTATTTCACGGTGGAATTCGGCCAGTGGGGCGGCATGCGGGTGGTGGGGAGCGGGACCTACGCCTTTCTGGACGAGGCGGAGCTGTCGGAGCTGCTGCGGGCCGCTCTGGACGCCGGGGAGCCCGTCGGGGTCCTGCCGGAGTACGGCCTGCGCTACTGCCGGACCGGTCCGCCGGGCGGGTTCGTCTTCGTGGATATCTCCAGCGAGATCAGCACCATGGAGAATCTGCTGCGGAACTGTCTGCTCATCGGCTGCGCCAGCTTTCTGGCATTCCTGCTGATCAGCCTGCTGCTGGCCCGGTGGGCGGTAAAGCCGGTGGACACGGCGTGGCGGCAGCAGCGGCAGTTCGTGGCGGACGCCTCCCACGAGCTGAAGACGCCGCTGACCGTGATCCTGACCAACGCTGAGCTGCTGCAGGACGCCGGGCCGTCCCGGTTCGCGGACAACATCCTGGTCATGGCCCGGCAGATGCGGGGGCTGGTGGAGGGGCTCCTCGACCTGGCGCGGGTGGACAACGGGGAGAAGGCCTTCCAGCCGGTGGACCTCAGCCGCCTGGTATCTGACGCGCTGCTGCCCTTTGAGCCGGTGTTCTTTGAGCGGCGGCTGGAGCTGTCCTCCTCCGTCGCGGAGGATATCACGGTGCAGGGCAGTCCGGGCCACCTGCGGCAGGTGGTGGAGATCCTGCTGGACAACGCGCAGAAGTACGCGGACGCCCAGGGAACGGTGGCGGTGCGGCTGGAGCGGAGCGGCGGGAAGGCCTGCCTGCTGTCCGTGGCCAATCCAGGGCCGGCCATCAGCCGGGAGGACCTGGCCAACATCTTCAAGCGGTTCTACCGGGTGGACGAGGCCCGGCGCAGGGACGGCAGCTGCGGACTGGGTCTGGCCATCGCGGAGGGGATCGTGGCATCCCACCGGGGGAAAATATGGGCGGAGAGCGGCAACGGCGTCAACACGTTTTTTGTCCGGCTGCCGGTTGACAGGGACAACAAAAGCGGCGCTCCCCACGGCGGAAAACCGTAGGGAGCGCCGCTGGCGCGGGGCGGGGGGACTTACGGCAGCTGGTCCAGGGAGGCAAACTGGTAGCCCATGTCCTCCCATTTGGTCAGCAGCTCGTCCAGAATATCCGCGTTTGTGGAGGACGTGGAGTGCAGCAGGACAATGGCCCCGTCGTGGATGCGGGGCAGGAGCTTGGCATAGGCCTGCTCCGGCGTGGGCTGGTCGTCGGCGTACCAGTCCACATAGGCCAGGCTCCAGAAGATGGTCCGATAGCCCAGAGCCTGGGCCTGCTTGAGATTGTCCACACTGTATTTCCCCTGGGGCGGGCGGTAAAACCGGGACAGATCCTGACCGGTGGTCTCCTTGTACAGCGCCGCCAGGGCGTCCAGCTCCTGCTGAAAGGCGCTCTGGTCGGAGATGCTGGACATGTCCGGGTGGTGGAAGGTGTGGTTGCCCACGATGTGGCCCTCGGCGGCCATGCGGCGGACAATATCCGGGGCGCTCTCGATCATGTGGCCCACAACGAAAAAGGCGGCGGGCGCGCGGTGCTTTTTCAGGGCGTCCAGGATCTTTTCCGTGCAGCCGTTTTCGTACCCGCAGTCGAAGGTGAGATAGATCACCTTTTGGGCGGTGTCGCCCAGGTAGTAGGCGTCATACTGCGCCAGCTCCTCTGCAGCGGCGTTGCCGACAGGCGGCTGGCCCTCCGCGGGGAACGACAGGCCCCAGTTGACTGCGGAGGCCTCCACCGCCTCCACAGCGGCGGGGGCGGAGGCCGGAGACGCCGCCGTGTCCCTGTCCAGGGAGACTGCAGCGGCGGCGATGAGCGTAACGGTGACAAGAGCGCTGAGGATGAGCAGGTGACTGCGATTCCAGCGTGACATGGTTGGTGAACCTCCTTGGGTTGGTGTCACGCTTAGTCTGTCCCGCCAGGCGGCCTTTTATCCCGCTACAGGACCCGCTCGGAGATCACCCGGCGGATTTTCCCGTCAGGCGTCTTGCAATTTGGGGACTAATGTGGTAGACTATACGCAGAACAGGTCCTGCCCCGGATGGCGGGACGAAAGGAGGAATTACCATGCAGCAAACAAAGCGGATCGCTGCGGGAGCGGCGGCGGTCCTGACTGCACTGATGCTCATGCTCCCCGCGTCGGCTCACGGCGGACATCACCATAAGAATACGGCCCAGCCCGCCGTCACATCCTGCGGCGTATGCGCCGTGGAGGGCTGCACCGTATCTGGCCGGCACACCCACAGCGGAACCACTTACTGCGGCTATGACCATGCGGACGGCGTATGCCGCGGCGCCTGCGCGGCGCTGTGCGGTGTGGAGGGCTGCACCGTGTCCGGGCGGCACACCCACAACGGGACCACCTACTGCGGCTACGGCCACGAGGCCGGGTTCTGTGACGGGACCTGCGCGGCGCTGTGCGGCGTGAAGGGCTGCACGGCCACCGGGCGGCACACCCACAGCGGGACCACCTACTGCGGCTACCACCACGACGGCGGGTTCTGCGACGGCACCTGCACCGCCATCCTGGCCGCCCAGGCCGCCGGAACCACCGGCGGCTGCCATGGCAGCGGCTACGGCCACCACGGGCACTGCTGACGCCCATGAAGAAGGTCGCGTTTATCACCGGCGGCAGCCGGGGGATTGGCCGCGCCATTGCCGTGCGTCTGGCGGCGGAGGGCTATGCGGTGGGGATCGACTACCTCAATTCCCAGCAGCAGGCGGAGGCCCTGGTCAAGGAGCTGCGCCTGCAGGGAACAGACGCCCTGGCGGTCCAGGGGGACGTGGCGGACCGGGAGGCCATTACAGCCGCCATCCATCTGGTGGAGGCGTCCCTGGGTCCGGTCTCGGTGCTGGTCAACAACGCGGGCATCGCGGAGCAGAACCAGTTCCAGGACATCTCTGACGCCTTCTGGCACAGGCTCTTTGCCGTCAACGTGGACGGCGCGTTCCACACCATTCAGGCGGTCCTGCCCCGTATGCTCCGGGAGAAGTCCGGCAGCATCATCAACATCTCCTCCATCTGGGGGCTGCGGGGCGCGTCCTGCGAGGCGGCCTATTCCGCCACAAAGGCGGCGCTCATCGGCCTGACCCGGTCCCTGGCCCAGGAGCTGGCCCCCTCCAACATCCGGGTCAACTGCATTGCGCCCGGCGTGATCCTCACCGATATGGTGCGGGTGCTGGGGGAGGAGACCCTGTCTCTGCTGGCGGAACAGACCCCCATGGGGCGGCTGGGTACGCCGGAGGACATCGCCAGGCTGGCGGCGTTCCTGGCGGGGGATGGCGCGTCCTTTATCACCGGCCAGGTGATGACCGCGGACGGCGGCTTTATCGTATAAGCAGCATGAAACAAGAGGAGACGTACTCCCGACGGGAGTACGTCTCCTCATTGCTGCGCTGCTCTCTCAGCGGCTCATCAGGTTGTACAGCATCACCGCGGCCTCCGCCCTGGTGGCGGCCCGGTCCGCCGCAAAGCTGCCCTCCGGGCTCACCATGCCCAGCCCCTGGGCCAGGGCCGCCCAGCTCAGCAGCTCCGCCGGAATCTGGTCCCGGTCGGCATAGGCGCAGGTGAAGATGCCCTGCAGCCGGGCCACGGGGCCGAAGCCCGCGCCCTGGAGCAGCATCCGCACCGTCTCGCCGCGGGTCATGACATGGCCGTCCTGCCGCTCCGCCCGCGTCAGCATGCCCAGGCTGTAGGCGCGGCTGTACAGGTCGTCGGCCTTGTCCGTCTCCGGATCAAAGCGGTAGCCGTCCGCGCTGGCCAGCAGCGCCACCAGGTCCAGCTGGGTCAGCTCCTTCCGGGGCTGGCAGACGCCGCCGGACCAGCCGATGCCGTAGGCCGCCAGGGCCTCGATCTGCTTTCCGGCCCAGTGGTCCGCCGTGTCGCTGTAGGAGAGGACGCCGATGCCGGCGTCGATATCCCGATAGATCACCTCGCCGGTCCTGGCGTCCACACCGGCGGCGGCTCTGTCCTCCTCTGGGGCGTAGGACAGCTGCAGCCGGAAGAAGTAGGCGTAGCCCTGTTCCAGCAGCGGTTTGGCCTCCGGCATAGACGGGTCCAGCTTCACCGGCACGTTCCGGTAGGCCAGGGCCGGGGTGTAGTGGCCGGACCAGGCGTCCAGCCCGGCGGCGGCGTCCACAATGCCCTCCGCACTGTCAAAAGCCACGCCGTCCGTCCAGCTCCGCTCCAGGCTGCTGATGGTCCCGTCCAGGATGTCCACAGACACCCGCAGGCTGTTTTCCGGGAAGAAATATCCGTTTTCCTTCTGGGCAAACTGGAAGCTGTGGGCGCTGCTGTAGGCGCTCTCCTCCCAGGGCGTGCTGTTGTAGAGGGCTGTTTTGGCCAGCTCCTCCCCCCACAGCTCTGCCAGGAACGCCTCACCGGTCTTGCGGGCGGCCTCCTCGCTGACGGAGGCCTTCCGGTCCTTGGCGTAGGGCGCGCTGGAGTAGACCCGCAGCAGCGCGCCGGTCTTGCCGTCGCAGAGGACCGTGCGCCGCCAGATATTGTCGCCGTCCTTGCGGCTGTAGGTCAGCCGGGCGGTGACCTGCCCGGTCTCCTTGTCCAGGGAGTAGTTGGCGGAGCCGAAGGTGTACTTGGCCAGCCCCAGGGCGGTCCACTTCTGCAGCTCCCTGTCCAGGGTCTCCTTGTCCAGCACGCCCTCCATCTTGGAGATGCCGGCCAGCTCCGCCTGGGACAGACCGCCGGATGCCGCCGTGTCCATGGCCGCCTCCGGCGCGGCCCCCGCGTCGCCGGCAAAGCCGTTTGCCAGGCCCTTGCGGTCGACCTCCTCATAGAGCTTGGTCAGATTGACCAGTTCCCCCGTCTGGGCATCTACGTAGTAGGAGTCCACCGGCTCCGGCAGGTACTGCAGGGACGCCTTTTGGGCGTCCGGGTCCAGGACGTACTCCAGACGCATGTTCATGGTCTGCTTCAGCTGGGCTCCGGCGGCGCTTTTGCTGACCGCCGGCCTGGCGCTGGGGACGCCGCCGATGACGTTCTGCTCCAGGCTCTCCCGGTAGAAGCGGATGACCTTGCCGTCGCTGGCCCGCACCGTCACGGAGAAGGTCAGCGGGGAGGAGACCCCGTTGAGGAGGATTTCACCGCTGAAGCGGTGGCTGGAGGTGCTCAGCCGGCCGGTGTCCCGGTCCGAAAAGCGGGCGCTCTCCACAGAGCCGTCCAGGACCTTTTTCAGGAAGGCCTCCGCTGACTTCTGGGCCTGCTCCCTGGACACGGCGGGAAAGGCGGGGATGTAATTGCCGCCGCCATAGACGGAGGGCGTATCGTAGCCGCTGGATTCATCGGAGAAATAGCAGCTGAGGATCTTGCCCGCCTCCGTGGCCGACACCGTCAGGCTGACGCCGTTCCCGCTCCAGTTCAGGTCCCACACCGGGGCCAGCTCGTTTTCCCGCAGCTCGCCGTAGAACTCCTCGTACTCGTCCCCGATGGACAGGGTCTCCTTTACCTTCGCGGTCACCTGGGCCAGGCGCTGGTCGGTGTTGGAGCTGCCCAGCGCGGCGCTCTCGCCGGGGGACGGGGCGGGGGCCTCCGGTTCCGCTGCTGCCGTGGCTGCCGCCGGCGCGGTCAGGGTCAGCATCAGCGCGGCGGACAGGGCCATGCTTAAGATTCGCTTCATTGTTTTCTGCCTCCTTCACTTTTTATAAAAAAGTCCTTATTGATTAGGACGCACCGGGACAGAAAATGTTCCATACAGGTGAAGAAAATTTTGCGGTGAGAATGACGGCGAGGAAAGAGCATCCGCATTGATTTATTTGCAAAGTCATGGTATACTGCAAAAGACGTGCAATGCATTTTCTGGGAATATTTCTTTGGTAAACGGTGGCTGTTAGGAGTAATGAAATGACAAACGAACAAAATATGCGTTATAGAGATATTTTAATAAGTCCAGTTAAAGAGTGCGCCAAGTATATTCCGAAGTTTGGACATGGACGAAATGGCGGATTCTCGCTTGCCAAATTTCAGGCCCTGTATGGTGCTGACGCATTCTACACATGGTTGGGGTTAGACAATCCGCTGATGTATTCGGCACATAAGGCCGCAGGCGGAATTACCAGTGTCTATCGGCAAATTGGCACCGGGTGTGAGCGCCTTGTCAGAGAAATTTTTATGGATGCTCTTGGCCTTGATGCCAGTGATGTTATATGGTCATACAAGATTATGGAGCCCAATGGAACAGCGCGTACACTATCCCTCGACGGAAGAATTATTTTGGACAAAATACCGAATACGGCAATACGGGCGCGCTGTGGATCGTGGATGGCGCAGGCTGCGGATGCCCTTGCGCTGGCGCCGCCCATTCGGCAGGCCGTTACCGGCGTTGTTTTTGAGGTCCGGCAGGGCTACAAAAGCAAGGACTCCAAGCGCCAAAACGCCGATATTGCCAATGCCGCCAATGCGTATGCAAACGGGTATATTCCATGCTTGATGGTGATGTCTGCGCAAATAGATGATGATATTGTCGCCCGATATGCCGCGGCAAAGTGGATGATCCTCCAAGGTTATATCGGAACATCCCCTCTGGTTTCGACATTCAGCTTCTTTGACCAGATAATTGGCTTTGATTTTGTACAATTCATGACTGATAATCAGGAGTATTTTCAGGGAGAAATTCAGCGCATTCTTGAGAAATTAATGAGGGCGGAATAAATGCTTAATCAAAGAATACGTCAAAACGCACAATATACATTTCAATATAATTCCTCAATGGGACGGCACGGCTGGCTGCGTCTTACTCCGGCATATTCCGTCCGCTTAGTGGAAGAAATTCTCTCTGGTTTGGGGGATTCCCCGCAATGTGTTTTGGACCCATTTTCTGGAACGGGAACCACTGAGCTTGTTTGTGCAAACAAAGGAATCCATTCCCTTGCATTAGAAATCAATCCATTTCTGGTGTGGCTGGGCAACGCGAAGCTGAAGACTTATCCTGCAGTAAAAATTGTAGAATTCTTGAATACAGCACAAAATCTGATTATAGAAATTGATGCATTCCCACCTGCGGATTTTCCCAGCATACATAATATCCAACGCTGGTGGGGCGCACAGCAGGCGGAGTTTCTGGCTAAGTTGAAAACAGCAATCAACACGATCCAGGACGCAGCGGTACACCAGCTGCTTACAGTGGCCTTCTGCCGCATAGTGATCGAGTTATCAAACGCGGCCTTTAATCATGTTTCAACATCATTTAAGGAGGCGGACGATACGATGTTTTCAATTGAGACAGGGAAAGAGACGTACCTGTCTATATGCAGAATGGTGGCGCAGGGCGCAGGTATTCAGCCCCTTGTTTCTTCAGAAGTACTGCTGCATGATGCCAGAAGCATTCCGAGCAACTATACCGGAACATACGATACCGTCATCACGTCGCCCCCGTATCCGAACCGAATCTCATATATTCGGGAACTTCGCCCATATATGTATTGGACGGACTACCTGAAAACCTCAGAGCAGGCCGCCGCTCTTGATTGGCAGACAATCGGCGGAACATGGGGGAAAGCAACAAGCCTGTTGGCAACATGGGAGAGCAATGGAGCTCTGCCGCAGTACGTGTATGATATTGCAGACAAAATTTCAGCTGCAAAGAATAAATCTGCTGGTTTGATGGCCCGGTATGTTCTGAAATACTTTGAGGATATGCTGACACATCTGACAGCAGTATATTCCGGGCTGGCGTCTGGCGGGAGAGTTTTTTATATTATTGGGAATTCAAATTTCTATAGCGTCACTGTTCCCGTGGAGCGGATATATGCTGATATTATGCAGGAAATCGGATTTGTCAACACCAAGTATGAAATCGTCAGAAAACGCAACTGCAATAAGCAGCTCTATGAGTTTGTTGTGTCTGCGCAAAAAGCATAGGACGAATGCTACCTGACCCGTATGCGCTTTTCCCGCAGCCGCTGGTACACGAACTCCCGGAACAGGGCGTACAGCACGCTGGTCAGGGGGATGAACAGCAGCATGCCCGCCACGCCCAGCAGGCTGCCGCCTACGGACACCGCCGCCAGCACCCAGATGGACGGCAGGCCCACGGAGCTGCCCACCACATGGGGATAGATCAGGTTCCCCTCCACCTGCTGCAAGATCAGGAACATGACCACAAACACCAGCGCCTGCATGGGGGACACCATCAGCAGCAGGAACGCCCCCACGCCGCAGCCGATAAACGCGCCCACGATGGGGATCAGGGCGGTGATGGCGATGAGGCACCCCACCAGCAGGGCGTAGGGCATCCGCAGGACGGTCATGCACAGGAAGAACATGCACCCCAGGATCACCGCCTCCATGCACTGGCCGGTGATGAAGCTGGAAAATACTCTATGGCTCAGACGGCAGACCTCTACCGTTTTGTCCGCGCCCCTCTTGGGCAGCAGGGCGTACAGCGCCTTGCGGCACTGCAGGCCCAGCTTCTCCTTCTGGAGCAGGACATAGACGGCAAATACCACCGCCACAAAGACGGTGCTGACCGCGCTGACAATACTCTTGGTGGCGGAGATGGTGGAGCTGAGCACATTGCCGAAGCCGCTGCCCACAAAGTCCACCACGCTGGCCAGCAGGGACTCCCAGTCCACGGTCAGAGTCTCCAGCCAGCTGTAAATTTCGGGGTAGGCCACGAACTGCTCCTCCGCCCAGACGGCGAACCGCCGCCAGGCGGATACAATGGTGGTCCCCAGGCCGGATACACTCTCTGCCAGCTGGGGCACAATGATCAGCAGCAGCGCCGGAATGACCACCGCCACCACAACGATGGTCGCCAGCAGGCTGAGAACGCGGGCAGCCTTCGGCGACAGGCCCCGCCTTCTCCCGCCGCCGGGGGAGGGGCGAAAGAGCTTTTTTTCAAAGAACGACATGGGCACATTCAGCACAAAGGCCACCGCGCCGCCGATCAGCAGCGGGGAGGCCACGCCGCCCACAAACCGAAGAAACGCCAGGACCTGGCCGAAGTGCTGCAGGCCCGTAAACAGCAGTATGGCAAAGGCGATGAGAAGCATCAGCTTCCTCATGGCTGCGCGGGAAATTTCCATGCTTGTCCCTCCTGAACCGCTCTGCGGCGGCGTGTATGATTGCTCCATCCTACCGCGTCCGGCGGCGTTCGTCAATGGACAAAGTGTAAACTTTATCTGGCACATTTTTTCGCCCGCGAGTATAAACCCCCTGATAAATTATCGTAACGCGGGCGTGGTGCGGGTTTGAAAATCGGAAGCAGCGGGGTACGGCTCAGAGGACCGGCGTACCCCGCTGCTTATGTCATTCCACCGTCACCGATTTCGCCAGATTCCGGGGCTTATCGATATCGCAGCCCCGCATCAGCGCCACATAGTAGGCGAACAGCTGCAGCGGCGCGACCCCCAGCAGCGGCATCAGCATGGGGTGGACGTCGGGGATGGCGATGACGCCGTTGGCCGCAGACGCCATTTCCGCCCGCCGGCTCTCCGCCGTCAGGGCCAGCACGTCGCCGCCTCGGGTCTTGACCTCCACAATGTTGCTCATGGCCTTGTCAAAGAGCGTGACATAGGTCCCCAGGGCCACCACCAGCGTGCCCTCCTCGATGAGGCTGATGGTGCCGTGCTTCAGCTCGCCGGAGGCGTAGGCCTCGGAGTGGATGTAGGAGATCTCCTTCAGCTTCAGGGACCCCTCCAGCCCCAGGGCATAGTCGATATTCCGGCCAATGAAAAAGACGCTGTTGAGGTTGAAATACCGGCTGGCAAAGTACTGGATGTCCTCCCGCCCGGACAGCACCGTCTCCAGCTTCTCCGGCAGCAGCAGCATTTCGTCCAGAACGCGCCGCCGCTCGTCCCCGTCCAGGGAGCCCAGGACCTTTGCCATATACAGCCCCAGCAGGTCCAGCACCGCCAGCTGGGTGGTGTACGCCTTGGTGGTGGCCACGGCAATCTCCGGCCCGGCCCAGGTGTACAGTACCTGGTCGCTCTCCCTGGCGATGGAGGAGCCCACCACGTTGACGATGGACAGGATCTTTGCCCCCAGCCGCCTGGCCTCCCGCAGCGCCGCCATGGTGTCCAACGTCTCGCCGGACTGGCTGATGACCACCACCAGGGTCTGCTCATCCACAATGGGGTCCATGTACCGGAACTCCGACGCCAGGGCCACCTCCACCGGCACCCGGAGAATCCGCTCCAGGCTGTACTTGCCTACCATGCCCACGTGGTAGGAGGAGCCGCAGGCCACAATATACAGCTTGCGGAGACTGCGGATGTACTCGTCCGTCAGGGAGAAGTCCTCCAGACAGACCTCGCCGTCCCGAATCCGGGGGAAGACGGCCCGGCGGAGGGCCTCCGGCTGCTCCATGATCTCCTTGAACATGAAGTGCTCATAGCCCCCCTTTTCCGCCGCGTCAACCTCCCAGTCCACATAGGCGATCTCCTTCTCAACGGGCTGCATGAGGTAGTTATAACACCGGATGCCGTCCCGGGTCAGCACCGCCAGGTCGCCGTCGTCCATATACGACACCCGGCGGGTGTGGCGCAGGATGGCGGTCACGTCGCTGGCCAGGAAATGGCACCCGTCGCCGTAGCCCAGGATCAGCGGGCTGTCCTTGCGCACGGCGATGATCTGGTCCGGCTTGTCGGCGCACAGGATGCCCAGGGCGTAAGCGCCCTCAATCCGGTGGAGACAGCGGCCCACGGCATCCAAAATATCCACCTTGCCGTCCTCATAAAAATACTCCACCAGCTGGGCCACCACCTCTGTGTCCGTCTCCGAGGTGAAAGGCACCCCCTGCTTCTGAAGAAACGCCTTCAATTCGGCATAATTTTCGATGATGCCGTTGTGTACCACGGCGATCCTGCCGCTGCGGCTGACCTGGGGGTGGGAGTTGGCATCCGAGGGCGCGCCGTGGGTGGCCCAGCGGGTGTGGCCCACGCCCGCCGTGCCTGCCACGGCCCGTCCGCCGTCCAGCAGGCCGCTGAGCACCTGCAGGCGGCCCTTGGCCTTGTGGACGGAGAGCCGCCCCTCCGCGCACACGGCCACGCCTGCCGAGTCATAGCCCCGGTACTCCAGCCTGCTCAGGCCCTCCAAAAGGATGGGGGCGGCCTCCTCATGGCCCACATACCCTACAATTCCGCACATAAAAAGAATCCTCCTGACTGAAAAATGGCAGGGAAAATACGCCGCCCCAACAGACGGCCTTTTCCCGCTCTGCAGTAAGAGGACAAACTCGCAGCCATTTGTCGCTCGTTCCCCGGTCCCGGCCCCTTTGTCCCACGGTCGCCCGTGGATTTGTAGGCCGGGTGCGCACCCGGAGCGGTGCGGGAGGGCATCCGCCGAACTGTCGATCATCCCCCCACCTCGTCGTCCCATCAAAACCAATCACGCTGAACCCCGCATAAAACGGACGCGAAGCGCATTAAAGTTCTTTTTGCCTACTTTTTCTTTCAAGAAAAAGTAGGGGGCGCTGGCGCTTATGACAGACCTCTGGAGCCTGTGGCCTCCTTTCCCTCTGCGATACTTTTCCAGTATATACGGTTTTACAGAAAAAGGGAAGTGGAAATATCACCAAAGTGCGGCGAATTTCCACCGGATAGAAATGACAGCTGGCGGGCGCAATTGACAGCCGCCGCCCGGACGGCTATAATAACGGCAGAAATACCGCAGCCGGAGGGAGCCTATGGAACAGCGCTATCAGAAATTCCGGCAGAGCCGGCAGGAGCCGCTCCGCCTTGCGATCGCCCTGGATGGATTTTTTCAGGACACGGACCCCGTCCGGCAGGCCGCCTACGGGGACTATCTGCGCCGCCGCCTGCAACCGGCGGTGCAGCGGCTGGTGGAGGCGGACGACACCCGGCGGCTGAGCCGCCTGGCCCCCTGGTTCACCGCCAGACAGACGGACGCCTTCATCGCCCTGGCCCGTGAAAAGCAAAAAACCGCCGCCCTGGTCTGGCTGCTGCGGTGGAAGGGAGAGCACTATGGATTCCCGGACAAAGATTTCTCCCTCTGAGCTGGGCATACAGATCTTCCAGAACTGCCTTGTGGAGCTGCTCAGCCGCTTCCCCCAGCTGGACGCCGCTTTTGCCGCGCTGCCCTGCGTACCGGACGAGGCTGTACCCACCGTTGGTGTGGACGGAGCCGCCCTCCGCTTCTCCCCCCGCTGGATTCTCCCGCTGTACCGGGACGGCCCGGCCCGCCTCCGGCGGGGTTACCTGCACATGCTGCTGCACTGCCTGTACCTCCACCCCCTTGCGGGCAATTCGGGGCGGCTGTGGAATCTGGCGGCGGACATAGCCGTGGAACAAACCCTGTCCGCCGCCCTCCCGGCGCCGCCGGACAGGGTGCGGGACGGGTGCCTACAGATTCTGGGCGGCGAGGCCCGGTCCGCCGAGGCGCTGTATGAAATGCTGCGGGAGAGCGCCTTTCCCTTTTCCACAGCGGAGATGGAGGCCGCTTTTTCCTTCGACAGCCACGCCCTCTGGCGGCCCGGCCCGGAGGAACGGCAAAAGTGGAGGGCCCTTGCCTCCGGGGCCGGGCGGGGCGGGGGCCGGACCGGACATACAGCCGGCGATGGCGCGGAGACGGTGGGGGCCGGCGGACCGGGGCGCTATGACTACCGCCGCTTCCTGCGGCAGTTCACCACCCGGCGGGAGGAGGTCATCCCGGACCCGGAGAACTTCGACCTGGTGCTGTACAGCTTCGGCATGGACCTGTACGGGAATCTGCCCCTCATTGAGCCGCTGGAGTACCAGGAGGCGGCGCGGCTGGCGGAGCTGGTGATTGCCATTGACACCTCCGGCTCCTGTTCGGCGGAGACCGTCCGGCGGTTCCTGGAGGAGACCTACGCCATTGTCAGCGCCCAGGAGAACTTTTTCCGGGAGATGAAGGTGTACCTCATCCAGTGCGACTGCCTGGTGCAGAGCGTCACCGTCATCCGCTCCGCCCAGGAGTGGCTGGACAGCTGCAGGCGCATCACCATCCAGGGCCGGGGCGGCACGGACTTCACGCCGGTATTCCGGTACGTGGAGGAGCTGCGGCGGAACAAGGAGCTGAACGATCTGAAGGCCCTGCTGTACTTCACCGACGGCGACGGCGTGTATCCCCGCCAGCCCACGGAGTACCAGACAGCCTTTGTCTTCCTCCACAAAAACAACCATATGGACCATGTCCCCCCCTGGGCCGTGACACTGGCGCTGGAGGGGCCGGCAGGATGTACGAACGACAGCGGACAGGTAAGAGGACAAACTATATGATGCATTCAATACAACTCCCAGACAATCTGGAAGATCGAATTGCCGATGCGGTCAGATCCTTTTGGACAACAAGAACCGGACAACTTACACGGCAAAATGCCCAAGGGGTCAGGGATCAGGGGAATCGCGGGGCGGTTACAGGCGGTAAGCAGCTGGATGGATTTGTTCACCTGATTTGTGACCTTTTGACTTTGAACGGGGTTCCGGACAGGTGTATTTTTGCCAACTCTGATTTAGAGCTTCCCGGTTATTTCCGCCCCAACAAAAAATGGGACCTGCTGGTAGTTGACCGGGATGAATTGGTAATTGCCATCGAGTTCAAAAGCCAAGTCGGCCCCTCCTTTGGCAATAATTTCAACAACCGGACAGAAGAGGCAATGGGTACGGCGCTGGATATCTGGACAGCCTATCGAGAGGGTGTGTTTGGGTCCCAGAGCGCGCCGTGGCTGGGCTATTTTATGATGTTGGAGGACTGTGGGAAATCAAATGAGCCTGTACGAGTCAGATCTCCGCACTTTGATGTATTGAAGGAATTTGTTGACGCCTCGTACAAAAAGCGCTATGAGATTTTTTGCGAGAAGCTCCTGCTGGAACGCCAATATTCCGCAGCCTGCTTTGCAGCAACCTCCTGTTCGGGAGAAGATATTATATACGATTTTCCAAGGGAACATCTGTCGTTTGAGGCCTTTGCTATTTCCATGCTGAGCGCGGCGTTTGTACACTTGAGAGGACGGAGGCATTCATCTTGACAAGTCAGCTGCTCTACCATGGCGACGCAAGGGACATCCGCTTTATTCCGGATCAAAGCGTCCACCTGGTATTAACATCCCCCCCCTACTTCAATCTAAAGGAATACCGAAAAGGCCAAAATCAGCTGGGCATTCTGGAGGACTATCAGGAATTTGTCGACGAGCTTGAAAAGGTCTGGAGAGAATGCTACCGGGTCTTGGTTCCCGGCGGACGCATTGTGTGCGTTGTGGGCGACGTGTGCATGTCAAGACGGAAATATGGCCGCCATGTTGTTATGCCGCTCCATTCAGATATCGCCGTCTCATGCCGGAAAATTGGTTTTGATAACCTCAATCCAATCCTATGGCATAAGATTTCCAACGCGGCCTTTGAGGCGAACACGCATAGCTCGATTTTGGGAAAGCCCTACGAGCCAAACGCAATCATCAAAAATGATATCGAATATATCCTGATGGAACGGAAGCCCGGCGGGTACAGAAAGCCCACGGAGCAGCAGCGCGCCGAAAGCAAAATCGGCAAGGAGGATTTTCAGAATTGGTTCAGCCAGATATGGGAGATGCCCGGAGCGTCAACCAAAAGCGGCCATCCCGCGCCCTTCCCGCTGGAACTGGCCAGCAGACTGGTAAAGATGTTTTCTTTTGTTGGGGATACCGTTTTAGACCCCTTCTGCGGAAGCGGCACCACCATGCTGGCTGCAATCAATAACGGCAGAAACAGTGTCGGCGTTGAGACAGAGGCATATTACTGTGATTATGCCGTACAGCGGATTTCGACCGGGCGAAGCGTATTGGCCGACTACACATTTCAATATATTGACTTGAGCCATGAGGAAGATTCCTATGTCAGCCAAACTGAGCAAAGCTCCACAGATAAAGCCGCCTCAAACAGATCACGGGAGCAAATAAGCATATGAACATCAGAGACGCAAAACAGGAGATCAAAAACACGCTTCGGGCCTACCACCGCCGGGACAGCGCCGGACGCTGCCTCTTTCCCGCCGTACGCCAGCGGCCCATTCTGCTCATGGGTCCGCCCGGCATCGGCAAGACGGCCATTCTGGAGCAGGCCGCCGCCGAGGCGGGGGTGGGACTGGTGTCCTACACCATGACCCACCACACCCGGCAGAGCGCCATCGGCCTGCCCCATATCGAGAGCCGCACCTTCCAGGGCCGGGAATTCCAGGTGACGGAGTATACCCTCAGCGAAATTGTGGCGTCTGTATACGCCTGCATGGAGCGGACGGGACAGCAGGAGGGCATCCTGTTTATCGACGAGATCAACTGCGTGTCCGAGACCCTGGCCCCTACCATGCTGCAATTTTTGCAGAACAAAACCTTCGGCAGCCACAAAATCCCCGATGGCTGGCTGATTGTGGCGGCAGGGAATCCGCCGGGCTACAACCGCTCGGTCCGGGAGTTCGACGTGGTGACGCTGGACCGGGTGCGGGAAATCGACATCGAGGCGGACCTGGCGGTCTGGATGGACTACGCCCGGCAGAAACGGGTCCACGGGGCGATACTGTCCTATCTGACCATCCACGAGGACCAGTTCTATCAGGTGCGGCAGACCCCGGCGGGGGCGTCCTTTGTCACCGCCAGGGGCTGGGAGGACCTGTCGGAGCTGCTCCAGGGGTACGAGGCCCTGGGGCTGCCCGTCACAGAGGCCCAGGTGGGGCAGTACCTGCGAAATGAGGACACGGCCCGCGGCTTTGCGGGGTATTACCGGCTCTACCGGAAGTACGGCGAGGCGTACGGCATTCCGGAGCTGCTGGACGGCACGGCTGCCGATCTGTCTGAACAGGCTGCGCTGGCAAGAAGCGGCTCCTTCGACGAGCGGTTCACGGTGGTAAATCTGGTGCTGGATTCTCTGAACGGCTGGTTTTTCCGGGCCCGGCAGTCAGACCGGGCTGTCTCCGCCCTCCACGGGGCGCTGAGCGCCTTCCGCCTGTTCCTCCGGGACCGGGAGGACTGCGAATGTCTGGAGGCGTTCCTGCAGGGACGCCGGGACGCCCTGCGGGTGAAGGAGACGGCGGGACTGCTGACGCAGGAGGCCCTGGCGGATGAGACGTGGGTGCTGGAGCGGCTGGAGACGTACCGCCTGGAGCTGCTGGCGGGGCATGTACGGGACAAGGAGGCGGGCTTTTCCCGCCTGAAGACGCTGTTTCAGCAGGAGGTGGACAGCCGGGCCGGGCTCGTGGAGGCGGTCCGGGGACGGCTGGACCGGGCGTTTTCCTTCCTGGCGGAGGCCTTCGGCGACGGGCAGGAGATGATCCTCTTTGTCTCCGCCCTCACCAGAGGGGACGCGGCCATGGACTTTATCAGCCTCCACGGCTGCGGCGCATACCTGCAGTACAGCGGGAAGCTGCTCTATCGGGAGCGGGAGGTGGAGCTGCAGGAGGCGTGCCGCGCGGCGCTGGAGGAGGGCGGCAGATAAATCGGACATGAAAGCAATGCCCCCGCAATCACACAGAGCTATAGGCCAGGACTGCAGCCGGTAAAATTGCCGCAGTCCTGGCCTATGCATATACCACCGTATGTATCCTGTTCAAGCCTTCTTCCGGGACATCCGAATCTTCTGGTACAGCTGAAAGATGGAGGAGGGGAACAGGATCCCCACGGCGATGGACACCGCCAGCAGCACCGTATTCAGCCCCTGGACAGAGCAGGCGTTGAAATTTCCCTCCATAAAAAACTTCATGGTGTGGTACAGCGAACCCCCTGGAATCAGCGGGACCGCCGCCGTAATGATAAACAGCGTCGCCGGGCACTTCACCACACGGGCCATCATCTCCCCGTAGACCGTCAGCACCACCGCAGACGCAAAATACCGCACCACGTCCTGGTCCGACCAGTATCCCGCCAGCAGATACACCACCCAGGCCAGCAGGCCCCCCAGGCTGGCCAGCAGCAGCTTTTCCCGCCGCACGTGGAACAGCAGCGCAAAGCCCATGGACCCCAGGAACGCCGTCGCCAGCCCCATGACATACTTTGTCATCATCCCGCGCCCTCCTTACAGAAAGTTTGCCGCCAGGGCAAAACCGCAGGCGATGGTCAGCGCCAGCAAGATGGCCTCGATAAAGCGCATGAGGCCGGAGATGGTGTTGCCGCTGAACATGTCCCGCAGGGAGTTGGTCAGGGCGATGCCGGGGATGAGCAGCATGATATTGCCGATGCTGATCATATCCACGCTGTCCCCCAGCCCGAAGTGGACCGCCAGCCCCGCCAGCAGCCCGCCCAGACAGGAGCAGAGCATGGCGGACAGGAACGGACTGGCGTTTACGCCCTGGATGGACCGCTCCAGACATTTCAGGATCATGCCGATGACGCCGGAGACCACCGCGTCCGCAGCGCTGCCGCCGAAAAAGAGGGAGAAGGAGGAGGAAATCAGCACATAGGTGAACAGCTGCACCCCAAAGCTGTACTGGGGCACAGACATAATCTCCTCCAGGGCCGCGTGCATGTCCTCCGGCCCCAGGTGCTCCGAGCAGACCAGACGGCAGAGCTGGTTGAGCAGCTCCAGCCGGTTTAAGTCGTATTTCATCCCCTCAATCCGGCGGGTCTGGGTGATGGCGCCGAACCGGTGGGAGTATACCGTCACCACGATGCTGGCGGTGATGGTCAGCACATCCGCCCGCTCCGCGCCGAAGGAGAAGCACAGCCGCCGGAGGCTGTCCTCCACCCGGCTGACCTCCGCGCCGCTCTGCAGCATCTGCTGGCCGATCTCCAGAATTTCATACAGGTACTCGTTTGCCCGCTCCGCCTCGGCCATGACCGCCAGACGTCCGGCCTCCTCCGGGGAGAGCGGGAGATTTGCCATTTCCATAATTGCTTCTTGCCTGCTCCTTTGCTTATAACCACGCTTTGAAAAACCGCCAGGCGTTGCCGAACAGAATGCCGTCCGCTGTGTCCGCCGGGATGCCGTGCTGGGTCAGATAGCCGTAAATGGACAGGGATTTTTCCACGGAATCCAGGTCCGGGTGGATATCCGTGCCGTCGAAGTCCGAGCCCAGGGCCAGACAGGCCCCGGCGTCCAGCTCCAGGAAGCGGCACACATGGCGGTACAGGTCGTCCAGGCTGCCCCTGCCGCTGTCGGAGAGGAAGTCCTTGGAGTAGTTCAGGCCGATGAGCCCGCCCCGGTCCGTGATCTCCCGGATAAAGGCGTCCGGCAGGTTCCGCCGGTGGCCGCACACCGAACGGGCATTGGAGTGGGAGGCCACAAAGGGCTTTTTCGCCACGCTCAGCAGGTCCTCAAAGCCCCGGTCGTTGAGGTGGGACACGTCCACCAGCACGCCGCACCGCTCCAGCTCCGCCACCGCCTCCCTGCCGCAGGCGGTGAGGCCAGCAGGGCTGTCGTGGCCGGAACCCAGCTCGTTGGGGCCGTTCCAGGTGAGGGTCAGCATCCGCACGCCGGCGTCCCGCAGGACCTGGGCCCGCTCCGGCTGTCCCGCCAGGGCCGCGCCCCCCTCCACGGTCAGGACGGCGGCAAATTTCCCGGCCTCCAGGGCCTGCTCCATGTCCGAGAAGGACCGGCAGGGGGAGACTTTATCGCCGTGGGCCACCATCTGCCGGTCGAAAACAGCGCGGTAGCGATCAAAAAAGTCGATGGCGTCCTGGCCCCGGTAATTGTCCGGGACAAAAATGGCGAAGCACTGGACCCAGCGCAGGTTCCGGGGCATTTTGCCCAGGGCGATGTGGTACGCCGGGTTGACCAGCGGGCCGCAGGCCGGGGGCTGGGACGCCCACATGTCGCGGGTCAGGGTGTCGCAGTGCAGATCGATAATGCCTGTGGGAAACATATGTATATCCTCCAAATTTTATTCTCAAGTTAGGAATTTTCTTCGCTGACGGCGGGCAGGGCCCCGGTAAACTGGAATTTATGCCTTTAGTTTTTCTTTTTGCAAGAATATAAAAAGGGCTATCAAAACCACATTGATAATTAGAACTATACTGCTTACTTGCCCTGTCCAGCCTGCAGCTTTTCTACTTCTTCAAGTGAAAGACCGGAAATTTTTGCAACTTCCTCCAAAGCGTACTTTCCCATCTCAAGCATGCGGAGTACAGTCAACTTTTTCTCCTCTCTCATGCCCTCTCTCATGCCTTCTCTCAGGGATTCGTTTCTCATATCCTCCATGGCCTTGCACATGATGGCAATTCCCTCCTTACTTTCTTTGAAGAATCTAACCCGTTCCGCCAGCATTTCGTAGTGCATATTCGCCGGGTCTGTACAGGAAAAGTCGTGCATCAGTTTCCCAATCGGCGTTTCGTCCCGATAGGCGCCGTTCACATACACAATATGTGAGCCGTCCTCAAGCTTTTTTTTGCTGCCGGAAATATACCGCTCAACTTTATAGAGAGGCTGTCCATCGCCAATCACATCGTGCTCCGTAATAAACACAACGTAGGTTTCCGGCAACTCGGCAAAATCCGCGCCCTTCCGCAGGAGATTCGCGTCCATCATGCTGCTGTTATATCTTGCCCGTTTTCTTCCGGCCCCTTGTCAGAGCGCTGGATTTCCACGTTTATCTTTCGCCCGGCGCTGTCAGTTGCCACAATGTCCAGCCGCACAGAGCGATGAAGCAGATTTTCCACAAACACCTGGGTGCGGACATCCACAACCACTAAATCAGGCATTTCCAATACAATCCGCAGCACAAGCTGGATATACTTGGGATCACCCTCGAAGCACTTTGTCAGAAAATCATCGTCCAGTAGGCGAAAACCTCTCAGTCGACGCAAATCCTCCTGGTGCTGCAAGTCTATCCGTTCTGTCGTAGTCAAATATGCCACCTGCTTTCTTCATTTACCAGCGTGTCATGTTTCTTTCAAATTTATCAATATATGCCTGTCTCAATTCGTCTGTTGTAATTCCATAACAAAGCATCACATCATTATAGTACATTAATACATCAGCCATCTCTTCTATGAGGTCTTTTCTCAGCCGTTCATCGGTTGATGCTTTTTTCCCGCCATTCTTTTTTACAATATCAATTACTTCTCCAATTTCGCCAATCATCCACAGCAATTTGTTTTTACCAATTTCCGCACCAATTGGTTCCCACTTGCCTTTATATTTTTCTTGCAGTTCCTTCTGCATCTGCTGCATCTCATTGACACTGAAATCCGCCATTTTACTCATCTCCTCTAATTCCGACGTATATCCTCCAAATGATAAATCCGTGTTTACCTATTTGTAAAACGCAATATAACCGGCTTCTGTCGGGTGGTCTGCAATCAAAATCTCGCCTCCCTTCAGCACGTTGACTGCGATCATCAAATCCGCCCCTGCCGCAATGAAATTCACCATCATCGCAAGGAAAGAAACAGTGCCGGGATACACCAGCATAAAAAGCACGCTGCCCAAGCCCAATACGGCAAAGGGCGCTAAAACGCCAATTAAATACTGCTTCTTTTCCAACGCCGCTTTACAGGCGCAGCTCGGCATCATCGCGCTGATATGAAAGCGGACCACAGTCCACCCTTTACCGCTTGCCGCCGCACAGCCGATACCATGCAGCAATTCATGGATGACGACAGAAACTGCTATGATTGCTATAAACAAAATGTAGAAGGAAAGGCCGCTTACTTCCAATAGATGTGCTCTTTTAACCAGCAAAAAGCGGTATAATAAGCCAAAGACGATAACAAATGGAAGCCCATAAAAAAGGCCAGAAACCATCGCCTTTCCAGAAGTGATGGTAACATCCTTTTCTTTATAGCCTTTTTCATTTAGCTTAGCTTTCATTTTTTCAAAATTTTCACTGTGGCTATCCATTGCAGTGTCCTCCTCAATTATTTACAGCAAATAATTGTTTTCCCGGTTGGCAATCAAGAAATCAATCAGCTTGTAGGTTGCATATCCTCCGACAACCAACGGCTCACGGTCGCAGAGCCCTTTTGCCTCCTCACGGCTCTCCGCTTTCAGGATATACATGCCGGCCATTCCCGGATATCCTTTGAATACGCCGCATATTTCCAGTTTGCCCGCATCATCCAATTCCCTGATGTTCGCAACATGCTCTTCAACCACCTTCTTGGTGATTCTATTATATGTCTTGGTCTTCTCAAGCATCATCATATAAATTGACTGCTCCATTTTTCATTTCCTCCGTAATTTTGAAAATCTCGCTTCATAGAATCCTGATAAACACAACTACTTTAACAGGTATTGAACGCCGTCTAAAGCTATGCAAAAGCCATCAGCATTGATGCAATAAAATTGCCGGTTCCATGCAGCACAATACTCGGAATAATGGATCCATTAAAAATCCTTTCATTTAGCCAACCTAACAGGAGCGCCCCCGTTCCAGTAAACAGGAAGGTCAACATATGATACCATAAGCCCACATCGAGCCCCGCCACAATATATAAAACGTTGTGCATCAGTCCAAATAGTACTGCCTGTACAATAATTCCCGTAATGATTCCTGTTTTCTTGCAGAGCATTTTACACAAAAAGCCTCTGTACAGAATTTCTTCCGCTGTCCCATTGGCAATAAAATTCTCAATCAACGCCGGCAAAATGGCAGCGGCTCCAATTCCTGCAAACGCATTGGCAGACACCGCAGAGCTGCTTTCTATGTACGCCAATGTTTCTGAATCAACAAATTGTGTGAAATCAAAATTATAAAAGAAGTAGTACAGAACGGCAAAAACAAGCAATATCCACCATTTACTTTTTAGCCTTGGTTTATAAAGCCCGATCCATTGAAAGAATCTTTCTTCCTTTCTGTGTCTGAAAAACCACCAGAGAACCGGCAACAATGAAAACACGATCAGATTGACAATCGCTGTTGTCACACTTGACAGGATAAGTTCCAATTTACTGTCCTCCCTAAATCCCGATTGATCGCCCCCCGCTACATCAGCGGGGCCAGAGGCCGGAGCAGCAGTCCGGTGAGCTTTTGGGACAGCCTGGCCGTCCGGCACTCCTCCAGGGTCACGGCGTGGCACTTGGCCAGGGTCTCCTGGAAATCCCTCTCCACGTCCGCCACAGCGGGGCAGCGGTACAGCAGCGCCGCGCACTCGAAATGCAGGTACAGGCTCCGGTAGTCCAGGTTGATACTGCCCACCACGGCGGTGCTGTCGTCGCTGACGAACATCTTCGCGTGGATGAAGCCGGGGGTGTACTCATAAATCTGCACGCCCCCCTCCAACAGCTCCCGGTAATAGGTGTGCGTGAGGGCAAACACCGTCTTCTTGTCCGGCACGGCGGGCAGGATCAGCTTCACATCCACCCCCCGCTTGGCGGCGAAGGTCAGGGCGGTGGTCAGCTCGTGGTCGATAATCAGATAGGGCGTGGTGATGTGGACATAGTCCGTCGCCTGGTTGAGAATGTCCATATACGCCATCTCGCCCACCTTCTCCGTGTCAAAGGGGCTGGAGCAGTAGGGCAGCACCCAGCCCTCCGCCTCCACAGGGCGGGCCGCGTCCAGGTAGGGCGTGAAGTCCTCATAGGGATACTCGCTGACGCTCCACATCTGGAGGAACATCAACGTAAAATTCCGCACCGCGCCGCCGGTGAGCACCACGGCGGTGTCCTTCCAGTGGCCGTGGAGGACCCTCTTGTTGATATACTCATCCGCCAGATTGATGCCGCCGGTAAAGGCCACCCGCCCGTCTATCACCAGGATCTTCCGATGGTCCCGGTTGTTGTAGTGGGTGGAGACCAGGGGCCGCAGGGGGGCGTACATCTTGCAGCGGATGCCCAGCTCCTCCAGCTTTTTCGGGTACTGGTAGGGCAGCTTGCCCACGGCGCAGGTGCCGTCGTAGAGTACCCGGACCTCAACGCCCGCCTTGACCTTCCGCTCCAGCAGCCGGAGGATGCGGCCCCACATGTACCCCTCCTCCACGATGAAATACTCCAGGAAAATAAAGTGCTTCGCCTGCTCCAGCTGCCGGAGCACCTCCTTGAAAAAGGCCTCCCCGCTGGCCAGGTACTTCACCTGGGAGTCCCGGTAGCACAGCTGCTGTCCGCTGCGCTCCATATAGGCGGCCAGGCCGGCCAGCTGGGGGTTTTCCTTCCGGAGGGCCTCCATGCCCGCCGGGTCCGGGCGGAGATAGGCGGCGCTCATCCTCTGGATGTCCTCCAGCCGGGCGTGGGCCAGCCGGTGGCCCCACTCCATGCTCACAAAGAAGTAGAAGGGCACCGCGAACACGGGCACCAGCATGATCAGGACGATCCAGGTGATCTTTATGGCCGGGTTTTCCGGCTTGTTCACAATCGTCAGCGTCACGGCCAGGCCCAGCAGCGAGGACACGCCGTAGACGATCGAGCCGTTCAATTTCCAGAACCCCACAAACAGCAGCAGCACCTGGGCAGCCAGCAGGAGGATCACCACTGTCGTCCGGCCAAAGATCAGGCGGAACAGGCCCCGCTTGCCTTTGTTCAGCAGCAGGACGGCGTCCTCATTCAGATGGGCTCTCTTTTCGTCCAGCATCGGGAAACCTCCTTTTAAATGATACCTGACACCATACCACATATTGGCAGTATTTGCAACTTTTTTGTGGAAAACTATCTCTGACCGCCGTTATTAGGGATAAATTCAAGTTTAAGGCGCATCCCCATACCTGCGGCCAGACGCTTTAAAGTCCGCAGAGACGGATTGCCCGTCCCGTTTTCCAACCTACTGATATCCGCCTGCGCAATGCCAGTGGCCGCTGCTAACTGCTGCTGCGTGAGGTCATTGAGCTGCCGTCCCTCGATAATAGCGCGGATAATCTGCCGTTCGGGTTCCAGCGCCTCCCACTCAAGCCGGAACTCAGGGTCCTTCATTTGATCGTATAAGGTTTCACGGAAATTTTTGCCCATAGTTACTCCTCCTCCCTGCGCCGGTAATCCGCCCGGCAGCGTTTTGCTCGGTCAATTTCCGACTGCGGCGTCCGTTGGGTTTTCTTGACAAAGCCATTGGTCAAGATGATTTTTCGGTCCACAACAAAAAAGTACAGCACACGTGTGATATTGCTCCCCTGTTTTGCGCGAAGCTCAAAAATCCCGTTTTCCAGCAATTTCGAGTAGGGTTCCCGAAGTTCCGGCCCCTTGCTTTCCAGAAATTCAAGCATGGTAAATATTTTGGCGCGCATTTTCGCATTTTGCGCCAGGATAAACTCCTCTGCCGGTCTGCTTCCATCCTCTTTTTCATAGTATTCCACTATATAGGCCATACACCCACCGCCGTTTCCTCTATACACATTATATGTGCTTTATCACATAATGTCAATGACG
>Ga0073906_1001537_pt1 | contig 34738 bp, 40 predicted proteins | sample Inofromicrocosms_FD_65485 | JGI IMG/M metagenome (GOLD analysis project Ga0073906, IMG submission 65485) | Mouse cecum microbial communities from Vienna, Austria - Inoculum for glucosamine and mucus D2O microcosms | ecosystem: Host-associated > Mammals > Digestive system > Large intestine >...
CAAAAGTAATTACAGATTTATATTTGTTATTAACGTTTTCAAATGGTGAAATGAAAATTTTTGATGCAACAATATTGTTACAATATCCAGCATATCAAAAGTTAAAGGACTTTGCATTTTTCCAAAAAGCATACATCGATAAAGGTGTTGTTACTTGGAATAATGGAGAGATAGATGTAGCGCCAGAAGAAATGTATAAAAATAGTTTCCCTTATGAAACGGATTAGAGCAGAAAAGAAAACAAAGTTTTGTTAAAAACTTGACGTTGGAGTATTTTTTTTGTATAATGAATATAATAATAGTGATAAGCAATTATCATGAATAAAAAAGTTAGAATACCCTTGCTAAAGTAGGGAATTAAAAAAGTAGGAATATCCTTGCCAGAGTAGGAAATTAAAAAAGTAGGAATATCCTTGCCAAAGTAGGAGAATAAAACAGTAGATATGGCAGTCAAAAGAGATTGCCATATCTTTTGAATTAAGGAGCAATTATGAAAAATTTGAAAATCTACTATATTAGTGAAAGTTATATCAATTATTTAAGACAATTTGATAAAAATGTAGCATATAATAAAAATACAACAAGACCATACATAGGAGTTGTATATACCTATAATAACTACAACTATTTTGCACCACTAGCGTCGCCAAAACCAAAACATAAAAATATTAGCTCAAAGGCGGTTGACATTTTCAAAATTAAAGATGGCGAATTAGGAGTTGTTAATATCAATAATATGATACCTACACCAATCGAAGAACTAACAGAAGTATTGCCAACCATAACAGATATAAAATATAAAAAGATGTTAGAAGGGCAATTAACATTTTTGAATAATCATAAAGCAGATTTATTTAAGAAGATAACCTATTTCCAAAATATGTACAGAAAACATCATTTAAGTGAAAGTATTTTAGAGAGATGTTGCAATTTTATCCTGCTAGAGGAAAAGTTTGGGAAATATGTAGAAGGATAGTTTATCTTACGAAACAACTTTAATAGATTAGAACAGGAACCAAACACTTGCCTCCCGTCATACCTTAGAGTAAGATGGGAGGTTTTTATGGATTATGAAATTATGATGAATGGAAATGTGCAAATTGGAGAAAAAGCACCAAAATTTGAGGCAGATAGCACAATGGGAAAAGTTAGTTTGGAAGATTATGCAGGCAAATGGCTGGTATTTTTCTCACATCCAGGAGATTTTACTCCAGTGTGTACAACAGAAATAATTGCTTTTAGTAAAGCAAGTCCGCATTTTGGAAAATTACATACGAATTTACTAGGACTTAGTGTAGATAGCAATAGTTCACATCTAGCCTGGCTTTATGATATTTATTGCAAGACAGGCGTACGAGTGTCATTTCCTATTATCTCAGACCGAAACGGAGAAATTGCTAGAAAATATGGTATGATGGCAAATTCCATCAGCAAAACTGAAACCGTACGAAATGTATACATCATAGACGGAGAAGGTGTGGTACGAGTAATTTTAATCTATCCAATGAATATTGGACGATGTATTCCAGAAATTTTGCGTATCTTAGAGGCGTTGCAAACAGCCGAAAAAAATGGAGCCTCTACGCCTGCAAATTGGGTACCAGAGCAACCAGTTATTATACCTTCGCCTAAAATATTTTCCGAATTGTTGGAAAGACCAAAAGAAAACAGTTGGTATTTACAATACCAGAACCCGCAAAAAGAAATAAAATAGGGAAAAATAGATAGCATTTTGCTGTCTATTTTTATGCTTAAAAACCTTGTCAAAAAATGATGACAATGGTAGAATAAAGAAAAATAGAAGGGGGATATTTTATGGAAAAATCAAAAAAAGGAAAAGTATTACCAATTATCATTGGCGTAATTGCAGCGATTGCAGTGCTTACAGTAGCAGTATACTTCATTTTGCTAGGAATGCAAAAAAGCAGTGTAGAAAAGACAGTCAATGAATTTTTTGCCAATCTAAAAGGTGGAAATGAAGAAGTAATCAATGAACAATTAAAACTAGAAGAAACCACTGGAACAGAAGAACAAACGGAAGGACTAACACAAGCAAGTTATGTCGCATTTTTCTCGAAATTAGATTACAAAATTGTTGAAACAAAAGCAAATTTTAAGAACGCGACAGTAACATTAGAAGTGACGAATAAAAATGTAGGAACTGTTTTCGCAAACTATATGGCAAAGGCCTTCCAATTAGCATTTGCATCTGCTTTTTCAAGTGAATATACAGATGAGAAAGTAGAAAAAGAATTAGAAGCATACTTGCAAGAACAGTTTAACTCAAACGATATTGAAAGCGTAACAAATACCGTAACCATAAAAATGAAGAAGGAAAAAGGAGAATGGACCATAGAAAGTGAAGAAGAGTCCAATAAATTATTAGATGCCGTTCTACCAGGATTTAAGCAAGCGGTAGAAACGATTTCGAAATCTTTTGAAAATATGAATTAAAAAATGAGGAAATAACTCTGTACCGTATCGTATAGAGTTATTTTTGCTAAAAATGTGTACGAAAACGCTAGAAATGCTGCCAAAAATGTGTAAATTATATCAAAAATATGTTAAAAAATGTGTAAGACGCATAAAAATATGATATAACGAAAGATACGAGCCACAAACGAGAATTCGTTTTTCGATGCGAAATTTGGCACAAGATGGTAATATAATCAATGTTCCGCTCTTTTTAGCAGAGTATACAACCAAGTTAATGGATTTCCAAGAAATGAAATAATTGCCAAATCATAAAATTTCTGGACTGCTAATTTCGCAAAAAACGGACATACTAAAAACAGAACCAAAAAGAGGAGGAAAAGCAAATGGAAGACAATCAAAAAATAAATTGTTCTGTGGCAACTTGCAAATATAATAATCGAAGAGATCAAGTATGTCAGTTAAAAGAAATCGTAGTAACACCAATTTATGGAGTTGAAACAAAACAATCTGACGAGTCAATGTGTTCAAGTTACAAAAATGTAGACCAAAAAACTTTTTAGAAAAGGCAAACAGTCTTGCGAAAAGGCAAGGCTGTTTTTTCGCAGAAAAGCATATTGACAAAACCAATATTTAACCCTAAAATGATAATAGAAAATTTACCAAAGAATAAGGAGGAAAAATATATGCCACTTGTAACAACGAAAAAAATGTTTGAAAAATCAATGGAGGAGCACTTTGCTATTGGAGCATTTAATGTGAATAATATGGAAATTATCCAGGGAATTGTAGATGCGGCAGCAGAAGAAAGCTCACCGGTTATCTTGCAAGCATCTTCGAGCGCAATTAAATATGCACGTATCGGATATTTACGAAAAATGGTAGAAGCAGCTCTACTAGAGCATCCAGATATTCCAGTTGCCCTTCATCTAGACCACGGACCAGATTTTGAAACCTGTAAAATGTGTATTGATAATGGATTTTCTTCGGTTATGATTGACGGCTCCAAATATGATTTTGAAGAAAATGTTGCTATTACCAAAAAAGTAGTAGAATATGCTCACAGCAAAGGTATTGCAGTAGAAGCTGAGCTTGGGAAACTAGCGGGAATTGAAGATGATGTTAATGTAGCAGCATCAGACGCTATGTATACTGATCCAGAGCAAGCAAGAGAATTTGTTGAAAGAACCAGTTGTGATTCCTTGGCCATTGCCATTGGAACAAGCCATGGAGCATATAAATTCAAAGGAGAAGCAAAATTACGTTTTGATATCCTACAAAAAGTAAAAGAAAAATTACCAAATACGCCAATCGTATTACATGGAGCATCTACGGTTATTCCAGAATTAGTAGAAATGTGTAATGAATATGGTGGAAATATCCCAGGAGCAAAAGGCGTTCCAGACGAGATTTTGCACGAAGCAAGTACTTTAGGTGTATCCAAAATCAATGTGGATACAGACCTACGTTTAGCCATGACAGCAGAAATTCGTAAAGCCTTCGCAGAAGACCCATCCAAATTTGATCCAAGATACTATTTAACACCAGCAAGAGATGCGGTAAAAAGAACGGTACAACATAAAATTCATGATGTGTTTGGTTCAAGCAACAAAGCATAAAAGAGAAGAGAGGATTGAAAATATCCTCTCTTTAATCGTCTTGATGTCTTTGCATATAGCGTTCAGCATCTTTTTTTGCAATTTCTTCACGTTTATCATAAAGTTTTTTTCCTTTTCCAATTCCCAGTTGCATTTTCACTTTATTTCCACGAAAATACAAAGAAATCGGAACTAACGTATAGCCTTGTTGTTTTATCATACCCACTAATTTGAAAATTTCTCGCTTGTGCAACAAAAGTTTGCGAGGGCGTAGCGGGTCGCGGTTAAAAATATTGCCAAACTCATAAGGACTAATGTGCATGGAATAAACATATACTTCACCATTCGTAATGGCAGCGTAACTATCTTTTAGATTTACCGTTCCACTGCGAATAGACTTGATTTCCGTGCCAGTTAAAACGATGCCGGCTTCCACGGTATCTTGGATGGTGTAGTTATGATATGCAACAGAATTTTTTACAATTTGCTTACTGGAATTTGCCTTCATCTTTCTAACTTCCTTTCTTTCATTTGCTATCCATTATATCACTTATCTGGCAAGAAAAAAAGGTTTCAAAACAAATCTTTTTGAAACCCTTTTAGAAAATTAGTGATTGCTTCTATGAATGTCTGCTTTTGCACTATTGTAGAACCAAATCAAAGAACCAATTCCAATCGCTGTTAAAATAACAATCATCCAAGTCCACATGGTTGCATTCATGCCGAAAACAGTTGGCTCAGCAGCTGCTCTAGTAGAAGTCTGTGTTGCGGTATAACCATCATTACGGTTATTATCGGTTGCTGAACGTGCTTCGCTTTCTACTTTGTGTGTACTGCCTTCTACCATATTTCTAGCACCTTGTGCTGTATCTTGAACGGCATTACCGATTGCTCGACCAGTACCAGTAATTGCTTCTGCACCACTTCTTACAACATTACTTGTTCCTTCTGCTGCACGACCAAGTGGATTATCTCCTTCTTGCATATCTTCAGCAGCAAAGGAAGGATGTATAAAAACAGTGAAAAAAGCAAAAACTAAACTTAAAACGAATAAAATTCGGATTTTTTTCATATGCTTCCTCCTTGCTTAATTGTGTATAATCGTAGTATGTGTCAAAATTCAAAAATTTATGCAAAAAAACAAAGAAAACGCCCGACCCTGCAATTGCAAAGTCGAGCATTCTCTTAATCTCAGTAATACTGAGTGTACCGGTGGATTATTTCTTGACCGAACGGCGGTTCATCTGCAGCATAAAGCCAGCAGTTGCCTGGGCGATACGGGGTTCCAGCGTGAAATAGCAAGACTGCAGGTAACGATAGTAACTGCCTACAGTATCCTCGATTTCGTCCATAAAGCTGTGCCGACGCCAGTTCCAGAGCTGTCCTTTCAGCCCGATGTGGTCGCCAACGAGTTGACGAACGCACTGACGGGGAAGATAGACATCGGGATTGGCACTGATGTGCCAGTCGATCTGGGAGTCCCTGTAGAGCAGATACGGAACATCTTTATACTGAGAAATCTGGTCAATGCTGACCGGCTTCAGCTGGAACTTGTCCATAATGTCCGCATCCATCACAGAGGCATAGGGCATGACGTGCAGATGTGCGTGTACGATGGATTTCTCGTGCTTGCAAGCACCTTCCTTGCCTGAGCCATGCTCGAACACCAGAAAGTCCTGCGTGTGGTAGATTTTTCCAAAGATCTCCTGCAAATCCTGGAGGACCTGCAGTCCCTCGACCAGCTGCTCATGGGGCAGCGCGGCAAAGGAAAGGTGATGCTCTTTCGGGACAATCATGACATAGCCTCTCACGAGAGCGCCCTTGGCAGGGACGACGTAGAAATACTCGCTCTCATAAAGAACAATGTTCATGAGGGAGGGATCAGTGCGAAACTGATCGTTTTCCTCCAAGTGGATACGTGCCTGTTTGTCTGCCTGATAGATGTTGCACAGAAGGCAGTTCTGTTTGCTGTCGCGGTGGGCAACCAAGCCATTTTCTTCCTGCGGGATAAAGTCCCCGAGGTCCAAGTCATACTTGTCAGCGATGGCCTTAATCTGGCATTCCAGAGTAGGGTGGCCGGGGCCGATGAGAACGATGTTCTCAAAGTAGTCCTGAACCTTTGTCGGGCAACTACCCTCAAAGGCATTGATGACAATGATGCCCTCATTCAGGTTCTCCATCACCCGGTAGGGAGAGGAGAAAGCGACGGTCTTGTTGTTACGGTGGACTTCGCTAATGCGCTCCTTGGAACAACCACCTTCAAAGATGGCTGTAACGCCTTCGTACTGGTTGAGAGTACTCAGGAGTTTGTAGCACAGTTCGGGATCCATGCAGCGCAACGCGATTGTCGACTGGGTTTTCCGCATGGAAATAACCCTCCTTCCTAAAAAATGGTACAATTTTAGTATACCATATTTTGCGAAAAATGGCAACGTTTTCAAGGAAATCCGAATGAGAAACTTGACATAATTTAGGAAAATTCGGTATAATAAGGCAAAAGGATTTGAAGAAAAGGAAAGGGGATTTTTATGAGCCAAGAAAAAATAAAATTTCCAGATTATAACCATAGTATTTTGAATTTAATTACCTCTATTCTAAACCATTATGAGGTAGAAAATGGACATACAAGCCTTAGCACGTTAGATACATACCTTGAAAAGGATTACCAAAATGTGGTACTTCTCATATTAGATGGAATGGGAGAAAATGTTTTGCAAAAGTTACTACCAAATGGCTTTTTGGAGCAAAACAAAAAAGATACCATTACTTCCATTTTTCCACCAACCACAGCGGCTGCTTTATCCGTATATTTTTCAGGAAAAGCACCAATCGAAAATGGTTGGATTGCTTTTACCCAATATTTCAAGGAATTTGGGCGTAACCTAGATATGCTTTCTGGACGCGACTCCTACACGGGAGAAACTGTAAAAGGGAAAAATACAGCCATGCAAGACATCGTTTGTTATCTTCCTGTGTACCAACAAATTGAGAAACAACAACCACAAGTAAAAGCCTATGAGATAAAACCTGCTCATTGCGATGCTAGGGCAGATGTCATGCTAGAAGCAGACGATATGGAACAAATTTGCAAAAGTATTGTAACACTCTGTAAATCTAATGAGAAAAAATATGTTTTTGCCTATTTAGATGACCCAGACCGAACCTTACACCGCAAAGGAACTTATTCAGATGAGGCAAAGGAGTTTTTAGAAGATGCGCAACTAAAAATTGAAGCAATGTGCAAGCAATTAGAAGGAACGAATACCTTACTAATTATTTGTGCAGATCATGGTCATACACCAATAGAAACTAGGCTTTCCACGTTAGAACTAAAAGAATTCCAAGATTACTATATCTTACCGCCATCGCTAGAGCCACGCTTCCTAACATTCTGGATTAAAAAAGGAAAAGAAGAGGAGTTTCGACAAAAATTTGAAAACCGTTTTGCCAATGAATTTTTAGTCTATTCCAAACAAGAATTTTTGAACATGCACTTACTAGGAGAGGGAGAACAACATCCAAAAATAGACGATTTTATTGGAGATTTTGTAGCGATTGCTACCGATAGCACCATGATAAAAATAGAAACCGAAATATCCAAAGAAAAGTATGTGAAACTATCCAACCATTGTGGTATTACCAAAGACGAGATGGAAGTACCACTCATTATCATTGAGAGAAAATAAACAAGGAGAATGCTTATGGCAGGCTATGTAATCCATTTAGCAGTAGCAGAAACTTATCGAAGAAAATATCCAGAAGATATTCAAGATTATAATCAATTTATCGAAGGCGTTATTTTTCCAGATAGCGTTTCGGATAAATCCTTGACACATTATGGAGAAAAAAGTAGTAAAGTACACTTGAATTACTTTTTGGCAGAAAGAGAATTAGAAGAGGATTTTGACAAGGGATATTTTTTGCATCTTGTTACAGACTATATTTTCTATAATAAGTTCCTAGAATATTTTTCAAGGGATATTTATCAGGATTATGATATGCTAAACCAAGAACTGCAAGAAAGATTTCATGTTAAAATTCCAGATACGATAAAAGATAAAGTTCTCTATCAAGACGGAACACCCAAAATCTTAAAATTAAATGAGGTTGTGGAATTTATTGAAGATGTTTCGAGTTATCGATTACGAGATATCGAAGAAAGGATTGCCAAGCAGGATACATATTGGCTAGAACTAAGACCATTACATAGGTTGGAAAGCGAAGATATAAGCAGATGAACGAAAAAGTTCATCTGCTTTTTTCTATTTCAAACGAATTAAAACAGCAATACCAAGTAGAATTAAAATAACACCAACGGTAATGAGTAAAATATTCAAAATAGTAGCAAGTCCTAGATTGGACTCTGGAAGCATATTACTAACAGTTGTTGACGAACTCGATACTGGAAGATTGGACGAACCAGTCTGTGTTGTGGTATTGGTAGAACCAGCTGTTTCATTTCCTGTCGTATCATTTGTTACGGTATTGGCTGAGTTGATATGGTTCATATTGATATCGGCTGCAAAACTAATGGAAGCGAAAGATAATAGGAATACAGTCATGATTAGTATGCATCCGAAAAATTGCAAACTCCTTTTTTTCATTTTCATAAATAAACCCTCCTTTATGAGTATCCTCTTTTGTTTTCCAAAAAATCATATTACAAAAATAGAAAAGTGTCAATACAAGATTGATATAATCCAATGAATTTGATACAATAGAAAACGAAAGAAATGAAAAAAGGAGAAAATATGGAACCACAAAAAAGAGAAGTTATTTGGAGAGAATTTTGTAAAATGTTTTGGATTTTTATCCTAGGTTGTTTTCTAGGATTTGTCTATGAAACGATTTTGGTTTTATTCCAAAAGGGATATTTTGAATTAAGACAAGGTCTAATTTATGGACCACTTATTCCGGTTTATGGAATTGGAGGCGTTGTCTATTATATCTTTTTCCGTGCAGCAAAACCAAAAGGAAAATGGGAAGTGTTTTTCTTCTCCATGCTATTAGGAGGTATTACTGAATATATTTCTTCTTGGGTACAAGAGGCTGCTTTTGGTACGATTTCTTGGGATTATTCTTACCTAAGACTGAATTTCAATGGAAGAACAAGCGTACTGCATTGTATCTACTGGGGTATTGCAGGTGTCCTATATATCACTTGGATTGAGCCATGGATTGAAAAGCTTGGTAAGATTACCGCCAAAAAATGGGTAAAGATTGCGACCTGCATTTGTACAGTTCTTCTTGCTGTTGATGTGATTATCTCTTGTATGGCAGCAGCTAGACAAAATGAAAGAGTACATCAAATCCCAGCAGAAGGAGTTGTAGACGAGTTTTTTGACCGATATTATCCAGATGAATTTATGGATAGCATTTATACCAATAAAAAACATAAATAGGGAGAAGAAATGGAAGAACTATTGGAGAGAACAAAAAATCTAATAAGAGAGCATTGTGAAAACGAAACTACTGGACATGATTTCTGGCATATTTGGCGTGTTTGCCAAAATGCAAACAAAATTTACGAAAAAGAGAAAGGAAATCCTTTTATCATTCAAATGATCTGCCTACTTCACGATATCTATGACCATAAATTCTATACGGGAAATCCAAGAGAAAAACTAGCAGAAACTTTAGCAAAACTAGATACCGAGCAGATATTAACCGCTTCTGATAAAGAAAACATTATCGAAAGTTGTGTTAATCTAGGCTATGCAAGCAATGTGGTAGAAAAGAAGGAATTATCTCAAGAGGGGAAAATAGCACAAGATGCAGACCGTTTAGATGCTGTGGGAGCCATTGCGATTGCTCGAACCTTTGTCTATACAGGAAAACAAGAAAGACCAATGTACTTGCCAGGGGAAGAGCAAGCGGTTAGTGCAGAGGAGTATCAAAAAAGTGGGTCCAAAACATCGATTGGACATTTTTATGATAAAGTTCTAAAAGTAAAAGATAAAATGAATACCCAAACAGCAAAAGAACTAGCAAAAGAAAGACATCAATTTGTCGAAGCGTATCTAGACGAATTCTTAGCAGAATGGAATGGAAGAAAATAACGCATAAAGCGTAAAAGCGAAAATATAATCTAAGTAGAAAAACGAAAAGGAGAAAAACAAAAATGGTTTTTTGGAATATTCTTCGGAATTCTACTTGGATTTCTTTTTTTAATCAAGGGAGCAGATTTTTTGGTAGATGGTGCTAGCAACCTAGCCAAGAAACTTCATATTTCAGAATTAGTCATTGGACTTACCATTGTGGCGATTGGTACTTCTATGCCAGAACTAATGGTGAGTGTAACTTCTTCCATTACGGGATATTCAGATATTGCCATTGGAAATGTGATTGGAAGCAACATCACAAACCTTCTTCTTATCCTAGGACTTTCAGCAGTCTTACAGCCTCTCATTTTTCAAAAGCAAACGAAACAGGTAGAAAATCCATTTATGCTAGCCTGTACGTTTCTTTTATGTTTTTTGGCGAATAATGGCGGTTATCAAATTACAAGAATAGAAGGTTTCATACTATTGAGCCTTTGCGCAGGGTTTATTGGTTATCAAATCCTGCTTGCGAAAAAAGAGAACCACGAAAATCAGGTTATTCCTTTATGGGAAGAAGAAAAGAAAATATCTACGGTACAATCGCTTCTTTGGATTTTGCTCGGCATTGTTGCCTTAAAAATAGGAGCAGATTGGGTGGTAGAAGGGACCGAAGAGATTGCCCGCTTCTTTGGCATTAGCGAACGTTTGATTAGTCTTACCATTGTTGCTTTTAGCACCAGTTTACCAGAATTGGTTACCTCCATTTCTGCTGCACGCAAAGGCAATTCAGACATTGCTATCGGCAATATTATCGGTTCGCAGATTTTTAATATCCTTCTTATCCTAGGAGCGGCGGCAACCATAAGACCATTGGATTATGCCGTAAAATACAATGACGATTTAACCTATTTGCTTTTCACAACAGCTATTTTTGTAGCATTGCCATATATCGGAAAAAAAGACCAAATGGGGAAGATAAGCGGATTTCTTTTCCTTGGCTTGTATGCCATTTATCTCTTTTTTACGGTTTGTATCTAGCAATTTCGGAAAGATTGTAGTATGATGGCAAAAAGGAGAACTGCTATGAAACAATCTACGTATTTTGTGTATATGCTACGTTGCAAAGATCAATCCATTTATACAGGAATTGCCACCGATTTAACGAAAAGAATGGAAGAACATTTTGGAAAATTGCCTTCCTGTGCGAAATATACCATGCGTCATGATGCTGAAAAATTAGAATGTGCATGGCAGACAGAAAACCGTTCCCTTGCTTCCAAACTAGAATGGAGAATAAAGCATCTTGCTAAGAAAGACAAGGAAATCCTTATTCAAAAAAGAAGTGCGTTCAAACAGCAATTTGAAACATATTTTGAGGGAAAGGATTTTCGACGCTTGACTAAGCAAGAATTAAAAAAATATTGGCAAGATACTTGTACTTTTTCAAAAAAGGCGGTACAATAGAAAAGCAGAAATTGGAGATGTACCGAAGTGGTTATAACGGGTCTGACTCGAAATCAGTTGTATCTTGTAAAAGGTACCGTGGGTTCGAATCCCACCGTCTCCGCCAACGCGAGCCTAGAGAATATCTAGGCTTTTTTCTTGCTTTTTGGAATAAAATCAGATATACTGACAGCAAAGAAAGGAAGAAGAAAAATGCCATATACAATCCGAGAAGTCGAAGAAAAAGACAATCCACAGATTGAACAAGTTATTCGTAGTTGCCTCATAGAATTTGGTGGCAATCGAGAAGGACTAGCCTGGGCTGACCCAATTTTATCGACTTTATTCAAAGCCTATGAGGCAGAAGAAGAGTGCTATTGGGTAATCGAACGAGAAGATAGAAAGATTGTGGGAGGAGCAGGAATTGGGAATGTCTACTCATTACCTGGTGTATGCGAATTACAGAAAATGTACTGTCTTCCAGAAATTCGTGGAACAGGTCTTAGCCATCAGTTGATGAAACAGGCATTATCTTTTGCCAAGCAGTATTACACTTGTTGCTATATCGAAACACTAAGCGATATGGTAGCAGCTAATAAATTTTATCAAAAATACGGATTTCAAGCATTAACAGAGCCGCTTCTAAAAACAGAGCATTATGCCTGTGATGTTTGGTATCAGAAAAAATTAGGAGGGAACCAATGAAAAAAATTGCAAGAAATGAAGCAGAACCAGGACAAAACAGTCCAGTTTGTAAAACCATCGAATATTCTTTTGGAGATACGGAATTAGACTTAGGAATTGCTACCATAACAGGGAGATTTCCAGACCACGGTTATGCTATGAACGAAGTTTGCCGAGAACTTGTTTATGTATTAGAAGGAGAAGGCTGCCTTTACCAAGGAAACAAAAAAGTTCCTTTTGCAAAAGGAGATGCTATCCTCATTCTTCCACAAGAAAAATACTATTATGAAAGCAATCATTGTGTAATCGCCATGACTTGTCATCCAGCCTGGAGCAAAGACCAACATAAAATGATAGAAGAATAGGAGAGAGTAGGAATGAGAGAAATCAATCCAAAATTAAAACAATACATTGAAGCGAATATTTTTCCAGAGTATGAGAAAAACGAAAAAGGACATGGGATAGGACATATCCAAGATGTGATACAAAGAAGTTTCCGCCTGATTTCACAAAATCATCTAACCGTAGACCCGAATATTGTCTATACTGTTTGCGCTTACCATGATATCGGGCACCATATTGACGCCAAACAGCACGAAAAAATATCCGCAGAAATGATGGCAAAGGATAAACATCTGCCAGAATTTTTTACCGAAGAAGAACGAAAAATAATCCAAGAAGCCATCGAAGATCATCGTGCTTCTAGTAATCACGAGCCACGTAGCATTTATGGAAAATTGGTTTCTTCTGCTGACCGCAACAATACCGTTAAATTGTGTTTAGAAAGAAGTTACCGCTACGGGAAAAAGCATTTACCAGGAGCAACAGAACAAGAACTATATGAAAGAGCATATGATGCTTTATTGGCTAAATTTGGAGAAGGTGGATATGCCAAATTCTACTTCCATGACGAAGATTATGAGAAATTTTTAACAGATATTCGTCAATTACTGCAAAACAAAGAAAACTTTTGCAAAGTGCAGGCAGAATATATTGAAAAATTAAAGCAAGCAGAAAATGCCAACCGCTAAGAGATAATTTACATAACTATTGAAGAAACGCTGTCCTTATGATATAATAGCAACAGCGTTTTTTCTTATGTATCTCGAATTCTAATAGAAGGGAGATGTCCATTCTTGGCAAAACCAACACGAGATTACATCAATCAGAAATGGAGGAAATTATGAAACACGCAAAACGGAAATCTTTTATCCTGGTAATTCTTAGCGTTGTCCTTTGCTCCTGGCTTACGAGCACGGAAGCACTGGCCACCAGTGGGAGTTACAACGCCAGCGTAACAGACGCCACGGCGGACTTCTACATCAACGATTTTGCGAGCCTGTTCACAGAGGAGCAAAAAGCTGCCATGATGGAGAAGGCAATTAACCTGAGCGACAACTCCGGCGGAATTCAAGTGGTTATCACAACCGTAACATCGTTGGATGATTGCGTAACGGACGGCAGCAAAGGACATACAGCAGCGGAAGTCGCGTATGCGATGTACGCACAGTACGGCATCGGAAAAGACGACATGGGCATCTTGGTCCTGTTCTCGGTCGGAGATCGAGAAATCTGGGTCGAAACTGGTCGGCAAATGCAGTTCTATATCACAGACAAAAAATCAGGCGAGTTACAAGATGACTATGGCATACCTTACTTCCAGCAAGGCCAATTTGCAGAAGGGTTAATCTCTCTGCAGGATGGCATTATCGCGGAAATCCAGAGGGTTGTTCCGGAAGATTGGAATAGCCCGCAAGAACCGTCCACGGTGCCAGACAAAACCGTACCAGAAATGGTACAAGAGTCCATGGAAAAACGAAACGCTTCGGAGGGAAACTATGGCATTGTTGGTGCTTTTCTGGCCTTAGTGATAGGCTTGATTGCCGCTGTAAAGAGTGCATTCTCGAAAGAGAAGAAATCTCAGAAGCAAATTAGAGCCATCGAGGAAAAGCACCAGAAAGAGATGGAAGCATTGCAAGAAGCGTGCATGAAGGAACAGGCAGAACAGCAAAAGACATGGTCTGGAATTCGGCAAAGATTAGAGCGCGATGTCCAGAAATGGAAGGACAAGGTGGCAGAAGCAGAGAATGCTGCCCAGAAAACCCAGATGGGACTGCAAAGAACCATCAACGAGTTGAAGGCAGACAAAAACGATTTGACACAACGACTTGCCATTTTGCAAGACAAGTTCGACAGAGCGAAACGTCTTCACCCGGAAATCGACTTTGAGGCGGAAATCCATCAAATGATTGAAAGAGAGTTTGAGGACGAGGCCGCAAGAACAGACAATGTTTTGGCCAATACGCTTGCCCTTCCGGCAGACAAGGAGAACGAAAGTGCTTTCTTGGAAGCCATCGACTATTACCAGAACATCCATCCCGAAATCCAGAAGTACATGAAAACGGACTTCGAGCGTCTGCAACAGTTGTATGACGAGTCCAAAAAACTCCGCGAGGACTTTGAACGGGCCGAGCAGGAAAAACGGGATCGTGCGGCAGCACAAAGGGTCTATGACGACCTGCTTCGTGTCAGTCAGCAAGTAACGGTTGGCAGCCACGAGAACCGCCAGATTTTGGAGGATGCCTGTCGGAAATATGACAGGTTGAATTCTGCTGAACAGGGATATTTTCCGGATCCCAGTTTAATTCAGAAATTGCGCAAACTTTTGAAGGTTGCGGAAGTAGATGAACAGAACTGGAAGGCAGGCCAAGAGGCGGAGGCTTCGGTACAAGGTGTCGTAAATGGTGTCGGCTATCAAGCGGACGAAGACGACTTAGACCGACTGACGCAGGCAATGCGGACCTATACAAGGTTAAGCACGGCAGAAAGAGTGTATTTCAGTGTGCAACTGCACGATAAACTGCAATACCTCATTGGGCAAGCCCAAGACGACAAGGAAGAACAAGAGCGACGCCGTAGAAGGCAGAGGGAAGAGGCTGCTCGTAGAGCGGCAAGCAGTATGAGTAGTACAAGAAGTACCTCTTCGTCTTCTTTCCACACCTCAAGCAGTAGTTCTACCAGTCGAAGAAGTTCTGGTGGTAGTAGCCATCATGGCGGCTTTGGCGGAAGACCAAGCGGTGGAGGTGCCAGCAGAAGATTTTGACACAACAAAGTGAGGTATCTAGTATGAAACGGAAGCGAAAACGAGCACTTTCTATCCTTTTCCTAATGCTAATCAGTCTGCTTGCAGGCTGTGCAGAGGAAAAAATCCCGATTGAAGTTCCCGAGGTCCAAAAAGACCAATATGTTTATGACCAAGGAGATTTCTTGGGAAGTGATGCTGAAAATTCCATGAACCAATTTCTTGTGGCCCTGGAAGAGCAGACAACCATTGAGTTTGCTGTTATAACCGTCCCGACGTTGGGAAACCTGAGCATTGAAAGTTATGCTGTTAAATTGGGTAACAAACTCGGGATTGGAAAAGCAGACGACGACAATGGAATTCTCCTCTTGATTTCAAGAGAAGACGAACGGGTACGCTTGGAAATTGGCAAAGGACTACAAGGAACCTTAACAGACTCTGTTTCTGGACGCATTTTGGATGAGTATTTTGTCCCTTATCGTGAGGTTGACCAATACGACCAGGCTTGTCTATACACTGTTCAGGCTGTGATTAACTACTTGGCCGAAACAGGGGAGTATACCATCGCGATTGAGGAGATTAACTCGGACATTACGGTAACGGACAATGACCTCACAATAGAAGAAGCCATTACCATTCTGGTAGTAAGCATTCTTATCATAGCTCTCATTTGCGTAGTTATCTGGGCTCTGCTCAGAAACAGTCGTGGAGGTGGAAGAGGAGTTTATACCAGTTTTTACGGTTCTGGCGGAGGCTTTAGTTCCGGCGGAGGATTTGGAGGTGGCGGCTTCAGTGGAGGCGGCGCATCCAGATAGGACATCTACGACAAAATAAGGAGGACTTTTCCATGTACGAAGACTACGACGAGAGAGGCTATAACAGCCGTCCTGTTTGGCAATTCGTCCTTGTGGCTCTTTGCCTCGTGGCACTTCTGGCTGGTATGGCTTATCGGACCTACAATCAACTGGTGGACAAGGCGGAAGACGTGAAACTCGCCGAGAGCAACGTGGAAACCTTGATGCAACGGCGTCTGGAACTAATTCCGGACTTGGTCGCTACCGTGAAGAATTTTACGAAGCATGAAGAACAAGTTTTTCGGGACATCGACAATGCAAGGGCAGCGCTCCAAGTTTGCTTGGATAACAACGACTTGGAGCAACTGGAGGAAGCCAACAAAGAACTGAATATCACGATTGACAGTTTGAAGTCTGTGGTCGTGGAAAATTATCCTGAGCTGGCTTCCAGCAAAGCCTATACTGCACTGATGGACCAACTGGAAGGCTCCGTCAATCGGATTGCGGTGGCAAGAGAAGACTACAATGAAGCCGTGAGTGCATACAATCGGGCAATCAAGCATTTCCCGACATCCATCTTCGCCAGCCTGTTTGGTTACGAAGAAATCGATCCGTTCCAAGCGGACGATGATGCGCACCAAAACAACATGGTGGACTTTGGCTAAACAAGATAAAAGAGAACCAAAAGTGCACAGACCCCTGGGTGGCAAATGCCATCTGGGGGTCTTCCCAATGAAAAAAATAGAAATTATGTGAAATTTCCTTTGCTTTTCCGAAAAATTATGCTAATATATATGATAAGATATTGTGAAAACTGAAAACAACCGAATAGAAATCGAGAAGATAAGATGTTATGAGTTTTAGATGGAGGTTTGTGAGATGGAAACAGTAAAATTAAATAGCGGTTTTGAAATGCCAATCATTGGATTAGGGACCTTTTTATTAACTCCAGATGAGGCTGAAAATTCCGTATATAATGCATTAAAAAGTGGGTATCGACTCATTGATACTGCAAACTCATATGTGAATGAAAAAGCCGTTGCTAGAGGTATCAAGAAATCTGGTGTTCCAAGAGAAGAGATTTTTCTAGAAACAAAATTGTGGCCAGCATTTTATGAAGAAGATGGCATGATTGAAAAAACACTTGAGCGATTAAATACCGACTATATTGATTTACTCTTACTTCACCAACCAGCCGGAAACTATATGTATGCCTACAAGCAAATGGAAAAGGCAGTGAAGGAAGGAAAAGTAAGGTCGCTTGGTCTAGCCAACTTTGACGAAAAACAAATGAAAGAAATTATGGAAGAGTGCGAAATCAAACCAGCCGTTTTACAAACAGAGGCACACCCATATTTCCCACAAACCGAAATGAAAAAGTTTATTGCCCAATATGACATACGTTTGCAAGCATGGTATCCATTAGGACATGGCGATAGTACACTCATTAACGAACCAGTTTTGGCTGAAATTGGAAAGAAATATGGAAAAACCAACGCACAAATTATTTTAAGATGGCACATTCAAGAAAATAACATCATTATCCCAGGAGCAAGAAAAGCAGAACATATCCAAGAAAATATTGAAATCTTTGATTTTTCCTTAACCGAAGAGGATATGAAGAAAATTGCTACCATCAATAAAAATGAAAGATATTATGAAAGTATGCCGATTGTACTTGCTGGTTATGCAGCATTTCGACCAGATATTGATAGTCAAAAATAAAAAAAGAAAAAGCAGTAGAGAATAATCTACTGTTTTTCTACTCTCAGCTGGTTTTGAGATTTGTAATATTCTTGTAACAAAAATGTAATATAAAAATGACGAAATTTTTTGAAAAAAGTATTGCATTTTTTCAAAAAACGTTTATAATAATAATTAACCACCGCGTTAACTGCTCACCACAGTTAACCGATCCCAAAACCGCTCGCATAAGAGCCACCATCCAAAACCCCTCTTATGTGAGCAAAACCAACCAACCCAAAAGGAACTACTCTAGCTAAGTAGTTCCTTTCCCTTTTATTTAGAAAAAACAAAAAGGAGAGAAATAAAATGCAAGAAAAAAGAATTTTATGTTATGGCGACTCGAATACTTGGGGATATATTTCTGGAAGTGACCATCAAAGATATGGAAAGGAAGAAAGATGGACGAAATTACTAGCCAAGTTGTTAGGTAATCAATTTGAAGTAATTGAGGAGGGATTAAATAGCAGAACCCTCATATCTAATGACCCACGTCCAGGGAAAGAAGGAAAAAATGGGGCAGAATACTTAATTCCTTGCCTTGATACGCACGACCCAATCGATTTGGTAATACTTATACTTGGAACCAATGAATTAAAAAATACCTATCAAAAATCCGCAGAAGAAATTGGAAATTTATTGGAAGAATACTTTGTCAAGGTTATTCTAGGACGAAAATCCCAGCTAGCAGATACTTATCCAAAACTACTCATTGTAACTCCACCAGTTGTAAGAGAAGATACCGAATATTGCAAAACAAAGGATAAATATTTAGGAGCAATGCAAAAATCGAAGAAATTAAATGAGATTTATCAAACGATCGCTACTAAATATTCTTGCTATTTTATCGGCAATGATTACCTTACAACAGGTTCGGACGGTGTGCATTTAACCAAAGAGAGCCACAAAAAATTAGCTGAGATGTTACGAGATAAAATCTTAGAAATCAGTTTCTAACAAAGTCTTGCTAGGATTACCAACGCATGATATAATAAGAACGGCAAAAATGTAGGATTTCCCTGCAGGCACGTATCAATGCTTGGAGGGCACACACACCTCCGAGTAACTATGAGGAGGTACAAAATGGACGATAAATATATCATCGCCCTGTCCGACGCAAGTGGCGCTTGCTACTTGCTGGCAACCGAAATCTCTTCAAACGAAGAGGTGAAAAGGCTTGACGCCTTTATGCGGAGGTGGACGCCGGAGCCGAGCAAGGCTTGCGGCGGTAAATCCGTCTTTTCGCAGGAAGACCTTTTGGCATCCTTGCGGAAACTGACGGGATATACCTTTTATCCGGTTGTTGCCAACTATTCCTGCTCCTATCAAGGGCAAAACATTGACCTGCCTTCTTTGGTAGGCAAGAAGAAATAATCAAAAAAGCCTTGCAGATAGTGTGTGTGTCTGCGGGGCTTTTTGAGAAAGGAAAAGAAATCATGTTGCAATTCGTAAAATTAGAGAAGAAATATGAACCATTATTAGTCGATATGATGGAAGAATGGGTATCAGACAGGAGAAAAGATTATTCCATATGCAATCCGTAAAGCAGATTATCGAGATTTTGACACTTATTTGGACAGTATTGAGGTAAAAGAAGATACAGAAGATACCGTAAAAGACTCGACTTTCTTTGCTTTAGATACAGAACGTAACCAATTTGTTGGTGCAGTGAATATTCGCCACCGATTAAATGAAAAATTACTCTAGATGGAGGACATATTGGAGATGGCGTAAGGCCATCTATGCGAAGAAAGGGTTATGCAACCGAAATGATAAGACTTGCTTTACAAGAGTGCAAGAAACTAGGATTAACAAAAGTCCTAATGGTTTGTGATAAAGACAACATTGGTTCTGCAAAAAGCATTCAAAACAATGGAGGAGTTTTAGAAAATGAAATCCTAGAAGATGGAGATATCATACAAAGATATTGGATTGATCTTTCCAATAAAAATGAAAATTAGGAGGAAACACAGATGAAATTGCGAGTGCTAGAAGATAACAATACATTTATAGACGAATACTATTTAGGAGAGCCAGCAGTTAGTTATTACATTGAAAACGAAAATGAAAAAATCCTGTTTGATACGGGATATTCAGATGCGTTTATACAAAATGCTAAAAAAATGAGCATTGACCTAAATCAAGTTCAAAAAATTGTTTTATCCCATGGACATAATGACCATACGGGAGGATTGCCATATCTTTTGGAAGAAGTGAAGAACAAGAACATTACACTCATTGCACATGAAAATTGTTTCGAACAAAAAATATTAGAACAAGAAGAGATAGGAAGTCCAATAACGAGAGAAGTATTAGCACAGGCCTGTCAACTAAAATTGACGAAACAGCCAGTTAAAGTTAGCAAAAACATTACTTTTCTAGGAGAAATACCAGATATACATCTCTTTGAAAAAAGAGAACAAATTGGGGTAAGAACCGAGCAAGGAAAAACCATAGCAGATACTATGAAAGACGATAGCGCGATGGTTCATCAAAGTGAAAAAGGCTTGTTTATCATTACAGGCTGTTCACATAGCGGAATTTGTAATATCATAGACTATGCGAAAAAAATCTGTCAAGACAATCGAGTTTTAGGAGTAATTGGCGGTTTTCATTTATTTGAAAAAAATGAAAAATTGAAAGGAACAATCCAATACCTAAAAGAAAATCAGGTATCCTTACTCTATCCATGTCATTGTATTTCCTTAGATGCAAAAATAGAGATGGCAAAAACTTTGACCATTCATGAAGTAGGAGTTGGAATGGAATTAGTGATTGATTAAACATGGTTGAAAAATTATGTAAATTATGATACGATAGAAAAGTGCAAAATATTGATACGGCTAAGGAGGAATGCCAACATGGACACAACCGTCTACTGCACAGTGGCCTTTTTGACCTGCTATGGCAATACGCCAAAATTAGAAATCAAAGGGGAAATACCGAAAAAGTATAGTAAAGTCATTGTAAAGGACTATACGACTGGAAAGGTTATTGAACCCGATGGTTTTGACGAGGCAGTCCTGCCGTACTTTTCTGATAAATTTTATCAGAAACGCATGGAAAAACGGGAAAAGTTTATCAAGTTCGACAAAGAGTCTGCTGGAAATCTCTTTTGGTTTCTTGTTGACTTCTTAGACTATTGTACGTAATCCATTTGTGAAAAACTTCAGGCTGGCCTTGCGAGGCTAGCCTGAAGTTTTTGGTGATAAAAGTACTGGAGCACACGACTGTTGATGGTCATGTGCTCCAGTTTGCTTGGTGTTGAGTGAACGAAGTGTTACAGGCAGATTGCCACATCCGACGAGTCAGAAGCGGGAACAGGGGAGTCGATATAAAATTTCTCGCTAAAGAACTGTACATCGCTCTGCTGCAAGTAATTTACGTCCCCGCACGCACCGCAGAAGGAGAACCGAAAGTTCTCTGGATAACCGGTGTAAATCGGTACTGCGTAATGAGGGTCTACCCGTCCAGTAGCTGTCTTCAGCGGTTCCTCCATACGCTTCCAGTAATTACTGTTCGGAAGTTTCTGATAGAAAAACACGCCGTTGACAAGGTAAAAGCCGTCGAAATAGGCAAAAATCTTGGCCGCATAGACCTTGCCTGTGCTGCGAATTGCCTCTTCTTTGGAGATTTCGTGGATGTCGGGGTAATGCTCTTTGGTAATCTCCATGAAATCATTCACTTTGGAGGAAAGGGAGTCGTGGATATGCTGAACATCTGTCATGGTGACATTGTTTGCGATACAGATAATCCTCTCATAGAAAGAAAGCCCAGAGAGCTCTGTCCGCGTGGTAAGTGCCAAGAACAGTTCGTACGCTTCGTCCGGTCTTCGGAAGAACAACTTCTGAAGACATGGCTGACGTTTCAGGAAATCCAGAAACATCAAAAACACCTCCAATACAAAATGTTGACATAAAGATTATATCGAAGAAATAGGAAGAAATCAAGGAAAAAAAGGATATGATATATTTAGGAGATAAAAGCAGGACATTTAATCCCTGCTTTTATTTTGATTGGATTATCTTGTATACATCTTTTTCTGTTGGGACCTCAAATTCTTTATCTGGAATTTCTCCAAATGTGAGGTCTTTGAGAATTAGCTGTGGAGTAAGATTTTTTTCTTGCTCGTCTGGCTCCACCTGACTAGCGCCTAATAGGAAACCAGTAGACTTTTCAATCCAGTACACGGAGTGTGGTCTTCCATCTGAACTATCTTTGACATAAGTGCCATCATAGGAGTAAAAAACATCAACTGAGATTACAATACAGTCTTTGCCTTCTAATTTTTCTTCACGAATATATCGGAAGGTCGTTCGAGTATTGTGATTTCCATTATTACGTGTATCAATAATATGTAATAAATCACTTTGAAGAAAACTGATTACAGGAGTATTTGTTTCTGAACTTTCTTCCCAAAGAATTAGTTTATCTTTTGGACTGACAGAATATCTTTTTTTATCGGTTGTGATAACAGAAAAACCAGTTGAAGAATGAGAGCGAGTATCAGCAGTAACTACTATTTTTTCTTTCTGCCCCTTATGGAAAAAACGCCTTGTATAAGTATTTCCCTTAGAGTTTTCTACTAAATCATAGGAAAAACTTTGATGTCCGTTATAATTCTCGACACCTTTTAATACAAGGTCTTCGATGTCCTTATCTGTATATTTGGCCGTTTTGATAGGAAATATGCCTTTTATTTTGCAAAAAAGAATAACTAATAAAATGGCAATAATTACGAATAATACAATGAATAATCTTCTTGTTTTCATAGAATAAATTCCCCTTTGTATAAAAGTATATCGAAAAGAAAAAATCTTGTCAATGCGAAGATAGAGAGTGAATAAAGAACCAAGGTAACGAATACATATCTTGTATTTTTTATATAGAAATGCTAGAATAGAGATATTATTAGAAGTATTAGTAAGAAAAAGAAATGATTGAAAGAATTAGAGCAGATAAAAACGGGTATCGGAAAATGAAATAAAGGAGATAATTCATGTTCAAAATACATTCTGAATACAAGCCAACAGGCGACCAACCACAAGCAATCGAATATTTGGCAAAGGGAATACAAGAGGGAAAGAAGTTCCAAACACTTCTAGGCGTTACAGGCTCTGGTAAAACGTTTACGATGGCAAACATCATTGAAAAAGTGCAAAAACCAACTCTTATCTTGGCACATAACAAGACATTAGCAGGACAGTTATATAGTGAATTCAAAGAGTTCTTTCCAGAAAACAATGTAGAATATTTTGTTTCCTATTATGACTATTACCAACCAGAAGCATATATTGCGTCTTCGGATACGTATATAGAAAAGGACTCTTCCATCAATGACGAAATCGACAAACTTCGCCATTCTGCAACCGCTTCTTTGTTTGAAACCCGAGATGTTATCATTGTTGCGTCTGTATCTTGTATTTATGGATTAGGCGACCCAATCGACTACGAGCACATGATAATTTCTCTTCGACCAGGTATGAAGAAAGAACGAAATGAAGTCTTGAAAAAGTTAATTGCGATGCAGTATACAAGAAATGAATTGGATTTCAAACGTGGAACTTTCCGTGCCAAAGGAGATATTGTAGAGATTTATCCATCTGACCAAAATGAAAGTGCCATCCGTGTCGAATTTTGGGGAGAGGAGATTGAAAAAGTACAAGAAATCAATCCGGTAACTGGCAAAGTGATTGGTGCGAGAAACCATGTTATGATTTTCCCAAATTCGCATTATGTTACAACCAGTGATAAAATGGAAAGAGCCATTGAAACCATTGAAAAAGAAAAGGAGGAACGTATCCGCTTTTTCAAAGAAAATGGAAAACTCATTGAGGCACAGCGTATTGAAGAACGAACCAACTTTGATATCGAAATGATGAAAGAAACAGGCTTTTGCCAAGGTATTGAAAATTATTCTAGACATATTAGTGGAAGAGAAGCGGGAAGTCCACCATTCACATTATTTGACTATTTCCCAAAAGATTTCTTATTGCTCATTGACGAGTCCCACGCAACCATTCCACAGGTAAGGGCTATGTATAACGGAGATCGAGCCAGAAAAGAGTCCTTGGTCAACTATGGGTTCCGCTTGCCGTCCGCCTTTGATAACCGTCCGCTTCGCTTTGAAGAGTTTGAAGAACGTATTAACCAATGTGTATTTGTAAGTGCAACGCCAGCAGATTATGAAAAAGAACACGCAAAGGATAATGTGGTCGAACAGATTATTCGTCCAACTGGCTTGTTAGACCCAAAAATTGAAGTAAAACCGGTTACCAATCAAGTAGATGACTTAATTGAGCAAATCCACGAAAGAGTTGCCAAAAATGAAAGAGTTTTGGTAACAACACTAACCAAGAAAATGGCAGAGGATTTATCTGCTTATTTAGCAGGGCTAGATATTCGTGTGAAATATATGCACTCCGAAATCAAGGCATTGGAAAGAATGGAGATTATTCGTTCTTTACGTTTAGGCGAATTTGATGTATTAGTTGGAATTAACCTGTTACGAGAGGGACTAGATATCCCAGAAGTATCCTTGGTAGCTATTCTAGACGCAGATAAGGAAGGCTTTTTGCGTTCGGAACGTTCCTTGATCCAAACGATTGGACGTGCTGCTAGAAACACAGAGGGAAAGGTTATTATGTACGCGGACGAATTAACAGAGTCGATGGAAAAAGCAATCCACGAAACCAATCGTAGAAGAAAAATCCAACAAGCATACAATGAAGAACATGGTATTACACCAAAATCCATTCAGAAGTCTGTACGAGAAGCAATTCGAGCCAGTATTTTGGAAGAGGCAGAAGCGGAATACAAGATTGGCAAAGAAGAGAGTATCGAAGATGTTATCAATAAATTAACAGATGAGATGTTAAAACACGCAGCGGCGATGGAGTTTGAAAAAGCAGCAGAATTACGAGATAAAATTAAAGAACTAGAAAGAAGTCGCTAAAAAAATATCACCTAATTTGGCATTCTACATACGCTAAATTAGGTGATATTTTTATGAAATGGATACAGGAACTTTATGAAGATGCGAAAAATATACAGGAAAAAGACCCAGCCTGTCCCAATGTGTTACAGACTATTTTACTATATCCAGGTTTCCACATTCTCGTTTTCCATCGAATAGCACATTTTCTATACCTCCATCATAGGTTCTTTCTTGCTAGACTAATTTCACAATTAGGAAGATTTCTTACTGGGATTGAAATCCACCCAGGTGCGAAAATTGGAAGAAGGCTACTGATAGACCATGGGATGGGAATTGTGATTGGGGAAACTGCAACTATTGGAGATGATTGCACTATTTATCATGGAGTAACTTTAGGTGGAACGGGAAAAGATAAACACAAAAGACACCCAGATATTCGGAAATCGTGTTATGCTTGGTTGTGGAGCCAAAATTTTAGGACCAATTCGTATTGGCGATGATGTAAAAATTGGAGCTGGTGCTGTTATCTTAAAATCGATTGGACAAAGAAAAGTAGTAGTAGGGGTACCTGGAAGAGAAATAGTAAAAAGTTGATAGAAAAAGCATTTGGTGTTATAATTGTACCAGAAACATACCAGTATCGTCCTAATATTGGTATGAAAAACTTTGAGAAGGGTGAAAACAGTGAAAATATTTCTTAAGATTTTAGGAGGTATTTTTGCACTTGTGATTACGGGTGCATTCGTTATTTTCTTGTTTAGCTCCATATATAACTACAATGTTTCCAATGCCTTTCGGTGTCTGATCGAAGGAGATAAGGAGGCGTGCATAGGCTTACTCATCTTACTGGCATTAGGGGGACTAATTTGTTTCTATCCCATTTGCTACGAGATTGGAAACGCCATCAACGAGCATTTTGGATAAATAAGGAAATGGTAACTCTGAATAGGACTAGGAGTTACCGCTTTTTATGAAAAAATACAAGAAGTATATACCAAACTATTGTTTTTATTTTGAAAGTAGGATATAATAGGGCAAGTTACAGGAGGAGATACAAGATGAACGATAAAATAATAATCAAAGAAGCAAAAGTGCATAACTTAAAAAATATTAGTTTAGAAATACCAAGAGATAAATTAGTTGTGGTAACAGGACTTTCTGGCTCTGGTAAGTCTTCTTTAGCCTTTGATACCCTATATGCAGAGGGACAAAGAAGATATGTTGAAAGTCTATCTTCCTATGCAAGGCAATTCCTAGGTCTTATGGAAAAACCAGATGTAGAGTCGATTGACGGACTATCTCCAGCCATCTCCATTGACCAAAAAACAACTTCCAAAAACCCCAGATCAACGGTTGGAACCGTAACCGAAATCTATGACTACATTCGTTTACTTTATGCTCGTATTGGTGTGCCATATTGTCCTAATTGTGGGAAGAAAATTCAAAAGCAAACCATTGACCAAATTGTGGACGAGATTATGGGGCTAGAAGAAGGAACCAAAATCCAAGTATTAGCACCGATTGTTCATGGAAGAAAAGGCGAATTTACCAAACAATTAGAGAGTTACCAAAAAGAAGGGTTTGTTCGTGTTCGCATTGATGGGGAGATTTACGAATTAACTGACGATTTTGAAATTGACCGTAAGAAAAAGCATAATATTGAAATCGTAGTAGACAGATTGGTAATTCACGAAGATATTCGTTCTCGCTTAACGGAGTCCGTGGAAACAGCACTTCGCTATGCCAACAATTTAGTGAGTGTAGATATTGTGGGGCAAGAAACAAGGTTATTTAGCCAAAACTATGCTTGCCCAGACTGTGGCATTAGTTTTGAGGAATTATCGCCACGTATGTTTTCTTTCAATAACCCACTTGGTGCCTGTCCAGATTGTATGGGAATTGGCTATTTGATGAAAATGGACGAGGACTTAATCATTCCAGATAAAAATAAGACCTTGTATGATGGTGTAAAAGCCTTTGGCTCAAGTGCCCTTAAAAAAGGTGAAACCATGGCAAAAATGTATTTTGAAAGTATCGCCAATAAATATGGCGTAGATATCTCGCAACCGATTAAAAAGCTTCCTCGTGAGTTTATGGAGAAAATCCTTTATGGAACAGGAGAAGAAGCAATCGATTTTGTCTATGAGTCGCCAGCTGGTGTGCGAAAATTCACAGCACCATTTGAAGGCGTTTTGCCAACCTTAGAAAGAAGACATTCCGAAACCAAATCTCAAGGAATGCGAGATTTCTATGAAATGTATATGAGCAATTTGGATTGTCCAACTTGTAAAGGAACTCGTTTGAAGAAAGAAAGTCTTGCTGTTCGTGTAGGTGGAAAGAACATTAACGAATTAACGGAAATGTCGATTGACGCGATTAAAGACTTCTTAAATGGCTTAGAACTTAGTAAGAAAGATGCTATAATAGCAGACCAAATTTTGAAAGAACTCAATAAACGTCTTCAATTCTTAATTGATGTAGGACTAGACTATCTAACATTGGCAAGAAGTGCTGGTTCTTTATCTGGAGGAGAAGCACAACGTATTCGTTTGGCAACCCAAATTGGTTCTGGTTTAACAGGTGTGCTATATATCTTAGATGAGCCAAGCATTGGATTACATCAAAGGGATAATGATAAACTACTTGCTACCTTAAAGAAATTGAGAGATTTAGGAAATACCTTAATTGTCGTAGAACATGACGAAGATACGATGTATGCAGCAGACCAAATTATCGATATCGGTCCAGGAGCAGGGGTACATGGCGGAAATGTCATTGCACAAGGAACTGCTGAAGAAATCAAACAAATTTCAGACTCCATTACAGGACAATATTTAAGTGGCAAAAAGAAGATTTTAGTACCAGAAAAGCGAAGGAAATCCAATAAGAAATCCATTGAGATTATTGGAGCAAGGGAAAACAACCTAAAAAATCTAAGTGTAAAAATTCCACTTGGTCAATTTGTTTGCGTAACTGGTGTTTCAGGTTCTGGCAAATCTACGCTCATCAATGAAATCTTGTATAAATCCTTAGCCAAAGAAATCAATGGTTCGAATGAAAAGCCTGGTGCCCATAAAGAAATTAAAGGAATTGAAAATATCGATAAAATCATTAACATTGACCAATCTCCAATCGGAAGAACGCCTCGTTCTAATCCAGCAACTTATACAGGAGTATTCGACTTTATCCGAGATATTTTTGCTAGTACCAATGAAGCCAAAATGAGGGGCTATGAAAAGGGTAGGTTTAGTTTCAATGTACAAGGGGGAAGGTGTGAGGCATGTAGCGGAGATGGTATTATTAAGATTGAAATGCACTTCCTACCAGATGTTTATGTCCCTTGCGAAGTATGTAAAGGAAAGCGATACAACAGTGAAACCTTGCAAGTAAAATACAAAGGAAAGACTATTTCTGATGTTCTGGATATGACTGTAGAAGAAGCCTTAGAATTCTTCAAAAATGTACCGCGTATCCATAGTAAAATCCAAACACTCTATGATGTAGGATTAGGATACATTAGACTTGGACAGCCATCTACTACTTTGTCTGGTGGAGAAGCACAACGTATTAAGCTTGCAACTGAATTATCGAAAAAGGCAACTGGAAAGACGCTATATATCTTGGACGAACCAACCACCGGTCTTCATATCGCAGACGTTCATCGTTTGGTCAATATTTTGCAACGATTGGTGGATACCGGAAATAGCATTGTGGTTATTGAACATAATTTAGATTTAATTAAAACCGCAGACTATATTATTGACTTAGGACCAGAAGGCGGAGATAAAGGTGGAACAATTGTTGGTGTTGGCACTCCAGAACAAATTGTACGAAACGAAAAGAGTTATACAGGAAAGTTCTTAAAGAAATATTTAGAATAAAAGAAAAACAGCATTTCGAAAAAAGGAATGCTGTTTTTTGCGTTCTTATTGATTACAATCTTGTGAGTTGTTTTTATTGTTGTTTTGTGAGTTGCTGTTAGACTTTGAAGAATTATTTTTCTTACTGCTTTTATCTGCCATTTGGAACACCTCCATTTCTAATCTATAGTTTGAACGAAAAAAATCAAAATATACATTGTTTCTAGAAATTAACTGGTATATAATGAAGAAGAAAAAAGTAAAGGATTTGAAAAAATGAAAGAAATTGTTCAAAAATTACAACAGCGAGGCGAACACATTGCTACGATGGAATCTTGTACTGGAGGTTATCTTGCCTCTGAAATCACGAATATATCTGGCAGCTCTGACATATTTCGTCTTGGCTTAGTAACCTATCATAATGAAGAAAAAATAAGATTTGGTGTAAAAAAAGACACCATTGCAAAATATACCGTATATAGTAAAGAAGTAGCTCAAGAAATGGCAAAGTGTGCTAGTCAAATGGCAAATACAGAATGGGGAATAGGAACCACTGGTATTCTTGGAAGACCAGACCCGCAAAATGGAAATATTGCAGTGCAAAAGGCATATTACGCTATTTTTCACCAAGGGGAATTTGTAACAGGAGAAGTTTCTTTTGCAGGAGATAATCGAGAGAAAAACAAGCAAGCAATTTTTGAAAAAATCCGAGAGGACCTATTGGAAAAATTAGAAGAAAGATAAGGAGAAACAATGGAGCATATTGTAATTGGAATAGAAGGATTAGTAGGAGCAGGAAAAACAACCATGGCGCGAAAACTCCTAGATTGCATACCAGATAGTATTATCCTACATGGCGGAAATATCTATCGAGCAGTAGTCGCCACCTTGCTAAAGTCTGGACTATCCGGTAAAGAATTGGCCAAACAAGCAAGCGGATTAGACCCTTTGGAAATCTTGAAACAGCAGAAATTATCTGTTGAAATCGAAAATCGTGAAAGCGTGATTTATTGGAATGGCAAGAAAATGGAAGAAAAAGACTTACAGTCTGAGGCATCTTCGATGGCAGTATCACAAATGAGTCAAGTAGCCAATAACCAAAAGTTGTATGCCTTTGGAAGAGCGCTCATTCGCAGTTTTCAAGAAAAGTATAACGTTATTTTATCTTCTCGCGATATTATGAAAATGTACCCAGAAACCGATTACCATTTTTTTATTACCGCAAGTTTAGAAGAACGAATTCGCAGAAAATACATACAATATACCGAAAATCAAACAATAGTAGATGAAGCAAAATTCAAACAGGAATTGAAAGAACATATTCAAGAAAGAGATGAATTACAAGAAAAAGCAGGGTATTACAAGCAATATGAGAAAACGATTGTAATCGATGTAACAGAGGATACCGCTCCAGAACAATCGGTTCAAAAGATGTTAGCACATATGAAAATACCAAGCATGCGATAGGAGGATTACCATGTACTATAATCAAAAATTAGAAGAATTTGAAGCATATTTAAGAGGAAAAAAAGTAGCAGTGATAGGAATGGGAGTAAGCAACAAGCCACTTCTTGCGTATCTACATTCTTTTGCCTGTGATACTACCGTTTTCGATAAACGAGAAGACGCAAAAATCGACCCAGAAATTTTACAGAAGGTAGAAGAATTAGGCATTCAGAAACACTTTGGAGAAGATAATTTATCTTACTTGCATGGTTTTGATATTATCTTCCGTTCTCCAAGTTGTCGACCAGATACACCAGAAATTGTAGCCGAGGTAGAAAGAGGAGCAGTCCTTACCTCAGAAATTGAATTAGTATTAGAATTATGTCCAGGTAAGGTAATTGGTGTAACCGGAAGTGATGGCAAAACAACGACTACAACACTCATTTATGAGATGGTGCAAAAGAAAGGCTATCCTTGCTATTTAGGTGGTAATATTGGTTATCCAATCTTCACAAAACTTCGTGAAATGACAAATGAAACGATTGTGGTATTAGAATTAAGTAGTTTCCAACTCATGGATACGAAAATCAGTCCAGATATTGCCGTTATTACGAATATTGCACCAAATCATTTAGATATCCATAAATCTTATGAGGAATATATTGAATGTAAGGAAAATATTTTCCATTTCCAAAGTGAGAGAGGTATTTTTGTAACCAATTATGAGAATGCTATTACGAGAAAACTAGCCGAAACGGTACCAGGTAGAGTGGTATTTTTCAGTAGCAAGACCAAATTAGAAAATGGCTATTTCTATGAAGATGGGATTATTAAGAAAAGCGAAGATGGCTTGCGTAGACATATCATTACAACAAAGGATATTCCTCTTCGTGGCGTACACAATTTTGAAAATATTTGTACGGCACTTGCTGCAACGGAAACTTTAGTGGATGTAGATACCCAAAGAGAGGTTATCCAAAACTTTAAGGGAGTAGAGCACCGTTTAGAGTTCGTTCGTGAAATCGATGGTGCGAAATGGTACAATGACTCGATTGGAACTAGCCCATCTCGTACGATTGCTGGACTACAGTCTTTTGAAGAAGATATTGTTTTAATTGCAGGTGGTTATGATAAACATTTAGATTATGCACCAATTGCAAAGCCTATTTTGGATAATGTAAGAGAATTGGTACTAATGGGAGCAACCGCACCAAAAATTTATGAGGCTGTTATGCAAGAGGTAAAAAAAGAAAAAAGACAGATTTCTGTTCATATGTGTGATAGTCTGCAAGAAGCGGTAAACACAGCAAAAGAAGTAGCCCAATTAGGCGATGTTGTCTTGTTTTCACCAGCAAGTGCAAGTTTTGATTTATTCAAAAACTTTGCAGAAAGAGGCGAAAAATTCAAAGAATTGGTAAAAGAATTGTAACAAAAATGGGGAGAATACATAGTATAGGGTAACAAGAAATGAGGAGGTTATACTATGTATTACAACTATGACGAATATATGCGAGAAGTTTTAGGCTATCCAAAAGCAAATGACCGTAACCCTGTTCCACAAGAAGAACCTTACCAAGCGTCGGTTACATACCGCCCAGAATATGAGGCTAGAACAGATTTAATCATGTGCTATCCAGATGTATACAAAATGCTAACACCAATGATACGAAAAGCCTGTGAAAACCTTTACGACCCAATCACAGAAGACGATGTCAATAAAATGGCACTGGAAATCTATTTCAATTTTGAAGTTGATGAGAAAAGAGAAGAGGTTGAAGAAAACAATCGAAGTGTTGAGCCACGAGGAACCAGTCGAAGTATGACACGTGGGAATAACGCAAGATTTGACCGAAACTTAGAGAAGAGTATTCAAGCAAAACCAAGCGGAAAAGAAATTGAGAAAGTGGAAGAAAATAGGGAGGAAGAAGGGCGTATTATGCCTCCTCGTAAGCCAAACAATTCAACTTTGTTAGATTTAATTAAAATTCTAATCTTAAATCAAATTTTAGGAAGGCCAAATTATCCAGGAAGACCTCCAATGCCACCTCGTCCACCGCGCCCTCCAATGCATCCAAGAGATGAATATACAGACTACGGAGATTATCCATACTGGTCCTATTAAAAAATAGGAAAGATATGCAAAGAAAAGTGCATATCTTTTTTCTTTTTTGAAAAAATAATACTATTCTAAAGAAAGGAAGAAGAGAAGATATGAAAACAAAAGAATGTATGTGTCAAAACATTATTGTTGCTCATCCAAATACATCAGTAGAAGACTGTTGTAGAATGATGGGAGAAAATCATGTTGGCTGTATGCCAGTTTGCAATGAGGAAAATCAAATTGTGGGGATTGTTACAGACCGCGATATTGTCCTTCGTGGAATTGCCTGCCAAAAAGATCCAAAACAGACCAAACTTTCAGACATCATGACAACACAAGTTTGTTGTTGTAACGCATCGGATGACTTAGAAAAAGCAGAAAAAGTAATGAAGGAGAATAAAGTACGAAGATTACCAATCGTAGAAAACAATCAAGTGGTTGGTATTCTTACCATTGGAGATTTGGCTTGTAGCAACAATGTATCTTGCGAATGCCTTGGTGAAACTTTAGAAAACATTTGTCATGATAATCAATGTAATGCTGAATAAATGAGCAAATGGAGCAAGTAGTCTTTTGCCAAAGACTACTTGTACATATTTTCCAGAGGACGAGCATAAGATAGGGAAGGAAGAGAGGAGAAACAATATGGTTGTTGATATGAAATATATAACAAGGGTAATTCGTAAGGTTATTCCTCTTATTCTTTCTGTTATTGCTCTTTATCTTGGATTTCGATTGGCCATTTTTTATCTGCCATTTCTAATTGCTTTTATTTTAGCACTTATGATTGAGCCAGCCATTCGCTTTTTTATGCGAAAAACGCATTTAAGGAGAAAGGCGAGTTCCATTATTGTATTTGTTATTGCCTTGTCCATCATTATTGGTATTATTGTTTGGGCAGTCGCTACAATTGTTTCAGAGGCTTCTAATTTGCTATTGAATTTGAATGAATACTTTGAAAAGGGCTCTCAATTTATTAGTGGAATTGCCTCTCAAGTGGATTTATCTCGTTTTCAATTATCCGAATCGGTGGTGAAAACTTTAGAAAATGCGGCCAATGATACACTAAGCCAAATTTCTACTTGGGCAAAGGATTTACTTGTAAAAACTATTGACCAGGCCTCACAAATTCCCAACATCTTTATTTGCATTATCATTTCTTTTCTAGCACTGTATTTCATGTGTACAGATAAAGTGTATATGATTGACCAGTTAGAGCATCATCTTCCGAAAATCTGGGTGAAAAAAATAGGCTTGCATATTAAAGCCATCTCGAAATCCTTGGGCGGATACTTAAAGGCAGAGTGTATTTTGATTTTCATTTCTTTTGTCATATCCGTAATTGGATTATATGTTTTCCGACTGATGGGGTTGGGAGTAGGATACCCACTTTTGGCAGCGCTTGGAATTGGATTTGTGGATGCTCTCCCAATCTTTGGATCAGGAACGGTCATGCTGCCTTGGGCAATCTTATCTGCCTTTGATGGAAATATTAGCCTAGCCATTGCAATTTTCATCCTATGGGCAATTATGTCGATTGTACGCCAATTATTAGAACCAAAACTGGTTAGTAAACACATTGGTATCCATCCTATTTTCACACTACTTGCTATGTATACTGGTTTCAAATGGATTGGAGTAATGGGTCTATTATTGGGACCAATTATACTCATTATCTTAAAAAATATTTATGCAACATTATTAGAGCAAGGAGTTGCAAAGGCAATCTTTGAGAAATGACAAAAAGGAAACACTTCTAACGAAATGAAAGTGTTTCCTTTTTGTCATTTCAAGCTTTCGTAAATATCTAATAAATCGTCTAATTCAAATTCTTTGCTCATTGCTTCATAGGAGTGCCTGTATAGGATTAAAACCGCTCTTTTTTCATTCTCGTCTAAATAACGAAATACATATTCCTTGAGTTGAACAATGCTCGTATAGGTATAGTCTGGCTTTTGTTCTTGCAATTTTTGGACAAGGATATTCTTGATTTCCTCTCGCAAGGAAGAAATGCAAGCAAGATAGTCTTTTGCTTGAAAAGCCTCCATTAATTTTTCTTTATTCATGCTCATAATCTAGCTCATCTCCCTCCATTGTTTGTTCGGTTTCTTCTAGAACATATTTCCCCTCTTCTAAAGTATAAGTAAGACCGTCTTGTAAATCAATGTATCGTTTTTGAAATACTTGTTCTGGCTTTCCCTTTTCATTGATAACAGTGGTTAATAAGTAGGGAGGAACCTGTTTAGGGTCACGCAAGAAATTCAAATGCTGAACACATCTTTGTAATTTTGGTGGCATATCTGCTAGTTCCTTTCGTGCATAGTCTTTTAAGGACTTTTGCATTTTCTTATCAAAGGGAAGAACTAAATGATTTTTCATGATTTGGTTTTTCGGCAAGCGAAAATCTTCATTTCCTTCATAAATTTGTATTTTTGCATGATCCTGGAAACTAGTTAAAAAGTCTCGTACATCATCCAAACGGATATGAAGACGGATTGGTGCAGATAAGTTATAGTCTAGTGCCAGCCCAATAAATCTCTGTTGCAATACACTTTCTTCTGGTAGTTCTGGCTCTA
>Ga0073906_1001545_pt1 | contig 34602 bp, 33 predicted proteins | sample Inofromicrocosms_FD_65485 | JGI IMG/M metagenome (GOLD analysis project Ga0073906, IMG submission 65485) | Mouse cecum microbial communities from Vienna, Austria - Inoculum for glucosamine and mucus D2O microcosms | ecosystem: Host-associated > Mammals > Digestive system > Large intestine >...
TTCGCTCTTGGGGGCGGACTCGACCGCCCCCGCCGCTCGGGCAGCCCCCTTCGAGGAGAGAGGATTGCTTTTATTCAGCGGTTTGTTGGCAAAATCGTGCGTTTCTATTTGGATTCTTCAAGATTTTTTTATTCCGTCTTCGCGATTCTTGCTCAGATTCGCTGAAAAATAGTAACTTTGCACCTTAATTAATGCGGGACTGTCTGTGATTGATGAGGATTGGTCTAAGATTTTTCCGCTTATCCGTATTTTTTATGAGATTTGATGAATTATTGACCGATGATAATATGCTTGATGCTCTTTGGGACATGCATTTTGACGAGTGCACCCCCATTCAGGAGCAGGCTATTCCTTTGATTCTCGACGGGCGCGACCTGATAGCCGTGGCACAGACGGGCACGGGGAAAACTGCGGCATATCTTTTGCCGGTTATAGAGAGACTTGCATCGGGGCAGTATCCGTCTGACGCTGTCAACTGTATTGTCATGGCGCCGACACGGGAACTGGCCCAGCAGATCGACAGGCAGATGCAGGGATTCGCGTACTTTATGGGGCTTAGCAGCGTTCCTATATACGGCGGCACGGACGGGCATACTTTCAACCAGCAGAAGCAAGGACTGACTATGGGCGCCGATGTGGTGATTGCCACTCCGGGACGCCTTCTTGCCCACCTGAGCATGGGATATGTAGACCTCTCAAAAGTGTCGTTTTTCATCCTTGATGAGGCCGACAGGATGCTCGATATGGGATTCTATGAGGACATAATGCAGATAGTTAGCTATCTGCCTAAAGACAGGCAGACGCTGCTTTTCTCGGCTACGATGCCTCCTAAGATACAGATGCTCGCATCCAAGATACTTGCCAGTCCGGCGGAAGTGAAGCTGGCCGTCTCCAAGCCTGCAGACAAGATAGAGCAGACTGCATATTCTGTCTATGAGACCCAGAAGCTTCCGCTCCTCCGCCATCTGTTCCGTATAAGTCCTCCGGAAAAGGTGATTGTGTTCGCCTCGTCCAAACTGAAGGTGAAAGAGCTGTTCAAGGCGTTGCGAGCCGATAAGATACGTGTTGGAGAGATGCACAGCGACCTTGAGCAGGAGAAGCGAGATGACGTGATGCTCGATTTCAAGGCGGGGCGGATAAATGTCCTGGTGGCCACCGACATCGTGTCTCGCGGAATAGACATTGACGACATTGAGATGGTGGTCAATTATGATGTGCCTTCCGAACCGGAGGATTATGTTCATCGCATAGGGCGTACTGCACGCGCCGATGCCGACGGCAAGGGCGTAACTTTCATTTCAGAAAAGGAGAAAGGAAGATTCCGCAGGATTGAAAGCCTTCTTGAGGCTGAAGTCCCTAAAGGAACCGTGCCGGAAGAATTGGGAGAAACACCTTCTTATACGACACGTTCTGGCAGAACAAGCGGCAGCAAGGACAGAAAACGTTATAAATCTGGTGCAAAGACCGCAGAAGGGGGCAAACGTCCCAAGCGAGGAGACAAGAGGCAGACGAAGCACATTGCTTCTGACCCGGCGGAATCGGTTCCTGAAGAGTCTCAGCCGAAATCCGCACGTAAGAACCACAGAAGGCGCGGTTACCGCAAGAAGAACAACGACGCACCAAAGAATGCGGAGCAATGATGACCGTTGATTTTTTGAGAAGCCGCCATTCCGTAAGGTCGTTCACTCCTGAGCCGCTTTCGCAGGAAGCCGTCAGAGGCCTGAAAGCGGAAATAACGATGGTGAACACACATGAGGCCGGGATGCATTTTGAGCTTGTATGCGACGATCCAGCCCCATTCAAAGGATTCAAGGCAAGCTACGGTATGTTCAAGGGTGTCAGGAATTATGTGGCGGCGGTCGTTGACACGTCTTTCCCTGATTCATACGAACGTGCCGGATATTTCGGTCAGCAGATTGTCATGAAGGCCGTTGGGCTTGGACTCGGAACATGTTTTGTGGGAGGCACATACGACAGTTCACTGGTGAAGGTCGTACTCCGCGTAGACCGCAAGGTGCTTTTCATGATAGCGTTGGGATATCCTGCACAGAACCGCCAGACCGTACTTTCGTCTTTGGCGATGAAAATGGCTCATCGTAATGACAAGGCTCCTGATGGTTTTTATTTGCCACAGCCGGGATACTCGCTTTCAGAAGCCTTGGCCATTATGCCTTGGCTTGGTAAAGGGCTTCAGGGATTGGCTTGCGCGCCGTCATCGCTCAATAAGCAGCCTGTTATGATTAAGGTAGTGGAGCCTGTGGGCGTTACGGGAGGCAGACAAGTCGCGGCATCGGCTTTTGTCAATGACCCCAACCCTAAAAACCTCGTGGATCTTGGCATAGGCAAATTCAATTTCGCTGAAGCTGCTGATGGCGTCTGGGATTGGGGAAACGGCGCGCAGTTCTACCCTAACCGTTGAACTTTTTCATTCGTGTGTTATTATCAATGTAAAGACCAACAACTGCTTTTCACATTTCTTTATTATGACAGATCTGATTAATATTATGGATTCCATCATCAGGCGTCATCGTTCAATCGATGTGGCAGAGAGTGAATTCAAAAAAATGCTATATGACGATGAAATACTCCACCAGGACTACAAGGAATGGTGCAGACGTGAGGGATTCACTGAAAGAAAGGGATTCATCGAATACTGTCATGCATATATAGACAGGGAAGAGAGCTTGTGGGACGTACTTGACAATCCTGACGAATGATAATAAGGAGTGGTTTTATAACAGATATTAAATATGCGTAATATGCGTTTTTTGGCCGAATGGGAAGAATCCGAAGGTGTGTTGCTTGCGCTTCCCGACGAGCATACAGACTGGAACCATATCCTTGAAGAGGCATTGATGCAGTATCGTCTGCTCATAAACGCCGTTTGCCTCAATTCAGACGTAAAGGTCTTGCTTGTCTGCAAAGACCGTCATATGGCAGAGGAGCGCCTCGGAGAAATTGCCGGATATGAAAACCTTGTTTTGGTAGAAACTGATTATAATGACACGTGGACTCGTGATTATGGCCCGTTGTGCGTGGAGAATATCGGTAAAGGCGGCGAATTGCGATTGCTTGATTTCGGATTCAACGCTTGGGGGCTGAAATTCGCATCGGATAAGGACAATCTCGTGAATCTGAGGCTTTCAGAACAAGGAATCTTCTCCAAAGCTTCTTACCGCAACAACAGGGACTTCACGCTCGAAGGAGGATCGGTGGAAACTGACGGACACGGTACGGTTCTGACCACAACAAGATGTCTGTGCTCACCAAACCGCAACGGCGGGAAATCCAAGGAGGAGGCTGCCCGAATGCTTCAAGCACGTCTTGGGGCAGACCATGTGCTTTGGCTCGATTACGGTGCGCTTGAAGGGGACGACACAGACTCTCATATCGATACATTGGCCCGTATGGCTCCGGATGACACCATAATATTCACCGGATGCCGGGATATGGACGATCCGCATTTTGAAGAACTGCTCAAGATGCGTGCGCAGCTTGAGATGCTTCGTACAGCAGATGGAAACAGATTCAATCTGGTGGAATTGCCTCTTCCTGACCCTGTATATGATCCGGAAGACGGTTCGCGCCTTCCGGCCACATATTCCAATTATCTGGTGCTGAACGACACTATCTTTATGCCTACATATGCGTGTCCGGAGAAAGACATATTGGCATGCCATACTGTCAAGATAGCGTTCCCCAATCACACAGTGGTGCCGGTGGATTGCCGTACGCTTCTTCGCCAGCACGGATCTCTGCATTGCGCTACTATGCAGATTCCCAAAGGAATACTGAATATTGTCTAAGTTTTATTTATTGCTTTTATGAGAACCGATAAAGACAACGTGCTGAAAGTGGGGATAGTACAGCATTCCTTCCTTTCAGATGTGGAGACCAACAGGACACGAAACGTTTCCGCCATAGCCAATCTGGCCGCAGAAGGCGCAAAGCTGATAGTGCTTTCTGAGCTTCACGATTCTCTCTATTTCTGTCAGACAGAAAACGTTGACAATTTTGACCTGGCTTCCGAGCTGCCCGGCGATTTTACAGATTTTTACGGGGCGGCGGCGGCCGACAACGGTGTGGTGGTGGTGGCAAGTGCATTCGAGAGACGTGCCCCAGGTCTTTACCATAATACTGCCGTGGTCTTTGAGGCAGACGGCTCAATCGCGGGAATGTACCGAAAGATGCATATTCCTGATGATCCCGGGTTTTACGAAAAGTTCTATTTCACGCCGGGCGATCTTGGCTTCAATCCTATAGAAACGTCAGTAGGCCGACTTGGCGTGCTTGTATGTTGGGATCAGTGGTATCCGGAAGCCGCACGTCTTATGGCTATGGCCGGGGTCGAAGTGCTGGTCTACCCCACTGCCATAGGCTGGAATCCCGATGACACGGCCGATGAGAAAGAACGTCAGCGTATGGCATGGATTACCATACAGCGTTCGCATGCGGTGGCCAACGGATTGCCGGTGGTCAGTGTTAACCGTTGCGGATTCGAGGAAGATCCGTCAGAACAGACTTCCGGCATAGACTTCTGGGGTTCGAGTTTTGTGGCCGGCCCTCAGGGCGAATTGCTTTATGAAGCTCCGGAAGACCGTCCGGACGAGGCTTGTGTGGAAATAAATCTGGCGCGTTCGGAAAACGTGCGTCGTTGGTGGCCTTTCTTGCGGGATCGTCGTATAGACGCATACGGAGACATATTGCGCAGATTCAGAAATTAAACCGGAAAAGAATTTATGTAATTAACGACCCCTAAAAGTTTTATCTGACTTTTAGGGGTCGTTTTTATGACGGTGTCATTCTTCCTTTACAAGCCTTATGGCGGCCCAGTCTTTGTCTATGCGCCGTTCCTTCAGTTCTATTCCGAAAGCTTTTGCCGCTTCCTCCACAATAGGGATGTCGGATTCGTAGAATCCGCTCAGCAACATCGTGCCGCCATGTTTGAGACAAGAGGCATAGAAAGGCATATCGCCGGTTATTATGTTGCGGTTTATGTTCGCTATGAATACGTCAGCCTCTTCGATGCCGGCAAGAGCGGAGGCGTCGCCTTCTATGATTTCGGCTTTTGCGCTGTTGAGACGCACATTGTCTACGGCGTTTTCCCATGCTCCATGGTCTATTTCGATGCCCACGACAGGTTGCGCTCCCCTCATAGACGCAAGTACGGCAAGGATCGCAGTCCCTGTGCCCATATCAATCACGCTTTTGCCTTCAAGGTTCATATCAAGAAGATGCGATACCATAAGGTTGGTTGTCGAATGATGACCGGTGCCGAATGCCATCTTGGGGTCGATGACTATATCGTATTCCGCTTTAGGTATGTCTGTGTGGAACGATGAATGCACCACGCATCTGTCTGAAATAACTATTGGCTTGAAATAATTCTTCTCCCATTCTTCATTCCAGTCTTTGCCTTCCACAATACAGGAGGTAACTTTGAAGTCTGCATCCATAGGGAAGCATTCAAGAAGTTCGTCAACTTTTGTCGAATTGAAATCCGTCTGGCGGACATATGCAGTCAGTCCGGTCTTGTCCGGAACAAAAGACTCGTAGCCTTCGTCGGCAAGAAAAGCAGCGAGGAGGTCTGTCAGCTCCTCCGAACAAGGAGAGGCGTCAATCCGAAGTTCAATGTAATCGTTCATAATTCATCGTCAGGCATTTGTTTTATTTTTTCTTTTTGCGGAAAAATGAAACCACTTTCCTTACTGTTCCGAAAGCACTGAAACCGATCATTATATAGTCCATATAACTGAGTCCGGTAACTATTTTTGCGGCGATGCTTCCGGTACACATCAGTCCGGATGCCTTCGAGGCGGTTGGCGCTCCGGTCAATATATTGTTCTTTCTTACAGAAGCCATCTTTGCATTGACTTTCTGCTTGGCAAATTCCCGTTTAAGCATCACCAATGCCCTTTGGTAGCGTATCTCTTCAAGGGAATAGCCTTTGAATTTCGGGGTGTCTTCCACTACGATGTCAGAAGTGCGAATCAATTGGCTGTTTGTATTGTCTATCATGGAGTGGAATTATTTTTTGTCGAGAAACAAGCGTGTGATAAAACGGGCAATCGGGTTGTAGAGCAATTGCTTGCGCAAAAGCACCACCAACAAGGCTATCAGGAGTACGATTCCGGCTACTGACAGGAATGCCAATGCAGGTGCCATGAACAGCTTGAACAGATCCACTAAGGCCATCGACATGAGGGCCAAGGCGAAAATTCCAAGCATAAGGCATATTGCTCCCATTATAAGACTGCTGAGCAAGATGGTGAATTTTTCTGAAGCCGTCAGTTTGAGATATTCCGTCTCGCATTCAAGCCAGACTTTGGCCTGAACGAACATTTCTTTTATTTCATCTAAGAATTTCTGTTTCATACCGATGTGGAAACGTGGATGTGATGTGCCTAAAAATGCAAACCGGAAACGCGACAATCAGACTGGTCTGTCCGTCTCCGCGCTTCCGGTCTATATGCTTTCTGCTATGGTTTTGCGAAGCTTTCAGGATATCGGGGAATCATTCGCCGCCGGCGAGCTCGGCTACAAGCGCATCCACCTCGTCGTCGCTGATTTTGATTCCTTTTCTTCTGAGCAAAGCCATTATTTCATTTCTCAGGTCTTCTCCTTTTTTAGGAGCGAAGAGGATGGCAGAAGCGCATCCCACTATTGCACCTCCGACAAAAGCGGAGATAAGATACAAAGCTTTCATATTCATTGGTTTTTGTTTAGTATGGAGATTCTTTTGCCTTTTGTCCGGGATAAATGGCAGGCCAATGGCCTAAGGCAGACAATGATTAATTGTCAGATGTGTTTTTCAATCTGGTCCTCGATTTCGTCTACGAGTTCCTCCATCTTATCCTTTTTCAGGCTGATGCCTTTTTCTTTGAGAATGCGTGCGATTCTCTTGCGGGTGTATTCTCCTTTCTCAGGAGCAAGCAGCAAACCTACTGCGGCACCGGCTACGGCTCCGCCAATGACTGACAAAATGATGTGTAAGGGTTTCATAACTAATATGTTTATAATATTTTAATTGTCGTTTATGGCGTTTTCACGCCGTTCTCTTGATGTATAACAAACGAAAAGCCGCTTTGGATTGCTGTGTTGACGGAAATTTATCTGTTCATCGCCAATAAAGGCATACCGGAGCATACTTCCGCCTTGTAAGCCATAAGTCCTTCATCGTTTAGCTCAACCACGCGCATGTCTCCGTCAGGCATAATCATTTTGACATGGCTTTCGTCTATCATAGTCATGAACGGATATGATTCCTCGTCGGTGCCGACCGACCATGTCTGTTTTTCCGCGTCAAAGTCGAGACGGAAAGATTCTCCTGTGGCCTGGCACGTTACCGTGTAGCCTTTTCCGTCACAGTCAACGAAATAACGGCCATTGTCCGTGTCGATCGCCTTGGTTGATGCAGATACTGGATTATTGCCGCTCCAGAACTCTATGCTGTTTATGACCAAGAGGTCGGCTATGCTCGTTACTTCGTAGACTGGAAGCACCCAGAACGCGAAGAAAACAAGTTCATTGACAAACTTTGAACCTACTTGTTTGTTCCAGCTCAGTACACGATTTGTGAGTGCGAAGCTGCCGATGCAACTTGTGAGTGTGGACGAACCAAGCAATAAAGCCGCCATAGCTGCCGTGATGTAAACCTTTTTCATTTCAATTGTTCACTATTATAGTATATGCTCAAACTTTTGTGAATGCGCCCATTTTATGGCGGGCATTGCAGACTGCGACTTAAGGGCATATGCCTTACGACATTCCGACTACGTTTTGCACAAATGCTTCAGCTCTTTATTTGTATCATTTATTATTGTTGTGTGGCCCGGCTGGTCTCATTCGTATTCGAATTCGCCTAATTCAGACTTGATTGTCAGTCCTCTTTTTGGGTCGGCTTCTACGCGTCCCACTATTCTTGCTGCGACCCCGAAACTTTCAGAAATCTGAATAACACGTTCTGCATATTGAGGATTGAGGTATATTTCGAAACGATGCCCCATATTGAACACACTGTACATCTCTTTCGGGTCTGCCCCGCTTTCTTCCTGTATCATTTTGAACAGCGGGGGAACTGGGAAAAGATTGTCTTTTACCACTCTCAGTCCCTCGCCGAGGAAATGCAGTATCTTTGTCTGTGCTCCACCGGAGCAGTGAATCATTCCGTCGATGTGGTGCCGCATTTCCTTCAGGATGGCCGCCACTACCGGTGCGTAAGTGCGGGTCGGAGAAAGCACGAGCTTTCCGGCATCGAGCGGGGAACCCTCAACCGTGTCGGTGAGATTGCGCGAGCCGGAGAATTTAAGTTCATCCGGAACAGCCGGATCGCAGCTTTCCGGATATTTCTGAAGAATTTGTTTTGAGAATACGTCATGACGCGCAGATGTCAGTCCGTTGCTGCCCATTCCGCCGTTGTATTCTGTTTCGTAGCTTGCCTTTCCGAAAGAGGCGAGCCCTACAATCACGTCTCCGGCCTTTATGTTCGCATTGTCTATTACGTCTTCACGCCTCATGCGGCATGTTACGGTGCTGTCTACGATTATGGTCCTGACGAGGTCGCCTACGTCGGCTGTCTCCCCTCCTGTGCTGACTATGTTCACGCCATGACGCCCTAATTCGTCTATAAGTTCCTGTGTGCCATTGATTACTGCGGAGATGACTTCGCCTGGCACAAGGAGTTTGTTTCGTCCGATGGTGGAAGAAAGCAGTATGTTGTCTGTGGCTCCGACGCACAAAAGGTCGTCTATGTTCATTATAAGGGAATCTTGGGCGATTCCTTTCCACACGCCCATATCACCTGTTTCGCGCCAATACGTGTATGCGAGGCTTGACTTCGTGCCGGCTCCGTCTGCATGCATTATTATGCAATGTTCTGGCGAACCTGTGAGCACGTCAGGGATTATTTTGCAGAATGCCTTGGGGTATAGTCCTTTGTCGAGATTTTTGATGGCTTCGTGCACATCTTCTTTTGCCGAAGATACACCACGCATGCCGTAGCGGTTGTTGTCCATATATTTATGGTTTTGTGGTCGCGAGATTCAAGTGATTTTTATGTTGAATGGCCTTGGCTTCAGGCAAGGAAACGGTCAGGCTCAATCTTGCATTCGGCCGTCGGCAAACTTTTATGCAAAGTTAATTTAAAATCGGCAAACTGCAAAATCAAGCATTGTGGCCGATATGAAAAAACTGCCGATTCCGGCAAAGAAACGGCAGTATAGGTCAACCGGAATCGGCTGTCGTTATGTATGCTTTCCGGCTCAGACGGTAAGCACAATCTCTTTTTCAGCGGCAATGCGACGGAGATTGATTATTGCGTATCTCATACGTCCCAATGCCGTGTTTATGCTCACTCCTGTCTGTTCGGCTATTTCCTTGAATGACAGGCTCTGGTAATAGCGCATTTTAAGCACCTCTTTCTGAAGCGGAGGAAGCTGCTCCACAAGATGCTTTACATCGCTGCGGATTTGTTCGGAGATTATTGTGTCTTCAATGGTCTCTTCGCATAGTTCTTTGCGATTGAGCACATCGACTTCCTGAATGTCGGAAGACTGCACATTTTCCGACTTTTCCTGACGGTAATAATCGATGATGAGGTTGTGGGCTATCCTCGATATCCATGCCGGGAATTTGCCGTTGTGGGTGTACCGTCCTTGCTTGATGGTCAGGATGGCCTTTACAAACGTCTCTTGGAAGATGTCGTTTGCCACATCCTCGTTTTTGACGATGCGCATTATGTAACTGAACACTCGGTCTTTGTGCCGTTTCAACAATGTGTTGAAAGCGTCGTTGCTGCCTTCAGTGTAAGCTTTGACCAAAGTGTCGTCAGTCATGCTTATGTTGTTTACCATTATAGTCTATTCTGTTTTTTTGTTAGAGTAGATTTTGGCTATAGGCGATGGTGTTTTATGATGTGTTTGGGTTGTATGATTTATTTCTGATGCAAAGATACGAATTATTTTCCCGCTGTGCAAGACATCGATGGCTTTTGTCAGTGATTTATTGTGAAAACGCCGTTAAAAAAACTTAATCATTCCGGATGGGGTATGTGCCATCCGGAATGATTGTATCCGTGCTTTTTATCAAGTGCACTTGTCATGCAATGTGAAAGTGCCTGTGTTTCCGACGTATGGTTTTGTCAGCAGCGGTCGAGAAGCCGCAGAAATTCTTCACGCAAGGACGCGTCTTCTGAGAAACGCCCCGTATGGTCGAAGGTGGTGGTGGCTGAATCTTGTTTTTCTACTCCGCGCATTTTCATGCACAGATGTTCAGCGGTGCAGCATACGATCACGCCGTCGTTTGGAAGTGCCTCCGTGAGCAGACTGCATACTTCCGCTGTCAGCCGCTCCTGCACCTGTAGCCTTCTGGCGAAGTTGTCCACTATACGTGCGAGCTTGGACAGTCCTATCATCTTCCCTTTAGGCAGGTATCCGATTGATATGCGTCCGAAGAAAGGCAATATGTGGTGTTCGCACATACTGTAGAATTCGATGTCTTTCACTATCACTATCCGCGATCCCGCATGCTCGAATATTGCTTTGCGTGCAGTTTCAAGTGGATTCTGTCGGTAGCCGGAAGTTATGTCGATGATTGCTTTCGCTGCGCGTACAGGGGTCTTGATAAGTCCCTCACGCTCAGGGTCTTCTCCCACGAGGCGCAGTATTTCCTTATAATGATATGCGAGCTCTTCGACGAGCTTTTCATCATGATGTTCTTTTCTGCTCACGTTGATGATGTCTGTATTGTGGTTGACGCCGAAACACGGGCGACGGTTGGTCTTTTGTTTTACTTTAGTATCACGATGGCTGATTTCACCACCCTCATTTCAGACGAAAACGAGGGGAATGATCTTCGGAGTTCGTGAAGGGCTGCATTCGCCTCTCCGATTGTGGAGAAATTGCCCACTGTAGTGTACCAGTTCGGGGAACGGGAAAAGGTATAGACCTGTCCGCGATATTTGGGAAGCCTGGCCACAATCGCGTTGCCCCGCGCTTTTGCCCTTGCCTGGAGGGAGCTTGGATTGTGTCCGTCGCTGAAGACCTGTATGCGGTAGCCGGTACGTTTAGCTCCGTTCTGCATCCTGTGGTGGTTGCCGCCCTGACGCTGCTGCTCTGTCTTCGGGGTGGAGAGCAACAGTTCAAGTATGTCGTCGGGAATTTTCATCTTCACTTTCCCGTCCGATTCCTCTTCGATTGATTGTATGGCGTTTTTCTCCTTCTCTTCCGTCGGAGTCCCGGCATTGGTTTGGGCAGAAACCATAGTCATCAGGCAGAAGATGGTTGCCAATACTATTGTGAGCCTTAGCTTCATCACTGAAAAATGTGGATGGTTATTTGGAGAGAAAATATACTGTCCGGCGAAGACGGTTTGTATCGGTTTCAGGTTGTCTTCGCCGGAATGGGTTTGGTACGGGTATGCTCAGTCAAAGGCTTCAACTATGCCTATGAAAGAATCCGCCTTCAAAGCGGCTCCTCCTATTAGGCCTCCGTCCACGTCGGGCTTGGAGAAGAGTTCGCGGGCATTGGCGGGCTTGCAGCTTCCGCCGTAGAGTATCGAGGTGGCATCGGCAATCTCTTCGCCGTATTTTTCACGTATCGCCCCACGGATATTTGCGTGCATGTCCTGTGCCTGGTCGGCAGTCGCAGTCTTTCCGGTGCCTATGGCCCATACCGGCTCGTAAGCGACTATGACTTTAGCAAAGTCTTCTGAAGAAAGGCAGAACAGCGCTTCGACCTGGGATTTGACCACTTCGTTGTAAGTCCCGTTTTCACGTTGTTCAAGCACTTCTCCGACACAGAATATGGGAGTAAGGCCGTTGTCGAGCGCAAGGCGTGTCTTGGCGATGAGCTGGGCGTCGGTTTCTCCGAAATACTGACGACGTTCACTGTGTCCGATGATGCAGTAAGAGGCTCCGGTGGAAGCGATCATTGCTGCACTTATTTCTCCGGTATATGCTCCGGCTTCGTGTTCGGAACAGTTTTCTGCACCGAGCCCGAGTGTCTCATGGTCTATGACACCGTTGACCGGAACGAGGTGCGTCGCCGGAACACAGATCACGACATCGCAGTTATGCTTGTTTCCTTTAAGTGCATCGTTGACGTTTGCGGCAAGCTCCACTCCTTCTTCGAGGACAGTGTTCATTTTCCAGTTGCCTGCGACAATGTTTTTTCTCATTGTTAATTATGATGGTTTAGGGTGAGTCTTTGTCGTCGGAATCCGTAGGATGTCCGAGTTATGTTGCAAAGATATGCATTTATCCTGATACAGACAAATTCTCGGGTCGTTGTTGCGGATTATTGGAAGTTCAGGTCGTCGAAACCGTCTCCGATTTCCTCTTCGTTGAATTCGGAATCGCCGTAGAAATCCATATCAAGGTCTCTTGATATTTCTGCGGCTTTGGTCTCGATGCTTTTTTCAAACTGCTCGATGTCCACGTGTTGTGCCGGGGCTTTGCCTTCCTTGAGAGTGCAGATCGGCGAAGTGAGTTTTTTGCCGGTCAATATCTCTTTCAGCTCCATGAAGAACGAGCGTTCTGTGAGTCCGTCGAACACGAATTCTATTTTCTGTCCTTCCTCCTCGATGAGTTCGCTGATTCTCGTGTCGTCCATCAGCCAAAGATCCTGGTCGCTTGACGAGCCGAAATCTTCTATTGCCACTTCGTCTTGTCGTTTCCAATCGTCGTCGCAGATGAAGAAGGTGCTTATTTCGTCTTTTGTATAACCTACACTATCGAGTATCGCGTTGCGAAGGGCCATAAACGATTCTTCCGGGTCGATTTCTATCTCGCGCCGGAATTTGTCGGTCTCTTCACTGACTATTTTGAATCTGTAAATCATATCAGTTTAGGTTCTGTCGTTCCTTTATAACGGAGGTTGACAAATATTATGACGCGAAGTTAGCAATTAATTTCTGAAACTGCAAAACGTAGGACGGCATATATGGCCATACGTTGAAGATGGACTCTGCTAAAGTACAGAAGTCGTATCAATAGACTCCATAAAGACAGGTTCAGAAGGGAGCAATGGCATCTTGAAAAAATATCAGATGTCCATTGTCGCTATTTATAACGACAATGGACGTCTGCGTTTTGCTTTTCTGTCTATTTTAAAGCTTCTTTCAGGAATTCATCGAATCCTGAGAACGGTGCCTTGTGCGATTCAATCCATTTGTCATAGTGGGAACCCAACTGGCTTTTTATCGGCAGTTCCGGATACTCGTCTATGTTTCTTGAATCGACAAACAGCGGGAACTCTTCCCAAAAATCGGAAACTTCAGGATTGCGATTGAACCGGTCTTTGATTGAACGGGCATAGGAGAATGCTTCTTGTACGCATTCTCCTTTTCTTCTGAGGAAATACTGTTCCATAGTGCATATCGCTTTGGCCGGACGTCCTGCGGCTATGGAATTTGCAGGGATGTCTTTAGTTACAAGGCTGCCTGCGGCGATGAAACAGTTGTCTCCGATTTCGACTCCTTTCAGAACCATCACATGTGCTCCGAAGGACACGTTTGAACCGATTTTTACCCTTCCGGACGATGGGAGGAATTCATCGTAGAGCTCCACGAAATTCTTGGACACATAGTCATGCGTGAATAACGTGAAGTTCTCGTTTATGTAGACGTTGTCGCCTATTTCCACCAATGACGGGCGTGTAAGGTCTATCAAAGGTTGGGCTGAAGTTCCCAAGGCTGCAAAATGGACGTTCTCACCCACGATTACCCCTTTTTTCCTTAAGAATTCCGTGTACAGGGAGGGTTTTGCCTTCCACACAACCCTGTTTATCGAATTCCTTATATATGTAATCAGACGTAACAGCATTTTGCCTTGGGTATGCTACAGAGACGCTATTTTATTATTCCGTGCCGTTTGAACACTTTCTCAATGGCTTCAAGCGAACGTGTAACTTGCTCTTTGGTGTGCGTGGCCATAAGAGAATAGCGTATCAAGGTGTCGTGTGGTGCTACAGCCGGAGTTACCACAGGGTTCACGAACACGCCCTCGTCGAGCAGTTCGCGTGTTACGTGGAATGTCTTGTAGTCATCACGTATGAACAACGGAATAATCGGTGTGGATGTGTTGCCGATTTCACACCCCATTGCCCTGAAGTTCTCAAGGGCATAGTGTGTGATTTCCCAAAGGTGTTCTTGGCGTTCAGGTTCTGAAAGCATTATGTCGAGAGCTGCATCTGCGGCGGCAGTCGAAGCCGGCGTTATGCTTGCCGTGAATATGTATGAACGCGAATGGTGGCGGAGGTAGTTGGTTATTTCCTTGTCTGTGGCTATGAATCCGCCCAATGAGGCGAACGACTTTGAGAATGTGCCCATGATGAGGTCAACGTCGTCCGTAACCCCGAAATGGTCGCATGTGCCCCGTCCGCATTTTCCGAATACTCCGACGCCATGGGCTTCGTCCACCATTACTGTGGCGTTGTATTGTTTGCTCAGACGTACTATTTCAGGGAGGTTGGCCACATCCCCTTCCATTGAAAACACGCCGTCGGTAACTATCAGTTTCACTTTGTCTGGATCGCATTTACGCAACTGTGCTTCGAGCGATTCCATATCGTTGTGCTTGTATTTCAGATAGTTTGAGAATGAAAGGCGGCGTCCTTCGATTATTGATGCATGGTCTTGCTCATCAAGGATGATGTAGTCTTCGCGTCCGGTGAGTGTGGAGACCACGCCGAGATTTACACCGAATCCGGTGGAATAAATCATGGCGTCTTCTTTGCCTATGTAGTCCGCAAGGCGTTCTTCCAGACGCTTGTGTATATCGAGCGTGCCGTTGAGAAACGGCGATCCCGCCATTCCTGTACCGTATTTTTTCGTGGCAGCTATTGCGGCCTCCTTCACTTTAGGATGGTTGGTAAGACCCATATAGCTGTTTGAACCGAACATCAGTACTTTCTTGCCGTGCATAAGCACTTCGGTGTCCTGGTCGCTCGATATTTCCCGGAAATAAGGATACACGCCCGCATCTTTAGCTTTCTGCGGAGCGTCGTATCGCGACAATTTCTTTTGTAGAAGCTTCATAATCGGATGATGACAACGGCATTAGCCGTCATTTTATTTGAAAGCGCAGTGAGGAGAACCCGTGATTCATCCTGAATCAATGGGGCTGCTTACTTAAATTCAGGCTACAAAGTTAGCTGTTTTTTACGACATTTTACCGATTTTCAGATTAAAAAGTGAATATCTCCTATTTTGTGTTCTGTTATTCGTAAGTGCAATTGTCTGATAAACATTAATCACTGCACGTGTGTTTATGATTGTATAACGTAAAAACAAAACGTATGGAAAAGTTTGAAGAAATAGTGAAGTCGGAAAAACCGGTACTTGTCGATTTTTTCGCTACTTGGTGCGGCCCGTGCAAAATGATGCACCCCATTCTTGAGGAGCTTCATTCGAGCATCGGAGAAAAAGCTCGGATCATAACGGTTGACATAGACAAAAACGAAGGGCTTGCCGCCGCGTATCGTGTTCAGTCGGTGCCGACTTTGATGATATTCAAGAACGGTGAACTCAAATGGCGTGAGACAGGCGTGCATTCCGCAGCTGATCTTGAGGCCGCTCTTAAAACGTTCTATTGAAGCGTCTGCCTTGCTTCTTTTTATTCTTTGAATAGAAAAATACTGATGGCCGCATCTTTCCCGATGTCGGCCATCAGTCATTAGTGGACTTCAATAGTCTGGAGCATACGTGCATACATCTCGGCTTTCCTGTCTATCTTCAATGGATATGCCCGAGAACTTGAAGGCATGCGCCAATGCCTGAAACTCCTTATGGTTCCGTCTTTAAGTGTAAGCGAGCATTCGGCGCATTCGCCTGTTTTTGGTATTTCTGTTCCTGTGATTTCTGCAACCACAGAAGCGGCTTTCTCGCCGGTGGTGGCCACGGCCTCGCATTCAGGTAATCCGGAGAGGATATCCGCAAGGTCTATATGGCGTTTGATTGACAAATGCTTGTCGGCTGCATTGTCTTTCTCTCTCACCACTTCCCTTCCCGTGTCGCTGAGGGCGATGCCTTTCTCTTCAAGAAACGGCCGCAGCTCGTCAAGGCGGAAAGTCTTGTGTCTTTGATCCACGAATCTGTCCTTGTCTCCGAAATACACGAGTCCGAATATGCGCCACATGTCATTTATGAAATTCGGGTAATAGAATTCCATCGACCATTTCTCTTTTTTTGGCGGGAAAGTGCCGCACATCAATAGTCGGGCGTTCTTCGGGAGGAACGGTTTCAGCGGATGGCTTTCTGTCGGAAGCGCGTCCTTTTCAGCGGAGTCTTGCATAGCGTGATTTGTGCAGTTCTGACATGAAGCTGTCGGCAAATTTCTCTATGTCGGCTCGTATTTCGTTGTTTATGCCCTGTTTCATCTCTGTCTTAGCCGCCACCTGAAGACCCATGGCCTCCGCGTATCCCTCCAAGGCCTTTCCTGCCGCTGATGCCCATGTGAACGAACTGAACAGTCCGAGGACCTTGTTTTGTGTTTCCCTTGTCTGCATCGCTTTCATAAAAGTGTCCACGGGTGGGAACAGGGTCATTGAGTAAGTCGGGGCTCCGACAATCAGGCCGTCGTAGCGGAATGCATCGGATATGATATGGCTCAAGGAATCCTTTCCGGCGTTGTGGATTCTGATTCGTTTTTCACCTCTTGCCGCAAGAGCCATGGCTATTGCTTCTGCCATCGCTTCCGTGTTGCCGTACATGGAGCCGTAGACGATTGTTGTGCCAGGTTCGGAGTGATACCGGCTGAGGCGGTCATAGATGGCGGATATTTCCGCTATGCTCTCGTGCCATATGGGGCCGTGGGTCGGACATATGAATTCTGGGGCGAGAGGTGCCGTTTTCTCTATGGTCCTTTGAACGAACTTACCGTATTTGCCTACGATGTTGCTGTAGTATCGGTAAGCCTCTTCAAGATACAGGGCGGTGTCTGTCTCGAAATCAATGATGCCTCCGTTGAGCGCACCGAAAGTGCCGAATGCATCGCCTGTGAAAAGGATTCGGCGTTCTTCAGCGAAAGTCATCATTGTTTCAGGCCAATGCACCATGGGAGTCATCAGGAATCTCAGGGTGATTTCTCCGAGGTCGAGTTTGTCTCCGTCGCATACGGTAACGAAGCGTTCCTGATCTGTGATTCCGTAAAAACCTCCTATCATAGCCACAGTCTGCTTGTTGCCGACTATCTTCATTTCAGGATACTTTGCTGCAAGGAGCGGAATGGAACCGCTGTGGTCAGGCTCCATATGGTTGACGACGAGATAGTCTATTTCCGTGCCGCCCAACACTTCGTCAAGGTGGCTGAAAAGGGTCAGAGACTCCCTTACTTCCACCGAGTCTATGAGCGCGGTTTTGTGTGAGCGCACTATGTATGAATTGTAGGATACCCCATGAGGGAGCGGCCATAATGATTCGAATCTGTGTTTTTCGCGGTCGTTGACACCGACGTAGAAAATGTCGGGAAGGATTGCGCGTATGTTCATTTCCTGTCGAGTATTATGTTTGTATGTGTGGTCATTTTGGAAAGAGAATTCAAAATTACTCATTTTGCCGGAATTTTCAAAACGGACAGAACCGTTTGGGGGTGGGGGCACGTTTTAAAAACAAATCTTTAACTGTTAAGACTATGAAAAAGTATTTAGCTGAATTCTTAGGCACCATGTTTCTGGTGCTTTTGGCTTGCGGCAGCGCGGTGCTTGCAGGCCCGTCGATTGGAGTGTTGGGCATCGGTCTGTGTTTCGGACTTGTGCTTCTTGCTTTGTGCTACACCATCGGTGGCATATCAGGATGCCATGTCAATCCTGCGGTCTCGCTCGGAGTCTATCTGACCGACAAGAGCTTTTCTGCCCGCGACCTGTGCGGATACGTCGTGGCACAGCTTCTCGGCGCAGCTGTCGGGGCTGCGTTTCTGTGGTGGCTTATGGACTTCGGGCTGTTCGGTGCCGGAATCTACAAATTCGGCGGCATAACCGAAGGGATAGGGTTTACCGGAGAGGTGTCGTATCTTGCCACCAATGTGCTCCAGCCCGGTGCTACCTGGCAGATGGCTCTCTTGTCTGAAATACTGCTTACTTTCTTTTTCGTGTTCGTGGTTCTTGGTGCCACGTCGAAATTCGGAAAGGCTTCTGCTGCCGGAGCGGCAATCGGCTTGGCTCTTGGATTGGTCAATATCATAGGCATCCCCGTTGACAACTGCTCTGTGAATCCGGCGCGGTCATTCGGCCCCGCACTGTTTGCACCGAATGCATGGCCTGACTTCTGGATTATGGTGGTAGGCCCGCTTGTCGGATCCGTGTTGGCTGCGGTCTCATGGAGTGGAATTTCCGCATCGAGGCGCCGTGCGCAGGAAGAATTATGAACCATTCTTATTCTGACCGATATGCAAAAGAACGGCCGCTCAAATTCGAGCGGCCGTTCTTCATTTTTGCTTGTGTCTTTTTATTTCTGTTCTACGCCTTCCATCACGGTCTGGATACGGTTCTTTTCAGCCTGGGGAAGGAGCTGCTTCTTCATGAAGTCATTGAGGTCTTTGAGTGTAACTTTCTCAATGGCGGCTTTGCGGCCTGTGTACATGTTGAAGCCACGGTTGTAAAGACCTATCCAGTTGAGCCAGTACTGGTTGTTGCGTACATTGATGTCATACTGCTTGAGCATGGCCTCTTTCACTCGTGAGAAGTCTTCTTCATTTGCGCCGTTTTTCAGGAGACCTATCCATTCGTCGTATGCACGCTTGATCATCACGTCCTGAAGTTCCTTGTTGGTCTGGAAGAAATAGATCATTTCCCATTGTCCTGTATTAGGATTGATTGCTCCGCTTACCATTGCTCCATATGTGCCGCCGAGTTCTTCACGGAGGGTCTTTATGTAAACCATGTCAAGAATGTCGCTTGCCATAGTCATTCGCACTTCGTTGCCGATATTGTAAGGAAGGTTCTTTCCGCTGAACGTGTCGAATACGAAAGTGGCGGGAGTGGTCATCGGCGTAGTGAAGATGTCGTTCACCTTGTTGCCGATTACCACGTCTATGTTGGAAACAGCCTTGCGGGTGGTCTTTGCCTTCGAGGGAAGTGAGGCTATGTATTTCTCAAGAAGAGGCTTGAGAGTCTCTACATCCACATTTCCTGTGAACACAAACGTGTAGTCGGCTGCATTTGCTGTGGCGTTCTTGATGATCTGAAGCATCTGGTCGTAGTCGGATGCGTTGAGAGAAGCAAGATCTGCGCTGTTGGTCAAGGGATTGTTGCCGTACTGGTTCTTTGTGTTGCGCTTGAAGAAGATGGTCTGAGGGTCTTTGTCTGCATTGACAAGGCTCATCTCAATCTGGGACTTGATGCCTTTCCATTCCTCTGCATCGGGCGAAAGGAGTGCGAAAGAGGCATAAACCATTTCCATGAATGTGGGCAGGTCTTTGACTGTGGTGGCTCCGGAGAAGTAATCAGTGCCGTTGCCTACGCCGAACTGTAGAGCTACCTTCTTTCCTGCGAGGTATTTTTCAAGAGTGGAACGCTTGAAGTTGCCCATCTTTGATGCCTCATATGCATATCTTACGAAGTTGAGGTTGTCTGCCTGCGACTTCTCGTAGGTGGGAAGACCGCCCTGACGCTGTGCGGAGAAAAGAATCTGGTCTTGGGCGAAATCAGTGGTTTTCACTACGACTTTCGTGCCGTTGGAAAGCGTGAATTCAGTCGTGCCGAAGTCTGCGTTTTGGGAAGTTCCCGTGATTTTGCCGGGAGCCGGGAGCTGCGGGATGAGGGGATCGGTGATCACTTCGTCCACATAAGGTTCGTATTGTGCCTTTATGGTTTCGGAAAGGATTCCGGTCATTACGTTTTCGTCAAGAGGCTTTTGGCCGGCTACTGCGGGACGTGAAACCACCATCACCTGGTTGTTGTCCGTAAGGAGCTGGGCGCCGATCATATTGTACATGTCAACAGGCACGCCGTTGAGCACGCCTTGGGCGAGCTGGTATTCGAGTTCGATTCCGGGTTCAGGCTCGTTGTCGATGAAGTGGCGGATGATGCTCTTGGCCATCAGGTTGCTGTTTGTCTTGTCGCGTTCGTTATATGCCTTCTCGTATGTGGCGAGCAGCTCGTCTTTTGCACGTGTGAGTTCGCTTGGCAGGAAGCCGGTCTTGCAAGCCTGAGCCACTATGGACATTGCTGAGCGCACTGCGGCTTCTACGTCTGTTTTCGGGATGATGGTGATGTCGAAAGCATCTTTGGTTGATGCAACCATATACTTGCCGAAATAAACGCCGGCATAACCGAACGGACAGTCAGCCTTACGGGCCTCGTCGGCAAGACGGTTGTTGATCATTTTTGAGAATACGTTCAGAATAAGGTTGTTCTGCACATAGTATTCTTGGGTGTTGCGCATCTCGAAAGGCATCTTGTCGCTCTTGAACGCAATTGTCACCATAATGTTCTTAAGTTCCGGATCTTCGAAATAAGCGTAGATGGGCTTTTCGTTGTCGCTTACTGCCGGATATGTGCGAGGGGCAGCGTTTTCGGGCATCGGAATGGTGGAGAACATCTCTATCACCTTCTTTTCCATTTCGTCGGCATCGAAGTCTCCTACTACGACGATACCCTGCTGATCGGGACGATACCATTTGTGGTAATAATCGCGGATTACCTTAGGCGGGAAGTTGCGAACGACCTCCATCTTGCCTATAGGCATCTGCTGATATTGGTACTCCTGGAAAAGTTTGGGCAGGATGGTCTCCATCATGCGGAACTGCGCATCGTTGCGCTGACGCCACTCTTCCTGGATCACACCGCGTTCTGCGTCGATTTCGCTTTCTTCAAGAAGGATGCCGCAGCTCCAGTCGCGAAGGCAGAGAAGCACGCTGTCCATAAGAGCCTTGTCGGTTGAAGGTACGTTGTTGATGTTGTAGACTGTCTCATCAAATCCTGTGTAGGCATTGATGTCAGCACCGAAGCGGATGCCTTTGTTCTGGAGATAGTTGAGCATATTCTTTCCGGGATAGTTGGTAGTCCCGTTGAATGCCATATGCTCAAGGAAGTGGGCAAGTCCGAGCTGTTCTTGGGTCTCAAGTGTAGAGCCTACCTTCTGCGCGATGTAGAAGTTTGCACGCTCTTTCGGCTCTTCATTGTGAAGCACATAATAATGGAGTCCGTTTGGCAGGACACCGCTTTTCACCTTAGGGTTGAGCGGGAGCTCATGCATCTGTGGCTGCTGCGGCTGTTGTGCGTTAAGGCAGAAGACTGCCGTAATCGCCATTGCCATTGAAAGCAATTTCTTTACCATAGCTTGTTTGGTTAGAGTAGTTGAAATGTATTTTTGTTTGTACTGATTTTTCTATGTCTGGATATGGCTTTTGTACTTATGCCAGAATCACGTGGCAAAGTTAGGTCATTTTCGGGGAAACGCCAAAGATTTATCGAAAAACATTAAAATATTCTTGTTTTCTTCATTGTCAGTTGTCGTTTCCCTTTTGTATAGCGACTTGTCTCTTGAATAATCAGACGGACTAAACATTGGTTTGTTACATGTTCTTTCACGTTTTTTGCATTATTCAGGCAGGAGTGCGAAATCAAGTGCGGCCTCTACCCTATCGAAATAATGGAAATCGAGACCTTCAAGATAACCGGAAGGAATCTCCTCAATGTCTTTCCTGTTCTGAGGGCATAGGATAATGTCTGTGATTCCGGCGCGTTTTGCGGCAAGGATTTTCTCCTTTATGCCTCCGACCGGAGTGATTTTGCCGCGAAGCGTGATTTCTCCTGTCATGGCAAGTTTTTCGCGCACTTTTCTTCCAGTGAATGAAGACGCAAGAGAAGTAAGCATCGTTATTCCCGCAGAAGGTCCGTCTTTTGGAATGGCACCTTCCGGCACATGTATGTGGACGTCCTGCCCCGTCATTGTCTCAGGATCGATGCCGAGACGTTCGGCATGGCTTTTGAGATACTTGAGGGCTATGACTGCCGATTCCTTCATGACGTCGCCGAGATTGCCTGTGAGGGTCAGAACCTCACCTTTCCCTTTTGACAGAGCCGACTCCACAAACAGGATTTCACCGCCGGCCTGAGTCCATGCGAGGCCGGTAACTACCCCCGGAGTGTCATTGTTCTCGTATTCTTCAGGATTGACTTCTGGCGAGCCGAGAAGGCTGCGCACATCGTCTGTCGCGACTGCGAGCGGGAAATCCTTTCCGGAGGCCTTGAGCCGTGCTATCTTGCGAAGCACGCGCGCTATGGCTTTGTCGAGCTGGCGTACTCCGGACTCACGGGTGTGCCTGTCTATGAGGTAACGCACGGCTTCAGGGGTGAACGATATTTCATCCTCTTCGAAGCCGTGTTCTTTCAGTTGGCGAGGCAGAAGATGGCGTATGGCGATTTGTTCCTTTTCATCGGTAACGTAACCGCTGATGTTGACCAGTTCCATACGGTCGAGCAACGGGCGGGATACTGATGAAAGGTCGTTGGCCGTGGCTATGAAAAGCACCTTGGAAAGGTCGTAGTCCACGTCGATATAGTTGTCATGGAATTTCACGTTCTGCTCGGGATCGAGCACTTCAAGCAATGCCGTTGAGGGGTCTCCCTTGAAATCGCGGCCTATCTTGTCTATTTCGTCGAGGACGAAGACTGGATTGCTCGTTCCGCAGTTCTTCATGGCCGATATTATGCGGCCGGGCATCGCCCCTATATATGTGCGTCGATGTCCGCGTATCTCCGCTTCGTCGTGGAGGCCGCCTAGCGACACTCGGCAGTATTCCCTGCCGAGGGCTTCGGCCACGGAACGTCCAAGCGATGTCTTTCCCACTCCAGGAGGGCCGTAAAGGCAGATTATCGGGGCCTTCATGTCGGCTCTGAGCTTAAGCACAGCCACTTGTTCAAGAATCCTGTCCTTCACCTTCTCGAGTCCGTAATGGTCGCGGTCAAGAATCTCTTCCACCTTGTCAAGTTCGAAACGGTCGTCTGAGTAGTTGTCCCAAGGCAATGTCAGCAACGTGTCGAGGTAATTGTATTGTATGGAATATTCCGGATTCTGCATATTGAACCTCTCCAGCTTCTTGAGTTCTTTCTCAAAATGCTCGGAGGCGTATTGCGGCCATTTTTTCTCTTCGGCGCGCTTCAGGAGTTCCTCCTCTTCGGCGTCTTCTATCGTGCCTCCGAGTTCGTTCTGAATCGACTGCATCTGCTGACGTAGGAAATGCTCCTTTTGCTGGCGGGAAAGCTCTTCGTGGGTTGTGCGCTGAATCTCGGCTTTGACCTTCATGAGCTGGTACACCTCATGGAGAAGGCGTAGGGCCAGCAGGCATCGTTCACGGAAAGTCCCGGCCTGAAGTATGCGCTGCTTGTCGTCAAGCTGAAGCGGGCTGTGGCTGCATATGAACGACAAAGCCATCACCGGAAGTGTAAAACTGTCAAGCCCCGTTTTGAGTTCTTTGGGGTCATCGCTGAATTCGTTGACTATCCTGAGATAGACTTCCTTCACGCTCTCGAAAAGAGCTTTGAGTTCCGTGTCGGCGAAGTCTACGGTCTCATGGTTTATTTCCACCATCACTCGCATGGGTTTTGTCTTGCGGGTGATACGTAAAACCTTGGCATCAGGCCCCGGAAGGAGGAATGCCGTGTGTCTGCCGTTCGGCAGTTCAAGCATTTTCAGCACTTTGCATACTGAACCGACTATTCCTTTGACTGTTTCTTCCTGATTCTCTTTTTTGACATATGCTGTGAACACAGGCTTGTGGCTTTCTACGCATTTTTTCAGAAGCTCGATTTGGGTCTCGTCTGTTACTTCGAGCGTCTGAGGTGTCATAGGGAAAATCACGTCGTCTTGCATCGGAATCATGGGCATTGAGACGTTGTTCTCGCCGAGTTCCGAAAAGTCTATGCTTTCTTTTACTTCTGTTATGATTGATCCGATCATTTCGTTTTGAGTAGAAATGGTAACCGGGAGAGATATTGCGGATTTGCGTATATGATTCGCTAATCCGGATGCAAAGTTAGCTATTTCACACCTAAGTAGAAAGAAATCGGAGGAATTTTCGTAATTTTGTGTCCGGTAAAACCAATTGTCGAATGAAAAGATCAGAACCTTTCAGATTCAAGCGTTTTTCAGTCAATCATTCCCGAAGCTCGATGAAAGTGGGGGTAGACGGCGTCTTGTTGGGGTGTTGGGCCGACACTTCCTTTGCCAAGAGAATTCTTGATGTAGGGACAGGATGTGGAGTGATTGCGTTGATCTGTGCCCAGCGTGTTCCGGAGGCATTAGTTACCGGTATAGACATACACAAGGATTCTGTTGAAGAGGCTTCAGCAAACTTTGCCGGTTCTCCTTTCCGGGAAAGGCTGCAGGCCATGCAGATGGATTTTATGGCTTTTCCTGAGGAAGAGAAGTTCGACTGCATAGTATCCAATCCTCCTTATTTCGATTCCGGCGTTTCGGAAAAGTCTTCAGCAAGAATCAACGCACGCCATCAGGTGAGCCTTGGCATAGCGGATATGGTCGGCAAGTCATCCCGGCTTTTGACCGAAAATGGAAGGCTTTCACTGATATTGCCCTCAGACCAGCATGAAGCATTGCTTCATGCTGCCAATCTCAACCGTATGGCAATATGCAGACTGGCTACAGTAAAAGGAACTGAGACTTCTCCCGTGAAACGCATAATGGCTGAATTGCGGTTTTCGTCGGCAATCGGGGACGAATGTGTGGAAGCGGATGAAATAGCCATGATGGCTAAAGGCACGGAGCCGACTCCTCGTTACCGAGAACTTACTGCTGATTTTTACCTCAATTATTGACAGGCATATTGAATGGGCTTTTCGGAACATTCCACTGTCTTTGATAGAATGGACTTGCTTATACCGGTTTAAGGTTAATTATGGTTAATCTGCGACCGGATGTGGTGGTTGTCCGGGAAATAGTCGCTATCTTTATGGCCTGAAAATGATGAATGATTAAACATTTCGGTGTTTCAGATGTCTAAAAGTAAAATCTCTAATTGATTAGATATGAATACCAACAAGTTTATAGTCTCGCTGTTTGTGCTTGGTGCGGTTTCTGTTGCATATGCACAAGACGTGTATGAAGACGACATATATTACAACCCCAAAAAGGACAAGTCCGCACAGACGCAGACCAAGAAAAAAAGGCAGAGCAACTACATCGCCGATTTCAGCAGTGTGGATGTAGATGCCTACAATATGCAGGGCGGACTTCTCCAGATGCCGGCTGACACCATTGGCCTCAGGGCAGAGAACGGTGAGGATTTCGTATATACACAGCAAATTCAGAAATACTACAATCCGACCATAGTTCTTGACAACGCTGAGCTGCTTGCCGATGTGCTCAACAATTCATACGGAAACGTTGACATTGTGATTAATGACAACGGAATCGTCGGGTTCGCACCTTACTCATACGCATGGCCTTATTATTCATACGGCTATGGATGGCCCTATAATCCCGGCTGGGGATGGGGTGCTTCATGGGGAGGATGGGGCTGGAACATCGGTCTCGGATATTATGACCCGTGGTATGCGTGGGGCTGGGGACCTTCATGGGGTTGGCCCGGAGGGTGGCGTCCAGGCTGGGGGCCAGGTTGGACGTGGGGGCCTTCCTGGTATCCTTCTTACGGCCATTATGCCGACTATACTCCACGTGGCAACCGCCGTGTCGGAGCGGGAGGCGGCTGGGCTTCATCGACGCGTCCCGGTGGAAATTATGGAGGACACCGTGTTTCCGGCGACAGGTACGGGCTTCCGGGCTACCAGACATCGTCAGGTTCTTCAAGCGGCAACAGAAGGCAATACAACACATCGACCTCCGTCAACAATTCACGGCCGGCTTCCGGCAATCGTAGAGGAGGATACACTGTCGGCACCGGAGGGCATCGCACAAGCGGCTCGGGCAGAGTGACCAACAATACCACAAACGGCCGGCGGAACTACAACACGACCACAAACAAGTCATATAATACCAACAACACGTATAACCGCAACAACAACCGAACTTACAATTCCACCACAACAAATCGGAACTACAATTCCGGAGGAAGTTATCGTGGCGGAGGAGGCGGCGGAGGTCGCGGACGCCATCGTTAAACAAATAGAACAGCGAGTCGGGATTTATTGCCATATTTAAGGATAAAATTCCGATTCGTTTGTTATCACTTATAAAACAAAGCTAAAAAGATATGAAAAAGTTACTACTATCATCGCTCGCGTTGGGATGTGGTGTGGCAGCTTTCGGCCAAAGCGCGATAGACGCTTTCCGTTTCGCGGCTCCGGATATGAAAGGCACGGCACGCTTCATGTCGATGGGCGGCGCATTCGGTGCGCTTGGAGGAGACCTCACCACGCTTTCGCAGAATCCTGCCGGCATCGGAGTATACCGTTCCCACGAACTCGGATTCACGTTGAACCTCGATTGTCAACAGTCCACGAGCGACGCGCAAGGATTCAAGACTACTGACAACCAGACTAAGTTCCTTCTCAACAATATAGGAGGCGTGGCAACGCTTAAGCTAAACAGCTCTACGTTCCCTAACTTCAACTTCGGTTTCACCTATAATAAGGCTGCATCTTTCAACCGTCGTTATCGAGGCACGATTCATCAGCTTTCCAATTCGATGAGCAACTACATAGCTGGGGTAAGCAACGGAGAAAAGCTCACGCTCGGTGTCGTGCAGGCGGTTGACGGCTATGATCCCTATAATCCTAATGACGGAGGGTTTGTGTCTCCATGGATTTCCATTCTCGGTTTCGACAGTTATCTTGTCAGCCCGATTGGTAATCCTGACCAGCCGAGATGGACAGGGCTTTGGGGCAACGGCACGTCTGGTCTCGGAAATTTCTCGGTTGAGGAGAGAGGCCATGTGGATGAGTACAACATCGCTTTCGGAGGCAACATAGCCAATGTGGTGTATTGGGGTATGGATTTCGGCATCATAGACCTCAATTATAGCCAGACGGCAATATGGGGCGAGTCGCTCAACGGTGCATACGTTGACGACAACAACGGAGGATTGACGCAGACCAAAGCCGACTGGAGGATGAAGAACCTTTACAGCGCGAGCGGAAGCGGATTCAATTACAAGCTTGGCATAATAGTGAAGCCCATACAGGAACTTCGCATAGGTTTCGCTTTTCACACTCCTACGTGGTACAACATAAATGAAAGCTATGCGGCACGTGTCAATTACAACTACAACGGACTTCCCCATATTGACGGCACTTTTGCCGATACCAACGATGGTTTCCCCGGCTCGAACAGTTATGATTTCCGCACCCCATGGAAACTTATGGCAAGCATCGCGGGCGTGATCGGCAACAATTTCATTCTTTCCGCAGACTATGAATGGACGGCTTACGACAAGATGAAGTTTTCGTATGCTGACGGTGGATACGGCTATTATGAATACGACGATCCTTGGTATTATGCTCCGACGCGCTCGGCCGGCCCGGTTGATGACCCGTATTATCTGACAAACAAGGATGTGTCGGATTATTACCAGACGACACACACATTCCGTCTCGGTGCGGAATACCGTGTAACCCCTCAATTCAGTGTACGTGCAGGTTACAGTTTTGTTTCATCTCCTGTAAAATCAGATGTCAAGGACAATAAGAAGAACATCTATACTTCCGGAACAAATCCGTCTTACTCGTTTGACAACACGACCAACTACGTAACCTGCGGTCTTGGTTACCGTGTAAAGAAGTTCTATGTGGATTTGGCTTATGTCTACAAGCACGTTTCGAGTGAATATCACGCTTTCACGCCTGATACGGAGAATCCGTCGATACCGTCTCCTCAGGCAAAGCTTTCGCTCAACAACAGTCAGATTGTGCTTTCCGCCGGATTTAGGTTCTGACAAATGTTGCAATATTTTCTTTAAAGCGCGGCTTAAAGCTGCGCTTTAATTTATCTATACATTATACTAATTATCAGCAATCAATGCGCACTCAATGAGGATTGGAGCCGCTTTATGCTGTCCTACGCTGACACCGTATATGTAATTTTTGTCCGAAGGGCGTGTCTTAAGTTTTGCTTCAAGTTTTGAGGCATTGAGCGGATAATTCCGTACACAGACGTTGAAATTTCTGTCTTTCAATGATTTCAACGTCTTTATATCAAGTATGCCTTTAATGTTCAATCTTCTTCCTGGAAAGTCGGGATAAAACGTGTTGCTATGAAAAATGTTTGTGTTAGGATGCAGCATACTCAGGTCATTGAATTTTCTGCATAACGCCTTCCAGGGACGTATTTTCATCAAAGAGGCATTGGGTTCATAAAGGAAACCTGACGAAAGCCTGTCCGGATTATCCATAAATGATTGTTCGTCGTTTATTACTGTTTCATTGCAGTTTACAGTGAATATTTCAAGTTTTTCTTTATTTATGGAGACGGCGTGGACATTGCTGAAAACGCCGCCTTTGCGTGCCAAGACAAGAGCCTCTTTGCATTCGCCGTTTTCTGAAACGACATATATTTCTTCGCATCCGGCTATTTCCTTTGCCACAGCCGAAATGTCAAGCATGGGGGATGCTTTTATTATGAGACGTTCGCATCGTTCAAGCAGTTCAGGCGCGAGTCGGGAAACGTCCGGAATGCAGTCTTCAAAAGCGTAAGTGCGGATGTTGCCTTTTCCTCTGCGATGGGGATCCACAAAAATGACGTCGAAGCTGTCATCATTATCTTTGAGCCATTTCTCAGAATCATCGCATATTGAATCAATGTTGCTGGCTCTTAATGTTTCGCAATTGATTTTGAAAACGCTCTGGTAATGCGGATTCCGTTCTATTGCCGTCAGGGTTCCGGCCTTTTTGGCCATTGCGAACGCATCGCTCCCAAGTCCGCATGTCAGATCAAGCACAGAGCATCCTTCAGGAATCAGTGAGGCATGAAAAGCAGCCACGGCAGAGGATGTGGCCTGTTCGGCACATATGGTGGCCGGGAACAGAAAATGTTCGTAGGCAGTCAATGCCGAAAGCTTTGTGCCGCTTTTGCGGCGCGCCTCAATCTGGTCGATTGCTTGGGCATAATCAATCCCGTTGGCTTGCTTCCCATAGAATTTGAGCCGAAGCGCGTTGGGGTCGGAAGTTTTGTTGGCATTTAAGAAATCAAAGAAATCTTCTGTGTAGCTTGTCATCGTTGGGTAAATTTCGTGCAAAAATAGCGAAAAACACGGAACATTACACAGTGATATGCCTAAAAATCGGGAGGAAAATATTAATTTTGCGTATGGAAAATTTCGCAGCAATAGATTTCGAGACCGCTAACGGCAACCGAAGCAGCGTTTGCAGTATCGGTGTGGTTGTAGTGAAGGGAGGGATGATTGCCAAAAGGTTCTATAAGTTGATTCATCCGGTCCCGAACTACTATTCTCCAGCCAACATTGTGGTGCATGGAATCCGCAAGGAGGACACGGAGGCAGAAGACACGTTTCCTGAAGTTTGGGCAGAAATAGCTCCTGAAATAGAGGGGCTTCCTCTTGTTGCACATTTCAGTCAGTTTGACGAGAGCTGTCTCAAGGCGGCTTTCGCGCGCTTTCAGCTCGACTATCCTGGCTACGAGTTCCACTGCACATGCAAGGCTTCAAGAAAGGTGTTCGGCAAGCGGCTTCCCAACCACAAGCTTGACACGGTAGCGGCCCATTGCGGCTTCGATCTGAAGTCGCATCACCATGCGCTTGCAGATGCAGAAGCATGTGCGGCGATTGCGATGAAAATACTTTAGAGCTTGTTTAATATCCAATACACATCAACTCAACACTATGAAACGAATAGCAACAGCTTTACTATCCGCTTTTTTTGTCTGTGCAGGCTCTTTGTCGGGCTATGCTTATACGCCGACAGAAGAGGTGAAGAAATCTCAGAAGGAATTTGCGTCAGACCGCTTCGGAATTTTCATCCATTGGGGAATCTACAGCATGTTCGCCCAAGGGGAATGGTATCTCAACTACGGCCCGAAGGCGGAAGAATATGCCAAGGCGGCACGCGGGTTCTATCCTGCCGATTTCAATGCAGATGAATGGGCCAAGGCCATAAAAGGGTCAGGGGCGCGATATGTATGCTTCACTACGCGGCATCATGACAGCTTCTCTATGTGGCACACGAAGCAGAGCGACTATAACATCGTGGACGGTACGCCGTTCAAGCGCGATGTGCTACGCGAGCTTGCCGACGCATGCAGGGACAATGACCTGAAGCTTCACCTCTATTATTCCCATCTCGACTGGACACGCGACGATTATCCGTGGGGACGCACAGGGCATACAACAGGCCGCGACAGCTTGCGTTCCGACTGGCCGCGATACAGGGAGTTTATGGACAACCAGCTCACGGAGCTTCTTACTGAATACGGTCCTATAAGGGCTGTCTGGTTTGACGGATGGTGGGATCATGATGAAGATAAGGTTCCTTTCGACTGGCAGCTCGAAGAGCAATACGAGCTTGTGCACAAACTCCAGCCTTCCTGCCTCGTAGGCAACAACCACCACCAGACTCCTTTTCCGGGCGAAGACATACAGATTTTTGAGAGAGATCTTCCTGGCGAGAATACCGCCGGGCTTTCAGGGCAGGACATAAGCCGTCTGCCTTTGGAGACATGCAATACGATGAACGGAATGTGGGGATATAAGGTTGTTGACACCAATTACAAGGATACGCGGACGCTGATTCACTATCTTGTGAAGACGGCCGGACTCGGTGCCAACCTGCTTCTCAACATAGGTCCTCAACCCAACGGGGAATTGCCTGCCGTGGCTCGTCAGCGTCTGAAAGACATCGGTGAATGGATGCAGGTCTATGGCGAAACAATCTACGGCACGGAAGGAAGCGAATTCAAGGCTGACTGGGGCACATCTACCCGACTCGGCGACAGGACTTTCGTGCATATACTCACCCCGGATGCGACAGACATCTTTGTCCCTGTCAAAGGAAAAGTGAAGAGTGCAGTGGTGTTTGCGGACAAAGGCCGTAAGGTAAAGTATACCAAGAAGAAAGATGGCATAGTGCTTCATCTCGAAGAAATGCCGGCCGACATTGATTTCGTTGTAGAATTAAAGACTGCGTAATGAAGATTCTTGAAGTATGCACCGGAGACCCGTCCGGAATACAGGCCGCCATCCAAGGCGGTGCTGACAGGATAGAGCTTTGCAGCGGACTTGCAGAGGGAGGACTCACACCATCGGCAGGCATAATCCGATATGCTGTTTCGCAGCCGATTAAAGTCAATGTACTCATTCGTCCCCGTAGCGGGGATTTCGTATATTCCAAGGATGAGGTGGAACTGATGCTGGCCGACATCAAGGAGGCGATTGACGCGGGGGCAGATGGAATTGTGGTGGGTGCCTTGACTCCTGACGGAGATGTTGACGTGGAGGCCTGCCGAAAGTTCATTAAGGCTGCAGGTGATGCCGATACTACGTTTCATCGCGCCTTTGACGTTTGCAGGAATCCTTTTGAATCTCTTGAAACAATCATCGGTCTTGGATTCAAAAGAATTCTGACTTCCGGCCAGAAAGCTTCGGCTTTGGAAGGGGCGGATATGCTCAGGCAATTGAATGAACGTGCAGCCGGAAGGATAAGAATAATGGCCGGAGCCGGAGTAAATCAGGACAATGCGTACAACATATTGAGCCGTTCGATGGCTGATGATATTCATGCATCCGCACGTTCGACAGTGCCTTCCGGTATGCGTCATTCTCAGAGCGGAGCGTCAATGGGAAGTGCCGATGCCTCCGACGGAAGCCGGTTGGGGACAGACTCCAATATTGTAAAGGAAATCAAGAACATATGTATAAATCTAACATCAAATCAAAAACCTTAATCATGAACAGGACTGTTTTGCTTGTGTCCGCATTGATGGCCTGTGGCTTTTCTTATTCCGAAGCGCATACCATTCTGACAAAAAAGGCGGAAAGTGATTATGCCGCTCGTGTAGAGGCGCAGAAAAGCATCAAAAAGCATCTGGATTTCAAAAAAGGTACTAATCCCGAAGAACGCGATGCTTTGAAGTTCCTGTATGCTTATATGGCTACGCCTGACGCGCTTGACTATGACGCGGTTTTTTATCTCACGAATATCCGGTCTTCTCTGCGTGCAGCCAAGGAGATGCCGTGGGGAAAGTCAGTTCCCGATCGCGAGTGGCGGCATTTCGTGCTTCCGGTGCGCGTCAACAATGAAGACCTCGACCTTTCGCGCCCTGCGTTTTATGACGAACTCAAGGACAGGGTTAAAGGCCTTTCGATGAAGGAAGCAATCCTTGAGGTGAACCATTGGTGCCACGAGAAGGTTTCTTATCAGCCTTCTGATGCGCGCACATCCTCTCCGTTGGCCACTGTATGCAACGCCTTGGGGCGATGCGGAGAGGAATCTACGTTCACCGTCGCGGCTTTGCGTAGCGTAGGGATCCCTGCGCGTCAGGTGTATACTCCTCGTTGGGCGCATACGGACGACAACCATGCCTGGGTAGAGGCTTGGGCCGACGGACAATGGTATTTCCTTGGCGCATGCGAGCCTGAGGCCGTTCTTGACTTGGCATGGTTCAATGCTCCTGCTTCGCGCGGAATGCTGATGAATACAAAAGTGGTCGGTGCTTACGACGGGCCTGAAGAACAGCTGGAGCGCAATGCCACAAGTACAATCATAAACGTTACGGATAAATATGCCCCTACCGTAACTTCCAAGGTGATTGTAACGGATCTTACCGGGAAGCCGGTAGAGAACGCGACTGTCAACTTCTCGTTGTACAACTATGCGGAATTCTTCCCTATCGCTGTAAAGAAGACGGATGCGAACGGTTATGCAGAACTTTTGACAGGAAACGGCGACCTGATGATCTGGGCTTCCGACGGGAAGCGTTTCGGCATGAACAAAAGCTCATCTGATACCCTCCGGCTTGTACTCGACAAAGGCTCGGACTTTACGGGTGCTATGGATTTTGACATTGTTCCTCCTCCTGCGGGAGTGAAGCTCCCTTATGTGAGTCCTGAATCTGCCGCGCTCAATGACCGTCGCAAGATAGAGGAGGATGCCATTCGTAATGCATACGTAGGCACATTCCTCAGTGAAGACAAGGCACAGGAAATCTGCAGAAGGCTGGGTCTTGAAGAAAAGGCTGTAAAGCTCCTTGTGGATTCACGTGGCAATCACAAGACCATCGTAGGCTTTCTTGAATCGGTAAAGCCTTCCGAGCGCAAAAAGGCCGTGGCACTGCTTTCGGCAATAAACGAAAAGGATCTCCATGACATAACTACGGCAATCCTTTACGATCATCTTGCCACTCCTGAGGCGGCCACTCCCCTTTTTGACAAGTACATTATGAATCCCCGCATCCAGACCGAAGGTCTGACTCCATATAAATCCTTCTTTGCAAAGGCTCTTACTTCTTCTGAAAAGAAGAAATATGCGACCAATCCTCGTGAGCTGGAAAAATGGATGGCGGCCAACGTCTCGATTGACAAGGATTATAATCCTCTTCGCTACAGAACTTCTCCTGAATCCGTATGGAAAACGAGGATTGCCGATTCTGTTTCGCGTTCAATTGCCTTTGTGGCAGTTTGCCGCAGCATAGGGGTTCCGGCACGCATAGACCAGGTTAGCGGCGCCACGCAGTTTGCCGATGCGGATGGCAAATGGTATGATGTAACTTTCGGAAATGAGGCAAAGCCATTATCAGCAGCGAAAGGAGAAATAAAGATAGAGGAGTCCGGATCAAAGCTCAACAAGGAACCCAAGTATTATTCGCAGTTCTCAATATCAAGAATCGAGAACGGTCTTCCTAAACTTTTGGACTTTGATGAGTTTGAGACGTTGTCTTCCATCAATGAGCGTCAGGAACCGTTTGCACCCGGACAGTATGTGTTGGTAAGCGGCCAACGTCTTGCTGACGGCACGGTTCTTTGCCGTTCCAATTTCTTTGTCGTAAACCCGGATGAAACCACAACGGTAGATCTCGTGGTGCGTCAGGATACTACCGCCCTTCAGGTGATAGGAAGTCTGAATGCTGAATTGCCCTACAGGCCTTTTGGCGGTGGCGAGCCGACATCCCTGATTTCCACTACAGGACGCGGATATTATGTCCTTGCTCTTGTAGCTCCCGGCCATGAACCGAGTGCACATGCCCTCAATGACATAGCTGCAGCGGCCGCCGATCTTGAAAAGACCGGTCGCAAGATAATGGTGGTTTTCCCTGACGAAGAAAGCGCGTCTCGGTTCAAGAAGGAGGATTATGGCAAACTGCCGTCCAATGTCGTCTTCGGAATCGATGTCGATGGCGGTATTGCCAAAGATTTGAAATCAGGACTTGAACTGAAATCCGAAGAGAAGCCGATTATTGTAGTGGCCGACACGTTCAACCGTATTGTATTTTGCCGCCAGGGCTACAGCATCCACATCGGAGAGCAGCTCTACGATGTTTTGAGCCGTCTGAAAGAATAACTGTAATTCTGCATACGAACAAAAAGTGGATGCGTTAACAGGCATCCACTTTTTCATTGCTGTCCAATAACGCGAGTTCGGGATAACGAAAGCCCTAACGGCTGTTCTGAAAAGAGACATAGATTATCAGGTGACCCGGTCGGGTCGCCTGATTTTTTACCGTCGTGTTTACCGCCAGAAGACGAGC
>Ga0073906_1001567_pt1 | contig 34298 bp, 28 predicted proteins | sample Inofromicrocosms_FD_65485 | JGI IMG/M metagenome (GOLD analysis project Ga0073906, IMG submission 65485) | Mouse cecum microbial communities from Vienna, Austria - Inoculum for glucosamine and mucus D2O microcosms | ecosystem: Host-associated > Mammals > Digestive system > Large intestine >...
GGGTGAATTTCATGGTGATTCCTCCATTTTCGGGCGGGTTTGGTTCTCCCATCCACTGGCAACCGTCAGGGAGTAAGACAAATCATGTGGGTTTCATCTGTCTCCTTAAATTTTATCGTCAAACCATCTTTATGTCAAATATTTTCGGCAATTTCCCCGTTTACAGAAGGTGATATATCCTTGCCGTACTGCATTTTCACCAGAAAAACCGATAAGGCACAACCCCCTGCCATTCAGGCCGGAAAAAATGAATCACACAGAAATAGATCATCGAAATGAAAACAACCGCAAACGGCCCCAACGGATAGCACCGCTTTAAAGCCTTACCTGATATTTTTCCGTCAAGGGACCTCAGGGGCATCTCCTCCATCTGCACCAGGGGCTTCTCCATTCCCAGCCACGGGAGGTAAAAAATTGTAAAATACGGGGAAACTCTGCTCAGGATATACATTCTCGTCCCCAGGATATAACAGAATAGACAGCACAGCAGCATATAAAGCTGGAAATCCGCCGGGAGCGCCTCCTGTACCTGCCGCGATGACTTGGCATCCCTGCGCCGCAGGAATATTCCATACAGAAGAATCGCCAGACAGACGCATACATTGAGGAGCATCCCGAAATAGTTGGAGCCGCCAAACCGTTCCGAAGAGATGTACCCGCTGTAACGGTTGAGGAGAAGGGTGGCCAGAATAAAAATTTTGTCATACTGCCAAAAGCAGAGGAGTGTAAAGGGGACAAAAAATACAGCGGTCATATAAGTAAACCGCCGCCCATACATAACCAGCATAATCAGGCATATCCAGGCGGAGCGGTGGAACAGGGAGGCAAGGAATACGCCGAAGAAAAAACGCATTTTTCTTCCCTTCAACAGGGATTCCAGAAAAAAGAGGATAATACACATCGCCAGTACCTGTCTCATTAGATTCATGTAAACGGCCCAGAGATTGAGAAACAGGAAGAGCAGACAGCCCAGGGAGACATTGCGGGAATACAGGCGCAGGAAACGCGATACGGAGAAGGAAATCATCCATGCGGTAAAGAAGAGGAGTGTCTGGGGATGAGGGGAAATCATTCCCAGCAGCTTACACAGGGCGAAAAACCCAGCTTCATAGCGCTCGGAGCCGCGTTCCGTCCAGGGAATCTCCCGAATCCGCGAATAGGCATTATAAAACTGTATGGTATCATTGCCGACCTCAGGGGAACGAAGGGCTGTAAAAAGAAAAACGGCGAAGAAGAACAGCTTGGCGGCAAGGACACGGCTTGGCTCGTCCGCCTCGGTTTGGACAGCTGTGAAGAAGAGCAGGAAGGAAAGGCCAAAGCATAGATAAAACAGCATACCGCGGTTCCCCCTTTTAGATTGGAGAGCTATTTCGGAACTGTGAGCAGATAACATAAAAAACACAAGGATGGCCGTAACAGCCACCCTGTTAATGGTACATATAGCATAGTGGAATGAAAAAAGTCATCACCGTCGGCTGCGGTATATCCAATCGGGGAGATATATCCGCTTCCACACCGCCAAAACGGAATACCTGATAAAACACCGGCAGGCATAATAAAACGGCAGCCCTTCCACCGAGCGATAAAGCTTCCATGTTCCTGTCACCGACCCCCACTTGTTGCTGGACAGGGAAGCCTTGGCGCGGCGGTAAAAAGCCAGCGGCTCCTCCATTCCATAGCAGGGGAAGCCGCCCTTTAATATCTGCATCCAGGTTGCCGCATCCTGCCTGCGGCGCAGACTGGGCATTTCCAGCAGTCTGGCGGGGATCAGCTCCCGGTCCGTCATAACGCCTACGGTCTGTATCAGGTTGTTGAGCAGAAAGCCCTGATAATCCAGGCAGGGCTTCATACGCACAATTTTATTCAGCGGTTTTCCCTCGTCGGAAATCACCTGATAGGAGACGCAGCTAAACGCGTATCCCTTTTCCATCATAAACCGGACCTGTTTTTCCAGCTTATCCGGCGCCCAAAGGTCGTCCGCGTCCAGATAGGCGACATACCTTCCCTTCGCCTGGTGGAGGGCCGCGTTTCTCGCCCGATAGGCTCCGCCGTTTTCAGACAGAAAAATGGGGTGAATCCGTTCATCCCTTTCCGCCGCGCAGATGATGAGGGAACGGGTGTTATCCGTGGAGCCGTCGTCCGCTATCAGCATTTCCCAGTTCTGATAGGTCTGTCTTTGGACTGTCTCAATGGTTTTCTCTATGTAATGTTGGGCCTGAAAGGACGGGGTGATGACCGAAACGAGGGGCGCTACTGTCAATGGGATCACTCCTCGGCTTTTGTAAGATTATGTCGAATTGGAAATATTTTCTGAGCTATAGTATAACATTATAAAACCGTTAATGCAATTCAATAACATTAATTTTGTCAAATGAATAAAATTCAGATATACTTTTTGTCTATTTTAGCAGAAAAATCGTAGGATTCTGAATAGGCTTTCTGTGCTAAAGGTAAAATTTCTCTTATAAAACACGGTTCACATCTTTCTTTTTCTGTGATAAAATAGACGAAGCAAAAACAATTCCTCATTCTGCTTTGGGAAGGAAGGCTGAAAAAATGCGGTTGGATATTACCCGGCACATTGAAAGTGTGGAAAAAATCATTGCCTCTCATCAAATTGGAACCGGCCAATACCGGCGCTGGCTTTGGCAGGACAAGGGGGGAACCCGTAACCTGGACATCAACGAGTACGGGTGCGCGGACGCGGCGAATATTTTATATATGATTGGCCGCTTCCCGTCCGAACCGGTGGAGCGCGGGGAGTGGATCGCCGCCCTCCAGGGCCTTCAAGACCCTGAAACGGGGCTGTTTGTGGAGGCCACTCATCATCCCATCCATACCACCGCCCACTGCATCGCTGCCCTTGAGCTTTTTGAGCAGAAGGCAAAGTACCCTCTCAAGAAGCTGCGCCCTTATCTGGAGCGGGAAAACCTGTATGCGCTGCTGGACGGCCTGGACTGGGCGGGGAATCCCTGGACTGCCTCCCACCAGGGGGCGGGAATTTTTGCCGCCCTGGTGCTCCAGGGGGACGCGGACAGCAGATGGCGGGACTGGTATTTTCAGTGGTTCTGGGAGGAACAGGACCCTGAAACCGGGTTCTGGCGGAAGGGCTGCGTGAAACCTATCACCCAGGGGGATTCCTTCTCCGGCACAGACTTAAAGCCATCGGTGTTCCCCTTTTTGGCAGGTTCATTTCACTACCTGTTCAACCACGAGTATGCCCACATGCCCATCCGGTTTCCGGAGAGGATGATCGACACCTGCCTGGATATCTTCTACAGCCGCCAGTGGGAGCGCCTGGGGAGGAGCGTTTCCTTCGCGGAAATCGACTGGGTTTACTGCCTGACCAGGGCGGGCCGTCAGTGTCATTACCGGTTTGACGATATCCGTCGGGCCCTGCGGGAATTTGCGGAGGGGTATATCGGCTGGCTGTGCTCCCTGGACCCGCAGACGGACGACGGCCTGAACGATCTTCATACGCTGTTTGGTTCCACATGCGCCCTGGCGGAGCTTCAGGCGGCCCTGCCGGGGGAGATCAGGTCAGAGAAGCCCCTGAAGCTGGTGTTGGACCGCCGGCCGTTTATCTGATTTATTTGTAAAAAGCAGGCCGAAAACCTCCATGGGTTTTCGGCCTGCTTGGGTTCATGAAAATGATACGGCAGTCAGATTATCCGACGAGTTTGGCCTCTTCCGCGGCAAGGCGGACCTGGAGGTCGTCGATCTGACGCTGTAGCAGCCGGTTTTGTTTTTCTACCTCCTTTATATGTTCCTCCAGTTTGTCCAGACGATTGTCTATCTGTAGGAAGCGGGCGTCCAGTACCTCCGTCTGGGCGTTTATGAGAGAGGCAACTTGGCTGAGCAGCTCGTTGTTGTCCATAACGCGCTCCTCCTGTCGGTTTCAATATATTAAGAATACCATATCAAAAAAGCCGCGTCAAGGTTGATACTGCTTAAAAAGTGGCCCCATCATTGTATGCCTTTGACAGCGACAGTCCCTCAGTTGGACGATGTGGGCATAAAGGGCCGCAGCGCCCCCGCTACCGCGCTGACTGGCATGGTCTGGAGGTAAACCTCGCCGGGGCCTGTGACGACGGTGTTAAACAGCCCCTCTCCGCCGAAGAGCATATTCTTCACGCCGGGAACCGAGACGATATCCATCTGACAGCTTTCGGACATGGCGGCCAGGTATCCGGTATCCACCACAATGGATTCTCCGGCTCCCAGGGTATAATGAACCACATGTCCATCGATTTCAACAAAAGCTGTCCCAAAGCCGGAAAGCCGCTGCATGATAAAGCCCTCTCCGCCGAATAATCCCTTTCCCAGCTTTTTCTGGAAAGCAACGGACAGCTCAACCCCTTCCTCCGAGGCCAGAAAACCGCTCTTCTGCACAATCATCCCCCTGCCGGGTCCGATGTCAAAGGCAATGATGGAGCCGGGAAAGCTGGAGGCAAAGGCAATCATCCCGCCGCCGTTTTCCGCGGTATACCGGTTCTGGAACATCCCCTCTCCGGAAAACATCCTTCCGATCACCTTGGAAATGCCGCCGTTGGAAACCGTTTCCATCCTCATGTTGGGGGACATCCAGCTCATGGAGCCCCGCTCTGTTATCATGCTCTCTCCGTTCTCCAGGGTACAGATTACCACCGGAAGGGTCCCGCCTTCAATTTTGTACTGCATTCTGCTTCCTCCTGAAACAATACTTATTATTCGTGAATAAGCGAATTCACTTATTTTTCAACTGCTCTGTCAACCGGCGATGCTCCTCCAGCATCTTCCGGCGGTATTGCAGGGCTGCCTGTTCATTCTTATTGTCGCCGAACTGATAATAGACCGTGTCTTTGATATCATCGGGGAGATACTGCTGCTCCACATAGTGGCAGGGGAAGTCGTGGGGATATTGGTAAAACTGTCCCTTGACCGCCGCGTCCGCGCCGTCATAGTGCTTGTTCTGGAGCTGGCGGGGAAAGCCGGAGCCCTTTCCCGCCCGGACATCCGCCAGGGCCGCGTCCATGGCTAGATAGGAGCTGTTGGATTTGGGCGCGGTAGCCAAAAGCACCGCCGCCTCCGCCAGGGGGATACGCGCCTCTGGCAAGCCCAGCTGTACGGCGGCATCGACGCAGGCCTTGACAATGGTGATTGCCTGGGGATAGGCCATGCCGATATCCTCACAGGCGATGACCAAAAGCCTGCGGCAGGGGGAGAGCAGGTCCCCGGCCTCCAGCAGGCGGGCCAGGTAATGGAGGGCGGCGTTTTCGTCCGAACCCCGGATGGACTTCTGGAGGGCGGAGAGAAGGTCATAGTGCTGATCCCCGTCCCTGTCGTATTTCATGGCGCTCCGTTGAGATACCTCCTGGGCGTCCGCCAGCGTGACCCAGCAATGACCTCCGTCATATTCGTCCTGGATGCCGCCGCTCATGGCGGCAATGGTCAGCATCTCCACCGCGTTGACAGATTTTCGCACGTCCCCGCCGCAGCTCAGGGCGATGTGCCGGGTGACACCCTCCTCCAGGTCAAAGGACACATCGTATTCTTCAGAGGCGGCGGCAAAGGCGCGCTTTACCGCCTGTTCCGCCGCCTCCGGCTCTACGCTCTTGAATTCGAACACAGTTGAGCGGCTCAAAATCGCGTTATAAACATAAAAATAGGGGTTTTCCGTGGTAGAGGCGATCAGGGTAATGCGCCCGTTTTCAATGTACTCCAGCAGGGTCTGCTGCTGCTTCTTATTGAGATACTGAATCTCGTCCAGGTACAGGATAACCCCGTTCATGCCGGAGATGGTTTCGGTGCGCTCCATTACCTCCTTGATGTCCGCCGTAGAGGCTGTGGTCCCGTTAAGGCGGCAGAGCTCCTTCCCCGCCCTCTCCGCGATAATGCGGGCTACCGTCGTTTTGCCCACGCCAGAGGGGCCGTAGAAGATTAGATTGGGGATGTTCCCTGAATCCACAATCCGCCGCAGGACCTTTCCGGGGGACAGAAGATGCCGTTGGCCCACAACCTCATCCAGGGTTTTGGGGCGCAGACGGTCTGCCAGTGGGGCTTTTGCCATGCTTTCACCGCTTTCTTTCTATTGAAATAAACCACATGGTTTTGTCTTGCAAAGCTCTATTATTATACATCTAAAACGTATGTTTGACAATCCTTTATTCTATCACATTACAGGTATATTATAACTCCTTTTAGCGGTATCAGCAGGGAGGAAGCTGGGCATGAAAAGGGGGCGGCAGTGTAAAAAGCGCCGCCCCAGTTTTGGGACATTTTGTCCAAAAGGTTTTTACTCTAAATCCTCAATTTGCATACGCTTCAAGTCATTCAATGTATCCTTGCGGCTTTTATAACGCAGCCAGATACAGCCGAAAATGATTGTGGGAATGTTGACTGCCAAGAAAGTAATCACAATAAGAATGATATTTGCGGGGCCCGCACCAACCATATTGAACACAACAGAAATTGTCATTAGCAGAGAAAAAACAAAAGAGATAGCGGGCAAAATCAATCCCAGTTTTGTGCTCTTTTTACATAGCCGAACTTGCAAAACTACCAATAGCGTAATGACGAATAAAAATAATGGTATAGGCAGTACAAGTAACACTGTAAACATAGACATAAACAATCGTTCCTTTCCTTTAAGGGGTTGGACGACCCCGATTTTTTTTGTATTCCGCAATCAGTAGTTTAGCGGTATCCAAGTCAATTTTTTCATTTACTGCCAAGCGTTTTACCATAGCGATATAAGGGTCAGTAGCCACGTCTTCCACCAAACGTATCTTTTGGATAAGCCGATCCAGACGCAAGCGGACAGTAGGATAAGTTACTCCATATTGAGCGGCCACTTCCTTTAGCGACCCGGAGGCAAGGATAAATTTTTTAATAAAAGCCACGTCTTCTTCCTCCAAGCCTGCCATCCAATCAGGGAGCAGTTCTATTGCCATAGACAGCCTCCTTTCTCGATCCCTATTATACAATTTAATTTTATTAAAGTCAATATTTAATTTTATTTATATTAAAAAGGATGTTTAACTTTATTTTTGTATTGCGTTTTATGTGAAATCCGCCGATTTTTACTTGGTTTATAGGATGTACCCAAAAAACAGCCGACCTCTCCCGCCCCTTTGCCAAGAAAGTCGTTGACACGCCAAAAAACCGGTGCTACAATTCATCTATACAGAAAACCGCTCCACAGGAAAGGAGTCAGGACAATATGGAAAAAATCTACGTCACCGGCCACCGCAACCCGGATACCGATTCCGTTGTCTCCGCCATGGCCTATGCCGCCCTGCAAAACGCCCTGGGGAACCGGCAGTACACCGCCGCCCGGCTGGGCCACCTCAGCGACGAAACCAGGCTGATCCTCAACCGCTTCGGCTTTGAGCCGCCCCTCTTTGTCAAAAACATGCGGACCCAGGTCCAGGATCTGGACTTCGATGTGCCGCCCATCCTCAACGAGGCGGTGACGGTCAGCCGGGCCTGGTCTGCCATGCAGGAGGACGAGCAGATCTCCGCCATCCCCGTCACCGACGACGAGGGGCACCTTTTGGGGATGCTCACCGCCGGGGATATCGCCGCCTTCGATATGCGCACCATCGAGGCCCCGGACCTGCGGGACATCCCCCTGTTCAACATCCTCAGCGTGCTGGAGGGCCAGCTGCTCAATGAAACGGAAGACGTGGTCAACACCCTTTCCGGAGAGGTTGTGCTGGCCCTCCCCCAGTCTGGGGAGCTGCCCCCCTTCCGCCGGAGGGAAACCATTTTAATCTGCGGCAACCAGCCGGAGATGCTCCGGCGCGCCGTGGAGTTCGGGGTTGCCTGTATCGTGCTGTGCCAGACCGAGCTTCCGGAGGAGATACGCAGCCAGGCCAGAAGCACCTGCATCATCTCCACCCCCTATGACGGCTATCGGGCGGTCCGCAGGATTTTCCAGGCCATTCCTGTCGGCCGCCTGGCCTGTCAGGAGAATGTCACCGCCTTCCACCTGGAGGACTATATCGACGACGTCAGGGAGGTGGTCCTCCAAAGCCGCTACCGCAGCTACCCCATTCTGGACAGCCAGGAAAAGGTGGTGGGGACCCTGTCCCGCTACCACCTGATCAAGCCCCGGCGGAAAAAGGTGGTGCTGGTGGACCACAATGAAGCCGCCCAATCGGTCCCCGGCCTGGAGCAGACGGATGTCATGGCCATTATCGACCACCACCGCCTGGCGGATATCCAGACCAAGAACCCCATCTATGTCCGCAACGAGCCGGTGGGCAGCACCTGTACCATTGTGGCGGGGATGTATCAGGAGAGGGGACTGATGCCCTCCCCCAAGCTGGCTGGACTGATGGCGGCGGCCATTATTTCGGACACGGTGCTGTTCAAGTCCCCCACCTCCACGGCCAGGGACCGGAGGATGGCTGAGCGCATGGCCCACATCGCCGATCTGTCCCTGACCGAGCTGGGGCAGGAGATATTCTCCGCCTCCACGCCGGAGGATAAGCCGGTGGAGGAGCTGTTCCGCACCGACTTCAAGGAATTCCACATTGCGGGGCACAACTTTGGGGTCAGCCAGATCACCTGCACCGATTCGGACCGGCATCTCCAGCGGAAGGAGGAGTTCCTGCGCCTGATGGAGAAAACCCGTGGAGAGCGTGGATACAGCATGGTTCTGCTGATGCTGACGGACGTCCTGCTGGAGGGAAGCAAAATACTCTGCGTGGGGAGCGAGGACACCTTCCGCAAGGCCTTCAACACTGAGCTGAAGGAGCACGAGGCGTTTCTGCCCCATGTTATGTCCCGGAAGATGCAGATAATCCCAATGCTTTCGGCGCTGTGGGGGTAATTTTTTGTCGTCCGGTATTGACAAATCATTCTCTGTCTGTTAAACTAAATAAGGTTAAGCAAAGACAAGGTATCTGCAATAAAAGAGAACCTGTCATGCAAAGGCAGGGGGAGCGAAGCTTCCCCTTTTTTCATGGAAACAGGAATTTCAAAGTGTTTATCCCCATTCCTCCGTTCCCAGCCCTCCTGTTTCTGTGAAGGAAAGCGCATTTTAACTTTCACAAAAAATTTTTTCTGTGTCAGGAATAAGACGCGCCGGTTTTTTATAATATGGAAACGGGGGTGAAATTTTATGAGCGAAAGGACATATCCGGCGGACGTCAATCCGTCCCATGTCCTGGTGGTGTCCGGTTCCGCCAGCGTTGCCGGCGCCCTCTCTGGGCTGCTGCAGTCCGAGGGAGCGGTGAGCATTACCACGGCGGCCAACGGAAACCAGGCCCGCGGGCTTCTCGCCCAGAGGGAGTTTGCGCTGGTGATTGTCAACGCGCCCCTGGAGGATGAGTTCGGCCATGAGCTGGCTCTGCTTGCGGCAAACCGGTTCCTCTCCGGCGTCATGCTTCTGGTGAAAACCGATGCTGCCGGGGAGATTGCCCAGCGGGTGGAGCGCTCCGGGGTCATGGTGGTCCCCAAGCCGGTGAACCGGGCCTCCTTCTTCCAGGCGCTGAAGCTGCTCCAGGCCTCGGTCAGCCGGGTGCATACCCTGCAAAGTGAAAACCGGAGGCTCCAGCGGAAAATTGAGGAAATCCGGATGGTGGACAGGGCAAAATGCGCCCTGATCCAGTATCTGAGAATGACAGAGCCCCAGGCCCACCGGTATATCGAAAAACAGGCCATGGACCTGCGCGTTACAAAAATGGAGGTGGCACAGGGCATTCTGCAAACCTATGATACATAAGGATTACAGAGTCAGCGGAAACAAAAAAGACAGGAGGAATTCCGTTTGGAACAGAAAGGATTTTTGATTTTGGAAAACGCCATGGTCTTTGAGGGAAAAGCTTTCGGATACCGGGGAGAATCGACGGGAGAGGTTGTCTTCACCACATCGATGACCGGGTATTTGGAGACGCTCACCGACCCCAGCTACTATGGACAGATTGTCGTACAGACCTTCCCGCTCATCGGGAACTACGGAGTCATCCCCTCTGATTTTGAAAGCAAACATCCCTATCTGAAAGCCTATATTGTGAGAGAATGGTGTCAAGCCCCTTCCAACTTTCGTTGCGGAGGAATTCTTGACACCTTTTTGCGGGACAAGGGCGTTGTGGGGCTGTACGGTATCGATACCAGGGCGCTGACCCGCATCGTCCGGGAGCACGGGGTCATGAACGGGAAGATTGTCACTGAACCCAATATCACCCCGGAGCTGATGGAGGAGATACGAAGCTATCGGGTGACAGACTCGGTGGAAAGCACCACCTGTAAGGAAAAGGAGGTATATCCCGCGGAAGGTCCTGAGGGGGAAAAGCGCCATGTGGTGCTGATGGATTTTGGAGCGAAACGGAACATTCGCCGGGAGCTGTGCAAAAGGGGCTGCCGCGTCACCGTGGTTCCCGCCCACACCACTGCGGAGGGAATCCTTGCCTTGGCCCCTAACGGCCTGATGCTCTCCAACGGCCCCGGCGATCCTGTCGATAACCTTTCCATTGTAAACGAGCTGAAAAAGCTGGAAAAGGCCCAGCTACCCACCTTTGGTATCTGCCTGGGGCATCAGCTGCTGGCCCTTTCCCAGGGAGGGAGAACCGAAAAGCTGAAATACGGCCACCGGGGGGCCAACCAGCCCGCCGTCTGCCTGGAAACCGGCAGAATCTACATCACCAGCCAGAACCACGGATACGCCGTGGTCAGCGAATCCCTGCCCCCGTCCGCCAAGGTGAGCTTTGTCAACGGCAACGACGGCACCTGTGAGGGAATAGAGTACCGGAATATGCCCGCCTTTTCGGTGCAGTTCCACCCGGAAGCCGCCGCCGGACCGCTGGACACAGGCTTCCTGTTCGACCGGTTTATCCGGATGATTGACAACAAGGAGGGAAAATAACATGCCGCTGAACAAAGCGTTAAAAAAGGTCATGGTCATCGGTTCGGGGCCCATCGTCATTGGCCAGGCCGCCGAATTCGACTACGCCGGTACCCAGGCATGCCGCGCCCTGAAGGAGGACGGCCTGGAGGTGGTGCTGGTCAACTCCAACCCCGCCACCATCATGACCGACAAAATGATTGCCGACAAAATCTACATTGAGCCCCTTACCCTGCCCACCATCAAGCGGATTATCGAGAAGGAGAGGCCGGACAGCCTGCTCTCCACTCTGGGGGGACAGACCGGGCTGACCCTTTCCATGCAGCTGGCCAAGGAGGGCTTCCTGGATTCCCACCATGTCGCCCTTTTGGGGGCGAAGCCCCAGACCATTGACCGGGCCGAGGACCGTCAGCTCTTTAAGGAGGCCATGCTGAAAATCGGCCAGCCGGTGGTTCCCTCCCAGGTGGTGACAACGGTGGAAGACGCAGAACGGTTCGCGGAGGAGATAGGATATCCGGTGATTCTGCGCCCCGCCTTCACTCTGGGGGGAACTGGCGGCGGCATTGTCAACAATCCGGAGGAGCTGCGGGAAATCTGCGCGGGGGGTCTCAGCCTTTCCCCCATCGGCCAGGTGCTGGTGGAGCGGTGCATCGCCGGATGGAAGGAGATTGAGTTTGAGGTCATGCGGGACAGCACCGGCAACGTGATCACCGTCTGCTCCATGGAAAACTTTGACCCGGTGGGGGTACACACAGGGGATTCCATCGTAATCGCCCCGGCGGTGACCCTGGCGGATAAGGAGTACCAGATGCTCCGCTCCGCTGCCCTGAACATCATCCAGGAGCTGGAGGTGGAGGGGGGCTGCAACTGCCAGTTTGCCCTGAACCCCGATTCCTTTGAATACGCGGTCATTGAGGTAAATCCCCGTGTCTCCCGTTCCTCTGCCCTGGCCTCCAAGGCTACCGGGTACCCCATCGCCAAGGTTGCCGCCAAGATTGCCATTGGCTACACGCTGGGGGAGATCAAAAACGCCGTCACCGGCATCACCTATGCCTGCTTTGAGCCGGCCCTGGACTATGTGGTGGTCAAGTTCCCCAAATGGCCCTTTGACAAATTCGTCTATGCCAAGCGGACCCTGGGTACCCAGATGAAGGCCACCGGGGAGGTGATGTCCATCGGCTCCTCCTTTGAGCAGGCCATCATGAAGTCGGTGCGGGGGGCGGAGATACGCCTGGACTGCCTGATCGACCCCAAATTCACTCCCCTCTCCGATGACGCCCTGGAGAAAAAGCTCCGCGACTGCGATGACGAGCGGCTGTTTGTCATCTGTGAAGCCCTGCGCCGGGGCGTGTCCAGGGAGCACATCCATGGGATTACCAAAATAGACAACTGGTTCCTGGCGAAGCTGGAGAATGTCATCCGCATGGAAAGGGCTTTGGAACAGGGCCCCCTCACCGACCGGCTGTATCTTGAGGCCAAGAGGATGGGCTTTTTAGACAAGGTGATCGAAAGGCTGTCCCAACAAAAAATCCAACATCCCCGTCTGCCGGTCTACAAGATGGTGGACACCTGCGCCGCGGAGTTCGCCGCCCAGACCCCCTATTTCTACTCCACCTATGACGATGAAAACGAGGCCGCCGAGTTTATCCGCCGCAATCCCTCCGGAAAGAAAAAGGTGATTGTCTTCGGCTCCGGTCCCATCCGCATCGGCCAGGGCATCGAGTTCGACTATGCCTCGGTCCACTGCGTGTGGTCGCTGAAACAGGCGGGGTATGAGGTGGTGATTGTCAACAACAATCCGGAAACGGTGTCCACCGACTTTGACACCGGGGACCGGCTGTACTTTGAGCCCCTGACCCCGGAGGATGTGATGGGCATCATCGAAACGGAAAAGCCCTTTGGGGTGGTGGTGGCCTTTGGGGGACAGACGGCCATCAAGCTGACCAAATTCCTCTCCCGGATGGGGGTCAATATCCTGGGCACCTCAGCCGACAGCATCGACCGGGCGGAGGACCGGGAGCGGTTCGACGAACTCCTGGAACAGCACCATATCAAGCGCCCCTGCGGCTTCACCGTCATGACAACAGAAGAGGCCCTGAAAGCCGCGGAGGAGGTGGGATACCCGGTTTTGATGCGCCCCTCCTATGTCCTGGGCGGGCAGAACATGATCATCGCCTTTGGGGAGGACGATATCCGGGAATACATGGAGATCATCCTGGGGCAGGGGATTGAGAATCCCATCCTCATCGACAAGTACCTGATGGGGACCGAGCTGGAGGTGGACGCCATCTGCGACGGGGAGGACATCCTGATTCCCGGTATCATGGAGCACATCGAGCGGACGGGGATACACTCCGGGGACTCCATCGCAGTTTACCCCGCCTGGAACGTCAGCGAGGAGATGACCGAAAGGATTATCTCCGCCTCCCGGAACCTGGCGGTCTCCCTGGAAACAAAAGGGCTGGTCAACATCCAGTACCTAATCTACGACGGGGAGCTGTATGTCATTGAGGTCAACCCCCGATCCTCCCGGACCATCCCCTATATCAGCAAGGTGACGGGGGTGCCCATGGTGGACCTGGCGACGCGGGCTATGCTGGGGGAAAAGCTCTCTGACATGGGATACGGGACCGGGCTGTACAAAGTGCCCCCCTACTACGCGGTAAAGGTCCCGGTCTTCTCCTTTGAAAAGCTGGCGGACCTGGACACCCAGCTTGGTCCGGAGATGAAATCTACCGGGGAGGTTCTGGGTATCGCCAACACCATGGAGGAGGCGCTGTTCAAGGGCCTTGTGGCGGCGGGCTACAAGCTGTATAAAAAGGGTGGGGTGTTCATTACCGTCCGGGACCCGGATAAGCCGGAAATCGCAGACATCGCCAAGAAGTTCGTAGAGCTGGGCTTCCGCCTTTACGCCACCGAGGGAACCGCCGCCGTCCTGGGGGAGGCGGGGATGCCGGTGGAGACGGTCAAGAAGATACACAAGGCCCTCCCCGGCGAGGAAAATACCCTCTCCCTCATTGAGAGCGGGAAGATCAACTATGTGATCTCCACCTCCTCCAAGGGGCGGATTCCCACGCGGGACGACGTGCGCATCCGCCGCAAGGCCATTGAGCGGAACATCCCCTGCCTGACGGCGCTGGACACCGCCTCCGCCCTGGTGAACTGCCTGCGGAGCCGGTACACCCAGGAAAACACCGAGCTGGTGGACATCAACCACCTGCGCGCCGAAAAGGTGAAGCTTCACTTTACCAAAATGGTGGGCTGCGGCAACGATTACATCTACTTCAACTGCCTGGAGGAGTCCATCAACAACCCGGAGGGGCTGAGCGTCCGCCTGGCAGACCGCCACTTTGGGATAGGCGGGGACGGAGCGGTTCTCATCTGTCCCTCTGACAAGGCGGATGCCAGGATGAGGATGTTCAACCTGGATGGCAGCGAGGGGATGATGTGCGGCAACGCCATTCGCTGCGTCTGCAAATACCTGTACGACAACGGAATTGTCCCCAAAAAGGTCATGGAGATTGAAACCGCCAGCGGAATTAAACGGGTTGAGCTGCTCAAGCGCAACGGAGAGGTGAAGGACGCCAGGGTGGAGATGGGAAAGGCGGACTTTTCCCCGGCAGCGGTTCCCGTCCGGCTGGAAGGGGAAAGGGTCATTGACCGCCCGGTGACGATAGAAGGAAAGGAATACCGCGTCACCTGTGTCTCCATGGGGAATCCCCACTGCGTCATCTTCCACCGCAATGTGGATTTGATGAGGCTGGACGGCATCGGGCCGGAGATTGAACACGGGGACATCTTCCCCGACCGGGCGAACGTGGAGTTTGTCCAGGTACTTTCCCGCCGGATGCTGCGGATGCGGGTATGGGAACGGGGCAGCGGGGAGACCTTTGCCTGCGGAACCGGGGCCTGCGCGGCCGTTGCCGCCGCGGTGGAGAACGGGTTCTGCGACAAGGATAAAGAAATCACGGTGCTGCTGCCCGGCGGGGAGCTTTCCATCCGGTACACAGAGGATATGGTGTACCTGACCGGCAACGCGGAAAAGGTCTACGAGGGCATTGTGGAATTCTAAAGGATGCGGCGCAGGGAGATTTCCCGCGTCAGTTAGGGAAAGGACGGATAAGGATGGACCAAGTGAAAAACAAACCGTGTAAATACATCTTTGTGACCGGCGGCGTGGTCTCCGGCCTGGGGAAGGGGATCACAGCGGCCTCCCTAGGGCGGCTGCTGAAGATGCGGGGCCTGCGGGTGGCGGCCCAGAAGCTGGACCCCTACATCAACATCGACCCCGGCACCATGAGCCCCTACCAGCACGGGGAGGTTTTCGTTACCGAGGACGGGGCGGAAACCGACCTGGACCTGGGACATTACGAGCGGTTCATCGACGAGGACCTGAACCAGTACTCCAACCTGACCACTGGCAAGGTTTACTGGAACGTGCTGAACAAGGAGCGGAAGGGGGAGTACCTGGGGGAGACGGTGCAGGTGATTCCCCATGTCACCAACGAGATTAAGAAGTTCATCTACACGGTGGGAAACACCACCTCCGCCGACGTGGTTATCACCGAGATAGGCGGCACCACCGGCGACATTGAAAGCCAACCCTTTCTGGAGGCCATCCGCCAGGTTTCCCTGGAGGTGGGAAAGGGGAACTGCCTGTTCATCCATGTGACCCTGGTGCCGTACATCAAGAGCTCCGGCGAGCACAAATCCAAGCCGACCCAGCACTCGGTGAAGGAGCTTCGCTCCATCGGCATCAGCCCGGATATCATCGTCGCCCGGTGCGACGAGCCCATCGACCAGTCCATCCGGGACAAAATCGCCATGTTCTGCAACGTCCGCCCCGACTGTGTGATTGAAAATATCACCCTGCCGGTGCTGTACCAGGCCCCGGTGATGCTGGAGCAGCACCATTTTTCCGACATCGTGTGCAGGGAGCTGAATTTACAGCTTCCCCCCTGCAACATGGGTGAATGGAAGGAGATGCTCTCCCGCATCGAGTCCCGCAGCAGGCGGGTGCGGATTGCCCTGGTGGGCAAGTATGTCAAGCTCCACGACGCGTATCTATCGGTGGCGGAGGCCCTGCGCCACGCCGGGTACGAGACGGGGGCCAACATCAATATCCACTGGATTGAGGCGGAGGACGTGACCGAGGAGACCGCAGGGGGTCTGCTCTCCTCCGCCGACGGGATACTGGTCCCCGGCGGCTTTGGGGACAGGGGAATCGAGGGGAAGATACTCGCCGCCAAATACGCCAGGGAACACAACGTCCCCTATCTGGGCATCTGCCTGGGGATGCAGGTGGCGGTGATCGAATACGCCAGGCACGTCCTGGGCTGGAGGGAGGCCAACTCCAGTGAATTCAATCCCCACTCTCCCCATCCCGTCATCGACCTGATGCCGGACCAGCAGGGGAACCTCCCCAAGGGCGGTACCATGCGGCTGGGGGCGTATCCCTGTAAGATTTACCCCGATTCCATCATGGAAAGGACATACGGAAAGCCAGAGGTGCGGGAGCGGCACCGCCACCGCTATGAGTTCAACAACCGCTTCCGGGAGGATCTGACCGAAAAGGGCCTGAGGATAACCGGAACCTCCCCGGACGGGCGGCTGGCGGAGGCGGTGGAGATTCCGCAGAACCGCTTCTTTATCGGTGTCCAGTTCCATCCGGAGTTTAAGAGCAGGCCCAACCGGGCGCATCCCATCTTTTTGGCATTCGTAAAGGCGGCGCTGGGCTTATCGTGAAAACACCCGATACACGGCGCATCCGTGGGGCGGCAGGCAGACAGAAAGCCTTCCGCCCTCTGTTTTTGCCGGGTTCCCGGTCCACAGCTCCCGGTCGGATATTTCCTCCGGCAGCCCCAGCTCCTCCAGCGCCGCGGAGACGATCCCTTCCTCATCGGACAGGTTAAACAGGGCCGCGTACCTTTCGCCGGTCTTTTCGTTTTCGCAGGTCCACACGGCCCTGTTGTCATCCCGCGCAAGCTGCCTGGGTCGGCAGTAGGGGGTGAGCATGGCCAGAATCTCCCGGTTGGTCAGCAGGGAGAGGGTCCACTCGTCCAGCTTGGTGAGCTCCGCCCCCACCATCAGCGGCGAACCGAACAGACACCACAGGGTCATCATGGTCCGCTGCTCCTCCCTGGTAAAGCGGGTGGTCCGCTCCCCCTCCTCAAACCCCTTTCCCAGATATCCCAGGGGGAGCATGTCGCAGTCGGGATAGCAGCCCGCCTCCATATGGTCCTGCCACAGCTCACAGCGGCAGAACATGTCCTTCAGCTGCGGCCAATTATCCCAGAAGTCGCCGGCGATCCGCCACATGTTGGCGTGTTTTTTGTAGTGCCACGCCTTATCAATCAGGGCCGGGCCTGGAGAGAGGGAGAGCACAATAGGCCGGTTCTGCTTCTGGATGGCGCGGGCCAGCATCTCGATCTCGTGCTTTCCCTCATACGCCGGTTCCCCGGAGGCGCTGATATTGTTGGTGTTGCAGATATCGTCGCATTTGATAAAGTCCACGCCCCAGGAGGCGTACAGCTCTATGAGAGAATCATAATACGCCTGGCCTGCGGCGCAGTCCCTGACACCGTACATGTCCGGGTTCCACCGGCAGACCGAGGAGGGGTTGGCGGCCATATCAGCGGTGACACCGCAGCCCTTGATTTTCATATGTTGGTGGGCGGCAATCCGGGGGATGCCCCGCATGATGTGTATGCCGAACTTCAGCCCCAGCCCGTGGATGTACTCCGCCAGCGGGGCAAACCCCCTGCCCCCCGCCGAGGAGGGGAACCGCTCCGGGTCTGGCAGCAGGCGGGAGTATTCGTCTATCTCTACCGGGGCAAAGGGGATGTACTGAAAACGGTCCCGCATGGTGCCGGGTTTGTGGGCGTACCACTGGATATCCACCACAATGTACTCCCAGCCGTATTCTTTCAGCTTTTTCGCCATCACCCCGGCGTTGGCGCGGACCTGCTGCTCGTTTACAGTGGTGTCGTAGTAATCATAGCTGTTCCATCCCATGGGAGGGGTGGGGGCAAAGCTGTTTTTATTCATAAAGGCGTCCTCCGTTCCTCATATAAAACCGCGGGTTTCAGGAGGCCCCAAAACCCCCTAAAACCCGCGGCTTTTCAGCGGTTTATGAAAAAATAGATCAGATTTCTACCTCAAACGCCGCCACGCTGCACGCGGGAAGCTGAACCCGGAAGCCTTCCGCCGTGGGCTCAATTCTCTCCATGGTCTCCGGCCTGACCGTCTCCGGTGCGTCAAAGGTGTTGTGGGCCCCAGCCGCTCCGGTCAAAAGCCTTCCCGATACCTTTCCGCGTTTGCCAAGTCCCGTCAGGATGCAGTCCAGCTCCACGGGCTTTGCATCGTCCAGGTTGGCGGCGGTGATCAGCACTTTGCCGTCCTCCGCCTGGCTGGCGGAGATATGCAGATTGGGGACCTGGAACTCCCCTTCGCCGGTCAGCGAGGTCTCCACATAGCTTTCCAGCTGCCGGGCGTTCTGATGCCCCTTGTACATCTCAAAGACATGATAGGTCGGGGTCAGAACCATCTTGTCCCCCTCAGTCAGAATCACCGCCTGGAGCACGTTGACCGTCTGGGCGATGTTGGCCATCGTCACTGTGTCGCAATGGTTGTTGAAGATGTTCAGGTTGACTGCGGCTACCAGCGCGTCCCGCATGGTGTTCTGCTGATAGAGGAAGCCGGGGTTGGTGCCCGGTTCCACGTCGTACCAGGTTCCCCATTCGTCCACCACCAGGCCAATCTTTTTGTCCTTTTCATACTGACGGATAATGCGGGAATGGTTTTCTACCAGCTCGTCCATTCTCAGGGTCCGGAACAGGGTGGAGTAGTATTCGCCGCGGGGGAAGTTCAGCGCGCTGCCCTTATCCTGCCAGTTCCCGGAGCGGGGCAGTGTATAGTAATGGAGGCTGACCGCGTCGATGAACCTTCCGGCCTGCTCCATCACCACCTTGGTCCAGTGGTAATCCGCCACATTCGCGCCGGAGGCAATTTTATAGACAGGATGCTCCCTGTCATAGGTTCTCAGGTAGGTGGCGTACTGGCGGCAGAGGTTGGCGTAAAATTCCGCCGTCATATTGCCGCCGCAGCCCCAGGCCTCGTTGCCGATTCCCCAGTACTTTACGTTCCAGGGCTCCTCCCGGCCGTTGACGCGGCGCTGTTCCGACATGGGGGAGAGGCCGCCCATGTTGCAGTATTCCACCCAGTCGGAAAATTCCTGTACTGTGCCGCTGCCCACATTGCCGGAAATATAGGCTTCACAACCCAGTTGTCTGCACAGCTCCATAAACTCATGGGTGCCGAAGGAATTGTCCTCGGTGACGCCGCCCCAGTGGGTGTTGACGATCTTTTTCCGGGAAATTTTTGGCCCGATGCCGTCCTGCCAGTGGTAGGTATCTGCAAAGCAGCCACCCGGCCAGCGGAGCACCGGAATTTTCATCTGCTTGAGGGCGCCAACCACATCGGAGCGCATCCCGTTTACGTTGGGAATGGGGGAGCTTTCCCCTACATAGAGCCCGTCGTAGACGCAGCGGCCCAGGTGTTCGGAGAAGTGGCCATAGATATTGGGGTTGATGGTGCCGATGGAGCGGTTGGCGTTGATGATTGCCTTTGACATTCTGAATCCTCCTTCTGTTCCGTTTGTTACGGTTCTGATAAGCACATTATAGCACAAAACCTTCCAAAGGGAATAGAATATCCTCATGGAAAAGTAGAGAATTTTTCTTCTTCTATCAAAGGGCTCCCCGCTGTACAAAGGTATTGCGTTTTAAGGGAATACCCGTATAATATATAGAGAAAGCAGCAAGCCAATCCCCATAGAAAAATCAAGACATCGGGAGGAAACAGAATATGAATCTTTTTACCCCGCAGGAATACACCGTGAATTACGCCGCAGCAGGCCGTGCCAAAACCCGTATGCCGCTGGTCAAACTGTTTCTTCTGGCTGTGCTGGCGGGCTTCTTTATCGCCATGGCCTGCGCCGCAACCAATACTGCGGCCCATTCCGTCTCCAACGTGGGGATGGCCCGGCTGATATGCGGACTGCTGTTTCCCTTCGGGCTGGCAATGGTGGTGCTCACCGGGGCCGAGCTCTTTACCGGCAACACCCTGATTGTCATCTCGGTCCTGGACAGGCAGGCGGGGATCGGGGGGATGCTGAAAAACTGGCTTATCGTCTACCTGGGCAACGCCGCCGGGTCAATTTTGGCGGCGGCGGGATGCGTCTATGGCGGGCAGCTGAACTACTCCGGCGGTGAGCTGGCGGTGTTCACCATGCGGCTGGCGGCTGGCAAATGCTCCCTTGGTACCGGCAGCGCCGTCATTCTGGGGGTGCTGTGCAATGTCCTGGTGACTACAGGGGTCCTGCTGGCCCTCTCCGCCAAGGACCTGCCCGGCCGGGTGATGGGCGCTTATCTGCCGGTGGCCTTTTTTGTCATCTGCGGCTTTGAGCACTGTGTCGCCAATATGTACTACATACCGGCGGGGCTGTTGGCCAAAACCGTCCCGGCCTACGCCGCGCTGGCGGCGGAGATGGGCATTGATCTAACGGCGCTGACCTGGACGGGGTTCCTCCTGAATAACCTGCTCCCGGTGACGGCGGGGAACATCATCGGGGGAGTATTGACCGGTTTTCTGTTTTGGTTCTGCCATGGGAGAAGGAATGGATAGCAGCAATCAGCGTTCCCTTTTGTGGTAGATACTGGCAGTCAGCGGATAGGACAGGGCAAAGGCAGAGAGGGCGCAGCCAAGAATGATAATGCCCGCTAGGATAATCTGAGCCGTATTCATAGGGGACGGAAACAGGGCGTTCAGCAAAGTGGTAAGTCCCATAACGGTTCCGATGCCGCAGAGCAGGCTGACCACGATAAACGCCTCGTTCCGTTCTTCTCCGCCCAGGTAGAACAGCGGAAAGAAGATAGCGCCCGTAAACAGGCTTATCCCGATTCCCACGACGAACAGCATAAAAACATCGGTATTCCTGTCAAAGGGAAAGCCGTGCAGCGCAATGGATAAAGCAGTTCCGATGCCCGCAAAGGCTATGCCCACAGCCAGCCACAGCAGCAGGCTCAAAAAATGGCTTTTTACAATGGCGGCCCTTTTTACCGGGGCCGTCAGCTTATATTTACTCCATTTACCGGCGCTTTCTATCCGCAGGCTTGCAATGGAATTGAGGGAAAAGCCGACCATCCCCAACAGCATATAGCCGATGAGCAGCGACGGAACCTCATTGTCCATGGCCGCCACAAAAACGCCGAAAAACAGCATGACAACTGAAAAGGCTTTCATATTTGAAAGGGCCGCGTAAAAGTTGTTTTTCAATAGTCCCCTCATACTCACTCCCCCTTTACCAGCAGCAGCATAATTTCTTCTATGGAGGCGTGATCTATCACAACGTCTCTGTACTTTCTCTGGGCATTCCTGATATCGGGAACCAGCACGTCCGTCTGAAGGTCCCTCCTCCGGTAGGCGAGAATGTCGCCGGGGTCCAGTGCGAGGAATTGGCTTTCCTTGCAGCGCATCACGGCGTAGCGATATACCAGATCGTCCTTGGACGCTGTCATTATGACCTTTCCGTTGTGGATAAAGGCGATATAATCCGCAACCTTTTCCAGGTCGCTTGTGATGTGGGAGGACAATAGGATAGAATGCTCCTCCTCCTGGACAAATTCCAGGAAAACATCCAGCATTTCATCCCGCATAATCGGGTCCAGACCGCTGGTGGCCTCGTCCAGAATCAGCAGTTGGGGATGGTGGGATAGGGCGGCGGCGATTGCCAGCTTCATGGACATTCCCTTGGAGTAGCGTTTGATTTTCTGTCCGGCAGGCAGGCGGAATTCCTCCAGATATTTCCGGAACAAGGCGCGGTCCCACTGGGCATAAAGTCCCTCCATAACCTCTGATAATTGGTTGGCGGTCCAATAAAGGGGAAAATTATCCCCATCGTAGACGACTCCGATTTTCTCCCGTATATCCGTGTCCGCATCCGACATTTCCCTTCCAAATATCCTGATTGTTCCGCCGCTTTTGGGGATTGTGTTCAGAATGCAGTCGATTGTCGTGGTTTTTCCCGCGCCGTTTTCACCCACAACGCCTAAAATTGCCCCATAGGGCAGTGAAAACGTCACCTGGTCCAATGCGAAGTCGGAGCTGGGAAAGGCTTTGGAAACCTGCTGTAATTCTAAAATATTCTCCATGTTATTCATCCTCCTGATAAAATAAGGTCAGTAGCTCTGTCAATTTCTCAAGGGAAATGTTGTTTGTCCGCCCAATCTCCGCGGCTGCCTGCAAATGCTCCTCCGCAATGCGCTGCTGCTCCTCCTGATAAAACTCCTTGTTCTGCGCCGATACAAAGCTTCCCCGGCCAACCGCGATATTGATGAAACCATCCCGCTGCAAATCCTCATAGGCCTTTTGAACGGTAATGACGCTCACATGAATTGACTTTGCCAGTGCGCGCATGGAGGGGATCGGGTCCCCGGACCGCAATTCCCCGCTCATAATCATGGCTTTAATCTGTGACGTTATCTGTTCATATATGGGCTTGTTGACATTGTTGCTGATAATGATTTCCATCTGTTCACTGTCCTTTTTGCCTATATTGTACTTATTGTACAAGTATAATATAACATGTATGCCTTTGCATGTCAATATAAAAAGTGGATGCCGTTTTTTCTTTTGGTTGAATGACAGATAAAAATAGGGCCCCAAAACGTATTTTAACGTTTTGGGGCCCTATCCTGACATCATTTTCACTTTTAAGAAGTGATTGCCGATATCACAAAAAATACTTTCTCCCCCAGGGGTAGGCGTTAAACCCGGCCCAGGAGAAATATTCCTCCAGGTCCTTTCTCAGCCAAAGCTCGCTGCCCTGGTCCCCCACCGGGAATTTGAGAATCTTAAAGGCCTCGGCGTACCGGACCCCCGCCACGTGCCCCCGGAAGGCGGCGCTGACCTCCTTTTCCTTCCAGAGCCACTTTCCGCCTGCGCCGGGCTGGTCAAAGGCCAGCAGGCTCTCCTTGACCCGGTCCATCACGCTGTCCGCCGTGATGTACAGGTCCGGCTGGAAGTATACCATCGTCTGATAGGGCCCCGCCTCAAAGGCGTATACCTCCCTGGGGGACCACCCGCCGCAGGGGGCAAGGCAGATGGCGTCCATGGAGCAGCGGGAAACCGCCGCATGGTCTACATGGTTGTCCTTGGGCCAGTGGATGAAGATCAGGTCCGGCTTCTCCTCCTGGAGCACCCTGCGGATTGCCAGCATATTTTCCCTGTCATTGGTATAGATGACGTCGTCGTACTGGTAGGGCGGCTCCCCATGGGGGCCCATGACAATCTTTCTTGCGCCCAGAAGGCGGGCGGCTTCATCCTGCTGCCTCAGGGCCTCCCAGAAGGTTTCTCCGGAAAGAGGGGTGCGGTGGCGCACGGCGGGGTTCAGGAAGACGGTCTCATAGCCTTTGTCCGCCAGGAGGGCGGCGGTAGCTCCGGCGGCGCATTCGCAGTCGTCGTTGTGCGCGCCGATGAAAAGGGCCTTTTTGCTCACATGGTTCACTGCCTTTCTGTATGTTATGGAAGATGCGGGAATCCCTTTGTACTTTATCATAATACCAACCGTCCGGAAACACAAGGTGGATTCACAACGGTATTTAGAAAAGCCGGACATCTTTTATTTGTACTGTCAATGGAATTGAAAAGGGAATTTTCCCTGAAATTCTTTGCGGATTCTTTAATAGATTGGTTTATAAACCCCATTGACAACCAAGGGCAAGGCGATTATACTATGACGTAGCAGCAAGGGAGCTGCGGACATCTGACAGGGTCCGCGGCTCCTTTTCTATTTGCCGGTGAGGCTTGGAACAGACCGTATTCGCAATTTACGACAGAAAAACAGGAGGTTTTCCACCATGAACAATTTACCGGAAATGTTTGGAAGTCTGGTTTTTAACGACGCTGTTATGAAGGAGCGTCTTCCCAAGGCAACCTATAAGGCGCTCCAGCGCACCATCAAAAACGGCGCTCCCCTGGACCTGGAGGTGGCCGACGTTGTGGCCAACGCCATGAAGGACTGGGCCATCGAAAAGGGCATCACCCATTACACCCACTGGTTCCAGCCCATGACCGGTGTAACCGCCGAAAAGCACGACAGCTTTATTTCCCCCACCGATAATGGCCAGGTCATCATGGAGTTCTCCGGCAAGGAGCTTATCAAGGGGGAGCCGGATGCTTCCAGCTTCCCCTCCGGCGGACTGCGGGCTACCTTTGAGGCCAGGGGCTACACCGCCTGGGATCCCACCTCCTACGCCTTTATCAAGGACGGCATCCTGTGCATCCCCACCGCCTTCTGCTCCTACGGGGGAGAGGTTCTGGACAAGAAAACCCCTCTGCTCCGCTCCATGAAGGCCCTCAGCGAGCAGGCCATCCGGGTGCTGAAGCTGTTCGGCGTGGAAACCAAGAGCGTTTTGAGCACCGTGGGTCCGGAACAGGAGTATTTCCTGATTGACGAGGATGTGTACCGCCAGCGGCGGGACCTGCTCTTTACCGGGCGCACCCTGTTCGGGGCGCGGGCCCCCAAGGGCCAGGAGCTGGAGGACCATTATTTCGGCTCCATCAAGCCCCGCGTCAGCGCCTATATGGAGGAGCTGGACCAGGAGCTGTGGAAGCTGGGGGTGCTTGCCAAGACCAAGCACAACGAGGTGGCCCCGGCCCAGCATGAGCTGGCCCCCATCTACACCAGCACCAACGTAGCCACCGACCACAACCAGCTCACCATGGAGATGATGAAAAAGGTGGCCGCCCACCATCATATGGTCTGCCTGCTCCATGAAAAGCCCTTCGCGGGGGTCAACGGCAGCGGCAAGCACAACAACTGGTCTATCTCCACCGACAGCGGCGCGAATCTCCTGGACCCCGGCAACACCCCCTCCCAGAACGCACAGTTCATGCTGTTCCTCACCGCTGTCATCAAGGCGGTGGACGATTATCAGGACCTGCTCCGCCTGACAGTGGCCAGCGCCGGCAATGACCACCGCCTGGGCGCTAACGAGGCTCCGCCCGCCATTGTCTCGGTATTTTTGGGCGACGAGCTGGGGGGCATTGTGGATTCCATCATCTCCGGCGCCCCCTATAAGGGCGCGGAGGAGTCCACGATTCAGATTGGAGTGGACACCCTGCCGGATATCCCCAGGGACACCACCGACCGCAACCGTACCTCTCCCTTTGCCTTTACTGGCAACAAATTTGAATTCAGGATGCTGGGCTCCTCCTCCTCCATCTCCTGCCCCAACATCTTCCTGAACACCATCGTGGCCGAATCCCTCCGCCAGTTTGCCGACGAGCTGGAAAAGGCCCCGAAGGAGGACTTTAACGCCGCCGTTTCCCAGCTGATCAAGCGGACCCTGACCGAGCACCAGCGCATTATTTTCAACGGCAACAACTACTCCGAAGAATGGGTAAAGGAGGCGGAGCGCCGGGGACTCCTCAACCTGAAGACCACCGCCGACGCTCTCCCTTACTACATTGCGGAAAAGAACATCCAGCTGTTTGCCCGCCACAAGGTGTTCACCCGCACAGAGGTGTACTCCCGGTACGAAATTCTGCTGGAAAACTACTGCAAGGTCATCAACATCGAGGCCCTCACCATGCTGGATATGGTGAAGAAGGATATTCTCCCCGCCGTCATCGCCTACAGCAGGGAGCTGAGCGATACCATCCTCAGCAAAAAGCAGATTGCCCTGGACCTGCCAGCTGACGCGGAGGAAATTCTGCTGCGGAAGATATCCGGCCTCACCGCCTCCCTTTACCGCAAGGTGGAGGAGCTGGACGCCGCTCTGCTGGGGGTAGGCGAGCACCCCGACCGGGCGGACTGTGCCAAATACTACAGCACCTCCGTACTGTACGCCATGGCGGGGCTGCGGGAGGTGGCCGACGAGCTGGAGACCCTCACAGCCAAAAAATACTGGCCCTTCCCCTCCTATGGGGAGATGCTGTTCAGCATCCAGTAAACGGATGGAGCAGGAGATAGAGAAATTGTCCGTGTTTCTCATTTTGTAATTTTTTCTTCATAAAAACTTTTCATTTTCCTCGTTTTATGTTATAATACGGGTGGAAACAAGGGAAACGCTGTTGTCCCCTTCTTATCTGCTGTTCAGCGCCTTCTTTCCGCTGGAAGAGGGCGCTTTCCCGTTTTCCCTCTGAAATCCGATTTTTTGAGGAGGTATCCGTTATGATGATGGCTATGACCAACACCCTGTGGCTGCTCATGGGAGCGATGCTGATATTCTTTATGCAGGCGGGCTTCTCCATGATGGAGACAGGCTATACCCGCGCCAAAAACGCCAGTAATATCGTACTGAAAAGCTTTCTCAGCGTGTCCGTTTCCATTCTGGTGTTCTGGTTCCTGGGCTTTTCCCTGATGTTTAACGGCACCGGACCGATGGTGGGCGGACTTGACTTTTTTACACGGGGCGACTATTCCATGGGCGGCTCCTTTGCCACCTCCGCCTTTGTCCTGTTCCAGACCGTATACTGCGCCGCCGCTGTCACCATCGTTCTGGGGGCTATGGCTGAGCGGACCAAGCTGTTGGCCTTTATCCTCTACGGCGCGGTCATCGCGCTGCTTATCTTCCCTGTCTCCGGCCATTGGATTTGGGGAGGAGGCTGGCTTTCCTCCATGGGCTTCCACGATTACACCGGCGCGGCGGTGGTACATATGGTGGGAGGAGGCGCGGCCTTCTTCGGGGCCAAGCTGGTGGGCCCCCGCATCGGCAAATACAACAAAGAGGGACAGCCCCGCGCCATCCCCGGCCACAACCTCACTCAGGGCGCGCTGGGCATCCTGATTCTCTGGTTCTGCTGGTTTGGCTTGACCGCCGCCGCGGAAATCTTCCAGAACGGCATTGAAGCGGTGGACGCGGCTTCCACCGCCATCCTCAACACCAACCTGGCCGCCGCTGCCGCCACCCTGACCGGCGCGGCTGTCACCAAGCTGCGGTACAAAAAGCCGGACATCTCCGTTATCATGAACTGCTCCCTGGCCGGTCTTGTGGCCGTTTCCTCCGGGGCGGACGTGGTCTCCCCTCTGGGCTCCATCCTCATTGGAGCTGCCGCTGCCGCCGTGGCGGTTTTCAGTATTGAGTTTATTGAGCGCAAGGCCCAGGTGGACGACCCTGTGGGCGCTTCCAGCGTTCACGGCGTCTGCGGGATGTTGGGTGTCTTAATGACCGGACTGCTCTCCACCTCCGAGGGACTCCTTTACGGAAAGGGAATCCGCCTGCTGGGGGTTCAGCTGTTGGGCATTGCTGCCGTGGGCGTGTGGATTATGTTCATCTCCTACCTGGTGCTTCAGGGGATCAACAACACGGTTGGCCTGCGGATTGACAAGCAGGAGGAGGTCAAGGGACTGAACACCGAGGAATACGGCACCCTGATCAGCGAAGAGGACCTTTCGGTCACAGGTGCGCTGGATACCCCCCAGGCCCCCATTGCCAACCCCAACGACCAGTTTATCACCTTTGCCAAGCCAATTCCCGTGGATGAGGCGGTTCCGGTCGCCCATATTCCCCAGAAGAAGCCTGCCGCCGACAAGGACGGCCTGAAGATGACCCTGGTTTCCATCATCACCAAGGAGAGCAAATTCGAGTCCCTGAAGTCCGCCATGGACAAGATCGGCATTACTGGCATGACGGTGACCCAGGTCATGGGCTGCGGCGTGCAGAGGGGCAATACCGACGAGTTCTACCGGGGCGTTCCCCTGGATATGACGCTGCTGCCAAAGGTCAAGGTTGACATTGTCATCTGCAAGGTCCCGCTGGAGACGGTAATCAAAACGGCGAAAAAGGTCCTCTATTCCGGTCACATCGGCGACGGCAAGATTTTTGTCTACGACGTGGAAAATGTCATAAAGGTCCGCACCGGCGAGGAGGGCTTCGACGCCCTTCAGGACGAGGTGGAAAAATAGTACACAGGGAGACGCCGCCGCTGACGGCGTCTCTTTATGCCCTTTTCCGCCCTGCTTCCGGAGGGAAAATTTTCCATAAAAGGGGAATTTACCGAGGGATTCGCCCAAAACCAGTTGCGCCGGTTGGGTGAATATGATAGAATGAGGGGACGGACTGTACCGTATGCTTTCATCGGTGGAGGCAAATTCTGTTTTTTCAAATTTTCTCGTCCCTGCCCTGTCAGGCAAGGATATCCTGTGCATATAATATACTGCGCTTTCCGCGCAGTATTGACGAATTGATTTGGAGGGTGATTATCATGTCGAAATTGAGGATTGCAGTGCTGTTCGGCGGCGCGTCCACGGAATACGAGGTATCCTTGATGTCAGCCGCGTCGGTGCTGCGAAATATCCCGGAGGACCGCTACGACGTCATTAAAATCGGGATTACCAAGGAGGGCGCCTGGTACCTTTACAGCGGCCCTCTCCACCTGATTGAGCAGAACGCCTGGCAGACCAACCGCTACCTCACCCCGGCCGTTCTCTCGCCGGACCGAAAGTCCCCCGGCATCCTCCACTTTACCGGCCGAAACAGCTTTGAACACTGCGAGCTGCTGAATATCGACTGTGTTTTCCCTGTCCTCCACGGCAAAAACGGTGAGGATGGGACCATCCAGGGGCTTCTGGAGATGTCCGGCATCCCCTATGTGGGCTGCGGCGTGCAGGCCAGCGCCGTCTGCATGGATAAGGTGGTCACCCACACCATGCTGGATTTAGCGGGGATTCCGGGAGTCAAATGGCGCAGCGCCGTCCCCGCGGACCTGGAGCGTCTGGAAGAGCTGGAGCCCCAGTGGGGCCGGGAGCTGGGCTACCCCATGTTTGTAAAGCCTGCCAACGCTGGTTCCTCCGTGGGGGTGACCAAGGTCAAACAGCCGCAGGAGCTGCGGGCCGCCCTGGAGCTGGCCTTTACCATTGACCGGAAGGCTATCATCGAGGAGGGGGTAGACGGCATTGAGGTGGAGACAGCCGTCCTGGGCAACGACAACCCCCAGGCCGCCGCTGTGGGAGAAATCGTCCCAACCCAGGAATTTTACAGCTATTCCGCCAAATATTCGGACGAGAGCACCGACCTGTATATCCCCGCCCGCATCACTCCGGAGCAGACGGAGGCCATCCGGGAAATGGCCGTTCGGGCTTACCGGGCCCTGGGGTGCGCCGGAATGGCCCGTGTGGACTTCTTTATCCGGCGGGACACTGGGGAGATACTCCTCAATGAGCCCAATACCATTCCCGGCTTTACCTCCATCAGCATGTATCCCAAGCTGTGGCAGTACGCCGGACTGCCTTATCCGGAGCTGATTCACCGGCTGATCCAGCTGGCCTTTGAGCGCGGGAAAAACGAAATCCCCCTGTCCAAATAACCGCCGCGGCCGCGGCAGTAGAGACGTATTGTCACTAAGTGAGTATCTGTGTGCAGAGAGCTGAGGAGGAAGTAGAAAATGACAATCGCCCCGTGTGTTACCTTTTATGGATGCTGCCTGGAGGCAGTAGAATTTTACAGCCGGGTTTTCCCCGTGAAATCCAAAACCGTGCTCTTTTTCCGGGATCTGAACGGACCATTTTCCGGCTGGATCAACCCCCAGAATGAAAACCTGGTTCATTCCGCGACCATTCGCTTCCAATGCGGCACAGTTGTGACCTTTAAGGACTCCCTGGCCATGATTTATAAGGACGGCGAAAACGCCTGCGGCAACAAGGACAACGTGGTCTTTGAGGTGTCGGATTTGTCCTCGGAGGAAATCCAGCACATCTATTCCTCCTTTATGCAGGATAAGGCTGTGGCCAACATTCCCCTGGGCCCCCGCCCCGATAACCAGCTCTACACCAGCTTTATCGACCGGTTCGGCGTGTGCTGGAACCTGACCGGTTCCAGGGATTAGGAACGCAAACCACTACATCAGCAGGAAGAGGAGGAACCCCCTATGCAGCAAAAAAAGCCCTCTTTCCCGTGCCACAGCAGCCATGATAACCGCCCGATTGGTGTTTTTGATTCCGGTCTGGGCGGCCTGACAACCTTTAAGGAGCTGCGCCGTCTGTTCCCTAGGGAGGATATTGTCTACTTTGGGGACACGGGCCGGGTGCCCTACGGCACCAAGAGCCGGGAGATTATCCGGAGGTATGCCCGGCAGGATGTGGAATTTCTGCTCCAGCATCAGGTGAAAATGGTGATTGCCGCCTGCGGGACGGTGAGCGCCAATATTTCTCCGGACTTTGCCGGTTCCATACCGGTGCCCTTTACCGGCGTTGTCGGCCACGCCTGTGCCGCAGCCTGCGCCGCCACCCGGCGCGGCCATATAGGGGTGGCGGCCACCCCGGCTACTATCCGCAGCGCCGCCTATGAAAAGGAGCTGAAGGCCCTGTCCCCCCAGATAAAGGTATCCTCCATTCCCTGCGGGCTATTTGTGCCGCTGGTGGAAAACGGCTTTATCCAGAGGGACGACCCCATCACCCGCCTGACGGTGGAACGTTATCTGGCCCCCATGCGGTCCAGCGGCGTGGATGTACTGATTCTGGGATGTACCCACTACCCGCTGCTAGCGGATATCATCGGGGAGTTCATGGGGCCGGAGGTCACGCTGATCGACTCCGGTAAGGCGGCGGCGGAATATGCCCGGCAGTTCCTGACCGAGCAGGGGATGCTTGCCGCGCCGGATAAGGGACCGGGCGAAAACCGGTTTTTTGTCAGTGATTCGATAGAGGGATTCAGCGAGGTGGCGGAGATTTTTCTGGGAGAAACCATCCGCGGAGAGGTAAGGCAAGTATCTGTCGGCTAAACAGAAGCAGCGCGGATGAACACAAAGAAAAGGACAGGAGGGGCAAAGGGCATGAAAAAAGACGTTCTCATCACCATAAAAGGGGTGCAGACTATAGAGGGGGACCAGGATACGGTGGAGCTGACCACCACCGGCAGCTTTTATCGAAAAAACGACACCTATTATCTCAGCTATCTGGAGACCGCGCCCAGCAGCTTTGAGGGGCATAAGACCACCCTGAAGCTGGAGCAGGAACGACGAATTTCCCTGCTCCGTCACGGGGGAGGGGACTCCTCCTTGGTTGTGGAGCAGGGGGTGCGGCACCAGTGCTGCTACGATACCGGATACGGCTCCATGCTCATCGGCGTATCGGGGAGGAGCATCGAGAACGACATCACCGACGATGGCGGATGCGTCCATTTCCAGTACTCCCTTGACATCAACACCATTCTTACCAGTATTCACGACATATATGTAACGGTAAAAACCTATGAAAATGAGCTGAAAGCGTAATTGACCGGATACCCTTCCGGCTGGACGCCGCTTTCCCAAAGAGGAGGAATATCAAACATGGCAAACCTGATTGCCGTCGCCGAATCACAGGCGAGACAGCTTTTAACGACCGCTTTCCATGCCGCCATACAAAAGGGGCTGCTTCCCCAAGGGGAGGTGCCCCCATTCACCATAGAGATTCCGGCGGACACTTCCCACGGGGACTTTGCCTCCAACGCGGCCATGGTATCCGCGCGGGCCTTTAAAAGCGCCCCACGTAAGATTGCCGAGGCGGTTTGCGAAAGCCTGGACCTGTCGGCCACCTTTTTTGACCGCTGGGAAATTGCCGGGCCGGGCTTCATCAACCTGTTCCTGAAGGATCTGTGGTTTACCCAAACGATAGACTTCGTCCTGGAGGAGCGGGAAGCTTACGGCAGCTCCAACTACGGCAATGGGGAAAAGGTGATGATCGAGTTCGTCTCCGCCAACCCCACCGGCCCCATGCACATGGGCAACGCCAGGGGAGGGGCCCTGGGCGACTGCCTGGCCGACGCCATGAGCTGTGCCGGGTACAAGGTAACAAAGGAATTTTACGTCAATGACGCGGGCAATCAGGTGGCCAAGTTCGGCAAATCCCTGGAGGCCAGGTATTTGCAGCTGCATCTGGGGGAGGACGCGGTGGAGTTCCCGGAGGACGGCTACCATGGCGACGATATCCGGGAGCGGGCCCAGGAGTTTACACAGATACACGGCGACGCCTATGTCAAGGCCAGCCCGGAGGAGAGGCAAAAGGCGCTGGTGGACTACGCCCTGCCTAAAAATATCAAAAAGATGAAGGACGACCTGGGCAAATACCGCATTGTCTACGACGTGTGGTTCCTGGAAAGCACCCTGCACGAAAGCGGGGCGGTCCAGGCCGCCATCGACGCCCTTTCCCAAAAGGGCATGACCTACGAGAAGGACGGGACAATCTGGTACAAGGCCAGCAGCTTCGGCGCGGAAAAGGACGAGGTTCTGGTCCGCAGCAACGGGATACCCACCTACTTTGCGGCGGATATCGCCTACCACTACAACAAATTTGCCGTCCGGGGCTTTGACAGGGTCATCAACGTCTGGGGGGCGGACCACCATGGCCATGTGGCCCGGCTCAAGGGGGCGATGGACGCCATCGGCCTGGACGGGAGCAAGCTGGACATTCTTTTGATGCAGATGGTCCGGCTGATGCGCGGCGGGGAGGCGGTCCGGATGTCCAAGCGCTCCGGCAAGGCCATCACCCTGACCAACCTCATTGACGAGGTGCCGGTGGACGCGGCGCGCTTCTTCTTCAACATGCGGGAACCCAACTCCACCCTGGACTTTGACCTGGACCTGGCGGTGGAGCAGTCCTCCTCCAATCCGGTTTACTATGTGCAGTACGCCCACGCCAGGATATGCAGCATTCTGAAAAACCTGGCGGCGGAGGGGATAGCCTTTAACCGGAACAAGGCGAAGCTGGAGCTTCTGCGCACCGTTGAGGAGCGGGAGCTGATCCGGTTGCTGGCCAGGTATCCCCAGGAAATTATAGAGGCGGCGAGGGGATATGATCCGGCGCGGATTACCCGGTACACCCTGGACCTGGCGACGCTGTTCCACAAGTTCTACAACTCCTGCCGGGTCAAGGGCGAGGAGGAAGGTCTGATGCAGGCCCGGCTGGCGCTGTGCCTGGCGGCGCAGATCACCCTGCGCAACGCCCTGCGTCTGCTGAAAATAACTGCTCCGGAGGTAATGTAGCCAAGCTTCTTTCGGAAATATAAGTCCGGCAAAGCCCCAGAAATTGAGCGTTACAAACGTTCTAATTTCTGGGGTTTATACTTGGTTGCCCTGCTTTTATGTTTTCCTGCGCGGAAGCAATTGAAATCTGCCACCTATTGACAATCAGTATAACATTCAGCAGGCGTCACATTGAGTCAGATTAAATGGAATTTCGCAGACAGAAATAACGGCGTATTAGAATAAAATCTTAAAATCTCCCATAAATTCATTGAAAACAGTGTTTTTACCATTGACTTTTTTCAAAAACATTGTAGAATAAAAGTAACAAATAAAATTTTTATCAGGGGAAAGGTTGGTGTTACCATGAGCTATAAGCAATTGTTTTACTTTGTCTCTATTGTGGAAGCGGGAAACATCTCCGCGGCCGCCAAAAAGCTGAACCTTTCACAGCCTCCCCTCAGCAAACAAATCATGCTGCTGGAGGAGGAGCTTGGCGTTAAGCTGATGGAACGCAGCTCGCGAAAGATTTCCCTGACAGACGCCGGATATCTCCTCTACCAGCGCGCCAAAAATATCGTCTCTATGATGGAGAGCACCACCGAGGAAATGGCGGCCTTTGAGACGGAGCGCCCCCATCTGCTCCGGCTGGGGGTCATTTCCTCCTGCAGCCGTTCGGTGACACAGGATTGTATGGTAGAGTTCTGCCGCCTCCATCCCCATGTCCGCTTTGAAATATCTGAATCCAACACCTATACCCTTCTGGAAATGCTGGACAGGGGAATGCTGGAGGCGGCGGTAGTCCGCACCCCCTTCCACACAGAGGGGCTGGAATGTATGTACGGACAGGAGGAACCGCTGGTGGCGGTGGGAAGCAGCCAATACCTGGGGACATCGGGGAGTCCCATCACCATCCCCCAGCTGGCTGCGCTGCCCATTGACTTTTACCGCAGGTTTGAGCATATCCTCATCCCCGTTTTCCAGGACAACGGGGCGGAGCCTAACTTTTTCTGCAAGAGCGACGACGCCCGCACCCCCTTGATGTGGGCAAAGTCCGGACTCGGCGTGGCGGTGGTGCCCAAGTCCATCAGCATGCTGGTGGAGCAGGACAACCTGGTCACCCGCGACATCGCCTGTAAGGAGCTGGTGACGAGGACCGCTGCGGTATACAAAAAGGATGGGTATATCTCCGAAATCGGAAAGACATTTGTGGATTTCTGGGCAAAGAAATACTGCGCGTAATATTTATTATGCTGTGCGAAGCAAGAGGGCGGCCTCAAATCGGAAAACGATTCCTGATTTGAGACCGCCCTCTTGTTATTTCAGCCGACCGCGGGCCGCTGCTACTCCCAATTTACACCGCAGTTCTCCAGCGCCTTGCGGAATTTCTTTTTCACCGTCGCCATACGGGAGCGCAGAGTGGAGGCGGGCACCGCCAGTATCAGCTCCATCTGCAGGCTGGTCA
>Ga0073906_1001573_pt1 | contig 34231 bp, 36 predicted proteins | sample Inofromicrocosms_FD_65485 | JGI IMG/M metagenome (GOLD analysis project Ga0073906, IMG submission 65485) | Mouse cecum microbial communities from Vienna, Austria - Inoculum for glucosamine and mucus D2O microcosms | ecosystem: Host-associated > Mammals > Digestive system > Large intestine >...
GGGGATAAACAGTCAAGACTTGGCAAACGGGAAGTTGTTGCCGAGGCAAGAGAAAGAATCGCTAGTTTATCTTCGCATTCCGCTAATAAAGATTGTTGAGCTATACTCCTTTCTTTTGAGCGGAAAAGAAAGGAAATTTTTATGCGTAGATCCAAGAAAATCATCTTAACCGCAGTACTTTTAGCTTTATTAGTTGTACTGTCGCGTTTTTTGTCCATTAAGACACCTCTTATGAAAATTAGTTTTGCTTTTGTCCCTACTATGCTCTGCGCTACTTGGCTTGGTTGGAAGTGGACTGTTTTACTAAATCTTTTGGGTGATTTAATTGGAGCCACCCTTTTTCCGACTGGACCGTTCTTTATGGGCTACACTATCAGCACGGTTATCGCAGGCTTTATTTATGGAGTTCTCCTATATCAAAAGACTGGCCACTCGCTCACCCAAAAGCAGCTTATCATGCGCGCCATTATTGCCACTGTTCTTGTAGCGATAATCGTAAACATGGGTCTTAATACATTATGGACTAGCATTACCTCAGGTAAGGCTTTCTGGCCATTACTTGGTACGCGTATCGTGAAACAGCTGCTGATGGTTCCAATTCATGTCGTTACCTTTATCGTACTTGAAAAGGCTTTGCGTGCACCTTTTAATAAATATATCCGCGATCGTGGCTCCGACGAAAGCGACAAGCAAAACTCTGCTGTGCCAGAATCCGCCCATGCTAATATTGATAAATAGTTTATGATCAAGGTTAGTCATCTTAGTTATAGCTATCCTGGCAATTCCCATCCAACCTTAGAGGATATTAGTTTCGAAGTCAAAGATAGCGAAGTGATTGCATTGGTGGGGCAAAACGGCTCCGGTAAATCCACCATTGGGCGGCTAATCGCTGGCATTCTTAAGTTGCAAAAAGGATCTGTTCAGATTGACGATCGCATATATTCAAAAAGCGATGGCTTACGCGGGAATGTTGGCATTGTTTTTCAGAACCCAGAGAACCAAATTATTTTCAATCGTATTGATGATGAAATTTCTTTCGCGCTCGGCGATCTCGCCTCCAACGAGATAGAACAGCGTATTCAAAACAGCCTTAAGCAAGTCGGCATGAATGAATTTCGCAACCAAGACCTCTATAGTCTATCATTAGGGCAGAAGCAGCGTATTGTGCTTGCAGAGGCTCTCGCTCGGCGGCCAAAGTATCTCATTCTTGATGAGCCGACCACAATGATTGACAGCCAAGGCAAAGAAAAAATTTATCAGCTAATTCGCAAACTTAAAGATGACGGCTATACTATTATTTGCATTACTAATTTAGCGGACGAGATCCTTATGGCTGACCGCACCTTGATTTTGCATCAAGGTAAAATTGTCGCCAAAATAAAACGTACAGAATTAGTCCAAAAGTCCAACCTTTTCCTTAAATATGGTATACATTTGCCTACTCTGCTTCAAATCCTAATCGGGATGGAGGAACGTGGCATCGAGCTAAGTCTTAAAGACTATACTATTGCAGAATTACTTAATAACGTTGAGAAGAAGATCAAACATGGTTGTTAAATTCTTGGTATTCATTTTTTATATTACCATAGTATTCTTCCTCCCAAACAATTGGTATTTGACAGCCCTTTTAGTAGTTAATTTGCTCTTTGCTATCGTAGTATCTTTGCACGTTAAGCAAGTAACTATCTGGGGTATTTGGCTAAAAACCCTTAAGATTGTGCCCTTTGTCCTATTCACGATGATTTTTAACTGGTGGCTGGATAGTTTAACGGCTGCACTCTGGATCGGATTGAAATTACTCATCGTTTGTAACGCTACGATGATTTACAGCGCAAGCACTACCATTCGCAGCGTTGCTATTTTAATCTCCAAAATATGTTCACCACTCAGACATCTCGGCATTCAAGCTGAAGAAGTTAAACTGCTTGTCTCTATAAGCCTCATGATGATACCGATTCTACGTAAAGATGTTCGCGAACTGCGTGAGGCCTGTAAAGCAAAAAGTGCCAGTTGGAACCTATCCACCGTCAAGATGGTCCTCCAAAAACTTGGCTGGACTATAATTATACAAGTTAATCAGCTCGAAGAAGCTCTTCTGGCAAAAGGCAGCAAAATATAGCACGCCTAAAGCCAGAATATGGTATAATATAGAGTATTATGTCAAAAGTATATATCTGCACAGCTATTCCATATGTCAACGGCAATCCACACATTGGACATGCTATGGATTATTTGCTTGCGGATACTTTTGCTCGGTATTGCCGCTTGCAAGGTGATGAAGTTAAATTTCAAGTTGGTACCGATGAGCATGGTAATAAGGTTTTTAGCACTGCCCAGAAAAACAGTATACCTGTAGAACAATACGTCCAAGAAAACTCTGATAAATTCCTCAATTTTATCAATAGATTAGATATCTCATATACTGATTTTGTTCGTACCACAGACCCTGAACATATACGAACGTGCCAAGAAGTCTGGCAAAAGCTAACGCCACATATCTATAGTGCCGAGTATGATGGATGGTATTGCGAGGGTTGCGAACGTTTCGTCACCGAAAAAGAATGTCAAGAAAACGGCGGAATTTGCCCAGATCACCAAAGGGAATATCAGCGTCTTTCCGAGAAGAATTACTATCTTCGCATTAGTGATTTCAAGGAACAAATCCGCACTGCTATCGAGTCTGATCAAATGAAAATCTCCCCTGCCTTTCGCAAACAGGAGGTGCTCAAACTTCTCGAGGACACACCCGATATATCGATTTCGCGCCCACGCAAACAACTCTCCTGGGGCGTACCAGTTCCGGGTGATGATGATCAGGTTATGTATGTCTGGGTGGATGCTCTCTCGAATTACATTAGCGTGCTAGGCTACCCTGACAGTGAGGAGCTGAAAAAGTTTTGGCCGGCAACGGCGCAATTTGTTGGTAAGGATATTTTACGGTTCCACGCTATCACTTGGCCAGCTATTTTACTTGGCATTGGTCTAGAGCTACCAAAAAATATCGTTACTCATGGGCATGTATTGGCAAACGGTCAAAAAATGAGTAAGAGCATCGGTAACGTCATCGACCCAATAGAGGTGCTTGATCGTAAAGGCTTGCCCGCTTTTCGGTATTTCTTCTTACGCCATATTGATAGCTTTGCTGACTCCGATTTTACGTGGGAAAAGTATGATGACGCTTATAATAATGAGCTCGCCAATGATCTCGGTAATCTCGTACAACGCCTCGCCACGCTTTGTAGCAAAAATGCTGTTAGCGGCGCTGCATATCTGGGACACCTTGATCCAGAGTTTAGCGCGCTGATGGATAAATTTGAGTTTTCTAAAGCCATAAACTACGTATGGCAGAAAATCCAAAGCCTCAACAAGCGCATTGACGAAGAGAAGCCATGGACTCTTGCCAAAAATGGAGAAGTCGACAAGGCTAAGACTACGCTTCTTAGCTTAGCCCAAGAGTTATTAAAAGTCTCTTACCATCTTCAGGTATTTTTGCCAGAAACCGCCACTACCATCACCGAGACTTTTTCTAGTGAACGAATCTTGCCACCAAAAACTCCACTTTTCCCAAAAAACTAGCCTCCAGTTTAATATTCAACTGTATTACAATCCGTCCCAGTAATGCTTACCTACCAGCATGTCGTAGTTCACTAACTCATATTTATGCAATGCATCATCGTATACCGGATCAGCACCGTTTAGATAAGTATTACTTAAGATTGGGTTGGTTTTGCATACTTCATCTAGCAAGTAGAAAAATGCCGGTTTTTGCAGATTCAAAACATTATACATTGTGTTCTGCAGGCAGTTCGGTGAAGTTGTTGGTAGATTTACGCCGCGTACTTTACCAATATCGAAGCCCAACTCTTCATCATTGCTTTCTAATTTTGCAGTATTTTTGATATCGAAATTTGCATAGACAAAATACGGTGTCAAATGTACTTGGTTATAATCATCGCGCTCCCCTGATTCCATAAACTGATTAAGCATACCCATCGCGTGGTCGCCGAACCAGAGCACTACAGTCTTCTCGTCTAATTCATCTAGCTCGTCAATAAATTCACCTAGATACTTGTCGGCTTCATGCAAACTCTGGTAGCTTGCTTCGACTGCCCAATTTTCTGTGTGAGTTTTCTTTTGCCTAAACTCTAATTCCGGATAAAGTGCTTGATCGTATGGTGCATGATTTTGCATGGTAGCCACACCGATCACTTGCGAGTCATCGTTGCTCCTTAATAAATCAATGATTTCGCGATAAGTTGATCGATCATTAATCACAGTGCTAGAGTATTCGTGAGCGGTATGTTTCATCGTGTCTTCATCGATAAATGTATCATAGCCAATCTTTGGGTAAACAATATTTCTTTTGTAGACTGAGCCGCTATACGCATGCAAGCCAGTCGTAGCAAACCCTTGCGTCTTGCCAAAGTTAGCTACGCCATATAGATGGTCTAATTTTGACACAATGTTCACGTATGGCGTCGTTTTTGTCCAGTAATTCGACAACCCAGTCTGCACCTCAAATTCCACGTTTGCCGTACCGCCACCATATTCTGGGGAATACATATAACCACTTGGATATTTACAGAAGATCTTATGTAGATTTGGCAATACATCACCACCGGTGTGTTGGTAATATTTCTCCAAAAGCATTGGGTCATAAGTTGTTTCCGCTAGAATTACCACTACGTTCTCAACATTCTCCTTTGTCCAGCTTAATCTCTTTGCGTCATCGGCAGCTTTAATTGCTTGGTATTCACTGGCGATCTCCTCCATCTTTTCTTCACTGTAGCCGTCTGGCTCCTCTAGTGCTACATTACCAAGATTATAAATAAATCCAATTACGAATCCATTATTCTCATAATTCTCAACTTGGTTCCAAGCCACAAGTTTTAATTCTTCTAGCCATTCCGTTTGCTCACGACGTAAAATCGGACGCAGAGTAGAGGTCAAGAGCGCCACTGCCATACAGCTAAACGTGATGCGTGTCAGTAGTGCCGTGCGATCCCACCATGGTAGCGACTTTGGATTGCGCCCTACGAATTTACGAACATAATATTCCGCCAGAATTACGCCAACCATCACAAAAACCACTCCAAAAACCAATCGCTGGATGTCTCCGATATCCACGAATTTAATCAAGTCGCCCGCACTGTCGGCCAAAGCGAACTCCTCTGGCAATAAAGGTTCCGCCCGCAATCGGAACTTCTGCATATGAATAAACGAAACAATACTTAGCCCGCAGAATACAAGCCCGGTGCTGATGAACGGTCGCCAAGTAATAGCTGCCAAAACGGACAGTAGACTAAAAATAACTACATAATTATAGAATGCCAAAGTTGGTTTTTCTTGGATAAATTCCATCGCTGCCGCCACGTCACACATATTAGTGCGCCAAATTATGAACCAAGTCAAAATTATCGCAATCAGTGCCAAAAACAATATGGCACAAGGAATTCTCAATAGCGCTAGCATTGGATGTTTGCCGCGTTGAGATGATTTCTTTGGCTTCCTTGGTGCCTTTATTTGCTGAGGCTGCATATCGACAGGAGTCATGATCGACTCACTTGATGTCTCAGCCGGCGTTGTAGTTTTCGTCTTAGTTGTATGTTTCTGGTTTTTAGCCATAGCGTTATTATACCACATATCACATAAAAAGTACCACTCAGTAGAGTGGTACTTCATCCAATTACGCAGGGTAATTATTTTTTGCAGACACCATTGCAGCCACAATCTGTATCGCAGTCGTAGCTAAAGTAGCCTTCACCTGCTAGGCGTGTCATTACATCAGAAAGATAGAAGCCTACAATCCCGCCAATAACAGGGAAGATTACGTAAGCTGCTACTGCAAGACCAGCCAACTGGGCAAGCTCGCCAAAATTATCTGCCGCAGTCGGCAAAATTTGATACATCAAAGCTGCTACTGGATTTAGCATAAAGCTGCTCGACATGCTAAAGAATCCTTGTGCAAGCACTGTAGCAAAGATTATAGCTAGAACGATTGCGCTAGTTACGATCCAGCTAAAAGTCAAAGCGCTTTTCTTAGCATATTTAAGTGCGCGTGCAAAACAAAACGCAATTACAACTGCACCTAGTAGCTCAACTAATGCTACTGCCCAGAATGTCTCGCCGGTAACTTCAGTCATCATTGGTAATTCGCTTGCTGAGCCGCTACCAAGACGGAATGCATTCACAAGCAATAAGCCGACCCAGGCACCCAACAACTGTGCAAGCATGTATAGGACGCCACGAATAGCAGACATGCGACGAGTCGCCATCATCCCAGCGGTTACTAGTGGGTTAAGATTTGCACCAGATACACCTACGATCACGGCATAGATACAAATCAAGCCCATCCACAAATACATTGGCTGAATACCCAACGTCAAAAGTAGCATCACGAGCAACATTGTACCCAGCATTTCACCGAGCAAAGCACCCCAAATCCTCGGGGTCTTAAAAATAGTTAAAATATTTTCATTTTCACCGTATTTACGTGCAAAAAAGCCCTTAAAAGGGTTAGCTGAAGCCGCAACAGACTCCTTGGCGCCAACGGTAGCAGCTGCAGTCGTCGTAGATTCTTTTGCCTCTTTGGTATCTTTTGTCTCTTTAGCTTTAACGGTCTCGTTGAGATCTTTTTTCGGTTCTGGCTGGGAATTGTCTTTCTTTCCAGATTTCTTTGGCTTTTGGTTTGCCATTACAACCTCCTTAAATTCTGATATTTCCTCAATTATAGCACACGTATGTTACAATTGAAAAGTGTAAAGTTCGCAACAAATAATTTTAAGGAGTCAAACATGGGCATCATGGTATCAAAAGACGTGAATCGTAACTCGGAGCTAAATCAGCGTATCTCGGCTGATTTACGCGCTCGTGCACAGAATTCCCGCAACGATATTGACGGCGTAGATGACTCCGCATACATCAAAGACACCAAGAAAACTGGGAAATTCACATGGGTATGGATTGTTTTGATAATCTTGGCGATTTTGTCATTGATTTGTATTATTTTTCTCTAGAAACGTAACCTATCTTTCCATTATAGCACACTTCATATAAAGAGTCAAGTAAACGATCCTAAAATCCCCTATTTTATCTAAAACTAAGCCCACTGTGTTATAATCATTAATATGTCAGAGATAGAAAAGTTGAAATCCGAGTTGAAGAACATTAACGCGGAATATGCCAAGATCAAAGATCTACCGCCAGAGCAACGCGGCGAATTTGGTCGCCAGATCAATGCTAAGAAACAAGCCATTCTGGCTAAAATCGCCGAAGCCGAAGAAGCTCTCGAAAGCGAAAACGTCGAACCAATTGATATTTCTGCTCCTACTGCCCCCAACCAACCTCTTCCTGCGGTGAAGCTTGGTTCCAAACATCCGTTGATGATCGAGCTCGAGCGTGTTATCGGAATTTACTCCGATATGGGCTTTAACGTCATGGAACCAAATCAACTTGACGACGAATTTCATATGTTTGATAGCCTCAACTTTGCTCAAGGCCACCCCGCACGTGATGGTTACGATACTTTTCGCACCTCTGAGGGTTTTATTCCGCCCGCTCACACTTCTACCATGCAGCACCGTGCGCTCACGAAGTACAAGCAAGACCTAGAGAGCAACGGTCAAATTGCCGTGGTAGTACCAGGTCGTGTATTCCGTAATGAAGATGCCGATGCCACCCATGAGCATACTTTTTATCAATGCGAAGGGGTTTTTGTTTCCAAAACAGCCAACATGGGTCAACTTTTTGGTATTCTGAAACGCTTCTTTGAGCTATATTATGGTGAACAGCTTGAACTCAAAACCCAGCCTGGCTACTTCCCATTCACGGAGCCTTCTGCCGAATTTCTTATCGAGAAGCCCGCTTCACTTGGCGGCAAAGGCTGGCTCGAAATGGGCGGCTGTGGCATGATTCATCCAAATGTTCTCAAGATGGCTGGTATCGATCCAGAAGTCTATCATGGTTTCGCCTGGGGTGGCGGCATTGATCGCCTCGTCATGCTCAAGTATGGCCTCAGTGATGTACGCTATTTTGAATCGGGTAAACTTGACTTTTTGGAGGAGTTCTAAATGCTTATCTCGCTTAACGAAATCAAAAAATATGTTTCTATCCCAGACAATCTTACTAATCAAGATCTAGTTGACCTTATTGGGTCGCGTCTCGTTGAAGTTGAAGATGTAATCAATCTTGCACCAAAATACAAAGGCATCCATATCGTCAAAGTAGTCAAATCTACCCCTATTGAAGGTACACACCTCAACCTCTGTGAAGTCGACGCGGGTGCGCATAATGCAGAGTTTCCGCAGCTAGAAAACGGTCTCGTGCAAGTAGTTTGTGGTGCTCCCAATGCACGTACTGGTATATTGGCTGCCTGGATTACCCCTGGTAGCATTGTTCCGCAGACTTATGGTAATGAGAATTTTAAGCTTGGTACTCGCAAGCTTCAGGGCTATAATTCTAATGGTATGCTTGCTGCCGCTGATGAACTTGATCTCGGCTCCGATCATGATGGAATTATCGAAATTGATCCCAAAATGGCGCGCCCAGGCGATAGTTTTGCTGACATTTTCGAGCTAAACGACCTCATCTTAGATGTCGAGAATAAATCCCTCACCCACCGACCTGATTGCTTTGGGCTGATTGGCTTCGCTCGTGAAGTAGCTGGTATCCTCGGTATTAAGTTTGCCGAGCCAGAGTGGCCAGAGCTTCAAACCACTTTAGGATTACCGATTTCTGTCAAGATCACCGACGAACAGCTCTGTCCGCGCTATTCATGTGCAGTTTTGGATATACCGAAGCACGAGAAATCTCGCTATCTTACGCTAGATGACGTCTTTCTGGCTAAGGCCGGTATGCGCAGTATTGACCCAATGGTTGACCTTACGAATATTATCATGCTCCAGACTGGACAACCACTGCATGCCTTTGACTACGATAAACTCGTGGCGGTTGGTGGTACAGACAAGCCTAATATCATCGTCCGCACCGCTATTGATGGTGAAGAAATTCAACTACTTGATGGCAAAGTCATCCAATGCGATCCTACCGATATCCTCATCACTAGCAATAATATCCCAGTTGCACTCGCTGGCGCTATGGGCGGCAGGAATACCGAAATCGACGCCTCCACCAAGCGCATTGTGCTAGAGAGTGCTACTTTCTCACTCTATAATCTCCGCAAGACCCAGATGGCGCACGGTATTTTCTCCGAAGCAATCACACGTTTCACTAAAGGGCAGCCTGCTGCCATGACTATGCCAGTCCTCGCCAAAACCATCGCCGAACTCCACCCCGATATCTTAGCCGTAGTTGATGCTTGGCCTGGTCAGCACCCACAAAACGTTGTAAAAATCACAACAGATGAAATCAACCAGCTCCTCGGTAGCAACTATTCTGTTACCCGAATCATCACAACCTTGACTAATGTTGGATTTGGGGTGGTTTCTGAGCCGTCTGAGGTCACCGATAATCAAACCGCGGTAGCACCCACCTCCGAGGCTAAAACTCGCCAGAAGGCTTCTCCTGAGCCCACAGAACAAAATGCCCTTCTTGCCGTTACCGCCCCAGCTTGGCGTACTGACATTCATATTAAGGAAGATATTATAGAAGAAGTTGGCCGTCTACTTGGGTTTGATAATATCCCATTAAGTCTTCCCAAAGGCGAGTTTAAGGGTACTGAGATTGCACCTATGATTCAACTCAAAAGCCAAATCCGTTCCATCCTTTCTGACCAGCTTGCCATGAATGAGCTCCTAACTTACTCCTTCATCAGTAAATCCCTCCTAGAAAAGGTCGGCGAAAACCCTGATAATAGCTACGAAATCACCAATTCCATCTCGCCAGAGCTTCAGTGTTTCCGCCAGCAAATTGCTCCAAGTCTTCTTGACAAAGTCCGCGAGAACATCAAAGCAGGGCACGACGAGTTTACTCTCTATGAGATTAACCAGACCACCAGCCGCGATCTTGGTCTTAATGCAGAGGGTGTCCCAGTTATGCAGACCGATCTTGGCATAATTTGCCTTGGCGATTACTATAGCCTCAAGGCTAAGATCTTCGCCTTGATGGAGCATGGTCTCAAATTTGACCTCGAATATATCCAAATGGCGCCCGGTTCAGAAGCCGCTAAGAAATATCCTTATCTAGAGCCAGTGCGTTCAGTCGAACTTATTATTAATGGCCAAAAAATTGGTGCTTTTGGCGAAGTCAAAGCCGCCGTTAAACGCAGGTTCAAGCTCGAAGGAGTTGTTTCTGCTGGTGAGATCACTCTCGACAAGATTCTCGACCTTCCGCATATCACCACGGTCGATGTAAAACTCTCTAAGTTCCCATCGGTTGAGCGCGATCTTACTGTCAAAGTTGCCGCCGATATGCCGTTTGGTCGCGTTGACGAAGCTATCCGAAGCGCCTTCGACGCTCAAAATTTGATCTATCAAGTCGACCCAGTGTCAGTCTATCAAGCTGAGTCAGAAAGCAAGAATCTCTCTTTCCATCTCAAATTCGCTAGCCTCGATGGCACCTTAGACGCCAACCAAATCGCCATTATTATGAAAAAAATCACCATCACCACCGCCAAAATTGGCGCAATAGCAGTATAAACTAAAGAAAGGAGTTCCTCAGCATGAACGAAAAACAACTAAAAACCAATGTCTGGCAGAGAATAATAATCATTGTCGTAGCAATACTACTACTTGGTTCCACCGTCTTGACCTATATGTTCATCGTTATGAGCGGCAATAATAGCAAACAATCTCAAGAGGACCGAATTAGTGAGCTCAGCAATGCCATCACCGCTAAATCCAATGAGATTGAGGAAGCTGCCAAACCCCTCAGTAGTAAATACTTCAAAGAGTTTGAAGCCTATAAAAAGCAGATTAAGAGCTACAATGTCGCTAATGCTAATAACGAGAAGCTCAAAGTCGAAGATCTCAAAGAGGGCACTGGCAAACAGCTTGCTGAAGATGACAGTGACTATTCTGCCTACTATATCGGTTGGTGCGGTGATGGTAGTATCTTCGATTCATCGTTCTCCTACGCCGAAGATGACACCGATAAAACCACGCCGACTGGTCTGCAAGCGCCACTCATTAGCCCAAGCAGCGTGATTGAGGGCTGGAAGCAAGGCGTCGTTGGCATGAAGCTTGGTGGTGTTCGCCAAATTTCTGTTCCAGGCGAACTCGCCTATGGCGATACTCGCAGTGACATTTGTGGTCAAAAAAATGCCCCACTTAAGTTCATCGTGATGGGCTTCCTACCGACGAAACCCTCGGCAAGCTCAACAAAGAATGGAATGAGCTCTTTTCAGAATACTATGCTCTCCTAATGGGCAGCCAACAGTAATGCTTGATCTTGCAATTGTCGGGGGCGGTCCAGCCGCTCTCACTGCTGCCATCTATGCGGCGCGCGCTGGGCTCAAGGTTAAATTGTTCGAGAAGAGTGATTTTGGTGGTGTTCTACCCATTATTCCTCTCCTAGAGAACTACCCTGGTTTTGTTGGTGAGGGTAGGGAATTAGCTCAAAAAATGCGTCAACAAGCCGAAGCCATGGGCGCCACTCTTGAATATGGCGAATGCACCAAGCTGGAACATGCCTCCCCTACTAGCGATAATAAGGTTTCTTCCGTCGGCAATACTACTCCAGTTTCTGAGAATAATGCGACTTCAGTCGCACAGGCATCAAACCATTTTGTTCTCACTATCGACGATGCCGAGGTTACCGCTCGCGCCGTCTTGATTGCTAGTGGCTCTGAGCCAAAGAAACTTGCCTTTGATCTCGATATTCCGGTATCATATTGTGCTCTCTGTGATGGTGCGCTTACCCGAGACAAGAATGTTGCTGTGGTGGGCGGCGCTAACTCTGCTGTCCAAGAGGCGTTATATCTCGCTAACCTTGCTGCCAAGGTTACCATTATTACCCACTCTAAGCTCAAAGCCGATAAAGAGCTCATTGGCCGCGCCCAAAAGGTCGCTAATATCGATATTATCGAGGATATCGAACCAACCAAGAGCTATCTTGAGCAGTTCGACCATTGCTTTGTTTATATCGGCAAAACTCCCGCTACCAGTTTTCTTGACGCTGCGCTCCTTGATCAGGATGGCTATCTTGTAACAGTAGGTGCAGGCGGCTTTGCCTACCAGACCAAAATCCCAGGCTTATTCGCCGCTGGTGATGTTCGCCAAGGCAGCACCAAACAAATCATCACCGCCGCCGGCGAAGGCGCTATCGCTGCTATTGCTATCACTAATTTTCTTGCCACTTCTGGTGCAAAATAACCACTAGATATCGTCATTTTGCGAGCTTGTAATTGATTTTCATATAAATAACCATTAAAGGTATTGACTTTTTAAACAATGTGTGCTATAATGGAAACATAGGTTAAAATTTTCTAATTAGCCTACGTACCAAAAACACGTATCTGGGGAAGGAGATATATTATGTTTTTCGTTAAAATGTGGTTAGCCCTTATAGCTCTCACGATGGTCGTCTCCGGTTTGGTGGGTTGGACCGCTCTAGTTCGGGGCGGTTGCCATTTGTACACCCGTTACAACGTAGAAAGCGCCCGTCACTTCTGTGCTGAAGTGCTTGGCCTTCTGGTCGGAAGTACTGTCATACTCATGAGCATGACAGAATGGCCGGCTTTCGCCAAAGTTGTTCTGCAAAAGAACCTCAATGTGGCTAGCGGTTGCATCTTAATTACAGCTGTAACGGTGCTGGAGTTGGCACTGAGCTACTGGCTGGCAAGATTCGCCTTCTGGGCCGGCAAGCGGTGGAAATTCCAGGTCCTGCAGCGTCAGACACTAAAGCAGCGCGTCAAATGCCGTATAGAAGGCGCTAGCGCCTGCATGCAACCTCAACCTTGTAAATGTCCCATCGGCATCGAACGGCCACTCGGCTCAATTGATGCAGATGAGATTTTTGCAATCTCTCAATCGGTGGCTGGAATCCTTCAGCGCATGAACCAGTCTTGGCAAGACGCAGAATCTGCCGGCGAAGAAGACCCCATAACGCCCTTCGTGCTCACCAGCGTTTCATTTTATCCGTACTATCCTGAGCGCAGAGTTCGTGTTCCCATGGCAATCGCCAAAGGCTTTGAAGCGGTCAATGCTTCCTTTGTTTCGGAGAGCGCCACCGCTCACGATAAGACCGACGACAGCAAAACCGCCTAACCACACGTACCTTAAAAGCCCCGCGTACAGCGGGGCTTTTGCCATGTCTGTTTTAATTGGCGAGACATCGCACAGAGTAACCATAGCAGCGATAGCTGGTGTAGGACGGATTGGCGCTGCTACTGTAGAGGTTCAAGCGGTACGCGACGTCTGATCCGTCAGGCGTAGACGACCAATAGTCACCGCTGGTGCCGACATTGTCGATACCGCTGGAACTAGTTAACCGCGACCCCTGTATAAAGTTTAAGGCTAAAGCCCGATGTTAGCGTCAGGGGCTTTGTTCTAGTTCGATAAAAAAGCAAACCCCGACGCGAAAGTCGGCGGTTTTTCAACGCTCCGCAAGCACGGCTAGTTGTGCGCTTTTACATTTTGGAATTATTTATGCTCATTATTTATCAAACACATATTTAGTGACGGTTGTGTAGTTTTATCTCGCCGTCTGCGCGTTTCGCGCGGCGATCCACGGAGCGGGCGTTCGAGGCACGAGGTGCCGCAGAATGCCCGCGGAGTGGTTTTTGTGTAGGCATTCCGGTTATGTTCTTGAGTAGATTATAATGTTTATTGTTTGGCGCAAAAAATGCGCCAAAAAAGTCAACTTTACTCCTTAAAATATATTGTATTTATAGCACGAACGTGCTATAATGAAAGAGTAAAGACATTACATAAAACAGGAGTAAATTATGGCAAAGCCTATTAAAAGCCAGCGCAAAAATTGCGCTAAACCCACACTATACAAAACTCCGCGAGGCGACTTTATGGCCGATATGGGCGACGGTCGCGTCGTTCCGGTCGTCAAAACCGACATCAACGAGTATGCGGAGGGCAAAGACAATGCTTAAACTTCATAAAATCCCTGTCGAGTTTACCGACCTCGCGACCATTTACGAAGCACCAGCTTATCAACTTCAGTTCATCGGAGCAGGAATTAGTCTAGATGTCTATGCGCGGAGCATAGAGGAGCTGTTTGGCGCGTTCGCGCTGATTCGCGACAATTACATCATCAAGAATGGCGATCAAGAATTGCGTTTTTATCAACTCACCGACGCAGACGGCTGGCAAAATCTCGGCGGACTATACGGCGCCGACATCGAACACGAGGGGGTACATTTCGACGGGTTCCGCGTCCTGCTAGAGGGGGCTGACAATGAGTAGTGTATGGAATAGGGGCGTACGAAAATACGCTGAAGAACTACTTGAGAAAGCCCGCGACAACGGAATAACGGAGCGACCAACGCGAGAACAACTCCTAAACGGTGCGAGTAGCTGGCGAGAATATAGCTTCGCGGGCTGTTCGCTGATTACTCCGCGCGACATCTGCGCCCGCCTCGCCACTCCATCGGAGCAACGCGCGAAGAGGAATGGCGAGCTTCCGCCCAATAAAAGCGAAAGCTGGCTAGATGTCCAAGCCCGCGCTCTTTGGCAGGCTTGCGCGCTGATTACAAGCGGGCAAATGGACTGCCCCAACCTCGACGCTATCAAGGAGAATAAAAAGTTTCCGCAACATCGCTTCAGGGCAGTCGTCGGCTTCAAAGACCATCCCACCAAAATTGCGTACTTTATGGCACTTTATCGGGCGCAGGAATGGGCGGAGCACGCCCGCGAAATAGCGGGCGATCGCTTCGCTGGCTACCAAATTACGGAGCGTGTCGGCGACCATAACTATATCTATAAGGGAGGACGACAATAATGAAACGCCACCTTTACGACCCTAATATTCTCACCGACGCCGACAAGCGCGTTTATGTCAAACATCCGACCGATACGCCAGTCTATGAGCCGATTTATTACGCTACGCGCAATATTCATACTGGCCGAATTACGATTTTTGGGAGCGAGGGCAAGCGCGACTATGTCGGCTTCACTAGCCGCCAAGCTATCAAACACTACCGCGCGCTAGCCGAGCAACATGCCACAATATAAAACGCCGAGCGGTTCGGCGGGGGCGGGGCGCAAGCCCCGCACCGCCAACCCCCACAGGCAGGGCGGGACGAAACAAGCCAAAACTACGGCGACCCACCCCCACCAAACCGCTTACGCACAAAAAATCTCTGCTGCGGGAGATAGAAGAACCCCAGCGGGCGCACAAGGAGCGAAGTCAAGCGAGCGCAGCGACCTTGACTAAGCTCCGCGCCCGCTATAATTTGTCTCCTTCCGCAGACAGAGATATAAGAAATGGACTACAAACAATGAGCAGAGCTACGGCTCTGTTTTTTAATTTTAACTTTCGCAAAGGAGGAAAATGCCGAATACAAATCAGATACAATTTAAGCCCCAAGTTCGCTACACTGGCGAGCTTACCCTGATATTCCGAGATAAATACACTATTATCGCCACGCTCGGAAGCACTAGCCTAGTATTTCACCGCTGGTTTGACCGTGGTTTAGGCGACTATGCGAAAGAGTGGAAGCCGTTTGCGCGTGCGCTTAAAGAACAGCACCTCACCGATCTTTCGGACTTACGACGGCTTGCCCTTAAATATCATATTTCGTGTCAGAGCTATGCGGGTGGTTTGAGCTTACCAACTGATATTGAAGAAATCAAGAAGAATTAGAGGAGAAAACGACAATGATTAGCCAATTACAGCTTAACTACAAAGGCGTAGTGATTAGTAAAAAGAATAGCAAGATTATTCGCAAAGACCGCCGGACCGGTAGGAATTATATCACCAGTAATGATACTGCCAAGCGCAACGAGGCTGATATGATTGCGTCCTTTATGGAACAATTAAGCGGTGCCTATACCGCTGAAGATCTTTGTCCTTGTAGTATTGCGGTGACGATTTATGAACCGGACGCTCATCGGCGCGACCTCGATAATCAACTGACCTCTATTCTTGACGCTTTGGTGCGGGCTAAAGTGATTACGGACGATAGCAACACTAGTGTTTATGGGGCTAGTGTGCGCTTTGGTGGTATTGACCGAGAGAACCCGCGAGCTGACATCATAATTACAAAGGAAAACGTATTATGTCTATAAAACGTGATAAGCAGGCGCGGAAACTCACCCCTGTAAAACGCAAAGTCCACGCCACAAAGCAGGCGCAAGAAAAGCATACTGTCGTCGTTGACGCGAAGCACCCCGAAGCTGGTAATGGCGGAACGGTGCCGCCTGTGGCAACGCGGTTCGGCGAAGCCGACGCTAACCCACGGCATAACGGGGCTTGGAAGAAAGAGGACACACTCAGGTATAAGCTCCAGCAAGTCGCGAAGATGGACAAAGACGAACTCTGGGCGTTGCTTGACGACAAAAACGCCGGCGAATATGAGAAAAGTGTAGCGCGTATTCTCCTCGATGTCGCTGAGCCACAAAACACCCTTACCGCCGAGGAACGCTGGCGTATTTTGAACGGACTGACTAACCAAGATAGCGGTATGCCCAAGCAGCAGGTCGATCAGACCAACTACGAAGCCCCTGTGCCTCTCTCGCCGCGCAAGATTATTACTAAGCCCCGCACTCGGCGGAAGAAGAAGTAGATGTTTCAGGATACCACAGCGCTGAAGAAAATCGAAGCGATGTGCGCCCGCATAAATATAATTCAGGGCGGGGCGCGCGCCGGCAAGACGACGGCAATGGTGATACACCTCAACGACCTGTCTTTTGCCGTGCGCGACAAAATTATTAGCGTAGTGTCCGATACCTACCCAAACCTAGAAAAGGGCGTGATACGCGACTGGACGAAGCTCCTCAAACGCCATCACTACGACCAATTCTATGTCGAGAATAAGGTCAAGCACACTTGGACTAATAAATTAACAGGTACAGTCGTAGAGTTTTTTTCTTGCGAAGCGGACGACGCACTCGGGGCGGGGCGCGACTACCTCTTTATCAACGAAGCGTATCGTGTGCGCTATGAAGTCTTTGACCAGCTAATGCTCCGCACCGAGGTAATGGCGTGGCTGGACTTTAACCCTGTCAATGAGTTTTGGGTTCACACGGAAGTGATGAAAAAGCGCACCGACTGGCAATTCGAGAAGCTAACCTACCTTGATAACGAGGGCTTACCGCCGTCTATCAAAGCCGACCTGCTCCAGCACAAGGGCGATGGTACCTCGAACTGGTGGCGGGTCTATGGACTGGGAGAAATCGGCGCGCTCGAGGGCAATGTTTATCAGGGCTGGGTGCGCCACGATACCTACAAAGGTATTTCAATGTCATTAAAACGGTATGGGGTGGACTTCGGCTACAACGACCCAACGACCATTATGGCAATACACGAAGACGACAATAGAGAAATCTACGTCAAAACTAAGCTCTACCAAAGTATGCTCACCAGCAAAGAAATCGTGGCGCGGGCCGTAGCGATTAATGCCGAGCAAGAGGGGCTTTTCGTGTGCGATAATGCTAAACCCGAGATGATCCAAGATATGCGTGAAGCAGGCTTGCGCGCTATTCCCTGCGACAAAAGCCCCAGCGGTAAAACCAACGGCAAGCTCTACAATATCAACCTTGTCCAAGAGCGCAAAGTCCACTACCTCGCCGAGGACAAAGACTTGGAGCGCGAATACTTAACCTATGGCTGGCGCGTGAAGAAATCTACTGGTAGGATTATTGACGAACCGCAGGATGGCAACGACCACACCCTCGACGCTATCGCCTACGCTATCAGAGATATGGAGAAGAAATCGATTATTTATGCTGGGGTGAGATAGGGGCGCAGGCTGTGGCGAGGACGAGGGGTAAGAGGGGCGCGAGTAGGCTAGGCGAGCGCCCCGCCCCCGCCTCTAAAGCGAGCCGACGGCGCAAGGCGACGATCGGCGAAGCGACCGCGATAGCGGGCAGAGCGGGGCTAAACCCGAAGTCCGAAGCTACTAGACCAGCCCTCACGAGGCTCAAAGTTTCAAAATACGGAAAACTGCGCCTTGCGCTAGGGATAGTAGCAGAATTGGTCGGGCGTGCTAGGGGTGAGCGATATTTATTAGCAAAAACAAGCCCGACCAATGTCGCGAATAGCCCGACGGCGTAGCCGGAGCGCCCAATGAACGACTAGAATACAAAAAATGATTATGGTATAATAACCGTAAATGAAGAAGCCTAACATAAAACTCTTGATTAAACGCCTGTCTTACGAGGCGGAAGTCGTAGATAAGTGGAGGCACATTGCGCCCCGCTACGGCGAAAATAATACTGCGGAAATTAAGGAATATCTGCCAGCTGACCCATTTCTACTTTATGATTACAAATGTTTAATGCTTATTCACGAGGAAGGACGCTCCAAAGAAGAAGCCATTGCTATCGCTGATGAAATGAAACCAGACGACTGGTATGAAGCGTGGCTTGACCTCAAAAAGATGATTAATAACGCCAAAAATGACGCTGGTTTATAGGTTGGTGAGGTGCGCGGAGGGGCGTTAGCCCCGCAGCGCGAATAGCGACGACGCGACCGACGAAGCCCCCGCGGAACGCGCGGCGAGTGAGGGCGCGGAGGAGTGCTAGCAAAGTATTCATAAAACTTCGTCTTAGGCGAGGTATTTTTGTTGCGAAAAGCTATTGACACACGTTCCTGTTCGTAATGATAATGCTTAACAAGCAGGGCGGGTTCGAGCCACCTCATCCTGTTCTGTTTCAACTCAACATTAAGAATAACTAGAGCGAAGCGTTGGCGCGAGCCAACTGCTGTTCAGGAACGCTTTAGGCTTGATGTTTGGGGAATACGCAATGCGCGAGGTTTTTCATACCTCAATGAGGCTAGTTAGCCCAGTTTTTTGTGCGCGTATTTTTCAGGACATTAACTTTAAGGAAACAAATTATGGACGAGAATAAGAAGCTTATTCCGGTATCTGCTGGAAAAACCGAGGTTGTAAAGACCGAGGGTGAGAAGCAGGAACACCAAATCACCTTTGTTGCGTCCAGTGCCAATCCCGACCGTGCCCAAGAAATTGTGGAAATCGGGACTTTCAAGCTCCCGCTCAAGGGCGGTGGCAGCGTCCGCGTCGCGGAACTCGCCAGCACCCCGGGTGTGAAGCTCGATATTCCGTTTCTCGCAAATCACGACGGCTGGGACATCGATAGCGTGCTTGGTAGCGTGCGTAGCGCAACCTACGACGGCGAAGCTAAAGAGCTGACATTTACCGTGGGCATTTCGGCTCGCGACAAAGCGCAGGAGATGTTTAAGCTGGTCGCCGAGGGACACCTCGACAACGCCTTTAGCATTGGCTGGCGTGGCGGCGCTTATAACCCCGATACCAAGACCTATACCGATGGCGAAATGCTAGAGGTGTCGCTCGTAACGCGGGGCTGTAATTACGACGCGCGGGTAGTAGAAACCAAAGGCACGGAAGCAGCCAAGACCAAAGCGGACGCGATCGGCGAACAGAGTGAACCGGACACGGACGCAGAGGAAGACCCTAACCCCGAAGCAGAGCCGGAAGCTCCAGCCGAGGGCGCAGAGGGTGGAGAAGATAACGATAACAAGAACGATAAATCTGCGGAAGCAGAAAAGGAGAAAACCCTTATGGACGGTAAAGAAACCAACCAAGCAGAAATTGCTAAAAAACAGGTGCTAGAAGCTCCAACCCAAAAGAGCGCTATCACCACCACCGACAACGCTAAAGCCTACCTCGATACTCCCGAGGCGATGGCAGACCTCACCAAACACATCCACGACAGCTACGGACAAAGTGCCGAAGCGGTAATGGCAGGCTGGAAAGCTCATCTTGCGGACAAGGGCGTTAAGGGCTTAGAGGGCGCAGAGATTTTGCCAACCACCCTCAGCCAAGCATTTTTCAACTGCTTTGAGCGCAAGGACGGTATCTTGGCAAAGTTCCGCTCGGTCAAGGTCAACAGCGGTGCTGCCTACGCGTTCTCGACTAGCGATAAGGCGGGCGCACACACTAAGGGCGACAAGAAAGGCTACATCACGCCTAAATCTCTACGCCGTGATTGGAAGCATAAAATCGCCTACGCCAAAATGGAGCTTGACCTACAAGACCTGCTTGACGACCAAACTGGCGAGCTGACCGTAATGCGAGCAGAGATGTTGGCAGAACGCCTCTATACCCGTATTCTCGAAGCGTTCGTTACCGAACCTGTCGCCCAGAAGCCTACTAGCGGTGCTGATACGCGGATGTTCGACGGTGTGCGTGGCGTCTTCAGCTTTAAGGCTGACCTCGACCGCGCCAAAGGCACTGGCACTGAGGACATCGACCTCTACGCTAAAGCCGTGGCAACTGTGGTCGCCAATGTTGCTGACGATAATATCTACGATAAAATCGTCAAGTCGTTGCGCTCTCTCAAGGGTGCTGGAGAAAAGGCTATCTTCGTGCCAGAGGGTACGATGACCGGCTTAATGCTCAGCAAAGACACGGACGGCCGCTACTTGTTCGCTCCTGGCTCTGACACTGAGAAATTGCTCAAAGCCAGCGTAGTCGAGCTAGAAACGATGACCGACAGCGGCTACGATGTCATCGCCGTGAACTGTGGCAACATCCTCTACTCTAACGGCGCTGATATACTCCGTGCGGCGTTCGACCACGACTACAACCGCGATGTGCTTCTCCACGAGAAACCAGTCGCCGGTACCGCACAGGGCTGGAAATCTATTGCCGGCTACGCTACTGCCACCGCAGCGGCTAAGGCTTAGACCAAAAAACGCCACAAACTCACGGGCAGGGTGCGACATCTCTGCCCGTGACTATAGCAAAACTGGAGATAAGATGAACGAAACTATACCAGCAACCAACCCGACCGCCGATGAGTGCGAGGTACTACTGGGGCGCGAGCTGACCCCGAACGAACAGACTAACTACCCGATGTTTCTCGCCGTGGCGGTGGCTCGCCTCGGTGCTTTACTAAAGCGCGATATCAATACTATCGACCACGAAAGCGATGTGGTGCTTATTAAACTGTTGCTGGCGCGCTTGGTTGGCGTAGTCAACGATGAACAACAAGCCGCAATGAACCGTGGCGTAGTGGCAAAATCGGTGGAAGATTTTAAGGTGGAATATGACGAAAACTCCTCTACCCCGATGTGCCAGTTTGTCGAGCTGAACCGCGATCTACTGAAATTATTTGTCCCGAAAAGTGTAATTCGGGCAGGAAGTAACGCCTATGACGGAAAAAGCCTCTGTATTTAAGCCCGATAGAAGCGCGTACCACAGCGTGTTCCGGCACTTCCGCCGAGGGTTGGAAGAAATCACCTTTCTGCCAGTAGTCGGTACGACTATCAACGGCGAGCGTACCGTCAAAGCCATTGTGAAAGCCAAAATGGGGCTTAAACGCGCCTCACAGCTACGCCGTACCAGCAGCGACCTGACCATCCATTGCTTCCCCGAGGACTTTGCTGACGTGGTAAACATCCAAGATGTGCTTCACTCGGCGATACGCTGGCGGGGGCGCAACTATTCGCTGGACGGCGCCACCCTCGGTAAGAATTACGAAACTGGCGAAATCGAGCATATCACTTTCAACTGTTCGCTGGCGGTCTATACTGATGACCGTCCGAAGTTCTGCTTGGAAAGTTCCCGCGCCACCATCCTCACCACCGAAACCGGGCGGCTATTTATGGTGGAGCAATTTGGCAAGCTTGCTGGTACCGAGATACCCGAAGAACCATCGGGCGAGAACGTGGGTGGTAATGGGGCGACTACGCAAAGTTTAATGACGGTAGCCTGCTGAAAGGAAAAGTAGCAATGATAGTGTCAACTCAAACTAGACAGATGGTTAGCCAGCGACGAGCCGCTTGCGCCCAAAGCGCGGAACGCGCGACGGCGTCAGGGCGGCGAGGAGTGCTAGTGACATCAATACCAAATCATAAATATAAGGAGGAAAATGGAAGCAATCAAGTTTAGCGAATTGCCAAGTGGCGACAAACAGGACCTCGGCGAGAACGACGGCTTGCCGATTATTGCCAATAATGAGAACCGCTTGCTTAGCTGGGGACAGCTTAAAAAGCAACTCGCCAAGCAAACTCACACGGACGAGGTGAACACTAACGAAGCTGGAGCCGAAAAAGTGCCGACTAATGGTGCGGTTGCTTCGTACGTAGGCGCCGTTAAGACTGAACTTGGCACGGAAATTGCCGAGGCTAAGACTACTGCGAACGGCGCTAAAACCACCGCTGATAGTGCTTTGGTAGCGGCAAACGAAGCCAAGACTGAAGCCACCAAAGCCAACAACGACGCGGCAGACGCGGTGGTCAAGGCGAACGGCGCAAAGGCTACTGCCGAGGGCGCGGTAGAAACCGCCAATACCGCCAAAGCAACTGCTGATACTGCTAAAACTACGGCGGACAATGCGACCACTACAGCTAGTGCCGCTCAAGACCGCAGCTCAAACTGCCAGTACTACTGCTACGGCTGCGCAAACCCTCGCCACTAACGCTAAGACGACCGCCGATAACGCTGCGACTGCGGCTGGCAATTATTACAGCGAGCTAAACGGCAAATATACTGCCCAAGCTACGGTCATCCAAAAGCTAGAGGACGACCTAGAAACCGAAGCCAGCGCTCGTACTAGCGCCGTTGCGAGCGTTAATACTGCCGTACAGGGCGTGGCAAGTCGTGTTGGTGACATCGAAACCAAAATTGCCAACGGTGAACTTGGTGGCGGTGGCGGAAGCGAGGGCGATAGTAGTGGAAGCGTTGATTTAACCCCAGTCAATACTCGCCTTACTGCTCTAGAAACTAAAGATACTGCCCACGAGAACCGCCTAGAAGCCCTAGAAACTGCCAAGACCACGCAGGCAGGCAAGATTACCACGTTGGAAAATTCGGCTGCGACTACTGCGACTACGCTTAGCTCACAGGCGGAAGCGATTACTAGCCTACAACAAAGCACTAACTTGACCGATGGCGAGGGCAACACTGTTAGCGTAGCCAACGCTATCGCCGAACTCAAGACGGCAACTGCGGCTGCTCAGACCACCGCCAATAATGCTAGTACGATCGCAACCACGGCGCAAGCTACCGCCGACACCGCCAGCACCACCGCGACTAGCGCCCAGACTACAGCGAGTGCTGCGCAGACCGCGGCGAGCGAAGCCAAAGCCTTAGCTAGCGTAGCAGGTGTTGAGTATAACACTATTGTTACGACTTTGTCTGAAGATGGGCAGACCGTTACGGAAATGACCTTGACCGCACGCGGAGAGAGCGACCCTGACTTGACTATCGCCCAGCTGTTCAATAAGTTGTTCGCTAACCAAGCGGCGATTATGACCGCAATAAATACTTACAACAAGTTCAACGCTGACCTACAGAGCGACCTAGGCACATTTATGACCGAACTCAAGGCGCAACTACAAATCGTTGGCGATAGTTATTAAACAAGAAAGGAATATGGTGTATGGCGACATATCATAATCAAACCCTCGGCGCGCTGTTTAACGACATTATCGGCTATCTACCGACATACTTTCAAACCGTAACGAACATCTATATGGGTTTTTATAGGGCGTTCCTCACCGAGGGCAAGACTGGAAGCGACACGGACGACCCTTTCACTCGAAGCTATAACTGGTGTTATGGGTTTAGCGATTTCGCAGAGAGTGATATTGACGATTTACTCAATAGCGATCTTGCCCCCGGCACGTTTGATGGTACAACACGCGCTCCGCGATTTAGTCAATTTTGGCGGATGATTTCTGTTTTTTCTAGTCCATATGGCTTGAGTAGCTACGGACATAACGGAAGCAAGCGACCATTTCTGCCTGTTGGCGGAACTAACTGCGTCCTCAAAATCCTCCGCTACGACAACGCGGAGATTACCAACACCAAGCTCAAACAGGCTCTATCGCAATACAATAATATCTCACACGCTATTCGTAGTTGTGGCAACCTGTCCTCTGCTGGGTATTCACTCTGGGCAAACTTCCCCATAGATACTTCTGACAAGACTTCCGCCGAGCTTAACGCAATGACCTTTCGACAGGTGCTTGCTTATGTTAAAACTCGCCCGCTTCGAGAAAATGACTATGATACCTTCGATATCATCAGGGCGCGACAAGCCGTGTCATACGCCGAATACGAACTACGCAAAGTGCTTAACAATATACAAGAGCAACAGCAGGTACATCTTCAAGGCTGCGCGGAGTGTGAAGAAAATGGCGAGTGCGATGAATATTTGGCGTTGCTCGACGCTGAAAGTGAGTGTGAGAGTAATATCTTCAACTACATTGCGACGAGGTGCGGTGGCTACGGCTATACTTTGACAAAAGAGAGTTCTAGAATACTAGATCCATACGGCTATTATTCTAGCTCGTATTCTGGTCAGCTCAAATATATCACTAACCCGCTTCGCTTTATTGCCGTCCACGCGGCTGATGTGCCGACCAAAACTTATACCGGCAATATGGGTGAATATACTATCGGAGCGACGTGGAACGACCTCAAAACTGCTGGCACAGGGTACAAATCGCGCGTTTACAATGTCGTACTGGAGCGCACGCTAGCTCTGCCCGCCATACAGTTCGACACCCCAGAAACCGATTATACCAACGGCAACCCCTTTTACATCAAATCTAATATGTGGGCTTGGCTCAACTCCCTGAAAGACGGCCGTGAGAATAACGATAAGTTGTGGCGCGAACTTCAGCATACCAGTGACACGAACACTAACTCGAACTTTTACCGTGGTTATTTGTCGTGTATAGATAACGACTTGCGCAAGCATAGCGTTTCGTTTGTGGAGCGCGATCAGCTGCGCAATAGTTCGGGGGGATATCTTTCTGGTACAATTGCGCGCCTGTCGTATGCGACTATCGGCGCTCCTGTCGGCTATTACAAAAGCCTTTATTCTGACGAAAAGGTTGGCACGACAAATATTACGCGTGGCTGGAACTACCAGGAGCTATCAATCACCGAAGGCTATTATCAGCAAATTTACGTGAACGGTGGTGAAGCTGCGTTGAAAGAAGCCCGCAAAGCGGTGTACCCCGATAGCATAAGCGACTATTACAAATCTAGCTCGGCAGGCGTAGCAACGCGAACGACCGTTGGCGCGACCGTGAACCTTGCCGTATTGGACGCGACTGGTGCGTTCATTACCAAACCCCCGAAAGATTATGTCGCTGCGCGCCCCATACATCGCCTATTCCCGTTCTATCTAACGCAGAAATATGGTGTGCCTCGCGTCTATACCAAAGGTATTACGCTAGAAACCGCAACCACAAACCACAAGTAGCTAGATACTAACTAACCAATGCGCAACTTATGCGCGGAAAGGAAAATCTAATGTTCGAGAAAATTAAACGCCTGCTCGGTAAACCCACCACGCCCGAGGCTCCAGAAATGCCCGATGTCGGTGCGATTAATGGACAAATCCCACACCTGCCTAGCTTAGATTTGTCGGGCTTTGGGCTGCGCAATGGCAGCTATGATAACACTTACCCGAGTATTAGCCGTATTGCCGACGCTATCGCTGAAGTCCAGCCTATCGCTATTAACGCCGAGGGCAAAGAGGTAAAGAACGCACACTTGCTCGAGGTGTTGAACCGCCCGAATAAAGAAATGTGTAGCACCGACTTTACGGAAGCCCTAGCCGTAATGCTCCTCGTCCACCCTAAAGTCCACCTCTTGCTCTGGCGTAAAAACGCCAATGGCGAGCTAGAAGCTGGCGGACAGATTACTGAACAGAATATCGCTGGGCTGACCTTTATGGAAGGTGCGAGCGAACGTGTTATTGCTGGCAAAAGCGAGTTTCATATCAACGGACGCGTTTTCACCGAGAACGAGGTCATTAGCCTATCGCTGGCGGTCAACCCTTACCGTCTAAGCGACGGCTATAGCCCGAGCGTGGCAGCGAAGAAGTGGGCGACGACCGATGACTATATTGCCGAGTACCACAACGCCCAATTCCGCAATAACGCGCGCCCTGCTGGTATGCTGACTATTGTCGCCGATACTGCCGAGGAATTTAACGACGCGGTGGACACCATCGAGGCGAAGTTCCGTGGGGCAAGCAACGCTGGCAATACCATCTACAATATGCGCCCAAGCCAGACCCTCGATGGTAAGCCTGCGCCTGCCAAAATCGAGTGGACGCCCTTTGCGATGACTAACAAAGACCTCACGCTTCAGCCTATCTACGAACAAGCTAACCGTAAAATGGAAAATGTCTTTGGCGTACCTGATGAAGTGCGCGGACACCTTCAAAACTCCAACTATGCCAGCGCTGAAGTTGCCGACTACATCTTCAGCCGCCGCGTGGTTTACCCGACGCTGGTCAAAATCTACGCTAAGCTGACGCACGAGTTTAACCGTGTTTTTGGCGGTATGGGCTACGCCCTCAGCTTCCATTATGAAGTGCCAATGCTCACCGATACGCGCAAACTCCAAGCCGAAGCCCTTAAAACGATGATAGACGCTGGCTTTAGCGTGGAAACCAGCGTGGAAGCCCTGCGCTTACCTGAGAGCTATCGACAGCTCAAGCTTGCGCCTAAGACAGATGTAAAGAAAAACTTTATAACTAGCAAAGGCGACGATGAGGCGGGCGCTATGCGCCCAAATAAAAGTAATTCTGCGCAATTACACGGAATAAAGGTGGAACTGGAAGATGAAGAAGATGAGGGAGAATTGCCCCAAGCTAAAGCAGATTTAGTCAGCCCGAACCTACTCATCGCCTATAACAATATGACCCACCAGATAATGACAGAAATTGAGATGAGTATAACCGACTGTGTGGCGCTTTATGAGGACGATGAACTTGATGTCGAACACGAGCTGGACTTACTCGAGGGCGTAATTGAGCGTAACTTCCGTAATGACCCCGACCTTGAACGCGATATCACCGAGATTAAAAACGACCTCGACGGCTTGCGGGCTGGCACCGTGGTGGCTCGTGGGCAAGACCTCGCGGAACAACTAGGCGAAGAAGTTGACACCCTCGATATTGGACTTAAAATCAAAGACCATATCGAGCAGGTCGTAGCAGATGACCTCTACGATAGCTACCGCGCCACTGCCAAGAACCTACTCAACGCCACGGCGGTCATACTCTACCAAGTCCTCGGTAAAGATATTGATAAGACTGCTGCGCCCGAGGAACTGGAGAGCGAGATATTGGGGCGACTGGCGCAGCTAGGCGAGAAGCAAGAGTGGCGCGCCGTGCGTTTCGGCTTTACCGAGCAACAAATTGTAATGAGTATTACGGCGCAAATGCTCTGGGAGTGGGCGCAAGATGAGTATAAGTTCAAAGGTTATAAAACGTGGCGCGTGTCGCCACTTAGCCCCGCCCCCTGTGAGGACTGCCTCAAGATTAACGGAGAAACCGTGCGTATTACCGAGAAGTTTAGCAATGGGCTGATGTACCCACCACTACATCCGAACTGCTACTGTTTCTGTGTGTATAGTGTGGGGCGCAAAAACGCGGTAGCGGACGGCGGTGATCGCACGGCCAGCGAGGACGCGCTTGCGCCCAAAGCGCGGGACGCGCGACGGCGTCAGGGCGCGGACGAGTGCCGAAGCGACAACACGGACGCTCGAGGCGTAGCCATCAAAATTACTTGCCCGAAGTGTGGACGCTTTCTGATGGACGCGAGCAAAGCCAAAATCCAGAAGATGATTTGCCCGAACACCAAATGTAAGGCGCGCCTCAGTATAGACACTATTAAAGAGGGAGCAACTATCGTCAAGGAGCTTAAAGCGGGAGAAGATGACTAATGTCTGATGTGGTAATTTGTGCGCTGATTACTGGGGCTTTTGCCCTGCTCACCGCACGTACCAACGCTCGCGCTGGCACGCAAAATAGAGAAATAATGAGCCGGCTTGACCGACTGGAACAATTACACCACGCCGATAGCGTATTAAGCGAGCGCAACGACTTACTTACCGCCATTAAAATTGACGAAGATAACAGCGTGGAAATAATGCGTATCGCTAAACGCTACTTCCTCGAACTGAAGGGCAACTCCTACGCCAGCAAACCTTTTGCGGCGTGGGCGGTGCGCCACCATCTCGACATTAGCGAACTCTACACCGAGCACAATGACCTGAAATTCTATGTGGAGAACCCGAGCCTCTGCTACGACGCATATCACAAAGTAATAAGATAAGGAGCAATAAAAAATGGAACTCATAATTAACCAATTTATCACCCTCGGCGCCTGCTACGGCGTGCTGGGTATCGGCTACCTGGCGTGGCTGACAAGCGGCGTGGTAAGCGTGGCGTATAGTCATAAACGCCGGTGGAGCTGGGCGCGCTTCCGCGAAGACCTGCTGAAGTTTATATTACATCTCGCGGCGCTGGGGCTATTCGTAGTGGGTATGAACCTGCTGGAGTGGCTGGTGGCGCGTATGGGCGGTGATATTAAAGCGATGATGAACGGTATCAGCGTAGCTGGGCTTGCCATAATGACCCTCAAAAATGGCGCTGACTACTACGCCAAAGCCTACCAGAACTTCGAGAAGTTTCACCAGACACGCTTTAGCGAAGATATACCGCTAGAACTCGACCCCGACGCGGTGGACTGGGACGAAGTGGCGGAGGGCGTAAAAGGCTTCGTCAAAGAAATGGCGGACGCGCTCACCCCTGAGCATACCGCAAACGAGAAACAGACTGACGATAACGCGAGCCTCAGCGACGAAGAAGTAGCGGAAGTGCTGGAGGCTGAGGGTAGAGGCGCGGAGATTAACCCCCTAAACCGCATACTGCCAGACGGCGACACTGACGGCGGTAAGGGCTGGCAATGCTCGAAGTATGCTGGCTACCTCGCTACTGGTAAGCGCCAGTACTCCAGCAAGAACCCCGACTACGGACCCGTGAACGGCAACGCAATGGTGGACTATCTGATACGCACCTTTGGCTGGGTAGAGTGTAAGAAACAGGACGGGGCTATCTTTAGCTACAATGCTGGCAGATATGGGCATACCGGTATTGTCAAAGACGCGAAAAACAACATCGTGAACGACGCGAACTGGAAGCCTCTCGCCGTCGGCACCCACTATCTCAATCTCGAAGCGGTAGGGGCGCGCTACGCTTGCCCGAAGTCTATGCTGGTACAAAATGCTAACTCGACCAATAAAACGTCACAGACGGCTAATACAAAGCCCACAGCGCCAACTCCAAAGCCAGTCGTAAGTACAGACTCAAACACTGGCAAAGTCTATGTCGATAAACTGCTGATCTATCACAAGGGCGACAAGGTAGTGCCACTGCGCAAAGTGGACTACGATGGGCGACGCTTGCGCCAATACGACGACCAGTATTACATCGTCCAAGATGTACCCGAGGGCTGCGACAGAGTAGTGCTAGGCGCACGCGGACAGATTTGGGCGGCGATGAATATCAAAGATATAAAGAGAGTGTAGCTCAGCAAAGATTGTAAAAAAGTATTGACAAAGCTCTATTTTAAGAGTAGAATAGAAAACGTGCTTGGTGAGGATGTCACTCGCCCGTTCTTTAGAAAGGTGATATCAGCAATGAAGAAACTTCGCAACATTATGGCGATGGCGCTTGCCGTCGTTATGTCCCTGTCCTTGGCTATCCCCGCTTTTGCTGCGGAAGCCACTGAGCCTGCTGCAGAGCCTGCTGCCGCGGCGGAAACCGCCGATACCGGCATTATGCCGCTCTACACCAACACGACAACCGTCAGGACCAACGGGACCTGGACTACGGTTGCCAGGGAGAACAGCTTTGGCTGCAATGTAACCGTGGCCATCCCGTTCTTCGCCTCGCTCAACTACAAGGTCAGTATCGGCTACCGCACAAATTATGTGCAGGCCAACCCCACGGTCGTTGCCGACGACGCATTTGGTCTGAATGGAAACTCCAAGACCATCTTCGTGCCGAGCAACGCGATCGCCGTGGAAGTCAGGATCACAAGCCGCGACAGCATTGGCGGGATCTCCTCGTTCAACGTTAACACGACCGTTAACAAGTAAACGGCGAGCGGGAGATATAAAGGCTGCGTAAGTGGCCTAATCGTATAAGCGTAAACAACATTGCGAGCGTCATCTTTGCCAGCACTTGCCCCAACCACGCGTTGGGGCTTTTCTTTTATAAACTAACTAAAATATGCAAAGAATATGGTATAATAGTGTCAAATAGAGTAAATGGAGGATTAATTGTGGGTGAGAAAAATGCGCATAAAACCAAACAAAAGGCCAAAACAAACGATGGTATAGCAAAAAAATTATTCAGTAGGAAATATGAAACCGATGAACGATTTAAAGTTATGATTAAGCAGCCGAAGTTCTGGGGTGCATTACTTGGTGAACTTATAGGCACGATGTTATTGACTATAGCTTTTATGTTTACTATTGGTGTATTTAGGGCAGATTTAGTGCCATTATTTATGTTTGGAGGAATTGTAGCAATATATGTTGCTACTTACGCAATATCGGGAGCGCAATTAAACCCTTTGATCACAGCAGGAGCAATGGCGACTAGAAGAATGTCTGTCGTGCGAGGTATAGCGTATATCTTGGCTCAATTCGCTGGCGCTTGGCTTGGTTTTCTATTGATAACCATGTTCAAAATAGGCAGCGGAACAGATTTGGAAGTTCCGCCTAGCTTAATTGAAGTGACTGGTGAAAGTTTTTGGGCCGTTGCTTTGATTGAGCTGATGGGCGCAGTGATTTTGGGTTTTATGTTTGCCCGTTTAGTTCAATCGAAAAACAGAAGTGCGCTAACTTATGCTCTAGTAATGACTTGTAGTGTTATTATGCTTTATCTGTTTGGGGCCGTGATTTCCCAGAATTATTATGCCCTATATGCAAACCTGGTGTTTAACCCAGCTTCTGCCTCAGCATATTCCATATTTTCAAATCTAACAGGCGGCTTCGGGCAAGTGATGTTAATACTATTAGCTTACTTTATATTACCAATGGTTGGCGGAGTGCTAGGTTGTTATATTGCTGATTTAGCCAAAGTTCTTGTTGGAGAAGAATATAGCTATGATGAACAAGATTTCCAAACCGAATAGTAGAAAGTAACTTTAAGACAAAAAGGTTGAAAAAAACTCTTTACATCATTAAATGAGTGTGCTATAATGTAGTTACTGGGCTGGGCGAAAGCTCTTGGTCCACCTCACGGCGGGGCAGGACCCCGCCTTTTTGGTGTAAATAACGGAGTAAATCGGAAGTGGCTAAAGAATTAAGTATATTTATTGACGAAAGCGGAGATTTTGGCGAATACGACCCTCGTTCACCTTTCTATATTATTAGTATGGTTACACACGACCAACGAAACGACATCTCTGGCCAAATTAGAAATCTTGACCGCGTATTATTAGAAACGGAGCTAAAGCGAGATTTTGTACACGTTGGACCACTAATCCGACGCGAAGCAGAATATCAGAACTTGAGTGTTAAGGAGCGGTTACGTATATTGAAAAAGTTGCTTGCGTTTGTTGATAAGGTTGAGTTCAAACACGGGTCATTTGTGGTAGAAAAGAAGCACATTAAAAGCGACAAGGGGTTGATCCAAAAACTTTCACGACAGCTATCAGACTTCATTAGGGGTCATTACCCTTACTTTACCTCATTTGACAAGTTAAAAATCTATTACGATAACGGACAAGATGGGGTCGTGCGTATTCTCGTAGCGGTATTCTCTACACTGTTTGATAATGCCGAATTTAAGAGAGCGGCGCAAAAAGATTACAAAATGCTCCAAGTAGCAGATTTAGTATGTACAGCAACACTTACGGAGCTAAAGCTTAAAACGCATACATTGTCGCAGTCGGAACGACACGTGCTTGGCGATGATAAGAATATCAAGAAAAACTTCCTTAGACCTATCAAGAGAAAAGAGTTCAAGAATAGAGGGTAGTGGTTCGGCGACGACGCGACCGACGAAGCCCCGCGGAACGCGCGGCGAGTGAGGGCGCGGAGGAGTGCTAGGGCGCAAAAAGTGGTGCCTAAGCACCACTTTCCTTACTGCCTCCGACATATCACACCTAGCAACCCATCACGGCTTCGTGTATTTTCTTTAGGCCTTGATTAGTAAAGTGTAAATAAATCTTCGTTACATCGAGGCTTTCGTGTCCGAGAAACTTACCAACGAAGCTAATATCGACACCGTGGTTGATCAAGTTTGTTGCGAACGAGTGGCGGAACGTATGCGGATGAACGCCCTCAAAGTCCGACATCATACAAGCCCGCTTGAAGATATTACGCACGCTTTGATCGCTCAATCGTTTTTCTTCTTCTGTGGAGAGAAAGAGGGCTGGGTTTCTGTCCTTGCGTGTAGCTAGATATTCGTTGATGGCTCCTTCGGCTCGTGGCGATACGAAGCACGGACGAGCCAGCTTGCTCTTGCCGACGACAGCGAATTGACGTTTTTTGATGTCTTTGCGGTTTAGTGCTACTAATTCTGATACTCGCACGCCACTAGAATATAGTAATTCACATATTGCGACATTGCGCAGACGTCCTTGTTCCGATAGACCGAGGCGCGGTTGGCGCACGACATCTATAAACTCAAAAACTTCTTCTTCTGTCAGGAAATTGACCGTGCGCTTTTCGTGTTTGGGCAGTTTTATGAAGTCGGGATGTAATACGCGATAACCGCGCATAGCGCACCAACGCAAGACGCATTTCAGATCGGTCAGAGCCTTACGCACCGTGTCAGGGCGGAGCCACGACGCAAGATGGTCGTGATACTTCAGTACATCATCAGAGCTTAAAGCCGTCATTTCTTTATCTTCACCGAAGAAATTGGTCGCTAATCTTCCGATATACTGACAATGGCGCACGGTTTTTGGGGCACACCCTGCGGCAACCACATCGTCCTCTATACGCTTCTCAAATGCCTTTTTAATGTTGATTTTTGGGTTTTCTGCCACTACCATTGTTGGTGGTAAGCCCCACGATACGAATTGATTTGCGAGGGGCATAGTAGCCTTTTTATTGTTAAACATAGCGAGTTTATCTCCTTATTACTGGTAAAAAATTTGTCGGAGATAATAGCGTTGATTATTTTGCCTGATAAATACCAAGCTTTACCAACTCGTTCACGCATATTCGCCCAAAATAGGCGGCTTTGTTCCTAATCGGGTTTCTTGGTCGCGGACGAAATGCGTTTTCAATGGCGCACTCAATAAAGTCTTCCGATAAATATCGGGCGCAGTCGCAGTAAAATGCGCGACTTTCAGGGGCGTTAAACTTTGCTACTAGTCTGTCAGCCTTTGCGTCTATATATTGTGCCGATTGTGAAACTGGCTTGTGATTTCTTTCGCGTAGTTCTGCCAAAAATGTGTCTTTATCTATCATTGACAATGGTGAGTTTCTCCTGAAACTCCCAATGCCATTGACATTGAGTGGGTTTGCCATCTATTACCTCCAAATTGTGCGCACCAAAAACCTTCCGCTTTCAAGGTTATTGAGCGTCCTAACTATGCTCGACTTCACGCACCAAGCGGTCGTGCGAGGAGTTTCGCTGTTTGTATTCATTCAACGAGAAAGCCCCGTCAAGGTCAAATGAAGATATTTTACTACCTCCAACTGCCTTTCAGGGGCTTTGTTCTAGTTCGATGTGCTTATTATATCAAGCTAAAATGCTTTCGTCTAGTCTAATTTTTGTGTTCGTCGTTAGATCCCCAACGTTCGCGCATCGCACGACGACCGTTTTCGATCCGAGCTTCCTTTGAAACTGATTGCGCCGCTTTGAGATTTCTCTGGCGATTTTTTAGCGCATAATAAAGTATGCCAGATAATTCGCAGGTGGCGGTCGCGGATTTGTCGGAGAGGTCGCTAGGGTAGGCGATCGAGAATAAACCGCCTTTTCTATCGGAAAGGTAGAAACGATATTGGCCCGCTCGTTCTTCAAGCACGATAAAGTTGCCTGCTTGCTTGAAGCCCTTTTTGCGCAAGTTGTTTACGAAACTTGCGACAACTGCCCTTATTTCTTGTTCGTTCATAGTGCTTATTATAGCACGAACGAGCTATAATAGCAAGTCGGCTCATTTTCTTGGAGAAAAGCCTTGCGCAGTTGCGGTTATGTATGATAAAATAGGAATAACATTTGGTTTTGGCAAATTTATTCTTTATAAAATAGGGAGCGGTTATCGTTATTAGTGGAATGCTGCTACCGCTGGTACTGGTGGTTCTATCACTAGCGGACAGGCGAGTGCAAGCATCTGTCCGACGGGCTGGAGATTACCTATCAGTAATGGTACTAGCGCGGACTTTGGTGCA